>Ga0315282_10000401_pt1 | contig 86197 bp, 82 predicted proteins | sample YL17G07_20_MG_FD_203693 | JGI IMG/M metagenome (GOLD analysis project Ga0315282, IMG submission 203693) | Sediment microbial communities from Yellowstone Lake, YNP, Wyoming, USA - YL17G07_20 | ecosystem: Environmental > Aquatic > Freshwater > Lake > Sediment | place: USA: Wyoming | collected...
GCTTCGACGAGCAAAGGTCGAGGATGGTCAAGCGCCTTCTGGAGCACGGATACGTCTCCACTCCGGAGGTCAGCCTCGCCATGGAGAGGGTTCCCCGACATTTGTTCGTGCCGCAGGAGCTACAGAGTAGCTCGTATCAGGATAGCCCCCTTTACATCGGAGAGGGGCAGACGATTTCGGCCCCCCACATGGTGGGGATGATGGTCGAGAACCTCGATCTCAAGAAGGGACACAAGGTGCTGGAGATAGGGGGCGGGTCAGGATACCACGCGGCAGTCATGGCGGAGATGATCCGACCGGCCGGTCATGTTTATACCGTCGAGAGGATCGAGGCCCTTGCCGCTAGGGCGAGGAGGAATCTCCAGGATGCCGGATACTCGGACATCGTGACCGTGATCGTCGCCGACGGGTCGAAAGGCCTGCCGGAGTTCGCGCCTTACGACAGAATATCCGTCGCGGCGGCCGCCCCCTCGGTCCCCGAGCCCCTGAAACAGCAGCTATCGGACGGAGGTAAGCTTCTGGCGCCCGTCGGGGGCAGATGGTACCAGGACCTGATCTTGGTCGTAAGGAAGGGCGACAAGTTCACGCAGGAGAATCTCGGAGGATGCGTCTTCGTCCCGCTGGTCGGGGAATATGGTTACAGTGAGTGAGATCAGCTCTTCTCTTGGTTCTTCCCAATTTGTGTTTTCTCCAGTATGAACGGTAGGATGGACCTCAGGTCGGAGTCGTTGACGATGACGTCCGCTCCCTTCGTGACGATGTCGTCAATCGGGTTGAACGCTATCCTGAGGCCGCAGCCTTTGAACATGGACACGTCAACAAAGCTGTTCCCGACGCACACGGTCCTGTCCCTGGCGATGTCCCATTTCTTCAGAAAGGAATCGAGGGCGAGCCGCTTGTTGGTCAGTTCCACCCTCAGTATCCCCTCCCCGGTCAGCCTGCCCGCCCGATCGCATTCCAGGCCGTTGGCGATCCAGCCGTCGAATCCGTACAGCTCGGAGATGCCCTTCGCCACCGAATCGAGACCGCCGCTGATGATGACGGCCCTCATCCCTCCGTCCTTCAGTTTCGAGACCGTGGCGCCGATGCCCTCAGTGATCGGGAGCCCTTCCAGGATCGAGTCTATGTCGGTCTTGCACAGGTCCGACTTCCTTGCGATCCACAGCGAGATATCCCGCCTCATGAACTCCCTGTCGTCTATACTTCCCTTCACGTATTCCTCCAGGGCGGTCTCGTTCGTCACTCCGAAGTGATGATGCACCCACGTCCAGGAGCTCGGGTACTCCACTAGGACCCCGTCCATGTCGAACGCGACCAGATCATATTTTCGTCGCCTGGATTCTCGCATCGCACCACGCAGGAAGAAAAGATTATTAAAAGCTTAGTATCTTGGAAGGGCGATGATTGTACTCGTCGGCGTGGGCCATGTCTTCAACATATCGGATCAGGTCAGGGAGCTGATAGTGAAGCACATGCCCCGCGCTGTCTGCATCGAGCTGGACCCGGGCAGGTATGAGGCTCTCGTCCACCCCGATAAGGAGCGCAAAGTCCCGGTCACGTACAGGCTCCTTGCTCAGTTCCAGAAGAGGATGGCGCGGGAGTTCGGAGCGGAGGTCGGCAGGGAGATGCTCTCCGCCGCCGAGACCGCCCGGGAGATCGGAGCTGACACACTTCTCATTGACGCCGACGCGTCTGCGCTCTTCTCGCAGCTCTGGAGGGAGATGCCCGCGAAGGAGAGGATTTATCTCATGTTCTCCGCGATGACCGGGTTCTTCGTCAGCCGGAGCCGGGTCGAGAAGGAGCTGGAGAGATTCGAGGAGAATGAGGAGAGGTATCTCCAGCAGATCGGCGAGCAGTTCCCCACGCTCAAGAAGGTCCTGATCGACGACAGGAATCGACTGATGGCGGCGAGAATCGAGAACGCGGCCCAGCGATATGCCGACGTCCTGGCGGTGGTGGGAGACGGTCACATCGAGGGTATATCGAAGCTGCTATCCGGCGCTGATGTCCATGTGTATCGTCTGCGGGAATTGATCGATGGAGCGAAATCCGCGACTGCCGGGAGCTCCGGAGCCAACGCGGCAGCGGACGTGCATTTCAGCTACACTTACGAGCAGGCCCCATGAAAACAATTTATCCTTTCCCGCCGATTGTGGTAGCGTTGTAGAACATGAAGGTCCGATTGCTGTCGTACACCAAAGATGCCGAGGAGCTCTGCGCCGCTGCGGCACAGTCCTGCTATTCCGACAAGCCTGCTGGCGAGTTGCTGAAGGGGATGAAGGGGAAGCGCCCTGGCAAGGTGCTCGAGAACATCGTCGGAATGGGACATCACTCGGTCATCGAACATGCGACGTACACGTTCAGCGTCGAGGGCGTCTCCCGCGCCCTCACACATCAGCTCGTCCGGCACCGGATCGCGTCCTATTCGCAACAGAGCCAGCGATACGTCTCGATGGACCGCGCCGACTACGTCATGCCGCCGAGCATCAAAGGAAATGCAGGGGCGGAGAGGGACTTCCGGCAGCTGATGGATAGGATATGGGAGGTCTATCAGGAACTGTCTGGGAAGGTGGAGGTGGAAGACGCCCGATACGTGCTTCCCAATGCCTGCTCGACCAACATCACGATAACAATGAATGCAAGGGAACTCCTGCATTTCTTCTCGTTGAGGTGCTGCAACAGGGCCCAGTGGGAGATAAGGGAAGTGGCGGACGAGATGCTGAAGGTCGTCAAGAGGGTGTCCCCTTCGATATTCAAGGACGCGGGGCCCCCGTGCGTCCGCGGCAAGTGTCCAGAGAGTAAGATGAGCTGCGGGAAGCCCAGAAGGAAGGAACTGAAAAAGGTATAAATACCCCCAGGGCGTAACCGTCCCTATCTGGTGTAAAGCAATGGGAAATATCAGACCGACGTACATCAAGCGAGTCGCGCTCGAACTGGTGAGGAAGTATCCCAGGGCGTTCAACGCCGACTTCGATAACAACAAGATCCTCGTGGGGAAGCTTAGCGACGTCTACTCGACCTCCATGAGAAACCAGATCGCGGGTTACATCGTGCGGTACGTGCAGCACCGAGAGCAGTGAGCGATAGGTTTTTGTGTGTTTTTCCAGATTCCTCCGATGCCTATGGGGAATGCTATCGAGTGCGAAGCCCTCACGAGGACTTTCGGGGGGAACAAGAAGAAGGAGCCGATAGTCGCACTGGACGACGTAGATCTAGAGGTCAGAGAGGGGGAGCTTTTCGGTCTTCTCGGTCCGAATGGGGCGGGCAAGACCACGTTGATCAAGATCCTAGCAACGTTGCTTTTGCCGACATCGGGCCGCGTTTCGGTACTGGGATACGACGTCGGGAAGGACGCACAGAAGATACGCCCTCGCATCAACATGGTATCGGGAGGGGAGGTGTCCGGATACGGTCTCCTGACGGTCAAGGAGAATCTCTGGATGTTCTCGCAGTTCTACGGGATCCCTAGCGAGGTGGCGAAGAGGAAGATAAGGGATCTCCTTGAGACATTCTCGCTCTCAGATAAGACGAACGCGAAGGTCAGAACGATATCCACGGGCCAGAGACAGAGGATGAACGTCGTCCGCGGGTTCGTGACCGACCCCGAGCTGATCTTCCTGGACGAACCGACGTTAGGGCTCGACGTCAATTCCAGCCGCGTCATACGGGAGTACATACGGAACTGGGTCAAAGGTAGGAAGGACAAGACGGTGCTGCTGACGACCCACTATATGATGGAGGCCGACGAGCTCTGCGACAGGGTGGCGGTGATAGACAGGGGCAGAATACTCGCCTGCGATTCGCCCCAGAACCTGAAGAGGAGAGCGAGGAAGGCGGCCGCTTTCTCCATCGAGACGACTCCCTTCGATAGCGTCGACTTTCTTAAGAAGATCGCCGGCGTGCAGGGGTTGAACACCGAGACGGTCGAGGACCGCATCGTCATCAGGGTCGTCGTGGACGAGGAGTCGGTGATTTCGGACGTGGTCTCTCAGATCATCTCCGGCGGTGCGAAGATTCTCTCGCTGGCGAAGAGCGAGCCTACGCTCGAGGACGTCTTCATCCAGCTCGTGGGTCGAGGATTGGTATGATTGACTGGCGCCTCAACCTCAGGGCGACGGTCGGGAGGGCATACCCGAGAGTGGTAGGTGGGTTCAGGGAGCCGAGTTGGCTAGTCTTCGATATTCTCCTCCCCCTGCTCGGCATAGCCGCGTTCGTGTACTACTACAAGGCGATGCATGCTCCGGAGGTCTTTGCCGGGTTCGTCATCGTCGGCGGCACCATGACGGCATACTGGCTGAATGTCCTGTGGAGCATGGCGGCCCAGTTCTACTGGGAAAAGGAGGTCGGCAATCTCCAGCTGTATCTCATAGCCCCGATGTCCAGGATGTCCGTTCTTGCCGGCATGGCCCTCGGAGGCATGTTCTTCACGACCGTCCGGGCGGTCTCCACATTGCTCCTCGGGATCGTCATATTCCAGGTGAACATGACGGTCTATTCGCCTGTGATGTTGATTCTGGTCTTCCTCTTCACGCTCATCGCTCTCTACGGAATGGGGATGATGTTCTCCTCGCTCTACCTGCTCTATGGCAGGGGGGCCTGGCACACATCCAATCTGCTGCAGGAGCCGATCTACTTCCTCTCGGGGTTCTACTTCCCCGTTCGCGCCCTCGGGTTCTGGGTGGCGGCGTCCGCCTCGATCGTGCCCATCACATTGGGCCTGGATGCGATGCGCCAGCTACTCTTCGGACCCGCCAAGGCGATGGGCTTCCTTTCTGTGGATGTGGAGCTGGCGGTCATCATCGTTCTCGCCATCGTGTTCTTGATTGGCGCACGGTACGCGCTTCGGTACATGGAGTATCTAGGGAAGCGGGAGGGGAGGTTGACGCTCAGATGGCAGTGAAGGACCACCTCAGAACGCTCAAGTACGCCACCTGGCTCGGCTGGCAGATGGAGGCGAACTGGACTAGTCCTTGGCTCTTCCTCATTTACTCGGTCGCGAAGCCAATCGCCGGCACACTCGTGCTGGTCTTCATGTACTTCGTCATCCTCGGAGGCGTCGCGAGCGATCCGGTCTTCTTCTCTTACATGTTCGTCGGCAACGCATTCTACATGTATGTCGCCCAGGTGCTTTTCGGGGTCACATGGGTCATACACGAGGACAGGGAGCACTACCAGACCCTCAAGCAGGTGTACATGGCCCCGATGAGCTTCTATGTCTACATAATCGGAAGGGCGGTCAGCAAGATCGCCATCACCACCGTCGCCATCCTCATCACCCTCGCGTTCGGCGTGTTGGTCCTCGGACTGCCAATAGACCTGATGAAGATCGATTGGGGCCTCCTCGCGGCCTCCATGATCATCGGCCTCTTCTGCATCCTTGCCATAGGGATCGCCCTCGCCGGGGTCTCGTTCCTGACGGCCAAGCATGGCGCCGGGATAAACGAAGGGGTGGCCGGAGTGTTCTACTTCTTCTGCGGCGTCGTGTTCCCCATCACGGCCCTGCCCTCCTGGGGCCAGTCCATCGCCCTCTCCCTTCCGATTACATACTGGCTGGAGGTCGTCAGAAGGGCGATGCAGCCGGGGATGGGGATCAGCGCGGTGAGCGGCCTGGCCGCCTACTCCGAGCTTGAGATCTTTCTATTGCTCATAGTCTCCGGGATCATGTTCCTGATCGTATCCATCGGCATCTTCAGGTACGCCGACTATCTGGCCCGCAAGAAGGGCAAGCTGGACATGAGCACAACTTATTAGGTAGAAAGTGAATTAACGAGAAGGGCTCATACAGGGCAGAAGCCCGAGTGGGGTAGCTTGGATATCCTAGGAGGTTGCGGACCTCCAGACCCGGATTCGAATTCCGGCTCGGGCGCTCACTGTCCTTCGACATTCACGCCCTTGTTCTCCCTGATCTCGACGTCGCCGGGCGGTAGTATCCTCGATATCTCCTCCTCGGGGACGCCGAAAGCCTTTGCAAGGAGCGCCGACATCTTGTTGCGATTCGTTTTCCCGGGTGCGAGCACAACGAACTTCGTCGAAATGTCTTCGATGCTGGACCTCGGTCCGCACATGATCTTCCTTTCGCCTTGATAGTCGATCTCCCCCACCGCCAGCTCGACCGGGAGGTGGTAGAGGTAGTTGCGCTTGCCCCTGATGATGAAGGCGCCTCTCGGAACGAACTCCCCGGGCTCCGGGGTTTTTGAGACCTGGTCCGGCATGACCCAGTAGGAGCTCCCTTCCATGGCCCCCGCATTCCAGGCTTTTGAATGTGCGAGTGCGAAGATGCATGCCTCCCTCATCTCCTCCTCCGTCGCCGTCGCCCCATCCTTCACGACGACGCTCGGCGCTCCATGGACGTCCGCGTGGGCGAACCGGTCGGCGGGGACCATGTGCTTCTTCACCACCTTGTCGTTCGTCCTCGCGTCCCTGCCGGCTATGACCAGTTTCCCTCCGGAAGTGATGAACCACTTGTAGCTCTCGAACCAGAACTCCTTCGTTTTCTTGGCCCTGGTCAGAGTCGCTTCTTTCTTCAGGCCCCTCTCCTCCTGCCTGATCTTGGATCCCGTTTCCTTAACCGCCCGGAGAGCTCCATTGAGCTTCTCCTTCAACTCCCTGGTCTTTCCGTAGATCGCGTCCGCGTTCTCTTCGACGCCCTTGAGGTAGTCGAGCTGGATGGAATGTTCTTCGATCTCGACGGTGAGCTGGTGCTTCGACGGGTTCACGTCCTTGACGCCGGCAAGCGCGAGTCCCTCATACTTGATCTCCTCCCATGTAGAGCCTTCGGCCGTCTGTCTCATCTTTGAAAGGATCGCGTCCACCGTAGCATAGTTGGTGTACAGCGTCTCCGCATTTGTTGAGAGCGACTTAATCTCAGTCCTCATCTGCTCCATCGTCTCCTTTTGCTTATCCAGTTGTCGCCTGAGGCGCAGGATTTCCTCATTCTCCTTCTCTTCTGTATCCGCCTTCCGCCTGCTAAGGAATGACTGGAGGGCCTCTGATAGGGTGGGATACTGTTCCTGCGTCGCGTCGGAGTACTGGGTGAGGGGAAAGGGGGTGACATCCTCGGGCATGCCGTCCTTCACAACAACGCATGGCCGCGTGGATTTGGATGCGGTGTCGACGACCTCTCTGAGGGCTTTGAACATCCTCTCGATATCGCCATCCGTGAGGTCCTTCGCCTTGGCTGACTTGTCGATACCTGCACGGAGACAGACCTCCTCGGCATACTGTCCTCCCAGGTTGCTCGAGGTCGCGAGTGTCCTGACCGCGTCCGAGGTTGAACTGTGGACTGTCTGCCTGAATTCGTCCAGGTCCGCGGTGATGGGATTGAAGCGGGGAGGCGGGAACTTGTACTCGGCACCGGGCCGGATATCACGGTGCCTCCATTGTCTGGAGACGACGCAGTTGAGTATGGTTCCGTCCGAAGTGACTATCAAGTTGCCTTCCCCGAAGATCTCGAGGACGATCTGGAACGTCTTCTCTTTCTGGACCTCTATGATGATGATCCTGTCGAAGTCCTTCTGCCTGACGGAGACAATCCTCCCGTTCGATAGGTGCTTCCTCAGGTGAACTGCGAACTGCGTGGGAGTGTCCGGTATCTCGGGTCTTTCCCCGGAGACATATAGCCATTTCATGTCCTGGAGGAGGAGCTCCTTCTTTCCCGCCCCCGGAACGTTGATCCTGAAGAGTATGTTCTTTCGGTCCCATTGGAAGATTTTGTCGAGATGCCCTCCGATCAGGTCCTGCATCTCTCTTGCGATCGCGAGGATATCGAAGGCGCTCATCTCCGTTTTCATTGCATCCACTTAGGGGCGTACGTCTCATAAATCAATATCTGTTCTGGTCATCGCGTCAGAAAGGTTTATGAAGCCCCATCGAATTGGAGGAGAGCGCTGCCACTGTGGCTTAGCGGTAGTGCGTCAAACGCACCGCTAAATAGCGACGCCTTGGTAAGGCGTAGGTCGAGGGTTCGATTCCCTCCAGTGGCTCCACACCCTCCGGCCAAATTCGTCGTCCTCCTTCTATGTTCGTCCAAATGACCGCTGGTTGTGTGCAGAGTAGTCGACACGAGTCTACCGGTAGCGTGGTGCCGCATGACCGAATCCAGTCAAATGGAAACGAATCGTAGGGTTTAGGAAGGAAAAGCGCTAGGGGAACTCCCGTAAGATTGTTCCAACTCTTGTCCGATGTTGCTTATTCTCAGTACATCACCAACAACCGCCCCATGGCTGGTTGCTTACGTTACCAGCGAGGGTATGTGCCGCGCAGAAGTATCTGTCGGATCTGCTGTCGAGGATGTGTTCCAGTACTTTTCCCGCGTGAAGAGAGAAATCATGCCATTCTGTAGAAGACGAATCCAGACCAGATCTTCGGCCAGAAGTAGGTGGTCTTCTTCGGCATCCTCCGCCCGGAAGCGGCGAGTTTCCAGATAGTCGTTAGCTTCGGAGGCCTCAGGAGCACCGACATGTCATACGCGCCGCTGGTCATCTTGCTTTCCACGGAGGAAGCGTCGTGATCGTAGTCGATTGTCACTTCTTCTGGTCGGGCGATGGCATAGATCACTTTCTTCAACATCACTTCTTGAAAAACGAACGAATCGATCTCACACATCGGGTCATTTCCTGCGCTCCCAGCGAGTTCCGCCTTGTAGGCGCTGCCGCTTCTGAAGACAACGCCCAGCGACGGCCTATCGGCCTCCTGTATGGCGTTCCGGAGAACATCGATTCCGCTGGTGCGCTCTAGATTGAAATGAATGCGCATCGTTTCGACCATTTCTTCTTCGGTTATCTTCGGGGCCTTGAGGAGCCTATGGGTAGGGAAAACGACGAGGCCGGGGTCCTTCGAGCTCGCGAGCGTTGCCAATACCCACTTTCTGCCCTCGATCCCGGGGGCCTCCTTCGAGTACCTGAGGGCCGTTTCGTATCTGTGGTGCCCGTCCGCGATAAGGATCCTCTTTCCACTGATGAGGTTGGTCATGTCATTCGTGACGGTCGGGTCAGAAATTCTGGAAATGCTGTGCAGGGTGCCTGAGTCATCCTGGCATTCGAAAAGCTTATGGGCCGATTTTTCGATCTTGTCGGGCGCGCATTTCCCCCAATCATCGATCAGTCCGAAGATCGATTCTGTGTCGGTTGCTGTTGCCCTAAGCAGGTTGAGTCTATCTTCCTTTACCTTCGGATTGGTCTCCTCGTGCGGAATGACCCCTCCTTCTCCGTATTCCTCGAGTCCCAGCAATCCGATAATCCCGATTCTGGAGTATCTCCTCCCATCGATTTCGAAGGACTGGTGGTACAAATAGTAGGATTCTCTCTCGTCCTTCACGATGACCCGTTTCGAAATCCAATCCGCGAACTCCTCGGAAGCCATCCCGTAGTCTCCGACGTATCTACCAAGCGTGATCTTCGCGACGTTGTAGGGTTTGCTCTTGAGTCTGATCAGTTCCGTCCCCTCAATCACGTCGTAGGGCGGCGAGATGCGTTCAAGAATGCTCTCCCTCCCGTTCAGATTTGGCAGATAAGCGTTGAAAGGACGAAAACGAACCATCGAATCGCACCTGAACAGGTCGTAACGGATTAGTTGTTCAATAGCTTTGTCCTGAGGATATTATGATTGATGACCTTCATGCGAACGCGCCTAGATATCGATGGTCCTGGTGATTGCATGAGAACTGAAGTGGGCTCACCCGGATTCGAACCGGGGACCTACGCCGTGTAAGGGCGTTGTTTGCCAGACCGCCTGGGATGGCCAGATGATCTCATGACCGCTAGACCATGAGCCCAGTCAGTTAATGGTGGGACCATATTAAAACCTTAATCATCGTGGCGGGCGGACTGTCTAATTCGACAGTATTGCGCGAAAAAAACGAAGAAAGGGAAAAGGTTTGGTCGGGTTTCTAGTCCATCTAGTTGACCGTGCCGAAATTGTAGTCTACGGGTCCCTGCGTCGTGCTGATCACGATGTAGACGACGTCGTACACTGTCAGACTGGAGAAGCTCTTCAGGGCGGTCTCAAGGCCGTGCTGGACATCCACCTCGAAAAGCAGCGGCAGGAGATATTGTCCGTCCCAGGTATCATACTGGCCTGGCGCATAGACAGTGATCATGTAGTCCGCATCTGGGTAGCCTGGATCGAGGCCGATCACATCCTCACCGTTGTCGACGAGCATGTCATTGATGTAGACGTTGTCTATGTACCAACCTTCGTAGGTGACAGATGAGTCGGTCATGTACCTGAACCTGAACATGATCTCCTGGCCTGCGTACTCCGACAGGTCGAAGGACATGGTCAGCCAGCCTCCGGACGAGCCCGTCAGGCCTGGCAGGTTGTCCACGATGGATGGCATGGCACCTGATTCGCTCTCTTCAGTCGTGTACTCGTTCGCCAGCGAAACCCATGTTGCCCCACTGTCATTCGATACCTGGACAAATCCGTAGTCCCACAAATACTCGGTGTCGTACCAGGCGTCAAAGGTCAGGGTCGCCTCCTCCATTCCCGTAAGGTCAGCTGTTCCAGTTAGAGACACGTCCCTGTTGACGCTCGCTCCAGACCACCACATGCCGTACTCATTGTACCATCCTAGTGGGGCATAGTCCGAACCGTCGAACATGAACTTGAGCATCGTCGGGTCCGCGTCCCACCAGCCAGTCCAAGGTGCCAGCTCGTAGTATCTCACGCCATATGAACCGAGCATTGAGACGCCAGTGTCGTAGCCTAGTATTGTGTGTGTGTCACCGTAGTAGTCGGAGTGCGAAATGTATCCATCAGCCGGATCATACCACCACTGTGTCTCGTAGCGGCTTATTGCCGCTGGATCGTTCAGGTCGATCGAGTCGTAGTTGTATAGTCCGTCACCAGGCTTGTCGCCGCGGATCAGGTTCGCCAGAGTCCAGGCGTGGAACACTTCGTCGAAACTCCAATCGCCATATCCCGCATCTGCTAAAGCCTCCGTCACAGAAGCAGCACCGTTGTCCTCATTGTGGAACAAGGCCGAGATCGTGTCCGAGCCTCCGAAGTGATCGTTCAGGTACATCATGAACATCGCGGCCGCACCGTAATCGGCCAGGTCGTTGTTGTCTTGGTCTCCCCAGACCGTCAGGGAGTTGTCAGGCGTGTACAGATAGCTGTTGATGTAGCTCACGTCGATTCCGTAACCGCAGAGGAATTCCGAATACATTGCGCAACCTTCATTGATCCAGTCCTCTTCATCCGCGTCAATGGCGTTGTGCAATAGGTGCTGGTACTCATGAGCCACAGTGGACTCGTACACGTACGGGCGCGGCACATCTCCGGTCGTTCTGTTCTTCCAGTCGTAGCAGTCTATGCTTATGATGTTTCTGTCATAATACGCTTTGAAGGAAGGACTGAAGAAACCGGCGATGTAGTATGGGTACGTTGTGTAGTAGTTCGCATCCCTTATGTTGCTGATCATTATCATGACCTTGCCCGGAGTCGTCGTCCGGAAGAGGTAGGACTCAGGATATCCCCACTCCTCGAGGACCGAGTTGGATCCATCGAGGGCAGCGGGTTCAGCGAAGTAGTCCTTCTCTGTCGGGTATATGACGTTGTCGAACTCGTTGGCGATGTATTCGACGTTAGTGTCGTTTATCGTCACCCGGTCGTTCCTCGCGTCTCCATCCGGGAAGTAGCGATCGAGTTGCACCCAGACTTCGCAGTGCGTGCCGTTCTCCCGCATCTCGAACCAGTCGAAGAAGTAAGGGCTGGGATATCCATAGTAGACGTCCAACACGAGGAACGGTGCAATATCGCCCACCTCGTAATAGTCACCCAACCCGCCGGCGCTGAGAGCCGCTTGAGGAACCAGTCCGTCGCTCTTTATCAAGCTCATACTCGGGACCTGACTCCTGAGCTTGGGCCCAACGTCGTAACGCTCCGGTTCCACATACTTCGGAGCGTCGGGGGTCTCCGCAGTCATTCCCGGGAGAAGGACCGCGAAGACTCCTAGCACCATTGTCAGTGCTATTGCTATGCTAAGAATCTTAGCCATTTTTGTTAACACTTCACCCCTCCTAAGTATACCGCCAGCTCAAAGACGTCTCAACACCGGTCCCCTAACCCCTGGCGGCCATAATACTTGTAATTAATTGTATCGTTTGCCACCATATATATAAATTTTGTAACTGGTCTGGGTATCCTCTCGTCAACCCACCTTCTCGGGATCGATTCAAGTGGAAACGACCGACTTGGGAATCCCCGAAACGGAGATAATCGTCGACACCGTTAATCCTACCCGGATTAGTCTACTGCGAAAGGAGGTCGTAGGTCTTGCCATCTAAGAAGGGACCGTTGTCTGGAATCCGCTCGGCCCTGCGGACACCAGACACAGGTCCGGCGATGCGTCGGTTCTTCATAAACACGGTCTTCGACTCGACATTCGTAGTACTCGGGGTCATCATCGGTTCGGCATTCTCACCAGAGCCGAGGCTTAGCGTGGTGATCACGACGATCCTGACGAGTAGCTTCGCCCTAGGCATATCCACCGGCGTGAGCGTTCACGAGGCGGAGAGCATGGAGCAGAGCCGGAGGATAGGGAGGATGGAGAGGGCCCTCCTGACATCATTGGACGACACCGAGATCAGGAGGCTGTCAAGGATCAGTCTCGCGATAATCTCGCTCACGAACTTCATCGCACCCATCGTCGTCTGCGCGATAACCATATCCCCGTTCCTTCTGGTCGCAGAAGCTCAGATCCGAACGGCCGCTTGGGTGTCCGTCATACTGGCGATAGGCATTCTCTTCAGCACCGGTGCGATGATGGGAAGAATGGGGAAGAGGAACCCTTGGGCGAGGGGGACGAGGATGGCTATCGCGGGCCTGGCTGCGTTTGCTATCTGCTTCTGGATTCAGACCCTGGTCTGAAGGTCAGCAGATCCTCGGGACAGGGTCCCCGACCGGCGGCTCGAGGATCCTGCGACCTCCGACCTCGGTCCTAAGCACGACTCTTCCGGCACCTTTCGTCGCTCTGCCGACGATCTCCGCTTTCTTGCCGATTTTGGATTCTCTTATCACTCCCAGGACTTCCTCCGCGATCTGAGGAACGACGGCCACCACGAGCTTCCCCTCGTTCCCGATCGATAGCGGGTCGAGTCCCAGAAGCTCGCATGCGTTCCGCACTGGGTCGGAGATCGGGATCTTCGCTTCCTCCACCTCGATGCCGATCTTCGACTTCGACGCCCACTCGTTCAACGTGTTCGCAATGCCGCCCCTCGTGGGGTCCTTCATGCTGACCGCTCCCCCGACCTCGAGTATGCTCTCTACGACTTCGTTCAGCGGAGCAACGTCGCTCTTCACATCGCTCTCAAAGCCGTAGCCCTCTCGGAAAGAGAGAAGGGCGATGCCGTGGTCCCCGAGCATCCCGGAGACGATGATCACATCCCCTTCTTTCAGATTGTCGTCCGTAAGCCACCTGGAAGAGACCTTTCGGTACTTCTCGGCGATCTCGAGATTGTGGTCCAGATGAAAACTCCTCCTACCAATCGCGGAGGTCGTTATCACCATCCCCTCCAGCGCCCCTTTCTCGACGACCTTCGTGTCGCCTGTCACGATGGGAACCTTCGTCATCTCCGAATACTCCCCCATGCTCCTCATGACCCTTTCTAGGACTTCGATCTCCAGTCCCTCTTCCAGGACGAGGGCGCTAGCCATCGCGATCGGTCTCGCCCCCATCACCGCGATGTCGTTGACCGTGCCGCAGACGGCCAGCGAGCCGATATCCCCGCCCGGGAAGAACAGGGGTTTCACTGTGTGGGCGTCAGTCGTGAAGACGATCCCGTCCACGACCGCGGAGTCGTCGAATGAGCGCAGCGGGACCTCGACGGGGAACGCTGGTAGGAACGGAGCGATGTGTGAGTCGATAAGTTCGTGCATCATCTCCCCGCCGGCCCCGTGCCCCATCGTAATCCTCTTCATGTTCGGGAGGATTGCAGGCGGCTCGCTTAAATGTTGCCTTCGAATATCGAATGGCTGACTGCGATTTCTGAAAGAAAGTTTTATCATCATCTCGTCTATCACCGAGAACAACAAACAAATCGAAGAAGAGAAGAGCGCTCATGACACCCTTCAGGTTCTATGTCCCTACGCGGTTGGCGATCGAGGCAGGGTGCGTAAGCTCGCTGGGCACCATGCTTGCGAGGCAAGGAGTGAGGTCCGCGCTGATCGTGACGGATAGCGGAGTCATGAAAGCGGGATGTGTTTCGAAGGTCTTGTCCTCCCTTGAGAATTCCGGCATCGGCCATGAGATCTACGACGGCGTCGAGCAGAACCCGAGCGAAGAGAACGTGAAGGAAGCCCTTGCGATGGTGTCTCACAACGGATTCGGGGCGATAATCGCTGTTGGCGGCGGAAGCGCGATCGACACTGCGAAAGCCGTTGTCGCTCTGATGATAGAGAAGTGCGACATACGGGACTTGTACTCGAGAGAGGTTGTCGGAACGGCTCCGATCACTCTTGTTGCCATACCCACCACCGCAGGCACGGGCAGCGAGGTTACGCGGTCCGCGGTCATAACGAACAAGAAGGCGAGGGTGAAGGAGACGATACGAGGAGAGTGCCTTTATCCGAAGATTGCATTAGTCGACCCCGAGCTAACGATCTCACTTCCGAGATCCATCACCGCCTCGACGGGCATGGATGCTCTCACCCACGCGATTGAGGCTTACACCACGAGGAACGCGCATGCGCTTTCGGATGCTTTAGCCATCGAGGCCACTCGATTGATCTTCGAGAACCTGAGGAAGGCCGTGAGCGACGGGAGCGACATCGATGCGAGGAGCAACATGTGCGTCGCAAGCACCTTGGCCGGAATGGCGTTCTCGATATCGGGCCTTGGAATGGTTCATGCTATGGCCGAGCCCCTGGGCGGACGGTTCAATGTTCCTCACGGGGTCGCGAACTCCATACTGCTTCCATATTGCCTGAGTTACAACTGCGACGCGGTGTCGAAGAAGCTGGCGTTCATTGCTAGGGTCCTCGGGCTCCGCACTGACTACGATGAAGGCGACAGCAGATCGGTCGAACGGGCCGCGATAGCGGTCGTGGAAGCGGTGAGAAGTCTTTCCGCGGACGTCGGCATACCACAGCGCATACAGAAGGTCACCGTGACGAAGAAGGAGCTCAGCGATCTAGTCGGCGATGCGTTGAGGAACAGTTGCCTCCCGGCGAACCCGAAAAAGGCGAGCAGGGAGGATCTGAAGCGGACCTATGCTATGGTCCTTGATGTCGAGTGAGTCTGAAGTCGATTCCTGGCACGTCTGAATTTCGTTCCAGAATTGCCTGACAAATCCTTATGAAGTCACGGCGTATTACATCTGCTGGGCCCGTAGGGTAGTCTGGATTATCCTTTTGGCCTTCGGAGCCAAAGACTGGGGTTCGAATCCCCACGGGCCCGCCATTCTCACTCACTTCCGTCTCATGTCGCAAACCCAGTGGTCGTAGAAAGGATCTCGGTCGTTCTCGAACCGCTTCACCTCTCTGTCCTCTTCGACCGCCCATTCTTCCAGAAGCTTTGCTTCTTTCTCTGTCCCCGTCGTGATGATCGTCCGCCTAGTGAGACCTAGAACTTGCTCAACTACTCCCCTCCACAGAGGCGAGTTGAAGGGGTTTATCTCTCCTGCCATCAGGAGGAGTCCGTGGTCGACGGTTTTCATGTAGTGCGTCGCCTTGCTCGCATCAATCCACATCGTCTCCTCCGGAAGCAGCCTCCCCGCAGTAAGCCCCAGGGACAACAGCGATGAATCGTTGTCGAAAGCAAGGGGAGACATCCCGATTTCCCTCAGGACCGCCGAGCCCATGCCGCTGCCGCAGCAACCGTCCAGGCAATATCCCTTTCTTTCGCCTCGCCAGATCTCTCTGATGAGCTCCTTCAACTTGGCCGCCCTATCGGCGGAGAAGTCGTCGACAGAAGGTGGGGTCTTTCTCATCAACTGCAGCGAGTAGTACTCGCGGACCGCCGCCTCCCACTCCTGCTGCTTCTCCTGATAGATCTCGATGTCGATCTGTTCCAGCTTGTCGAATAACGCCTCGTTCGGCTTGCGAAGGGTGAAGCTGCATGCTTTCCATCCCGTCTCGTCCCTTAGGGCCACCGCGATCGGGTCCTCGTTCTCGTTTATCAGCAAGTGACCTTCTGAGGTCTTGACGAACATGAGCATTGATGTGTAAGTGTCATCAGGCAGTCTGTCGAAAGATGGCTCCAGGAATGCGACATCGTCAAGGTCGAGAAGAACCGCGGCCCTCATCCAATTTCGTCTCCGGTCAGCGCTCGAGTTATCCCATAATCTATCCTTATTCTTTCCTATTTGATGCGCGAGGGATACCGTCTTATTCTTGAGTGGCTGCCGGAGAACCCTCCGGCGTCTCCGTGAAACTGGAGCCTTCGGTGGACCTGAAAACGAGGGCGGCAATCATGCCGATGATCGCACAAATGGCTCCGACGGTCCAGGCCCAGACGTATCCGGTCTCCGAAGCGATCTTGACCGTCACGCTCGCCGGAGAACCCGGTGGGTTCCAGCTAACCATGAACCCAGCGAGGATGACCGAGCCGAGCACAGGCCCGATCGAGCCGCCGATGACCCTGAACAGCGTGTTCATGCCAGAAGCCACTCCGAACTCCTTCTGCGATGAGCTCAAAGCGACGAGGTTTATCAGCGACACCATCACGAAGCCGAGACCTATGCCCGCCACGAGCATGGAGAGCATGATTCCGAGTTCGGTCCTGTGAAACTGGATGAGGAGCATGTATGACGCGAAGAGGATCGCCATTCCAGCCGCGAGGACCTTGTCCGGTCCGATCTTGCGGCCCAAGATTCCTGCGAGGGGCGCGAAAACGAGCTGCCCACCCGCGCTCGGGAACATGTAGACCCCAACTATGAATGCGTCAGCGAGGGCCAGGCCCCCTACGGCGGTGGGGCTCATCAAGAAGAATGGCAGGGTCTGGAACATGAGGAACATCGATACTCCGGCGAAGACCGAGGTGATGTTGGCGCCCATGATTCCCCTGTTCGCAAACAGCTTCAGCCTGATCACCGGGTCCGGCGTCCTCCTCTCCCAAAGTATGAAAACTGCCAGTAGGATCACGGAGGCCGCGAACAGACCTATGATCGCCGCGGACTCCCATCCCCAATCGGACCCTCTATTCAGGGCGAGGAGGAATGCGAAGACGCTGCCGCCCAGCATGGCCGCGCCGGGAACATCCAGCGATCCAGAGGTCTTCACGTGTCCATCCTTGATCAGTCTCGAGACCAGGAACGCGAGGACGACGAAGAGTGGAGTGACGATGTAGAAGCAGTCCCGCCATGACAGGACCGAGACGATGTATCCTCCTCCGAGTAATCCTATGGACACGCCGACGGAGAACATCGCGCTTATGACTCCGATCGCGACAGGGACGTTGTCCTTTGAGAATGTGTCCCTTACTATCCCGAAGGCCAGAGGGAACATGCCCATGCCGATGCCCTGCACAGCCCTGAAGCCGATGAGCGACGGCAGCGACCAGGAAATGGAGCATCCCGCGAGGGCCAGAATGTAGACTGCCATCGCAATCACCAGCACCTTCTTCTTGCCGTAGATGTCACCGAGCCTGCCGAGCAGGGGTGTCGCAACAGCGCCGACAAGAAGATAGACGGACAGAACCCACGAGATCCATCCGGATGTGTCGTTGAAATCCTGAGCGATGATCGGCAGAGCCGGAACCAGCATTATCTCGATGAACATGACCATCATGGCGGTGAAAGAAAGTAGGACGAGAATGATGCCGTTGCCCTTGAGGCTCAATCCGCTCCCGTTTCCGTTGGCGTTCTTCGTCTCCGACACAGTCGAACCTCTCTGCTCGATCATCGTGGATTGTGGATTGCCGCGGGGATTGGAAGCACTCCTATTATATGCTTTCACAGGAACGGTACGGGGGCTGAAAGGTTTAATTCGAAAGAAGGCGATAAGGTGCCCGACGCAGCAACTGATGCCTGAGAGGGTCAGACAGATCGATTCTTTCCGTGATCTGCCTAGCATCGTCTAGAGGAGGAGAGGATGAGGGTCATCAACATGTTCGCCGAGGTGGACCCGGTCAAGTGCACCGGGTGTCGCACCTGTGAGAGGGTCTGCCCTACCCTGTCGGTAAAGGTTGAAGGGGGCAAGGGCGAGAAGAAGGCCGTTGTCAATCTGAATACGTGCGTCGGATGCGGAGCTTGTTCTGAGAGATGCCAGTTCGGAGCAGTGAGCCTCAAGAACCTTGAGATGCCGAGGACGATCAAGGTCGATCTTGGAAAGGTGAACCGAAAGAGGATATCGGACCTGTGCCTAAGGGCGAAGCTGCATCCCGAGCAGGTGATCTGTTTCTGCACTGGAACGAGGGCCGAGGAGGTCGCAGCCGCGATCTTGCTCGGCGCGTCATCCCCCGAGGAGATATCGAGGACCGTCGGTGCCAGGACAGGCTGCAAGGTCGAGTGCATCCAGCCTATTCTCAGACTGCTCGTCGCTGCCGGGAAAGAGCTCAAGCCGGTGAAGGGGGGATGGCAGTGGTACGGCCTCACTCCGACTATCTGGGACATCCCCGAGTCGGTGGTGAAGAAGTATTCGTCCAGCGGATTCTACTTCAAAGAGGACAGGGCGCTCTTCAAGAAGCTGCTCGAAGTCGAGACGGAAGGAGGCGAGTAGGATGGTCGCGGGATTCAAGGACCCGGTCAGACCGCTGCCGCCGAAGCCGTCGAGGTACGGGCCGGAGCCAGACAAGATCAAGATTAGGGCGGCCGACCTGAGCGACGTCGTATCGGTCGGCGTACGGGACCTGTTCCCGGACTTCGCCGCGAGCATCTATCCCTCGAAGAAGGGCATAAAGGCCGTCAGGGAAGCGACCGAGAAGGCGCTCAAGAGAGTCGACATGTCCATGATAAAGCCCGGGGATTCGGTCAACATCCTGGGCTCGCATCACGGCTTCACCATTCTCGGCGGGGAGCCTTACGCGGAGATGCTGAAGGTCACGAGGGACGTAATCGCCGAGAGGACCGGCGCGAAGGAGATTCGCCTCAGGGCGGGCGTCGGCCTCAGGTTCAGGGAATCGGACGAATACATAGAGAGGTTCGGTCTGGACAAGTACTTCGAAGGCAAGGCGAAAGGGGTCGCGCCGATCGACGAGGGGATACCGATACAGACGGAGATCGGGACGCTGTACGGCATCAAGCGGTGCTATGACAGCGACTGGATAGTCCACGCACATAATAGCGACGTGAGGGAGATCCACTTCCACAGGCACGTGGATAGGGCAGTGAAGCCCTTCGGGATGTCGTACGCTAGGCTCGAGACCCGTTCGACATACCACCACAACCTCGGGCCGAGGGGAGCGAACTTCGCGGCTAGGGCGATATTCAACTCAGACTTCGTGCAGAAGAAGTGGACCTTTGCCACGTTCCTCAAGCCAACGCCAGCTGGAGTCGCTGGCGTTGACGCGGATAACGACCTTTTCGCTCTCGATCAAAGGCTTTCGATTGACAATTTCAGGTACTATGGGAAGATTCTTACCCTGCTGAGCCGCATCGACGAGTGCGTCGCGGTGCTGGACTTCCAAGCCCCGATACCATACGTCTTCTCCGCGGGCATGATCTTCGCGAACTTCTCCGCCTCGAGCGTCGACATATTCGACCTCGATCATCCGCTGCCTGGCTACACCTGGTACACCGAGTCGTTCTACGGGAAGAACGGGAAGCCGCTGATCTCGGACGTAGCGCCGGTCAACCCGGCGATCAAGGCGATCGTTATCAACTACGCCTGGGGCGGTTATCCGAGCGTCTTCTGGGCGAAGATGATCCCGACCATCGTCGTGGGCGAATGGCAGGCGGACGTGTTCAGGCGGGACCCCCAGAACGTGGAGTTCATGAAGCATGCGCTGATCGCGGAGGATCTCCAGACGGGGATCGAGATGGCGAAAAGGATCGCAGGCACCGACAAGGTCATCGCTTTCGACGGAGCGCCCGGCGCGATGAACGTCAGCAGATCGCTGGCCTCGGACCTGGTCAAGATGGCGCCGGACGTGGACGAGGACGTCGACCGGCAGCTTGTCCCGAAGTGGTGCAGGCAGAGGGGGATCGCTGTTGCGGAAGACGCGGGCGTCGCAGCGAAGTGAGCAAGCTGGTCCGGACATAAGGGACACGATCTTCGAGACGATCTCGGAAAAGAGGGTCGAAGCCGTCATATGGAGTCGCCAGGATGGGGTCGTGGCCGGCGTCGAGCGGTTGGCGCAGAAAGCGGCAGAGCTCGGTCTCTCGGTCGAGACGGTCGTCCGGGACGGCGATGAGGTCGCAGCGAGCGGAGCGATTGCTTTCATCGCTGGGACGCCGAAACAGGTCTCATTGGCCGAGGATTGCCTGATAGGTCTGATAGCGAAGACGTCCGGCATCGCAACGGCCGCCAGGAAGGCGGTCGTCCTCTCCAGAAAGAAGGTGAAGATCGTATCCGGCGGATGGAAGAAGGTGCCCTATCCAGTCAAAGAGGGGATCAGGGAAGCGATAAGGATCGGAGGGGTTGGCGTGAGGATAACGGACAAACCTTTCGTCTACTTAGACAAGAACTACGTCAGGATGTTCGGAAGCATCTCCGATGCGCTTCGATCCGTCGCTTCCTTCAAGGACAGAATCAAAGTCGTCCAGATTAGGGGAGAGACGGGGGAGATATCCGACGAAGCGGTCGAGGCGGCGAGGCGGGGCGCCGGCATGGTAATGGTGGACACGGGGAACACCGTCGATTTGGAATCCGTGTCGGAGGCCTTGATGACGGCGGGTCTGAGGAAAAAGGTCAAGATCGCGTTCGGGGGGTCGATACTCCTCGATGACATCCCGCGCTTCCTCGATATGGACGTAGACATACTCGACATCGGCAGGGCGATAATCGATGCCCCGATGTTAGACATCGGGTTGGACGTGAGGTTGGCGGGACCGTGAAGGTGAATCTGCTCGGTAAGACAGAGCTCTGGATCAGGAACATCAAGCTTGAACAGGCGGACCTCAACACGATCGCGGCAGCCGTTTCGGAAGTCTTGGGGCTGAGGGACGAGGAGGTCTTCGTGACCGACGCCTCGGACGACCACATAACGCTGGACATCCTCAGGACCGAGATGGATGCGGAGAACTTGTATGGCAAGAAGGATGAGGTCTTGAGGAAGCTTGCCAGCATTCCCGGCGTTAGCGTCTCCGACGAAACGACGCTCCATTCAGAAGGCATTCTCGGTTTCATCAGCTTGGAGGAGGAGGCGGCCAAAGAGGTACTGGATAAGTCGCAGGAGATGGCCGCGGATTTGCTGAGGAACATCCGGAAGAGATGCATGGTGTTTCCGACTGGTGAGGAGGTCAGGAAAAGGCTGGTCAAGGACACGAACTCCCCTTACATACGAGGCCGGCTGCAATCCGAGGGATTCAAGGTGGATATCGGACCGGTCCTCCGGGACGATACGGAAAGCATCTCCGCTGCCCTGGGCGATGCGATCGACCGCGGGTACGGGCTGATCATCACCACGGGCGGGGTCGGGGCCGAGTCGAAGGATAGGACGGTCGAGGCGATGACCAAACTGGATCGAGAGGCCGCCACGCCATATGTCATGAAGTATCACAAAGGCACCGGAAGGCACGAGAAGGAAGGGGTCAGGGTCGCCGTTGGGAGCGTCGGCCCCACTCTGATGGTCGCCCTTCCCGGTCCGAACGACGAGGTCAGGATGTCGATGGAGACGATAGTCGCCGCATTGAACAGAGGGTACGACAAGCGGAGACTCGCCGATGAGATCGCAAGGACTCTTAAGGGAAAGTACGTCTCGGGCGAGGGTGCGTGGCATCATGATCATTGAGGTCTGACCCACTACTTGCATCGGACGTCCGAGTATGTGAATCCGCGTTTCGCCCTTTCCTTCTGCTCCTCGATCCATTTCTCGAGGCCGATCCTTTGCATGCGCCTTCCGTCCGGTATCAGGATGGAGTAGTGCTCGGCCAACGTGGTTATGTGAGCGCAGGGGTAATCGCCGCATTCCGGGCACACCGTCACGCTCTTCACCCTCACGCACTCTCGTATCTTGCAATCCGGCGGACCGCCCTTCCCGTCCCTGCAGGAACAGTCGAACCTCGCCAGGCTGCCGAGGAATTGCCAGAAGACAGGGAAGTCGTCTTTCATCTCCGGCACGTGCTGGTAGAAGTCGTCGAAGCCTTCTTCGTGGAGCGTCTCCATCAGGACGCTGGCCTGGTGCGGCACGCGCACCCGCTGCGCACAAGTTCCGCAGTACAGTCCGCAGTACGTGACCAGGCGCAGGTCCGCCCCGTTCGTCATGCTGTGTAGATTGTCGAATGGGCGATTAATCCTTTTCAGCTAGTTCCTCGCGCAATGACTTCTAAGTCAACGCGGAAAGCACCTTGATATATCGAGCCGGCGGTAGGAACCGGTCGATAAGAATGGATAAAACCTTTGTCACGATTGCGAGCGTGCTGGTCGCGGTGACGTTCATCTCCACCGGGACAGCATCTTATTTCCTGTCCCATGATCACTCGGTCCCGGAGGGGATCCTGCCAGCATTCTCAAGTTACGATGAGCTGAAGGAGTTCCTTGGCGGCGTGCCGGGCGGCGCCAGGGACAACAATCCCTACCATGCCCTCGTCGGCATGAACGAAGAGGGGAATCAGGGAACTGGCGCCCAGCATTCGGACACGAATGTCAGGGTCGAAGGCATAGATGAAGACGACATCGTCAAAACGGATGGCGAATTCCTGTACATAGCCTCGTACGACCGCGTGGTCGTAGTGAAAGCATATCCCCCGGAGGACCTGAGGAACATCTCGATCATTGAGGCGGACGACGTTCTCGGCTACGATGTCGTCGATGAGAGCGTCTGGATAGGCGGGATACTCCTCGCGGAGAACAGACTGATCATAATCGCCTCTGTCGACGAGACCGTCCGCTACGACCCGGTGAGTTACAGCGGATTCGGAATGTACTGGAGGCAGTCCGATCCCCGTACGGTCGTATCGGTGTTCAATGTGACAGATCCGGCCGTTCCCGCCTTCATGTTCTCCTACGGTGTTTCTGGATACCAGCTCGCAACGAGGATTACGGGCGACAAGGTCTACCTGGTGTCCCAGTCCTACGTCTGGCTGACTGGCGATGAGTACACCCTGCCGAAGGTCTGGGACGGCTCGGAATCAAGTGAGATGCTGCTCGAGAAGATACACTACGACCCCGAGTCAGGCGACGCAGGGTCGTTCGTGAACATGCTGGCCATTGATCTTGCCTCGGCCCGGATGAACGCCCTGTCTGTCGTCGCCGGTTACGCCTCAACAATCTACATGTCCCAGGATTCCCTCTTCCTGACATTCCAGAAGTGGACCGGCGGCGTGATCGTCCTCGAGACTGGGAACGTCTCGGGCGTCGAGGCTGCAGCAACGTCGAAGGAAGAGAACGGGATATCTACCACGATATACAAGATAAGCATCGACGGCATCTTGATCGAACCGACCGCACGCGGGGATGTTGTCGGATGGTTGCTGGATCAGTTCTCGATCGATGAGAAGGACTCGTATCTGAGGATCGCCACGACAACGAGCTGGACCGACCAGAGGAATGCGGTTTACGTCCTTGACGGAGAGCTGAAGGCCGCGGGGTCGCTTGAGGACCTTGCCCCCGGCGAGAGGATATACGCTGCCAGGTTCGTCGGCGACACGCTGTACCTCGTGACATTCAGGCAGGTCGATCCATTCTTCGTCATTGACCTCAGCGTTCCCTCGCAGCCCAAGGTGCTCGGTCAGCTATTCATCCCCGGCTTCTCCTCATACCTGCATCCGGTCGACGACACGCACATCCTCGGCATCGGTATGGAGAACACGAGCGTGAAGATCGCGCTCTTCAACGTCTCCAATCCTGAAGTGCCTATCGAGGTAAGCAGATACACCATCGGCAACTACTCCTGGTCCGGCGCTTGGGACTACAAGAGTATCCTGTTCGATCGGGAGAAGGGGTTGTTGGTCATACCGGTGACCGTGCCAACTGACCCATCCTACTGCTTCTGGTCTTCGAGCGCCTATGTCTTCAACGTGTCTGTGGAGGACGGAGTGGCGCTCAGAGGGATCGTCGACCATGGTAATGGGACCGCGATATCGAGGAGCATGTACATCGGCGAATACCTCTACACGGTCTCCGATTCCATGATCAAGGTGAACAGCCTGACTGACCTCTCGGAGATCGGCCAGTTGGTTTACCGCACCTGGTCCAATGAATGGAGAATGGCGTACCTGCCGGGGTCCGCCGGCACCGATGGGACAGTATCCGCGAGGATGTAAGGGGCGCTATGAGAGAACTTAATCTCCGGGAGTCCTTTATTAGCACGGGAGCAGGAAAGATGCGCGTCGAGCTCGACAAGAAGGCACTGTTCGCCCTAGCCTCGGACACACGTCTCGAGATACTGAGGGCGCTCGAACCGACGAGGCGCACGGTGTCGCAGCTGGCCGAGGCCGTGAACATCGACAAGGCCGCGATCCACCGCCACCTGAAGAAGCTTGAGGAGGGAGGGTTCGTGAAGAGGTACGAGGACCACGGGTTCGTGTACTACGGGCTCTCCTGGAAGGCGCGCGACATCCTCGCCCCGAACGAGAACACGAAGGTCATCATCGTGCTATCGTGTTCGTGGCTTCTGATTCTGGGAGCACTGGCCTTCGGCGCCCTGGGCCTCAGCGCCCAGACCTATTCTCGCTCTGGGGAGATGGGCCAGGGGAATCCCACCGGCATATATCAAGACCTTTTTGTTCCTGATGGGTCCTGGCCGCTCTGGGTCATCCCCACGATAATCCTTGCCGTCGCTGCTGTGGTCCTTGTGGTCTTTGCCTTACGCAGGATCAGAAGACCGAAGCAGTCGCTCCCGGCCCCAGAAAGAGAATCGTTGGAGTCATCGTGAGGCAGCCTCCTTCTTGTTCTTCTTTCTTTCACCCACAGACATCTGGCTCTGGCGCATTCTCAGTCTTTCCTGAACGGGCTCGCTGGTCAGTTCCCTGAGCGCATCGGACGCGATCCATCTGGCGCTCTTGGAGTCGATTCCCTGGATGCGTTTCGCACTCTCGATCGCGGCCCGGTTCAGGACGACGCTCCTTTTCCCGATCTGCCGCAGCGCCCAGTTGACAGCCTTCTTTACGTAGTTCCTTTCGTCGGTGGATTCGCGTTCTATCACTGGCAAGAACCCAATGAACAAATCGTCCGGTGCTCCTTTGTCATGCACTGCTAGCGCTGCCATCAGAGAGAACCCTGACCTCTTGACGAATTCCTCCTCCCTTCCGGGCCACGCCAGCGCCTTCTTCCGCGCGAGACCGGTCTTGTCGAATAGACTGCTGCAGCACGTGTCGCAGACGTCCCAGGAGTCGATCTCCCATACCCAGCGCTCCATCTGCTCCTCGGTCACCTTGGCGGGCTCGTCCACCATCGCCGCGAGCATTCGCGCCTCGTGGACACCAGACTCCCAAAGCTCTTGGGCGAGGAAATGATCCTTTCCCAGGCTCTTGGCGATTGACCTCAACTGTGGAACCGAGACGCCTAGGGCGTTCTCGGGGCCGATGCCGTATCTCGCCATCCCCTTCACTGACTCGGGATTTGCCAAGGACCTCAGCTTTCTCAGGATTTCATCGCTTCTCATTCATATCTCCAGCCGGATGGTATTGATGTGGCGGCACAGACTGATTGAGTGGACATAGATAAGTAACTCTCTGGGGAACCGTAGTCGGAATCGATTAGACATAGCACGGCTCCGTCATCGGGGCTTAGAGTATGGGCTGTGAAGACTGTTACGACGTGCGCGCCCCTTGCTTCGAGGCCAAGCCTCGAGACCGAGGACGCAAGTGGCGATGGAGATTCGAAACCAACATCCCAGTTCTCCCCGTCAGTCGTGACGACGACAGTCCCGTCGAGGTCTGTGCGGTACACAGTCACTCCATGACTAGCAAGCCTTGCGAGCGTCTCTTGCGAAGGATGTCCGTACGTATTTCCGGCGCCGACGGATATGATGCCGATGGCAGGGGTCGCGACGCCAAGGAACGCGTCCGAGGTCGCGTACTTGCTGCCGTGATGCGCCACCTTCAGAATATCCGCATCCAGGTCGAGCGAATGGTCGGACATCATCTGATTCTCGATGTCGAAGTCGATGTCCCCTGTAAAGAGGAATCCAACCGAGCCATACGTGACCCTGAGGACTATGCTGGCGCTGTTCGAGTCAGGCGCATCGGCGTCGATGCTCAGGACCTGCGTGACCGTTTTGCCAAAGGGAATGAGGTCGCCAGGATCTATCTGGTCGTCCGTGTAGATCGGGCAACCCTCGGCCGATGCGGCAGACAAGAACGCCCGGTATGTGGAGGTATCCTTGACGTAGCCGGGATGGTACACGCTCAATACGTCGAATGCCGAGAGGACTTCGTCAGCGCCCCCGACGTGGTCCGAGTCGGGGTGCGTGGCGATGAGGACGTCGATCGTCGCGACGGACAATGACTGGAGGTCCTCGACCAGGCTCGCGGCCGCGTCCTCAGGCCCGCAATCGATGAGCAATCGCTTCGAGTCTGGGGTCTCGATCAGTATGGCATCCCCTTGCCCGACGTCAAAGAAATGAACGATCAGATTCCCGATCGGACCACTGGTAAAGGGAAGAGTCAACCGCTCGTCGTAGTTGAGGCGAATCGGCGTCGAAGACGATGGGATGCTGAAGAAGACTCTCATTCTGATGCTTTCGCCGGAATTGAGCGTCTTGGGATTCGTGCTGTTCGTCCCGTTTGAGCCCACCTTCTGCCCCCCTTGGAACTCGACCCGGAATAGGGTCGAATCTATTTGGATATCAAACGGTGCCTGGTCCAGGATCGTGACATTAGCGTAGAAGTCCCCGGAATGAGGGTCGCCTGGATTCCCGTTCCAAATTCCGAAGCTGACGATCGTGATCGCCTCCGGATCCATTATCGTGATGTTGTGACTGACCGAGCTTGACCCGCCTTCAGTGTCGTTGACCGTCAGCACCACGGTGAACCGTCCCGCCCGGGCGTACGAATGCGTGGCATCGTCCCCCGATGCCTGTGATTGCCCGTCCCCGAAGGCCCACGCGAAGCTCATCGCGTCCCTGTTGGGGTCCGTGCTGTTCGACGCGTCGAAACGGACCAATCTCTCGCTCCAGCCGCTTATCGGACCCCTTAGATCTGCCATGGGAGGTTTGTTAGCGGCTCTGAGCTCCGGCGGGAAAGGTACGTTATCGATGCTCTTCGTCAGGGTGTTGCCCTTGTACTTGAAAGAGAGCTCGGCATTCAACGAATAGTTCCTGTTGTCGCTTTTCTCGATTGACGCGTACTGTATGCTCCAGACGTATCCGAGAACCGTCTCCCCCGTCGGGGTCTCGTATCTGGTGAAGTCTTTGTCGGATACCGCGAATGAGACTTCGTATAGCGGCGCAGAGAAATCATCGTGGATTCGCAGTCCTACGTCCCCCCCGGCCGAGACGTCTTTTCCTCCGGAGTCTCTGAGGACGAAGTAGGCGGAGAAGCCGTCTGTCGAGGCTGATAATCCGAATGTCTGGATCTGTTGAGGGCCGCCCCTCGAAGTGCCGACCATGCTTATGGTGAGTGATGCCACGACGCCAACGGCAAGTAGGCCGACCAGGAGTCCTCTCTTCCTCAACTCCCATCCCTGATAGAGTGAGATGTCTGGATATATATTACCGTTGCGAGTCGCTGCAAGGGAGCCGAGGCAGACGACTTTGCAAGGAACGCCTAACCGAGAGCCCCTTACTCGCATTTCAGCGGCAGGTGTCGAAGAAAAGGATATGCTGTGGCACATGCTATGCGATTCTGGAGAGGTCCGTCTGCCTTCACTCCGGATGGGGACGCATGAAGGAATGGGCATGAGCAGGAACCGAAGAGCGAACTGGACCACGGGGGAGAATCGTCTCGGAAGTCCGGATTGGACGTGATGGGCGATATTCCGTGGGGCACGCATTCCGGTCTGCTCTATCGCGACTGCGGCGACATTGCTGAGTTGCTCATTCCGTGCTTCAAGACGGGGCTGGAGAGCAATGAGTATGGCTTGTGGATCACGTCCGACCCGATGGACGTGGCCCAAGCTCAGAAGGCCCTGAAGGCTGCGGTCCCAGAATTCGAAAGGTATCTTGGCAAGGCTCAAATCGAGATCATCCCGTACAATGAATTGCACATCCAGCAGAACGTCTTCGATACAAAAGGAACCATCAATCTCATGATGGGGAGACTGGACCAGGCGCTCAAAGGGGGGTACAGCGGCATGAGGATCGCCGGCAATGCGGGCAGGATCAAAGAGAGGGAGTGGGGGGGGGGGCGCTCTCCAAATATGAGGAAGCGGTCGACTCCGTCGTGCAGGCTCGGAGAATGTTCGCCCTATGCGCTTATCCGGTCAATAGGTGCGGGCCGAACGAGATAGTGGAAGTGGTGCGCAACCATAAGTCCGCCCTCCTCAAGAGAGAGGGGAGGTGGGAACTGGTCGAGAGCCCCGGTCACATCAGGGCCGACGAGGCCCTCGCGGGGTGCAGGCAGGTCATCTCGTCCTTGCTGAGCAACCTGCCTTCGATGTCCTATCGATGTGCCAATGACCGGGAGTATACGTTTGAGTACGCGAGTGAAGGTTGCCTTGAGCTGACGGGGTACAGACCCGAGGACCTCGAGTTCAACAGGAGGGTCTCCTACGGGCACATCATTCATCCTGATGACAGAGAGCGCGTCTGGAACGATGTCCAGAAAGCCCTCAGTGAATCCAGGTCCTTCACGATAGAGTACAGGATCATCACTGCAGGAGGCGGTACGAAGTGGGTCTGGGAGCAGGGACGCGGGATCACGTCCAAGGAAGGGGATCTGTTCGCTCTCGAAGGCTTCATAGCTGACATTACGCCGCGGAAAAAGGCTGAAGAGGTCCTCCGGCAGAGCGAAGAGCGGTTCAAGCATCTGTCCGAGAACGCTCAAGATATGATTTTCAGACCCCTCTGATCCCTAAACCTGGGTTCGAATACGTGAATCCCGCTGTCACTTCGATTATCGGGTACACTCCAGAGGAGCACTACGCCGACCCATCGCTGGGATTCAAGATAGTCCACCCGGACGACCGGTCGCTTTTCGAGTTATTCACGAGACCCGACTCACCGTCGGTCAGCGGACGGATTGTGCTTAGGTGGATTCACAAGGACGGAAGGGTCGTTTGGACGGAGAGGAGAACGGTCACGATCTACGATGAGAAAGGAAGACCAATAGCAATCGAAGGAATAATGAGGGACATCACCGAAAGGAAGCGCATGGAGGATGCCCTGGTCCAGCTGAACGACGTCCTGAAGTTGATAAACAAGACGATGAGGCATGATATTCTGAACGAACTGACCGTCATAAGCGGCGCGCTGGAACTCTACGTCGAGAGCAGGAACGAGAAGTTTCTCAACAATGCTGTCAGGGCCGTGAACAGGTGCGTCGACCTCATACGGAGGATGAAGGAACTCGAATCGTTCGTGTCAGCCGGCAGGAACCTTATGCCCGTCAAGGTCAGGGACGTCATCGAGAACGTCCTCCGTGATTATCCAATCGAATCGAAGATAGAGGGCGATGCGACGATATTGGCGGACGAGGCCTTGTCGTCCGTGTTCGACAACATCGTTAGGAACGCGGTCGTGCATGGCAGGACGGACAGAATCGACGTCAAAATCGGTGGAAGGGGAGATGAATGCGAGGTTAGGATAGCCGACTACGGCTCAGGCATCCCGACCAACATCAAAGAGAAGATCTTCGACGAGGGTTACAGCTTCGGTGAGAGGAGGGGCACGGGACTAGGGCTGTACCTGGTCAAGAAGACGGTCGAGAGGTACGGCGGTTCGGTCCGCGTGGAGGACAACAATCCTAGGGGCGCCGTTTTCGTGCTTATCTGTCATTACGATAAGCCGGAGAAGGCGGAGGAGTCCGCGGTCCCATTTGGCGAGACAGGATAGTCCGTACTAGCACTTTTGAGGCACTGGTGCAAGACGGTCATTCTTCGGATCGCGATTCGAAAGCGAAGGAAGCTAAATATAGTGCCAAGGGGAATCCGGCGCTCCGCATATCTCAAACAGAACCATGGAGACGACCTCAATGATGTTCCTGACTTTAAAGATCGTGCAGCAGCCGGGCGAGACTGGTGGGACGATCGAGATAATGAAACGAAAGACCATCACCTGCCGCACAAGGGTGGGCGCGGTGGCTTTCGCGGACGAGGACGAGAAGCGCTATCTGATGGGCATCCTCACGCAGAACGGGTCTGCTGGCGAGGTACTTCCGCAGAAGTGATGACGCGCTCGACCAATATTTATCATAGCATGTCCCTGTCTTCGAAGGTTGCATGCTCGGAATGACCTTTGCGCAGAAGGTGCTGTCCCATGCCAGCGGACGACAGATCAGCCCCGGCGACATCGTGAGCGCTAGAATCGATTTGGCGATGTCGCACGAGAACTCTCAGCTCGTGATTAAGGCGTTCGAAGAGATGGGTGCCAAGGGGATATGGGATGCGAACAAGGTCGTCATTCTTTTCGATCACAGGGTGCCGGCGAACACGGTGAAGACCGCCGAAGGTCACAAGGCAGTCAGGGAGTTTGCCCGTGAGTACGGACTGCCCAATTTCCTCGACATGGGCGAAGGTATCTGCCATCAGGTCCTCCCCGAGAAGGGTTTTGCGCTTCCGGGGACGTTGATCGTCGGGACGGATTCGCATACAACTACCTACGGCGCATTCGGTGCCTTCGCCACCGGGATTGGTGCGACCGAGATGGCAGCGGTATGGGCGACCGGAGAACTCTGGTTGCGCGTCCCCGAGACGATCAGGGTACGGATGGACGGCGCGTTTCAGAAGCATGTCTCGTCGAAGGATGCGATACTCCATGTGATAGGGGATTTGGGGGCAGACGGCGCGGACTACACGTGCGTCGAGTTCGCCGGGGACGCTGTGGATCGGATGTCGGTCGCGAGCAGAATGGTGCTTTCGAACATGAGCACCGAGATGGGGGCGAAGGCGGGTGTTGCGTTTCCTGACGACAAGACCAGTGAATGGTTGTCGAAGCGGACGACGAAGAAATGGGAGGCAGTGCTCTCGGATCCGTCCGCGGAGGTCAAGGACGTGTTCGAGTACGACATGTCAGCGCTGGGACCTCAGGTGGCGCGCCCTCACCGCGTTGACGATGTCGTCCCAGTCGAGGATGTCGAAGGCAGACCGATCGACCAGGCGTTCATAGGTTCCTGCACGAACGGCAGAATGGAGGACCTGCAGGCGGCGAGGAACATACTCCGCGGAAAGAAGGTTGCGGACTCGGTGCGGCTCATCGTCGTACCGGCTTCCAGAGAGGTCTACCTCAAGGCGCTCGATAGCGGAATCCTTGCAGACCTGGTCAGATCAGGTGCTGTCCTGGTGAATCCCGGCTGCGGTCCATGCCTCGGCGCCCACCAGGGTCTCCTTGCCGCAGGTGAGAGGTGTATTTCTACAACCAACCGCAACTTCAGGGGAAGGATGGGGAGCCCCGAGGCGGAGGTATATCTGGCCAGTCCTGCAACGGTCGCAGCGAGTGCTCTGAAGGGCGAGATAGCCGATCCGAGGGAGGTGTGACGTGATAACCGGTCGCGTCTGGAAGTACGGGGACCACGTGAACACCGACCTGATAATCCCGGGTCGGTACCTCGACGATTACGATCTGAAATCCCTCGCTTCGCACGCGATGGAGGACATCGATTCATCGTTCAGCAAGAGCGTCAAGAAAGGGGACATAATCGTCGCTGGTAGGAACTTCGGTTGCGGCTCTAGTAGAGAGCAGGCGCCTCTGGCACTGAAACATGCCGGTGTCGGGGCGGTCGTGGCGGAGAGCTTCGCAAGGATATTCTATCGGAACGCGATCAATGTCGGCCTCCCTGTGATCGTCTGCCCCGACGCGAGCAGGATCCTGTCGAGCGGGGACGAGGTCGCGATCGATCTCGAGAATGGGACGATGCTCAGGACATCGCCTCGTCTTTCGATCGCGTTCAAGCCTCTTCCGGGGTTCTTGCTTGAGATACTGATGGATGGTGGGCTAGTCCCGCACATGAGAATGAGGTTCTCCGAATGATTGCCACTGCCTTGAGACTCGTATCGGATGACTCTGCGACAACGGCGAGAAACGTGCGGCAGAGGTCGATTAATCGGATATCTGGCTGGGCCTTCTGTAATGTGCAAAAGGTTTATAAGGCCCCTGTCAATATGGGGAGACTCCCTGCATGGTGACTTTATGAAGTATACTAGATTCGAGAAGGCGCGCATTATCGGTGCTAGGGCACTGCAGGTTTCTCTGGGCGCGCCTGTCCTCATAGAGATCCCCGAGGGCATGATCGACCCGATCGCGATAGCCATGTTGGAATTCGATAAGAAGGTCATTCCGATCACAGTCAAGAGAGACACATGAGGTTATTCGATGACAGACGAGGTAAAGACGGATCTTCTGGTATCTGAGGATGTGTATCTGACATCCGGAGTCCACATCGGCACTCAGCAGAAGAGCGCCGACATGAAGCAGTTCATCTTCAAGGTCAGGTCAGACGGCCTTTATGTTCTGGACGTCAAGCAGACAGACCTTCGCATCAGGGCAGTCGCCAGGTTCCTTTCCCGGTACTCCCCGGACAGCATAATGATCGTGTCCGCGAGGCAGTACGGCCAGAAGCCGGCCAAGGTCTTCGCCAAGGCCATAGGCGCGCATGTGATCGCGGGAAGGTTCGTTCCCGGGTCGCTTACCAATCCGGCTCTTCCTCAATACGTGGAACCAGAGGTCCTTTTCGTCACAGATCCGGCGGCCGACCAGCAAGCGGTCGCGGAGGCGTTGAATGTCGGGATACCGATCGTGGCCCTCTGCGACGCGAACAACGAGACGAGAAATGTCGATCTCGCCATCCCGACGAACAATAAGGGGCGCAGAGCTCTGGCATGCGTCTATTGGCTGCTCACGCGCGAAATTCTGAAGGAGCGGAAGGTTCTCGCGAGCGACGCGGACTTCAAGATGACGATCGACGACTTCGAGGCCAGCCTGTAGTCGACGATTGCGCCGATTGACACAAATTAGAAATATCCTCCATTTTCATCATTCTTCGATAGTATGAGGCATCCTGCTGTCGCGGGCAAGTTCTATCCAAGGAGGGAGGCCGAGCTCATAGAGGAGATCGAGAAGTGCTTCTTGTCTCCGCTCGGACCAGGAGAGATCCCGAGGCTGACGAAGGGTGAGCGGAGGATAGTCGGGGCCGTCGTCCCGCACGCGGGATACGAGTTCTCCGGTCCCGTGGCCGCTCATGTCTACGCTGCCCTGGCAAAGGATGGGTTTCCGGAGACATTCATCATCATCGGTCCGAATCACAGCGGGACGGGCAGCTTCGTGGCGATGACGACCGAGGACTTCCTAACGCCTCTAGGCACGTGTCGAGTCGACAAGGACATAGCGTCGAGACTAGGGCGGTGGGTGAACAACGACCCATTCGCCCATCAGTACGAGCATTCGATCGAGGTGCAACTCCCTTTCATCCAGTATTTCGACAGGAACGTGAAATTCCTCCCCATCACGATGGCTATGCAGGATTACGACACCGCGAAGGAGGTGGGGGCGCAGTTGCGGAGCGCATGCAGCGGAAAGGACGTCGTGATCATCGCTTCCACGGATTTCTCGCACTACGTGACGGAGAAGCAGGCGAGAACCGAGGACATGAAGGTCATCGATCAGATCCTCGCCCTGAATCCCGAGGGCGTCTACGACACCGTCCTTCGGAGGGATGTGTCGATGTGCGGGTATGGTCCAGTGATGACCATGCTCGAGGCTGTGGAAGGCAGTGAGGCGAAGTTGCTGAAGTACGGCACATCGGGGGATGTCGTTCCGATGAGCGAGGTAGTGGGTTACGGCGGAATCGTCGTAAGAAGATGACCTCTCATTTGCGCGTCGATTCTTTCTGCCGCATTTTGTTTGGATCCGACTAACAACATTAATAACGCCTTAACGACAATACTATTCCAGTAAATCAAAGTGGATGGGGTGAATAATCTGGCAGAGGATTATGGGAAGTGCCCTGCCTGCGGAGCGCAGGTCCCGACGAATTCGAGATGGTGTCCGAGATGCGGACGGGACTTGCTGGCCGGATCCGGCGGGCCAATTCACGGCGGCGGTCCTCGGATGCCCGTTGGCGCGGTCGGCGCAAAGGGGCAACTGATGGAGGCTATCCGCGCGAGGGTCCAGACAGATGAGATTCTGAGTGTTGTGTGGATTTTCTTCCCGATAATTGCGAGCATCGCTGCCGTGATCGGGATCGCCATCGGAGTGATGTTCTGGTTCATGGGATGGTGGGTCGGAGCAGCGATCGTGGCATGGGTCGGTGTGGTTGTGGCCTTGGTCGTTGCCGTTGTCTTGTTTGCTATGCTCAACTACAAACTCATCGACCGCCAGAACCAGCACATGAAGAGAGAGGAAGTGATGAGAGGAGCTCTCATGGAATACATCAAATCGAACAGCCAGGAGAAGAACCTGACCCAACTGCTCTCCTCTCAGATTGCCACGATGGAGAGCATACATTACGACGCGAGATCAAAGGAGCGCGAGACATCCGCAGGGCTCTTCGCGATCCTGATACTTATCCCTCTGGTCGGGCTGATCTTCCTCCTCTATGTGCTCTACGTGCTCACGGACTTCTCATACCAGCATGATCGGAGGTGGCACGCCTTCACCCAGCAGGCCCAGTCGGCGGCTTCGCACCTTGGCATGACCGTGATTCTTCCCTCATGGAAGACCTTGCCGGAGAGATCGTTCTTCATCTACCTGATACTGACACTACTAACCTGCGGGCTGTTCCTAATCTACTGGTACTACGTGCTGATTAAGGATCTGAACGATCACTTTGGTGCGCAGTGGCAGTTCGAGGACCAGATCGCGGCCCAGATGAAGTGACGGGCAAACCTCTTCCCCCCTCCCTGATACTCCAATGCATCCTGCTCGGGATATCTGAAATCCGCAGTCGGACTGCCGGGAGCCCAGAGGAATATAAATAAGAAGACAACTATATCTTTTCTAACCCTTTCTGAGGGAGGTAGAGGTGGTAGCATGGAGGAACGCTCATTCGATGAGTTAATTGATGCCACATGTCCTAGTTGCCGTCACGCAGTGCCTCTAGATGCTAGCGTGTGTCCAAATTGCGGATACAAGTTGAAGGCGGAGGGGAAGAAGACTCCTGCAGTTCAGGCAAAGGCACCTTCTGCTCCCAAGGTCGCGAAATCTGGCAAGTCGAAGAAGGCATACCTCTGGGGCGGAATCATCTTAGTGGCGATAGTTGTCATCATAGTGATAGTCGTCAGTTTGTTGTGATGGCGCTCGGGAGTGAGATGCCTGGCTCTCATTGTCAGCATGCTCAATCTGTCATGCTATTAGACATCGGCTTGAAACGTAGATCGAGTCAACTAGATCGACATCAAGACTCGATCTCCCGAGAGTAAGTCATCGTCGCTCTCTCTATCCCGCGTTCTGAGGTGGGATTCTAGCGATTCGGAGCTCCGGTACTTCCGCCAAGCATGACTTGTCAGTAGGCACTGGAAATGGAATGATCGAGAAATCCACCTTCGTAGTCCTGGTTTTCTCCACCGTTAGCACGTCGGAATCAAAGAGCGACCAGAAAAGACTCATTTTGATAGATGGAGAAGCGGGGGCTATGTCGGTCGAATTCCAATTTCCTACTGATGATTCCAAGAAAATGTCGGATGTAGGTCAATTGAAATGGAACGAAACGAAAGAAAATTATTTCGCCGTTCAAAGGTCCGAGACGCACTTTTCATTTAATTTAGATATACGAATATTTGTCTGGGGATTCCTGAAGTCCAGAGGAATATAAATAAGAAGACAACTATATCTTTTCTAACCCTTTCTGAGGGAGGTAGAGGTGGTAGCATGGAGGAACGCTCATTCGATGAGTTAATTGATGCCACATGTCCTAGTTGCCGTCACGCAGTGCCTCTAGATGCTAGCGTGTGTCCAAATTGCGGATATCGGCTGAGGCCCGAACAGATGAAGGCCGCCGCTCAGGCGAGACCTATTCCTCAGTCCGTTGCACCCGTAAGCCGGGGCACGTCGAAGTCATTGATCGGAGGAGTCCTTCTAGTGGTATCGGGCCTGATAGGAATCATCACTGGCCTGATCTTCGCCGCATTATCCTCAACAGTCATCGACATGCTCGGAGAGACGTACGGCGAGGACGTTCTGAGGATGGCGGAAGGGGTCCTAGTCGCGTGTGGCGTGATCTGGTTCATCATCGGCCTTGTCGCGTTGATCGGCGGCGTCTTTGCGATAAGGAGAAAGAAGTGGGGCATCGCAGTCGTCGGTGGAGTATTCGGTCTCTTGACGTTCGGGCCTTGGTTCATCGGTTCGATCCTCGGCTTGATAGGACTGATACTCGTTGCGATCTCCAAAGACGAGTTCTCGTGAGCCCCTTCTTCAAACCCTTTCCTTTTAGATCCTTTTCATTTTTCCTAGCACTGGTTCGTAGATGAGCCCCTTGTCTAGGAGGGAGTTCGTCAGTTCCTCGAGCTCGCTCTTGCTTATCCCGGATTTGCCCGCCTCTTCGACGATATCGTCCCATGGGGCTCCTTTCCCTTTCTTGTCGAGCTTGTCGACGATCCCGAGGACCTTCTCCTCGTTGTCCACGTCCTCCTTTTCCTCGTCCTCGATCTCCTCTGGGGCCTCGGTGACCTTCTCCGGCACCTCAGCTTCGATGCGGTACTCCGGGATGAGGTACTTCAGGGCGTCTATGACCATCGTCCGATACCGGTCCAGCTCCAGACCCTGGTAGTGCGGGAGGCTCTTCATCACTCCCTCCGCAAGCATCTTCCCGTGCCCGAGCTTCACCAGCTCCTCGACGGACGGGGATTCCATCTCGAGAGCGTCTTCCACAGCAGCGATCCTCTCAAGGGTGGATTTGCAGGTCTCCAAGACCCAGTGGTCCCTGATCTTCTCGTCCACGACCGCGATCCTCTCCGGTCTGATCGAAACGTACATCGTACCCTCCTCAGGGGAGTATGTCCTGCTTTTCCCGACGACGGCGATGAATACGGGAGGCGTGATCTTCGACATCGCCAACGCCACCTCCGGCTGGTACTGTCCGGCCGAGATGTAGAACGTGCCAGTCGGGTCCGATATCCTTCCTCTCCACAGCGGCTCCTCGGTCGTGCCCATGTTCTCGACGTCGGTCATCACACCGACGACGAAAAGCCGGTTGACCATCGCGCCGAGCGGGGTTATGATGTACGAGGGGGCTCTCTCCTCCTCGCCCTTCATCTCCATGGATGATGAGTTGTATTCTGCGGCGAAGACCCTCCAGGCGACCTCTCTCGTTATCAAGAGGATCCCTCCAGCTTGGCCAACAGATTGCTGGCCTCGCCCCTCACCTCGGGGACAGAGATCTTGGCATCGCTGACGATCATCATGAGTCCATACTCGTCGCTGGTAACGTTCCCCGTCACCTCGACGGGCTGCGCGAAGAGCTTCTCGTCGATCCTCTCGCGGATGACATCCGGATTCATCGCTTCCTTGGCAAGCCTTAGGCTGTCCTCCAGGGTCGTTCCCATGATCGATTCGGTCATCTTCCTGTTCATGACTGCCGTCATCGTCGCGTATCCATCGTCCACCACCGCCTTGATCCTGAGGTCCGGCGAGGCCTGGACGTTCCCGTGAACGCGACACGCGTTCTTCTGGACAACGCGATTGCATTCGGGGCACCTGAATATAAGGCCGCTGCCCTTTCTGACCTCCACGACGATGCCGCTCACAAGAACGTCAACGCCTCCGCCAACCTTCTCTACGTCCTCGATGCTTCTCGCCTTGGCCTTAGCGAGCTCGGCACCGGTCGGGAACTTTATGCTGGGCCTGGTGACCTGGGATCTCTCCCCGAAGTTGAGTTGCGGGATGCCACGCCAGCTCCTTACATAAGCCCCTCTGATTGTGATCAGGTCATTCTGTTTCAGCTCGAAATCGTACCATGCGGAGAACTGGACCTTTCCGGTTTCGTCTGCCATGACGCCGGAGAACACGATCCTCTTCTCCCCCGACACCTCGACCTCCCTCTTCTCGATGCTGAGGACCCGTGCGGTGGTCGTGACGCCACCCATGTTCTCCCTCATCTGGGAGACCTTGACCTCTCCCGCGTCGGGGAACGCCCTTGGCGCACCCTCCGGCAACTTCACCGCGTCCGCCGGCTGCGGCTCGATGCTTGCCCTGCTGCCGAGGTTCACCTGCGGCTGTCCTCCCCACTCTTTCGTGTACGCGTTCCTGATGAGGACGACGTCCCCCTTCTGCAACGGGAGTCTGTCCGCATCCCAGGCCGTGTAGGGTATCGTTCCGCTCTCATCGCCGAGTATGCCGTACAAGATCGACTTCGGCTTGCCGTCAACCTCTATGTCCTTCGGGTTGACGGTGACGACCCTAGCGAGGATGTCCACGCTCTGCTCGTTCAATCCCAACTGCTGGATCGGTTTCCTTACTCCTCTCGTGAGCGCGCCCGGGTCGCCGCCGAACTTCTTCACGATCCCCCTCTTGGCGGTCTCGAGCGACACGCGGTAGTGATTGAGATAAGTGTCCAGCTCCTTCCATATCTCGGACTCCTCTACTTTACCCCCGAGCACCCTGGCTATTTCTGACACATGGGGTGCAAGATCTTCTTTTTCCATCGATGTACCTCCAGTCAGAGAATACGATTGTGATTCAATATCCGGCTTGTCCTTAAAAGTATTATTCAGAGTAGACCAAAAGTGCTAGGAAAGTCACTGGCTCTGAACCAGGCTATCATGTCCGAACAATAAGGAAACAAGCCTTCTTCTGGACGAGCTACAATCACTCTGTGAACGTCTCTCCGCGCTCGTAGTTGTCCTTGAGGTGCTTGATCAGGATGTCCCTGTTCCGACGCAGGTGGGACTCGTACCACGACTTCACGACATCGCCGAGCTTCTCGTGCAGCTTGTTCATGTCGAGCTTCACCAGCGGTGAGTCGAAGATGACGAACTGCCCGAATATCCTCTTCCAGCCCGAGTACTTGTAGTAGTGCTCGCCCTCGCAGTACTCGAAGACCATGCGAAGGTGGGGCGTGGAATCCTCGGCGTAGTACCAGACCTTCAGAGAATCGCCCATCCTGCCCTGGTCCTGGGTCCTGTCTACCAGCTGGATGTTGTTGACACCGGCGAAGTTGAAGTCGTCCTTGAACTTCCAGGAGTCAGGGAACTCGTCGAAGTGCGCGAAGGCGCTATAGGATGGTTCCATCGTGAAATGGACATTGATCTTCCCGAATCTCATCCAGACCTTCCAGAAGTCCTCGATCAGCGCCTTGTTCATCAGCGTCTTGTGGTTATTGAGCTCCGTCACGTCCCTCGTTATCGCCTGGGTCTTCCGCTCTAGTTCAGCATCCAACTGCGCGAACCAATCCTCGTTCTTTCCTCCCACATCCTTTGGCGCCATCGTCTTCCCTGTATGGCGTAATTACCCTACGCCCTTAAAAAGGTTGCTCAAAGAGTCGGATGACTGGACAGCTCTTTGCGGACCCGTCCGAAGGCCATCCGCTCAGCACGTTCTCCCGTTCAAAAAAGCTTTTTAGCCCACCAGAATCATGCCTTGTCGATGGATATATGGGCAGGATTCATGCATTTTCTGAATCAGTACCCTGCAGACCCAGTCGCATATGGTTTCATCTTTTTCATATACTCCGTTCTGGCCGCGATCATACTGCCCATCCCCGTCGAGATCGGTCTCGTGCTCAATCCCGGTACTCCGTTCATCTTCAAGGCTCTCATCCTGGGGGCAGGCAAGGCTGTCGGCAGCATCCTCGTTTTCTACATCGGGTTCAAGGTCGAGGGGACGGTAAGGAGATGGTCCGAGAGGTGGCGATTTGCCAAGTGGTTCGTGGGGGTATGCACTCGGTTCGTCGAGAAGACCGGGTACTTCGGACTGTATGTGTTGCTTTGCATACCAGGAATGGTGGACACGATCCCCGTCTACGTCTTTTCTCTGTTCAACAAAGAAGGGCAAGTACTGGAGGTGAAGTATTTCGCGTTGGCGAACTTCCTCGGCGGGATCACGAGGGCGTTCGTCCTGTTCGCGCTCTTCTACCTCGGTGGCATCAATCTTTTCGGCAGCCTGTCCTGAGCCGGCACTGAGAAAGCGACATTTGCGTATTGTGGAAATATTTAAGTAGCGAACGGAAATACAATGATATGGTTCCGAGGAATTCCGTTCTCAAGATCCTCGAAGACTACGACAAAGACAACCTTGTCGTCGCCACCCTGTGTTCTCATACTTCACTCCAGATTTTCCATGGTGCAAAGCTCGAGGGGTTCAAGACCCTCGGCATAGCCGTGAATCAGAATACCAAGTTCTACGATGCCTTCCCTCTCGGCAAGCCGGATGAGATAGTTCGGTTCGAGAGTTACAGCGACATTCTCGATCGGGCTGGCGAGCTTGTCGCCAGGAACGTCGTCATCGTGCCTCACGGCTCCTTTGTGGAGTACATGGGGGCCGAGCGCTTCGAGAGCCTGGAGGTTCCCACTTTCGGGAACCGTGGCGTGCTCAACTGGGAATCGGACCGGGAGAAGCAGAGGGAGTGGCTCGAATCGGCCGGCATCGAGATGCCCGCAAAGGTGAGCGATGCAAGGAAGATCGACAGGCCGGTTCTCGTGAAGTATCACGGCGCGAAGGGAGGCAGGGGCTTCTTCATCGCGAAGGATTATCCTGATTTCAAGCTGGGGATCGACGACACTCAGCCTTACACCATGCAAGAGTACATACTCGGAACGAGGTACTACCTCCACTACTTTTACTCCCCGATAAAGGCGGAGGGGTACAAGGTGGCGGACGGCAGCCTCGAGCTCCTCTCCATGGACAGGAGAGATGAGAGCAATATCGATGAAATGTACAAGCTGGGCGCCCAGGAGGAGCTCAAGCGCCTCGGGCTGATCCCCACATTCGTGGTCACAGGGAACATACCAGTAGTCGTCAGGGAGAGCCTGCTGCCGAAGATACTCGAGATGGGCGAGAAGGTCGTCCTCAGGTCCTTGGAGCTGTTCGGGGGCATGGTCGGTCCGTTCTGCCTGGAGTCAATAGTCACGGATCAGCTCCAATTCAAGGTCTTCGAGGTGTCGTCGAGAATCGTCGCCGGGACCAACCCGTTCGTTTCCGGATCCCCTTATTCCGACCTGGTCGAGCCGGGTATGAGCACTGGCAGAAGGATCGCGAAGGAGATGAAGCTCGCGAGACAGAAGGACATGCTGGAGAAGGTCGTTTCCTGATCCTCTTTGGCATTTCGCGCAATTTTCTCTTCACGGCTTACGCTGACTGTTCGGATGTTCAGTAATCCGGGCAATCCCTACCAGCCGCGTTCCTGCAGCCTCTGCTCGGGCTTGATCGTCGAGATCTCGATCCCGTGCATCGCATCGCCCAGTCCCTTCGAGACCTCGGCGATGACGTATGGGTCGTCGAAGTGCGTGACGGCCTCGACTATTGCCTTGGCACGGTCTCTCGGGTTCTCCGACTTGAATATGCCTGAACCCACGAAGACGCCATCAGACCCCAGCTGCATCATCATCGCAGCATCGGAAGGCGTCGCGATACCTCCGGCGGCGAAGTTGACGACAGGAATCCTCTGTATCTCAGCGACCTCCTTGACGAGGTAGAAAGGCGCCTGGATCTCCCTTGCGACGGTATTCAGCTCGTCTTCCTCCTTGCCCTTGAGCTCTCTGATTTTGCCCATGATCGCCCGCTGGTGCCGGACGGCCTCGATCACGTTGCCGGTCCCGGCCTCACCCTTCGTCCTGATCATCGCGGCGCCTTCGTCGATCCTCCTAAGCGCTTCGCCAAGGTCTCTGGCCCCGCAAACGAAAGGGACGGTGAACTTCTTCTTCTCGACGTGGTAGAACGGATCCGCGGGTGTCAGCACCTCGGACTCGTCGATCATGTCTACGCCGAGCGATTCGAGCACCTGGGCCTCCACGAAATGACCGATCCTGCACTTCGCCATGACCGGAATCGTCACGGCATCCATGATCTCGAGGATCTTGACTGGATCGGCCATGCGCGCGACCCCTCCCTGGGTCCTTATGTCCGCCGGCACCCTTTCGAGGGCCATGACTGCGACAGCGCCAGCATCCTCAGCTATGCCCGCCTGCTCCGCATTGGTGACGTCCATGATGACGCCGCCCTGCTGCATCTTTGCGAATCCTCTTTTGACGAGCTCGGTTCCGAAACGGAGCTTGGCCAGATCCAATTCGAACGGCATTGACTCACCTTATCGGGTTAGTCTTCGACTGTTATATATGATTTTCGTAGCTACTGTCGGCTATCCGGAGGATTCTTGCGGTTCTCGTGGATATGGCCATCATGTACCTTCGATATCAGAAAAGGCTAAAATACTAGCCGTCTGCTCCCCCTTTCCGATGGTCTCAAGACGCCTTTGCAGCGTAGCAGAATCTGGAACCGTAAGGATATCGAATATCGTCAGCAAGCTGAAGCAGGAAGGGATTGACGTCCTGTCCCTGTCCATGGGAGAGCCGGACTTCCCGACTCCCGACAACATCACCAACGCATGCATTTCTGCGCTCAAGGACCACTTCACTCATTATACTCCCTCGGCCGGCATTCCTGAGTTGAGGAAGGCTGTGGCGAAGAAGTGCGTCAGGGACAACAAGATCCCGTGCAACGAGAGCAACATCCTGATCACGCCGACGAAGCAAGCGATATTCATGAGCATGTTCGCTATGCTGGATGAAGGCGATGAGGCCATCATACCCGACCCCACGTGGGGGACGTTCGATGCTTGCGTGAGGTTGGCGGGCGCGACCCCGAGATACCTTGAGCTGAGTCCTGAGGAGGAGTATCGGGTCACGCCCGAGCGCGTCGCAGAGCTGATCAACCCGAAGACCAAGCTGATACTGATCAACTCCCCCTCGAACCCCTGCGGCGCCGTCATGACGAAAAAGGACGTCCAGGGCATCGCGGACCTGGCGAAGGACCACGACCTCCTCGTCTTCAGCGACGAGGTGTATGAGAAGATCGTCTATGACGGCGCGAAGCACTACTCGATCGCATCTCTTGACGGGATGTTCGAGAGGACCATAACCACTAACGGCTTCTCGAAGACCTACGCCATGACGGGCTGGAGGATCGGCTGGATTGTGGCCCCGGCCGAGATAGTCAAGGAGATCAACAAGCTGCAGACCCATTCACTGACATGCGTCACATCCTTCGTGCAGAAGGCGGCGGTGGAGGCGCTCAGGGGGCCGCAGGACTCGGTCGGCAAGATGGTCAACGAGTTCCGCGCGAGAAGGGACCTCATATACGATCTGATGAAGGACATACCCTCGCTGCGCTGCCCACGTCCGAAGGGGGCGTTCTATGTCTTCCCGAAGTACGATATCAAGATGAAATCCGACGAGCTGACCGCGCACCTTCTGGAGAAGGCGCATGTCGCAGTGACGCCGGGTTCGGCGTTCGGACCTTCGGGGGAGGGTTTCCTAAGGCTGTCATACGCCGCGAGCAGGGAAGTCATAACAGAAGCGATGAAGAGAATGAAAGAGACGCTATCGAAGCTGTCGGTTTAGAAGAATAAAGTGGCTCATCTGCTTTCCGGGGGCAGCATGTTCGGTATGGCGTCCTCAATCGGATAGTCGATCCTGCATTTCGGGCACCGAAGCTTGCCCTCGACGATCTCCTTGTCGTCCTCCTTGTAGACCTCGAGCTCCAAGGGGTGGTACTTGCAGACCGGGCAGGCTAGTATATCGAGGAGCTTTCGCTTCATTCCTATCGCTTAAGTGATTGCCCCCTTGCGATTTATCCCTTGCTATTCCATCTTTCGGGTACTAGAGCACGACGGCCAACGGATAACGCTTAATAAGCGACAATGGCGTATTACGCACCGTGACCAAGACGGGCGTCATCGGCGTCGGCTCCATGGGCCAGAACCACGCGAGACTGTATTCTGAGATCTCCGATCTTGTCGGGGTCTACGACGTCGACAAGAATCAAGCAAAGAGGGTGGCGGAGCGCTTCGGCACGAAGGCCTTCTCGAATGCAGGCGACCTGATAGAGAGCGCCGAGGCGGTGAGCATCTGCACGCCTACCAAGAACCATTACGAGGTGGCGATGGAGGCGATCGGGGTCGGGAAGCCGATCCTGCTTGAGAAGCCTTTCACCGGCGACTCGAAGAAGGCGAGGTCGCTGTGCCTCGCGGCGGAGAAGGAAGGCACGGTGCTCGCGGCCGGATTCGTCGAAAGGTTCAACCCTGTGGTCTCCGCGGCGAGGGATGCGCTCAAGGAGGGAAAGTTCGGCAAGCTCATCTCCTTGGAGTCGAGGAGGGTGTCGTCCTTCCCTTCGAGGATCAGGGACGTGGGCGTCATCATGGATCTGGCGATCCACGACATCGACGTCATCAGGCACATCACTTCGTCGGAGATACTAGCGGTGTACGCACTCGGCGGCAGGTTCGCCAAGACACGATTCGAGGATTTCGCCAACCTCCTGCTCGAGATCGAGGGAGGCGTGACTGGATTCGTGGAGACGAATTGGCTGACGCCCATGAAAGTGAGGAGAGTATCGCTGACGTGCAGCGAGAGCTTCGTCCAGCTGGATTACATCGACCAGAGCCTTGAGATGGCGTCCACGAAGATCCGCGAGATCGATCCTGGCAACATGTTCCAGATACCGCTCGAATACGATGTCCGCCGGATGTCGCTGAAGAAGGAAGAGCCGCTCAAGAGAGAACTGGAGGATTTTCTGGCCGCCGTGAAGTCGAGCGGAAGGCCGCACGCGTGCGGATGGGACGCCGTGGCGAACCTCAGGGTGTGCGAAGCGGCGTCCAGGTCTCTCAAGGGGAGGAAGAGGATAGAGGTCCCCCAGGAGCGCTAGTTATTTATCGAAGCTCCCTTCTCGCATCCTTGCGAGAGGGGCCTAGATGAGGACGATCGATCTTAGGAGCGACACTGTCACGCTCCCTACCAAAGAGATGATGCTCAGCATAATGGACGCTGAGCTGGGAGACGATGTTTCGAGAGAGGACCCGACGGTCAACAAGCTCGAGGAGCTTTCGGCGAAGCGCTTCGGGACCGAGGGCGCTTTGTTCACGCCGAGCGGCACCCAGAGCAACCTGATCTCCGTCATGGTGCACTGCAAGAAAGGGGACGAGATGATCGTCGAGTCGGAGGCTCACATTTACTATTACGAGGTCGGAGGGATGTCCGCCGTAGCTGGCGTGATCCCCAGATTAATCAAGGGCAACATGGGAGTGTTCACCCCGGAACAGGTCGAGGGCGCCGTCAGGGGCAAGGACCTGCACTTCCCGCCTTCGACATTGGTCGAGATAGAGAACACGCACAACAGGGCGGGCGGAACGGTCTGGACTCCGATGGAGGTTGAAGCCGTTGCGAAAACTGCTCACGAGCTCGGAATGAAGGTCCATGTCGACGGCGCCAGGATCTTCAACGCCGCGGTGGCACTGGATGTCGATGTGAATGAGTACGCGAAGCACGTCGACAGCATCAGCTTCTGTCTGTCGAAGGGCCTGTCCGCCCCCGTCGGCTCAGTGATCGTCGGGAGCTCGGAGTTCATCGAGAAGGCGAGGAAGACGCGTAAGATGCTGGGAGGCGGGATGAGGCAGGCCGGCGTGCTCGCAGCGCCGGGCATCATCGCGTTGACTAAGATGGTGGACCGCCTGAAAGAGGACCATGACAACGCGAAGAAGCTCGCCCTCGGATTGAAGGAGCTCGGAACGATGAAAGTCGACATGAAGACGGTCCAGACGAACATCGTGCTGGTCGACGTTTCACCGATGGGCCTCGACTCCGGGCGGTTCGTGGAGAGACTCAAGAAGAATAAGATCCTCGCAGCCAACTTCGGCGGCGACAAGGTCAGGTTCGTGACGCACAGGGGGATCACGGCAGAAGACATCGACGATACGATTGCCAGGATAGAGCGACTGAAGTAGCCTACTTCCCCTTTCCTATCCCCTTGTACACAAACCCGCGCTTCCTGCACTCTGACGAATCGAACAGGTTCCGTCCGTCAACGATCGCCTTCGTCCTCATGAATCTTGCCATGTCTTTGAGGTCCAGCGACTTGTAGGCGGTGTGCTCGGTGACGAAGACCGCACAGTCAGCCCCGCGCAGCGCTTCCTCGACGTCCCTCGTCAAGGGGACCTTGTAACCCGTCTCGACGAACGGATCGTGCACGATGAGGTCCGATTCCCCGACGAACCTGTCTATGACGGTCATTGCGGGCGAGTTCCTCATGTCGCCTGAGTCCTTCAGGAATGCTAGGCCGAAGATCGCGATCTTCGATCCCCCGGGCCTTCTTCCAGCCTCATCGAGCGCTTCGACAACAAGCTCTGCGAGGTGCTCTGGCATCGAATCGTTGATCGCCCTCGCCGTCTCGATCATGCTCGTCGAGCTCTCGGAGACAGCGCTGGCGAACAGCCATGGGTCCTTCGGGAGGCAGTGACCTCCGACGCCGGCCCCCGGAACGTGCATGTCCCTGAACGGACAGGTGTTGACCAGTCTTCGTATCTCGTATGCATCCGCTCCGAGTTCCTCGCAGGCGAGCGCGATCTCGTTAGCGAATGCGATTTGGACGTCTCTGTACGTGTTCTCGATGGTCTTCGTGATCTCGGCGGAGATCAGGTCCGTGGGGTGCAGCTTGCCCTTCACCACCGAGGAGTAGAACGCCTTGCCTTTCTTGAGCGAAACCTCATCCAGACAGCCGATGACCCTCTCGTAGCTCTTGATGTTCCTGAGAAGGAAGCCCGGCATGACCCTCTCCGGGCAATGAACGACCGAGAAGTCTCTTCCGACTTTCATGCCGCTCTCCTTCTCGAGGATTGGAATGACTTTGTCCCGCATCGTGCCTGGAGGGATCGTTGATTCGACGGAGACCAGGGCGCCCTTCTTCATGTGCTTGCCAGCGTCCGAGGCAGCCTTCAGAAGGTAGTCCAATACGGGGCTCTTCGCGTCATCTATCGGGGTGTCGACGCAGATGAAGATGGCATCGGCCTTCGAGCACGCTGATGGATCGGTCGTTGCGTGCAACGCCCCCTCCTTCGTCAATCTGGAAAGAAGCTCCGCGAGGCCCGGCTCCTTGCCGGGAATCGGGCATATGCCTTTGTTGACCAGGTCGACCTTCTTCTTGTCGACCTCGATGCCTACGGTCGGGTGACCGCTCTCGGCGAAGACACATGCGACCGGCAGGCCGACGTAACCGAGCCCGACCACCGCCACCTTCCGCTTGACCATCTCTCAGAGGATTGTGTGGATGCAATATAATTGTATCTGACAGTCGCGTGGCGATGTCCTGCTCTTGGTTGTCGTCTGGCAGGGACTCGGGGACGCAGGACGATCCCCTGACGTAGGAAGATTTATATTCGTACGTTCGTGTTACAGCCTCGACATGCTATCCAATGACATGCCCGGTGTTCCACGTTTTCGCGGCCGATCGCCGATCGGCGCAGGGGACCGACTAGGCATGTCAAGCACCATATCGGGACTGGTGGGGTTTCGGAATCGCTCGCTCGGATCTGGATGTGGAGGCGGATGGGGAGGAGCATCACGGATGCCCTCCTTCCGCTTCCCCGCCGGGTCCTGAAGGGTCGTGTGTGGGAGCTTCTGGGGGGGGGGGGCGTCTGTGAGTCGTAGATTGTTCACTGTGGGTCCTGTCGAGGTCCGGGATGAGGTCTTAGAGGCAATGACGAAGCCGATGATAGTCCACCGCGGGGAGGATTACACCAGGCTGCAAAAAGGGATAGTGGAGAAGCTGCACAAGGTCCTTGACACGGACATGCGCATCCTGATGGCGCCCGCTTCGGCCTCCGGTTTCCTCGAATCATGCGTGAGGTGCGGCGTGAGCAAGAAGATGATCGGCATATCCAACGGCTCCTTCGGGGAGCGCTGGCAGGCGATAGGGTCCGCGAACGGGAAAGCCGTTCGGAAGATCGATGTGTCGTGGGGTCTCGCGGTGAAGGCAAGGGACGTCGAGGGCAAGGTGGACGACGACGTAGAGGCGGTTGCGATAGTCTCCAACGAGAGCTCGACAGGCGTGCTGAACCCCCTGACTGATGTGATCGGCGCCATAAGGGCGAGGCACGACCCGCTTATCTTCATTGACGGTGTGACCGCGGTGGGGGGCATCGATCTAGATCTGAAGAAGCTTAACATCGATGCGCTCGTCTTCGGGACTCAGAAGGCGTTCGCCCTTCCTCCTGGCCTTGCGATAATATGCGTGAGCGACAGGCTGCTGGAAAAGGCGAAGAAGGTCGAGTCTCGCGGCTACTACTTCGATCTGCTCGAGATCAAGAAGTACGCGGACAAGAATCTCCCTCTGACGACGCCGCCGGTATCATTGCTGTACGGCCTTGACTTCCAGCTTGACCGCATGATCAAGGAGGGCATGGCGAACAGGTATCGGAGGCATGCGGAGATGGCTGAAGTGGTCAGATCTTGGGCTTCGAAGCGATTCTCCTTGTACGCTGAGGAAGGCTACAGGTCTAACACAATAACTGTCATCCAGAAGGGCAACCTGGATTTCGGAACCATGCACGCGATGCTTAAGCAGAAGGGCTTTGAAATCTCCGCGGGTTACGGGAAGATAAAGGAACAGACTTTCAGGATCGGCCACATGGGCGACCTGACCGTTGGTGATGTCAAGCTTCTTGTTAGGACCATAGATGAGGTACTGGAGGAAATGAAATGAAGCTGCTGGTGACGGACGAGCTTTCGAAGGAAGGACTGGAGATGCTGAGACGTGATTCTGGTATGGAGGTCGACGTCCGACCGCACCTGACCCACGAGGAGCTCTTGAGGATTATCCCTGACTACGAGGGGATTATCATTCGGAGTGGGACCAGAGTGACAACGGACGTCATCGACGCGGGGAAGAATCTCAAGGTCATCGGCCGCGCGGGCGTCGGGGTGGACAACGTCGATGTGGATCATGCCACGATAAAGGGCATACTGGTCATGAACACCCCGGCCGCGAACATTATCTCTGCGGCGGAGCACACTATGGCGATGATCCTCACGCTGGCGAGAAACATCGTGTGGGCGGACGCGTCTCTCAAGGCGGGAAAGTGGGAGCGTGGGAAGTTCACCGGCATGGAGATCAGCGGCAAGACCCTGGCGATCATCGGGATCGGCAGGGTCGGAGGAGAGGTGGCGAAACGCGCGAAGTCCTTCCAGATGAGGTTGATTGGTTACGACCCGTTCATATCGCCCGAGACGGCAGTCAAGGTAGGCGTCAGGCTCCTTCCGCTTGACAGAGCGCTCGAGGAGGCCGATATCGTCACAATTCATGCGCCTCTGACTCCTTCCACTCATCACATCCTTGGAAAGGAGCAACTCAAGCTTCTGAAGCCGAGTGCGATTCTCATCAACTGCGCCAGGGGAGGTCTCGTCGACGAGGAGGCGCTGTTCGAAGCGCTGAAGTCGAAGAAGATCGCGGGCGCAGCAATCGACGTGTTCGAAAAGGAGCCCCCGACCGGTTCCAAGCTGCTCGAGCTGTCTAATGTCGTGGTGACGCCTCACCTGGGAGCGTCCACGAGAGAAGCCCAGGAGAAGGTGTCGCTGGAGATGGCCGAGCACGTCAGGCTGTTCCTCACCGAACACAAGATCACCAACGCGGTGAACGCACCCGTTGGGAAGGTTGACCCCAAGGTCGTTCCGTTCATACCGATAGCGGAGAAGCTCGGCTCGTTCGCGTTCCAGCTCGTCGACGGTCCGATACGCAGGATCGAGGTCACATGCTCCGGAGAATTCGCTTCTCTGGACACGAAGATGGTCACCGTCTCGGCGGTAATAGGAGCTTTATCCAATGTCACTGGAGAGAATACGAACATCATCAACGCCAATGCGGTCGCGAAAGAGAAAGGCATCCAGGTGATCGAGGCGAAGTCCGAGGAGGCCTCCCACTATCTGAACGTGGTCTCAGTCACGATCCATTCGGACGGGATCCAAAGGGAGGTCAGGGGAACCGCCTTCCCATCCAACGAGCCGAGGCTTCTCGGGGTGGATGGTTTCGACGTCGACATGCCTCTGGAGGGTGACTTCATAATGACGGCTCACAGCGACGTCCCCGGCGTCATAGGGAAGGCCGGGACGATACTGGGTAGCAGGGGGATAAACATCGCACGAATGGGTGTTGGCAGGGAAAGTCGGGGAGGCAGGGCCCTCATGCTGCTCAGCGTGGACGATCCCGTTTCCGCCGAAGTGCTGGACGAGCTCAAGGGACTTGGAAACTTCTACGAGGTCAGATTCATCCGGTTGAGTGACATCAAACCCAAAGAGTACATGATGCTTTAGTGCTTGGACGAATCCGATCCCTTGGAAAATGTGTAATACATGGACGACACTCTTAGCCGCGCATGAAGGTAGCTTCAGTCGTGGGTGCGCGTCCGCAGTTCATAAAGATCGCACCATTGCATTCAGAGATATCGAGGGCCCACGACCACATTATCATTCACACCGGACAGCATTACGATTATGAGATGAGCCAGGTGTTCTTCGAGGAGTTGAACATACCTAAACCCGACTACGATCTGGGGGTCGGGTCGGCATCGCACGCCGTGCAGACGAGCAGGATGCTCGTAGGACTGGAGCAGGTGCTGCTCAAGGAGAGGCCAGACCTCGTGCTTGTCTTTGGCGACACCAACTCCACCTTGGCCGGGGCGCTGGCTGCTGCAAAGATGTGTATCCCTGTGGTCCACGTTGAGGCAGGCCTTAGGTCGTACCGCAAAGATATGCCAGAGGAACTGAATCGGGTGCTGACCGACCACGTATCTTCATTGCTCCTCTGCCCCAGTCACTTGGCGGCGGAGAACCTAGCCAAGGAAGGAATCACTGGAGGCGTCCACGTGGTTGGGGACACGATGATACAGTGTCTGATTGGTATTCAACCGAGACTGGACGAGTGCGTTCTTCAGAGATATGGACTGACCAGGGGGGAGTATGTCCTTACAACGATTCACAGGCAGGAGAACGCAGACTCTCAGACGAAGATGAAGTCAATCGTCGATGCCATTCTCTCGTATGAAGGGACCATTGTGCTTCCACTACATCCTAGGACAGCAAAGAACCTGAAAGCCTGGGATATCCTTTCGGACCTGGAGTCAGCGAAGCACGTTCTGATTCTGCCGCCCCTCACTTTCATGTCGTTCACGGCATTGGAGCGGTACGCACAGGTCATAATGACCGATTCGGGAGGGGTGCAGAAGGAGGCCTACTTCTTTGGGGTTCCGTGCGTAACGATCCGAGAGGAGACTGAGTGGGAGGAGACTGTCGCCGAGGGGTGGAACACTCTGGTCGGGACCGACACGGCGAGGATCTTGGATGCATTGGCGTCTCCGAGACCTGGCAGGTCGAGGAGGACAAGTTACGGGGACGTCGGCGTCGCGAAACGGATCGTGACGTGCATCGAAGGCATGCGACTTGGTTAGGTCGTCAAGGGTCTCATTGTGCAAGTCTCTTCTCCACGCTCATAGTCTTCCGGTGTATCTCGTCCTTGCTTCCGGTCCGATCGTCGATCTTGATGCTCGTCGATACCCTGTTGGACATCGTCTTGATCCTTTTGTGGCACTCGACTATGACCCCCATCACCTCATCGAAGTCGCCCTCCAGAATCGTGCCCATCGGTGTGAACTGGTAGCTCAGTCCGCTGGCCTTTACGATCTTCAGACATTCCGCGACGTAGGGACTCAGGCTCTCTTCCTTTCCTATGGGGATGATGCTGAATTCGGCAATCATGTACTCTCCTCCCTTTGATAATTGAGCATCCCCATAGAAAAATATGGTGTTATCGCAGTGAATTAGCGAATTTTGAAGGATATTAGCAAATCCCCTCGAATTCCAGCGGGCCCTCAAGGCAAAACCTTTAAATAGAGTCATTCTGAATCAAACATTACTCTTCAAACCGTAGAGGTTTTGAAAACTGTAAGAGTGAGATGGAGCGAACTTGTAATGTCGCATAACAATGGTCATAATGGCACAGCCTCGACCCTCACCGTCGAGGATCTCACTTACGCTATCAGGAACAGCATAGATAGGACTGGAATGCCGGAAGAGCAGGCTAGGGCGATGGCCCGGCACGTGATGAACTTCTTCGGTTATAGCGAGAGGATCATCGACAATATCCTTGAACCAGAGGACAGAGATGCGTTCTACATGCTAGAGGACTCGGGAATCCTGACGACCGAGCGTGAGGAGACTACGCTTTACGACGGCAGAGAATGGAGGATCCACTACTGGTTGTTCCGGAAGGAAAGGATATTCGAACTGATCAAGATGAACGGATCCAACAGACATGCGCACGGCGGGGTCGATTCCGTTTACGATGAAGTTCCCGAGGATGTCTGGCAAAGGACCTGAAATCGGTTCTCCTGTTGCATGGCCCCTCCTGGAATCCTTTTCGAATCTCCATAGATCCACAATCTCATTTTCGCGCATCCCTGCGAAAGGATATTCCCTGACAGGGCGGTAGTCAGTCGGATGAACCTTTTCCCTTATTCTCCGAGGCCGAACCAGAGAGAGCTTGTCGAGCTGGTTTCAGATGTCGTGAAGAATCGGAGACACCTGATCCTTGAGAGCGGGACGGGGACTGGTAAGACCGTCTGCGTACTGGTCGGCTGCCTCCAAGAGGTCACGAAGGATGGGAGGAAGGTCGTATACCTGACCCGAACCAATTCCCAGCAGCGCCAGGTCATCGAGGAATTGCGTAGCATCTCGACTAAACGTCAAGTGTTCGGAATCGGCATCCAGGGCAGGCAGAGCACCTGCCCCCTTGTCCGAAGGGACCCAGATCTTAGGGGAGGCAACCCGGAGGAGCTCTCGAAGCTCTGCGGAGAGAAGAAGCGCAGGACAGTGGCGGGTCAGGATGGGGGTTGCAGGTTCTACGAGGAGACCATTTCGACAGGCTTCGATGAGATCGAGGCGTACTACCGCAAGGAGTTGCCGACCGTAGAAGAGTTCGTCAAGTACTGCGATGGGAAGGGCGTCTGCCCGTACGAGCTGACGAAGGAACTGGTGCCGCTTGCGAATGTCGTCACGGCGCCGTACGCATACTTCTTCGTCCCTTTCATCAGGAATTCTCTCTTGGATTGGCTCGCCGTGCCGTTGGAGGGCACCGTCGTGGTCGTGGACGAGGCTCACAACCTGCCGGAATATGCGAGGGACACGAAGACCGTCGATCTGTCCCGCAAGCTCCTGGATCTTGTCGTGAAGGAGGTGGATGAGTACGGTGACCCGGAGGTCATGAATGGGGCCAGCATCTTGGACATGGTCGCTCAGATGAACAAGGGTCTCGACGACGCGATCGCGGAGTACCTCATTGACGACGACGGGCTGATCCCGCCCGCTTTCCTCGAGGAGAGCCTCATGCAATCCTTCACCGCAACCTCCAGGTCCTTGACGCTGGCGGCAAAGGCGCTCATGACCCACGGGGAGATAATCAGGGAGAAGAAGAAGGAGATGGGACGGTTGCCGAGATCGTATATCTTCTCCTTGGGGTCTTTCCTCAACTTCTGGATGAATTTGGACGATGCGTGCTACGTCAAGCTCATAATCGGAGGCGATAACCCCATGTTCGAGGGCTACTGCCTCGACCCGTCCTTGGCCACGTCCTTCCTTCTCCAATGCGGCGGGTCCGTGCATATGTCCGGCACCCTGTCCCCGTTGAACGAGTACCGGGACTCGATCGGCCTCCCTTCCGAGACCCCGACTGAGTCGTTCCCCTCCCCCTTCCCGAAGGAGAACAGGAGAATATTCTTCGTCGAGGACGTGACGACGAAATACGAGGAGATCACGCAGGACGAGAAGATGATCCCGCGTCTGGAGGATTATGTCGTGACGATCTCCAATCTCCTAGACAAGAACACGGTCTTCTTCTTCCCCTCCCACAGCCTCATCGACAGGTTCCTTTCCGACGGCGTGCTGCTGAGGATGAGAAGAAAAGTCCACATCGAAGAGAAAGGCATGTCCCAGATGGACCTGATGGAGACCGTGACAAGGTTCAGGGAGAGTGGTCCAAAGGGGGCGGTCCTGTTCGCCGTCATGGGAGGGCGCATAAGTGAGGGTCTCGACTTCCCAGACAGGGAACTCGAGGTCGCGGTGGTCGCTGGCGTCCCGTATCCGAAGCCGACCGCGAAGCAGAGGTCGCTGCTCCACTACTACGAGATGAAGTTCGGGAAGGGGTGGGAGTACACCGTGCGGGCCCCGGCCTGCAGGAGGATGCTCCAGGCGATCGGCAGGTTGATCAGGAACGAGACGGACGTAGGGGCCGCGGTGATCCTCGACAGGCGGGCAAAACAGTTCGCCGATCGCATCGACCTGGTCCAGTCCACCGACCTGTCCTCGGACCTGATCAACTTCTTCAAGGAAAGGAAGGTCTGAGCGCTGCCCCATCAGGCTCTGCGAAAAGTACTTAATCGCCCCACTGAATCAACCGCTGATGCAATTGGTGTGGGTGGCGCTGAGCGGCCTGTGGCTCATGCTGCCGTCGCTGTTGCCAAACTCTGCCGCCGTGATATTCGGGGGCGGGACCCCGATCGACTTCGGCCGGAGCTGGAGGGGCAAGAGGATCTTCGGAGACGGCAAGACCTGGTCAGGCCTGATTGGAGGCGTCTCCGCCGGTGTCTCCTTCGGAATAATCCTTCTCTTCATCGCCTATCCCTTCGATCCAGTGAACTTCTGGGGGTTCGGCGATTGTCCATGGAACGTTGGCGTGATACTCATTCTTTCACTCGGCTCGCTGCTCGGTGACCTGGGCGGATCCTTCATCAAGAGGAGGCTGGGGATAGAGAGAGGTGCGAAGGCGCCAGGGCTCGACCAGTACAACTTCGCAGTCGGCTCGATAATCTTGGTCCTCATTTTCTTTCCAGATTGGTTCTTGAGGAACTTCGTCGAGGGCGAGCACATCCTCGCTCTAATCATCTTTCTGATAGCCGTCCCGATCCTGCACAGGGCGGTGAATATCATAGGTTACAAGACAGGGAAGAAGGATGTACCATGGTGAGCGCATGAATGCGAGGGTCAAGGAATCGCTGAGGAAGTGCGGGGCCCTGACCTACGGGGATTTTGTTCTGTCGTCGGGGAAACGGAGCCCGTACTACATTGACATCAAGAAGGCGAGCACGGACCCGGAGGTTCTTGCTGTGATCGCTCAGGAGATGTCGAGGACACTCTCGGCGGAGGGTGTTGGTTTTGACAGGATAGCAGGTGTCGTGCTCGGATCAATCCCGCTGGCGGTCGCCCTCTCCCTCAAGACCAAGGTGCCGTACGTGATGGTGAGGAAGGAGAAGAAGGACCATGGTACGGGAAAGCTGGTCGAGGGCACGCTCGGCAAGGGCGAGAGGGTCCTCGTTGTCGAAGACGTGATAACCTCGGCGGGGTCTGTTGCTGATGCCGTAACGATACTCCGCAACGAGGGTGCCGTGGTCGAGACGGTCCTGGCGGTCGTCGACAGGCAGGAAGGCGGCAGGGAGAGGCTGGAAGGGATGAGCGTGCGACTGCTGCCGTTGCTGACTGCCCGCGATTTGCTGGGGGCCTAGAATGGAGATGGACCTCCATTGCACGCGATGCGTTCTGAGTGAGTCGAGGACGCAGGTCGTTCCTCCCGATGGTGACCTGGACTCTATCGTTTGTTTTGTCGGCGAGGCCCCGGGAGAGAAGGAGGACCTCATTGGAAGGCCATTTGTGGGGCGAGCCGGCAAAATGCTCGACAGGCTCATGCTGGCGGAGGATCTCGACAGAAGCATGATAATGATCACCAACACCGTGAAGTGCAGGCCCCCGAAGAACAGGAATCCGGCGAAAGAAGAGATGGCGGCTTGCTTCCCCTACTTGGAACAGGAGCTCGAAGGAAGGAGGCTGGTCGTGGCAATGGGGAGGGTTGCTTGCATGAACCTCCTTGGGAAGGACGTCAAGCTAGAGAAGGAGGCCAACGTTCCCAGAGAGGTGCAGGTCGGCGGCAATCGCGTGGAAGTCCTACCAGCATATCACCCTGTTGCTTGTTTTTTCAACATCAAGGCCAGGGAGAGCCTCCGGGAGAGTATCCGAATCGCAAAGGGACTCATCGAGCGCGACGGCTAGAGAAACGCTTCTTCAGCAGGAACGAGAGATTCCTTCTACCGTCCTTCCAGGAGGAGAGCTTCACTTCCCCGACCCTTTGCCTGAAGTGGATCGGTACCTCCCTAGAGCGTACCTTCCTGAACGCTTCTACCTTGATCTCCTCCGAGAACGGCATGCCGTCGTCGCAGACCTTCAGTTTCTGCAGGCAGTCCTTTCTGAAGACCCACATCCCGCTCTGGGAGTCCTTCAATCTGACCCCGAAAAGAATATTCGTCGTGGATGTGAGCACCCAGTTCCCGAAGCGGTGCTTGGCGCTCATTGCTCGTTCCTCCATCTTGCCGAATCTGTTGGTCGTTATGAAATCTAGGTTCTCCTCGAACAGCATTCGGCACAGGTGCGGTATGTCCTCGGCAGGATAGGTGCAGTCCGCATCAAGAGTCGCGATGATTTCTCCGCTGGACTTATCGAACCCAGTCTTGTACGCCCTTCCGTATCCCCTGCGGGGTTCGTCGACGACGATTGCGCCCTTCTCCCTCGATATCTCCCTCGTCCCGTCCTTGGAATTCGTGTCGACGACCAGTATCTCGTAGTCCAGGCCGCTTCCCTTCATCGTCGCGTGTATCTCGTCCAAAACGCTCCCTATGGACTTCTCTTCGTTCATCGTGGGGATGACGATAGACACCTTCAGGCCCGCACCACCTGAGCGAGTAAACGCCGCCAGATGTTATAGAATTTACCCTCGGCTCCTGGCTGCCCCTTTCCCGTGGCCTCCCTTCTCCCCGAAGAGCTTGAACCCCACGTAACCTCCGAGGGCGCACACTAGGCGCAGGAGGGACCAGGCGTTGAACTTCTGTTTGAGCATCCTGAGGGGGTCGTAAGAGGACCACAACCGCCCGTGTTTGAGTGTGAGCTGTTTCCTCCCAACCCCGTTCCAGAATGCCTGCCTAAAGAATCCGTATATCGTGGCTTTCGTCCTGTGATATATGATGGCGTCGGGGCTGTATCTAATGCTGAACCCGGCCTCGACCGCCCTGAAGTTCAGGTCGATGTCCTCGGCGGTGATGAACCATGTGTCGAACCCGCCGACGCGCTTGATGACTTCTCTTCTGAACGCCATGTTGCAGCTCGGGAATGAGACGTCGTACCCCTTGTGGAAAAGCTCGACCCTCTCGAGCTCCTCCCAAGCCTTCAAACCCAAGTTTATCGTCCTCCCCGCGACTATGTCCGCGCCGTCCTCGATCATCCTCCTCAGCTCCTTTATCCAGAACGGGTTCGCGATGCAATCCCCACCGGTGAAGGCGATGATATCTCCCTTTGCCTGTGCTATCCCGAAGTTCGTGCTATTGCCCCTGCTGCCTGGGTGTACGTACATCTTCACAAAAGGATGCGCCTGGACGTACCGTTGCACGACGTCCCGCGTCCTGTCCTTGCTTCTGGCGTCGACGATGACGATCTCCAGGGGTTGCTCCTGGATGACCAGGCTGTCAAGGAGGTCGGCAATGTTCCTCTCCTCATTCATGACGTTGAGGACGACGCTGACGAGCATTTCAGACTGGGTTATGACGAAGTATGCTTATCACGATTTCGGCATCCAAACAGATCGCTTTATCTGGCATGTCCGGGAAACAACAAAGTATTAATTTCTAGATAACGTTCGACTGCACCGGAAATGAAGCTCTTGGCGAAGTTCTATTCGATTCAGGATTGCGTCATAGGCGAGGGGACGATCATCCGTGATTTTGTCAACCTCTACGGATGCACCATCGGAAGGGACTGCAAGATCGCCGCCTTTTGTGAGATACAGAAAGGGGTCAAAATAGGCGATAGGTGCAAGGTAGAGGCCTATGCCTTCATTCCGTCCGGTGTCACTATCGAGGACGAGGTCTTCGTCGGCCCTCACGCGGTATTCACCAACGATATTCGGCCAAAGGCTGTGGGTGATTGGGAGATCGTGCCCACGCTCGTGAAGAAGGGCGCTTCGATAGGAGCTGGGGCGGTCGTAATATGCGGCGTGACGATCGGAGAGGGGGCGATGGTCGGTGCTGGGTCGGTCGTGACGAAGGATGTGCCGCCGCATTCCGTCGTTGTCGGGAATCCAGCTTGGATCGCTAAGAAGGGGAGTGATTAGATCAGTAAGATTCCCCTGAGCAGGCCCCAGGTCGACGAAGAGATGGTGGAGGCCGTCTCGAACGCGCTCTGGAACGAGCGGATGGTCCTCGGGGAGAGCGTTTTCAAGTTCGAGGAGGCGTTCGCGAGATACATCGGCACCAAGCACGCTGTATCCGTATCTTCTGGGACCGCCGCCCTCGTATTGTCACTGATCGCGCTCGGCGTCAAGGACAGAGAGGTACTCACTACGCCTCTCTCATTCATAGCGACGGCGAATGCGGTTGTCCAGGCCGGAGGGGTCCCTGCATTCTCGGACGTCTCGGAACTGGACTACAACATGGATCCGAAGCAGGTCAAGGGTCATTTGACGAAGAAGACCAAGGCACTCCTGCCGGTCCATCTGTTCGGATGCCCTGCGAACATGGGCGAACTGATGGACATAGCTGAGTCCAAGGGGCTGAAAATGATCGAGGACGCGGCCCAGGCGCACGGTGCCATCTACAAAGGCAAGAAGGTAGGCTCGTTCGGGGATGTCGGCTGCTTCTCCTTCTACTCCACGAAGAACATGACGGTCGGCGGGGACGGAGGAATGGTGACGACCGACGACGAAGCTATCGCCAGGTCGGTCGCGAAGCTCCGGGACTGCGGCCGAACATCCAGGTACGTCCACGATGTCGTCGGCTTCACCGCAAGGCTTAACACCGCGAACGCGGCGTTCGGCCTTGTTCAACTGCGCCATCTGGACGAATGGAATGAGAGGAGAAGGGCGATCGCGGCCTTGTACTCGAAGCATCTGAAGGGAGAATCGCAGATAGTGTTGCCTCCTCGTGGTGACGAGAACGTCGCGCCTGTCTTCCATCTGTTCGTCATCAAGTGCAAGAAGCGTGACGAGCTGGCAAAGCATCTCGGGGATAAGGGTATCGAATGCGGCGTCCACTACCCGGTCCCGATACATCTCCAGCCAGTCTACCGCGAGATGTACGGATATACCCCAGGTGCATTCCCAGTCAGCGAGTCACTGTCATCGAGCCTGTTATCCTTGCCGATATTCCCCGCCCTGCCTGACGATGACGTGAGGTTTATCTGCGAGCAGATATTCGACTTCTACAGGAGGTCTTCAAGATGAGGCGCTTTGATGTCGGTGTCCTGGGCGTTGGTTACTGGGGGCGCAAGATCGTGGATGAGTACTGCGCCATCCAGGGAGTCAAGGTCAAGGCTGTGTCAGATCTCTCGGACAAGAACCTTGAGTACTGTCGGGACAGGCACAAGGTAGAGGAGCTTCACCACGACTACAGGGACGTCCTGGAGGATGACTCGATAACTGCCGTGAACGTCTGCCTTCCGAACTCCCTTCACTTCCAGGCATGCAAGGAGGCGATCGATCGGGGAAAGCATGTCCTGGTGGAGAAACCTATCACGCTGACGTCCGCTGACGGCCAGGTTCTCGTCGATCTCGCTGAGAAGAACAATCTGACACTGTCGGTCGGGCACATCTATAGGTTCAACAACGCCCTGCTGGAGGTCAAGAGGCTCATCGATGAGAGCTTCTTCGGAAAGATCTTCTTCCTAGACATGACCTGGGTCAACCTCGAGCCGCCCTATGCCGACCGGGACGTGATAGTCGACCTGGCCCCTCATTACTTCGACATCGCGAACTTCCTCCTCGATGCCTGGCCGAAGAGGATAACATGCGTGGCGCGACCGTTCAGGCGCAAGGAGATGGAGGAGACTGCCTACATCACCTCAGAGATGCCGACTGGGGAGATGGCGCACGCGACGCTGAGCTGGCTCGCGCCGAAGAAGGTGAGGCAGATCGAGGTCGTCGGCGAGAACCGTTCCTGCGTGATCGACGCCGTCGGCCAGGAAGTGACGGTACACGAAAGCGGTTACACTTACAAGCTCGGGATCGATAGGAACAACACCATCCGGACCGAGCTGGTGCATTTCTTGAAATCCATCGGCGACCCGCTGATCGAGACGAGGAACAGCGGCGTTATCGGCGTCAAGACGGTGGAGATGATCGAGCATTCAAAGAGGTCTTTGGCCGAAGGCAGAACGGTCGAGACGGGTGTTTGAGTCCCGGAGGTGAGCCAGGATGCCAAGGAAGGTCCTGATGCTCCTCTCCAACGAGTACAGGCCTGACCCGAGAGTAGAGAAGGAGGCAATGGCCTTATTCTCTAACGGATACGATGTCGAGATAATTGCGTGGGACCGTTTGCGGCGCAGACCGAAACGTTCCAAAGAGAACGGGATACAAGTGGAAAGGGTTAGAACGGGGCTTGTTGGCAGTCCCAGATCCTTCTTGATGAACTTCCCTATTTTCCTGATCAGGTCCGTCGTGGAGTCCTTGCGAGAACCCTGCGACGTGGTTCATTCCCACGACCTCGACACTCTCGTCCAAGGGTTCATCATCTCAAGAATCAAAAGGGTACCCTTGGTGTACGACGCCCACGAACATTTTTCAAAGATGGTCGAAGGCGATGTTACACCGTCTATCGCAAGATGCCTCGATTCGGTCGAGAGCCGCCTAGTGCCGAAGACTTCGCTTGTAGTGGCGGCAAACGACATGATTGGGAAGTATCTTCGCCCCTACTCAGGGACTGAAATCGCCATCGTGATGAATTGCATCGACGTTGAGAACGTCCAGCGTGCATCATATGCTGGAAGGAATGGAGAAATTGTGTTGTTCTACGGTGGCGGTCTGGAACCCCTCAGGTATCCGGAGGAAATCATTGCCGCGGTGAGATCCATGAAGGGTTGCAGGTTGAGAATTGCCGGCACCGGACGGCTCGAGGAGGCTGTAAAGAGAGAATCCAGGATTGACAAGAGAATCGAATTCCTTGGCTATCTGCCTCATGAGGATTTGCTCAGGGAGATGTCCTCATCGGATGCGGTGCTCTGCCTCCTCGACCCGTCCAATGAGAACAACAGGATAGGCACCCCGAACAGACTGTTCGAATCAATGGCGATCGGTATCCCGGTGATAGCATCAAGCGGAACGCTCAGCGGAAGGATAACTCAGGAGACAGGGTGCGGCATCTCTATTGACTGGTCGGAGCGCAACTTTATGGACGCGGTGGAGAGACTCAGGGATCCATCTGCAAGGGAGGTCATGGGAAAGAGCGGTAGGGCTGCAGCGGAATCGACATTCAATTGGACCGAGATGAAGCGTAGACTCATAGATCGTTATCGGCTGCTATTCTCATGACCACTGTCCCAGATACTGGACAAGTCTGCTCATTCGTTCTTCTTGAACTCCGAAGAGATGTAGTCCCTCATTTCCTTCGGATTCACTACGCTCATGAAGAACTTGACGTCGCGGATCGTGAGCTCCCTTAGAGCGTAGAGGATCAGGCTGAAGATCCCGACCGACACGATTCCGTAGCCAATCAGATCGAACCACCGCGTAAGCGCCCAGAAGTTGCTTAGGCCGAGAAGCCCCGCGCCAGTCAATACGGCTGCAACTATGTGTATAAAGATGCGGGGATTTGATGTTGTCCCGGTCAGCCGCATCACAATGAACCTGGTGGTCGCGAACAAGACTGCCACGCCGATCATGTTCGCTATTGCGGCGCCTGTGGAGGAGAGCCCGAGCATGCGAACGCCGAATATGCTTGTTGGAATAAATACTGCCAGCAAAGCAAGATTGACAACGAGGGACGAGAGCGTGAGCTTTGCACTGATGTCAGGCCGATTCACTGCGTTTACTTGGCTCGCGTACACACCGTTGAGGAGGCTCAGGAGCATAGAGACGGCAAGGAACCTGAGAGGCCCTGCGGACGTCTCGAAAGTGCCACCCAGCACGACTATTGCGATTTCTCTCGGAAATAGAAGGATTAAAGTAACAATCGGCATCGATAGCATAGAAATGTATCGCTCCGCCAGACGGGTCTTCTCCCTTATCTCTTCCATCTTACCTTCCGAATGGAGCTTCGAGAAGGTAGGGAAGGTCAACGTGGAGACTGCGGTCCCTATTACGGCAAATAGGCCGAGGAAGGACTGGCTTGCGGTGTAGTAGCCAACCTGGGCGTCGGACCAGAAAAGGCCTATCAGCAGTTTGTCAGCGTTCCCGGATATCGCCCCCATCACCGAAACAAGGGCGATGGGAAAAGCGAAACTGAGATATGACCTGATGAGGGTGGGTTTGCACAAGTGGACCTTCTTCCTCGAGAGTAGGACTAGGCCAATGATGGCGACACCAAGACCCGCCAGCACGTATGCATATGCGAGGTGCACCGTGCTCAGTCGGTTTATCGACACGAACACCACAAGCGGGACCCTGATAATGGGGTCCATGAGCATGGAAAGCTGTGTACTTGCGGTCTCAACTTTCGCGTCGAAGGTCGCTGTTGCTATTCCAGCTATGTCGTAGTAAACATAGTAGAGGATGAACAACAGAATAACCTCGTAAGTCGTGGATGAGTACGACTCCCCCGAGAGAGAGGCCCATATGAGCATTGACGCCAGTACCGTGATTGTCATTATGGCCGTTAGGACGATTTTCACAAGGGCGTAAGTGCTGACGCAGTCGTTGATGTCCTTTCCCTCAGACACACGCTTTATGTGGGCGGCACCGAATCCAAGGTCGGCCAGAGAATTGAAAGTGGCCACGAACGCCATCGCCCAGGAGACACCTCCATATACGTCGGCTCCGAGGTAGCGGGTCATGAAGAACAAGCCAACGAAAGCCAATCCTGCCGACCCGATCTTAGAAAGAATGATGAGGAATGACTTGCGCCCTATCAAGTTATCAAGTGGGGATATGGCGGATTCTATTTAACTCTGCTCTCGATGAAATGGTGTGTGCAGAGGAATCGGGCATTGTCTTGTCCAACGTGCAAAGTAGATGGGTCAAGTGCGCTTGGCATCCCGTGAAGAACCGGGATGTTGTTCGGTCAAGCCGGAGGAGTCGTTTCTCAACTTCGCCGGTAGACTTCGTTCATCCTTGCCACGACCTCACGGGGATCATGATACTTCTTCACGTATCCAGCGCAACTCGATCTCAGCTTGTCATCGATCCCCTTGTCCAAGACATCAACCACCCTCTTCCTAAGCTCCTCCTCTGTGTTCGCTCTTAATACAGGGCAGTCTGAGGGGAATATGCTGTTATCATACGAGCTTATTGCCGGTATCCCGATCGCCATGGCCTCCAGCGCCACCTTGGAGAAGATGCTGAGGTCGTTAAGTTGATCGACGACAATGTCGACAGTCCTCATAGTCTCCATTATCTCTCGATGTGGTCTCCCCTCCTTTATTATCAACTCGGCCCGGCCCTCTTGGACTAGCGGTCCTAGAGCTCTAATCACGTTTTCAGTGCCTTTCAAAGCACGGTTCGTTGGGAAATGCCCGACCCTGATTCTTTCGCCTTCAATCGTCATTACTCGGACAGGAGGCTCGAACACCTGAGGTATTGGGTTGGGGATCCAGATTGCATCGTCATGCCATTTCTTGAGGTCCGGCGTCGAGACTATCTTCGTATCTGCTAGATCCGCGTGATACAGTCCGTAACCCATGCGCGTCTCCGACCCGTGATAGTGAAGAATCCATTTGGCCTTGGACCTCTTCTTGAGCGCTCTGAACGCGATCTGGCTCCGTCTGATTCCTCCGTGAATGTGTACGATGTCCGCCGTCTTGAAGAGTCTCCCGTGAAGGATGAGTTCGAGATTGATGCCCACGAAGCCGTCGAGATACAAGCGCAGGTCTGGATCATGTACGGAATACCTTCTGTGGGCCACAAGAATCGCCTCGTGCCCCATGGCTCGTTGTTGGGTTCTCAGATCCCAGGCGACATCGGCCAGGTTGTGGACGTGAACAATCATGAAATAAATGCCTCCTAGGGCTCCGTTTTCTTCCCCACCAGAGAGGTTGTCGATGGTATCAGGAACTTTCCTCTCGTGGCTGCCTCGAGAACCTGGTCGATACGATGCCGAGGCCATTTCTTCAGATACATGTCCAGCCCCTCGAAGTCTCCGTGCCCGTACTTCTTCTTTGTGATCTGCCCATAGTGCATGACCCGAGTATCCGGAGCCGAAGAAACGAACCATCCCTCGCTCAGCATCACACGGAAAGAGTAATCGACGTCGACGAAGGAGGACCGATAGCTCTCATCCCACGGCCCAACGTCCTCGTAGCAGTCTCTTCTCATGACGCAGAACGCGCTCGAGACCCCTACCATCTTGCCAGGGACATAATGGGGGACCCCGAGAACTCCGTAAGACCAGTTGTTGCCACGGAGTATCCGTCTCAGAGCGTAGAAAGGCGCTCTCCTCTTGATGGAATTCCACAGAAACCGAGTCGTGCTGCTCAGATGCACGAATCCTACGTGGTCGATTTCGTCCGTCTCCGGCCTGGATATCCATGCGCCGCACAGGCCGACTGTAGGATTCTTTGTGAGATAGACCACCGAGTTCTCGATCGCCCCGGGCTTGATGAAAGTGTCGCTGTCCATGACTGTGATGAACTCTGAATCTCCAGTGAACCCAACCCCGTAATTCACGCTTCTTCCGTAGGCGAAATCATCACCCTTTGATTCGACAAGTATGATCCTGTAGTCCGATCTATCGTTCGATCTTAGGTTCTGGATGCATCTGACCGTCAGGTCCGAATCGAACGAGTCAACTGGTATGATCAGCGAGATTCTCGGATTCTCGTTCCCAACGTTCTCGACTTTGGATATCACGCGATCGTGCTCCAGGTTGCGGCGGTTAAACCGATATCCACCATATCGTGAGTGCTTTGTCGCATCTATTCGAGATCTCCAGGGATTATGAATTTGCTCTCTCTTGCTGCTTTGCGCACTTCCTTGATCCTCTCTCTCGACCATTTGCTAAGGTATCGATTCCAGCCTTCGAACTCCCCCTCTTGAAGGCGGCGTGAGGCTGTGGCATGACCCCGGTGAAGCACTGCGGCCTGCGGGCATACGGACACGTACCATCTTGAGGTAAGAACTCTGAAAGAGTAGTCAACGTCCACAAAGGAGTAGCGGAAATCCTCGTCGAACGGTCCGACCTCATCGAAGCACTTCCTTCTGATTACGAAGAAGGTCGTGATAATCCCTACCATCCGACGCGGGACGTAGTGAGAAGGGACTCGTACGCTGAATGACCACCATTTCCCCATGAGGATCCTCTTCAGAGCAGAGAGAGGCGCCCGGTTCCGGACCGAGTTGATGAGATACCACCAGATGTTCTGGGGCACCCAGCCAATGTTCGGAGGCTTCCCATTGCATTGAACAATCTTCGCTCCCACGTACCCCAGTCGAGGATCGCCGCGAGTGTACTGAAGGGTCTTCTCCACGGTCCCGCGATCCGGAAACGCATCGCTGTCCATCCCGATTATCAGATCAAAGTCGCGGGTGGCTTCCATTCCGGCATTGATCGACCTTCCGTACGAGAACGTCGATCCCCTGGAGGCGACCAATACGAGTCTGAAAGGGATGGTGACGTTCTTCTCAAGGTGGTCGACGCAAAGCTTCGTGATCTCATCGTCTAGATCCGCAACCGGTACAACAATCGCGAACTCTGGAACGCCGTGGAAATCGCTTGTTCTGATCTCTTTTGGGTTCCCGCGTTGCGATTCTCCAGATACATTGGTTTCAGAGTCGGTCTGGGACATTTCTCACGCGCGCCTCCCTGGGATCATGTGCGAGTTGGGTCTGTCTATTCACAACCTTGTTAATCTATTCTTCTCATTTGTTGAGATACGGCTCCAAACATGGTATAGCCATCATGACTAACATGCACTGCTCTCTGCGGGCACATTCTCGGAGAGTCGAAGAATCTAGGTGTCTGTGTGTTCGTCATACTCCCTTCCCTGACTTCGGTGACCTTCTAGACCAGTTACTACATATTGAGGCAATCTTTAAATATCCACTTCGCAATAACTACAGTTTGTCCGACACTCGTCGGACCAATCGAATGGGATGCGAGGATGGGTATTGCTGTTCAGGTAGGCCCCTTTTTCACCTCTCAAACGGAGGTATCGGATGTACCTTAAGCAGCTAGAGCTGGAGAACTTCAAGTCATTCGGGAAGAAGATGTCGATCCCTTTCTTGGAGGGATACACCGCGGTAACTGGACCGAACGGTTCGGGTAAGTCCAACATCTCCGACGCGATACTGTTCGTGCTCGGGCCGAAGAGTTCCAGGGCCATCAGGGCCGGGAAGCTCACTGACCTGATATTCAACGGCGGGAAGTCCAAGCAACCCGCATCTTACACAAAGGTGTCGCTTCTGTTCGACAACAGCGACCGCATGATTCCAGTCGAATCGGACACCGTCAAGCTCACGAGGCTCGTGAAACTCTCGGAGAGCGGCGACGGCTACAACTCATATTTCTACGTGAACGATCGGAAGTCCTCCCTCACAGAGTTCGACACTCTGCTCTCGAACGCGAGGATAAGCGCCGACGGCTACAACTTCGTCCAGCAAGGGGATGTCACGAAGATAGTCGAGATGTCCAACCTTGAGAGGAGGCGGATACTCGACGACATCTCCGGCATAACGAAGTTCGACGAGGAAATCTTCAAGGCGGAGGCGGAGCGGAAGGAGGCCGAGGAGAACATCGACCGCATTTCGATAATCATCACCGAACTGGAGAAGCAGATCGAGCAGCTGGAAGGGGAGAGGGTATCCGCCCTGAAGTACCTCGAGACGAAGGACAGGCTGGATTTGGCCAAGGCCCAGACGGCATACAAGAGGAAGGAGAGCGCCGAGAGCGAGATCGGCGCAATAAACAAGCAGATCGAGCAGTACGCCAGAGAGGTCGAATCGCTGAAGGCGAAAAAGGAGGAGATCGCCGGCAAGATCCAGGAGGTCGAAGGGAAGGTACTCGAGGTCGAGAAAGAAACCGAGGAGAGAGGAGGCCAGGAGTTCAAGGAACTCAAGGAGAAGATCGACTCCGCGAAGATCGAGATCGCCCGGGCACAGGACCAGGCCGCGAGAGCGCTCGAGAACGCCGCGGAGATCGAAGGCACTCTGGAGGGGAAGGCGGAGGAGAAGAAGAGCCTCACAGAGGAGATAGAATCACTGTCAAAGAAGTTGAAGGAGTCCGAGGAGGTCTATCTCGGGAAGCTCAAGTCTCTCGAGGGCAAGAAGAAGGAGTTGGAGGAGGTCCACGGGAAGGTCAGCAAGCACGACGAGGAGCTGGGCAAGATCGAGGAGAAGATCTCCGGTCTGGACAAGACCATCAGCGAGAAGGAGGAGAAGCTCCACGAGCTCACTCTCGAGAAGGAGAGGACCGAGGACAAGAGGGACCGGCTGAAGACCGACATCTCGACCCTCGAGGAGACGAAGAAGAGTCTCGAGTTCGAGGTCAACGATGCGGACTGGAACATAAAGGAGCTGAAGAACGCGGACAAGGGCTCCTCGAAGGAGCTCAGGGAGATCCAAGAGCAATTCCACTCCAAGAAGAACTTGGAGGGAAAGTTGGGCCACCAGGCCGGGGAACTAGAAGATGCGATAAAGCGCCTGACGAGGGAGTACAATAGTCTGAAGGCAGAGCAAGAGGCTGCCGAGAGCATAGCCAAAGGATACACAAGGGCCGTTAGGGCGATTCTCGAGGCCCGCGACAAGCGCGGGATCAAGGGGATACACGGGACGATCGCCGAACTGGCCGAAGTGGACCCGAAGTACGAGGTCGCACTGAACATCGCGGCGGGCAGCAGAATGCAGTCGATCGTGGTGGACAGCGATGAAGTGGCGGCCACCGCGATCCAGTTCCTCAAGAGCAACGGTCTGGGGCGGGCGACTTTCCTTCCGATCAATAAGATGCTCGACGGTAAGCCGAGGGGCAAGGCGATACTCGCCGAGAAGCAGGCGCTCGCTTATGCCATCGATCTCGTAAGGTTCGATCAGAAGTTCAGAGCCGCGTTCTGGTACGTCTTCGGGGACACCGTGGTCGTCGAGACATTGGACCAGGCGCGCAAGCTCATGGGCGGCGTCCGGCTCGTTACGCTCGGCGGGGAACTTCTCGAAGCCTCCGGAGCGATGGTCGGCGGAACCGTCGAGGCCAGCCAGCTGAAGTTCGGGAGCGCCGCGAAGGGCAAGTTAGAGGAGCTTGCCGAGCAGCTCCGGAAGGCGACCGAGGAATCCGAGAAGGTGTCGGAGCAGCTGAAGACGATCAGGGCGGAACTCGTCGCTCTTGAGAACAGGATTAGGGAGCTGAGCGGCACCGAGAGCACGAAGGATGTCAGACTGGGGGCGCTGGAGTCCAGGAAGCAGGAGGTCAGGACCAGGCTCACCAAGACCCTTGAAGAGCTGAAGGCGAAGGGCGAAGAGCTGGAGAAGGTCGAGGAGGGCCTGAAATCGCTTTCGCAAGGCATCGAGAAGCTTTCGAAAGAGATCGAGCAAATGAAGGAACAGAGAGAACTGGACAAGAAGACGATGTCCGAGCTCGCTCCGCATGACCTCTCCCAGAGGCTCAAGACGCTCCAGGCGGAGATCGTCGAGCTGAGCAGCGCCGTCTCCGAGCTCAAGTCCGAGAGGGAGACGGCCCAGAACCGGGCCGACCTCGCGGGGAAGAGGCTCTCGGACGTGGATGCGTTCGAGAAGGACGCTCACGACAAGATCGGTAGGCTCAAGAAGGAGGCCAAGGAGGCGAGCGCAAAGGAATCCAAGCTGAAGGTCGAGCTCTCGGGCCTCAAGAAGATCGAGGAGTCGATGGGCAAGGAGATCAACGAGCTCAGGGAGAAGAGGGACTCGTTGTTCAAGAGCAAGGTGGCCCTCGAAGGGGAGAAGGACAAGGTCCAGTCGAAGATGGAGACCGCGTCCGACTTCTCCGTCGGCCTCACGACGAAGCTGTCCGTGGCGGAGGAGAAACTGAAGGAGCTGGAGGCGGAGATAAAGCAGTATAACATCGAGATCGCTCCGCCGTTGCCTTCGCTGGAGGCGCTGAAGGACACGATCAGTTCCTGTGAGTCGACTCTCGCATCGATGGGCGCGGTCAACTTGAAGGCCATCGACGATTACGGTCAGAAGAAATCACGATACGACGAGCTGAAGGGCGAGACCCAGAGGCTGGAAGCGCAGAAGAAGGATTTGCTCAAGCTGATGAGCGAGCTCAACGAGAAGAAGAAGGTGGGTCTGTCCAAGGTCTACGACGCGGTCAACGAGAACTTCAAGCGGACCTACGCCGAGCTGTCTAGCGGAGGGGAGGCCGAGCTGGTTCTCGAGAACCCGGAGTCGCCGTTCGAAGGCGGGCTCCTCATCAAGGCGAGGCCGAAGAACGGCAAGGTGCTGAGACTTGAAGCGCTGAGCGGAGGGGAGAAGAGCCTGACCGCGCTCGCGTTCGTGTTCGCGATACAGGAGCACCAGCCGTCGCCGTTCTACCTGTTGGATGAAATCGACATGTTCCTCGACGCCATCAACGCGGACATGGTGGCGCACAGGGTCCATAGGGCATCGAAGACAGCGCAGTTCGTTCAGATATCTCTCAGAAAGGTGACGCTGAACAAGGCGGACCACATCATCGGCGTGACGAAGCAGGAAGGCGGAGTGAGCAGTGTGATCATGAAACCGAACATCGGGGAAATCAACGATTTCCAGGAAGAGCTCAAGATACCGAACGAAAAGGCTGCGGAGGGCGCGTCATGATCGAGTGCGCGGCCGTGGAGCCGGTGCTCGACCACCTGCTCTTTCACAAAGCCATAATCGACGAGGGAGAAAGGGCGAAAAAGATCGACAGGTACCTCGACATACTGCACCAATCTAAGGACGGCGTCCCGCTGGCGTCCGTCAACCCGCTCGACCAGTCGATACAGCTGGTGTTCGAGCTCGTCCTGTCGAACAACTTCGATCCCTGGGATATCGATCTGATCGAGTTCACGAGGCTGTACACCCAGAAGATGAAAGAGGAGGAAGTGAACTTCATCATCGCCGGAAAGCTGGTGTTCATGGCCTGGGCGATCCTCAGGCTTCAGAGCGAGAAGGTGCTCGTCACGCACGAGCAATTGGAGGGCGAAGGAATTTTCTGCAGCGACTGGGACTTCGACAACCTCGACGCGTTCCGGGAGGAACCGGCGCTGCTCGGCGATTTCTGCGACCTGCCGGAGGGCGTCGAGCTGACGGAGGTCGTCAGGCACAGGGGTTCCAGGCCGGTGTCTTTGGTCGAGCTTCTTGACGCGTTCGACGAGGCGAGGAAGGAAGCGGAGGCGAACGTCCAGAGGCAGCTGCTCAGGGAAGCGATGAAGAAGGCACAAGGGGTCTTTGATGAGAAAGCGCATGCCGAGGATCTCGAGAAGGACGTGGAGAACGTCTGGATGAGGATACACCGCTGCGGTCCAGGGGCGGTCAGGATCGAGGACATCTACAACTGCAACAAGGAGGACAGGGTCATGGTCTTCGTGTCACTTCTGTTTCTCGCGAAGATGGGTAAGATATCGCTCTGGCAGGATGACTTCCCGTTCGGGGAGATACTCCTTGAGGTCAAGGTGCCTTGGGACATCGGCACCCTCGAAGACGCCGCGGCCCCGCAGGTCGAGGTCGTCGGGACCGAACCGACAAGCGGGAAAATGGTGATCTGAGTTGGACCCGGTCAGGGTGGTCGAGTCCGTCCTGTTCTCTTCGAAGCCGCTGAAGGTGTCGGAGATAGCAAGCACAGCCCAGCTGTCCGAATCCGAGATCCGGAGCGCGGTCAAGAGGCTCGCAAAGGAGTACCGGGACAGAGGCTCGGCGATCGAGGTCGTGAAGATAGGGCCGAAGTACTCCATGCAGCTCCGCAAGGAGTTCACGGAATGCGCCAGACCCTTCACGGAGAAGGAAGTGCCGGACGAGGTGCTCAAGACCGCCGCGATGATCGCGTACCATCAGCCAGTGCTGCAGAGCGTCCTCGCAAAGGTGCTTGGCAGCGACGTGTACAAGGAAGTCGAGACCCTCAGGTCGATGGGCCTGGTCAAGGCCAAGAAGATGGGGCAGACGCTCCAGCTCACGACCACGCAGCGGTTCGCCGAGTACTTCGGGATCGAAGGCTCGACCAGGGAAGACATAAAGAAGTGGATGGAGAGCCAACTCAAGAAGTGAGGGAGTTGACCGACACGAGAACATGTCAGCGTTGTCTGTCCTGCTTGACATCGTCGCAGCGTGCGGGTTTCAAGGAAAGATTTAAATGGTCTTCCCACGATGACTGGACAAAGTGATAGCATGGTTATGCCACTCGCGTTACTCGAGAAGTCTATGAACCGAAAGATTTCGTTGCTTCTGAAGGACAACAGAATTCTTGAGGGAAAGCTCACCGGTTACGACGACTACATGAACATGGTTCTGGAAGACACCGAGGAACGCACTTCCGATCAGACAAGACGGTTGGGCACGGTCGTCCTCAGGGGAAACAACGTCGTGAGCATATCCCCGCTGTGAAGGCACGTGTACCGGCATTTGAGAGAGCCGAGCTCAGCTCCAATCCGAAATGATTTTGGCTCGCCACTCTGTTGAGAGGCACAATGAAGGCAGTGATACTCGCCGGGGGATTGGGCACAAGACTGAGGCCTTTGACCTACACGGTGCCGAAGGCGCTGGTGCCGCTCTGCGGCAAGCCCCTCATATCTCACATCGTTGACGCCCTGCCTCCTTGGATTGATACCGTTCTCATCGCCGTCAACTACATGAAGGACGCGCTGGAGTCGTACTTCGAGAGCCTCAAGCTCCCGAGGGAGGTCATCCTGGTCGAGGAGCTGGACCCGCTGGGAACAGGAGGCGCCCTGAAGAACGTCGGAGGACATCTGGACGACACCTTCGTCGCCTTCAACGGGGACATCGTCTCCTCGATCGATCTTGATGCGATGATGCGCTTCCACAGGTCATCGGGCGGCATCGGGACGGTCGCCTTGTGGGAGGTCGAGGACCCGAGCGCCTTTGGCGTCGTGGCGATGGGAGAGAACAGCAGGATAAGCACATTCCAGGAGAAGCCCCCGCGGGGCCGGGCACTGTCCAACCTCGTGAACGCCGGCGTGTACGTGTTCGAACCGGACATCCTAGACCAGATAGGATCGGGAAACGTCTCCCTGGAGCGGCAGATATTTCCGAAGGTGCTGGACAGAGGTCTCTTCGGCTACAGATTCGAGGGTTTCTGGGTCGATTGCGGCACGAGGGAGAACTTCCTGAGGGCGCAGAGGATCCTGATGAATGGGGGCAGGCGGATGATGTCGAACACCGAGCTAATCGGCGCCTCGAAGGTCATCGGCCCGAACTATCTGGACGGGGTCAGGTGCGTGGATTGTAGAATCGGCCCTTACGTCTCGGCGCATAAGGGCGTCGTGATGGGCGAGGGATGCGAGGTGTCCGACAGCATACTGATGGAAGGGGCAACTCTCGGGCCGAACTCAACGGTGAAAGGGTCGATAGTAGGGCCGGGCGTCACGGTCGGGCCGAACGAGAGCGCGATCGACTCGATACTAACCTCTCATTGATCCTGTCTCGGACAATGTGGCTAGCCTTTTGCATAGGTATTTATTCTGAAATCGATTTGGGGGACACTGAAGGCGGTTGGGGCCTCTGATGAAGCGAATCGACCCATTGATTAACTTCATTAGCGGAAGGAAGTTCCGCAAGGGCTGGCACGCATTCATTATCGCCTTCTTCTTGATCTTCGTGATTCTTCCGACCGTCTACATCCTTTCATACGCGATCACCGATTGGGGCGCGATCGAGAGCGGGGTCCTCAACAACAAGGAAACGATGGGCATGATCATGGGCGCGATCGCCGCGTCCTTCGAAATCGCTGCGATTGTGACCGTCATAGACTTCGCCGTCGGTCTGCCCATGGCTTGGATGTTGGTCCGTAAGAAGTTTCGGGGAAAGAACTTCGTTGATACTCTGATCGACATGCCCCTTGCTGTCCCGACCGCCGCGCTCGGATTCTCCAGCGCGATATTCTGGGCCACCACGCCGCCTGCGATGAACGCGCCGCCGTTCGCATTCGGGGCGATAACATCCCCGATGCTGCTGATCATACTGCTGCACATCGTGTTCTCGTATCCATATATGGTGCGGTCCCTCTCGGCGATACTCGAGCAGATCGATGAGACCTACGAGATCGCCGGACAGACGCTGGGGGCGAGCAAGCTCACCGCTGTAAGGACGATCACCCTTCCGCTCTTCAGGGCCGGACTAATCACAGGCATCATACTGTGCTTCTCGAGGAGCCTGAGCGAGACCGGCGGTACGATGATCGCGCTGGCGACGATGGCGAACTCCGCCGGGTTCAACACCGGTCCGACCCTGATCGGGACCTGGAAGAAGCTCTCCGCAACGAACCCGCAACTCGTTCCCCAGTTGGCCTTCGTCAGCATCCTCCTGATAATCGTCGCGCTGTTGCTCCTTATCGTCCTCAAGTTAGTCGTGATGAAGGTGAGACTGCCTATGGGCAAGGTGTGGCCGACCCCTGAGAAGATACTCAGCCGCGGGTTGGCCCCGAAACTGAAGGACGGCTCGGCCGTCTTTTTCCTTGCCGTATTCATCCTCATCCCTTCCTTCTTCATATTCTCCTATGTTTTGACCTCTGCTGCGTCATTGGGTGACTGGGGCCCGTTCATAAACAGCCTCGGTTACTCGTTTGCGATCGCGGCCATCGTGACGGCGATAGACCTGGGCCTTGGAATCCCTTTGGCGATGTACATCGCAAGGAGCGGGTCGAAGAAGATCAGCCATTCGTTGGACGTGCTGGTCAACGTCCCGCTCATCGTGCCGACCGCGGCCTTAGGGTTCTCCCTCGGCCAGTTCTGGACCGATCAGTCGCTCATACCGTCGGTGCCGATGTTGCTTATCATAATGGCCCATGTGGCCTTCACTTATCCATTGGTCGTCAGGAACGTCGCCGGTGCGGTGGAGGAGATTGATCCGTCTTACGAGGAGACCGCCAGGACGCTGGGGGCGAAGCCGATCCAAGGGTTCAGGCGGGTCCTGTATCCGATGATAAAGAGCTCCATACTCGCAGGGGCGATCATGGCGTTCACGAGATCGCTGGGAGAGACGGGCGCCACGCAAGCGGTCGTCAGCGATGTCGTGACCGCGCCGGTCTACATAGTTGATCTGGTTAACTCCAATCAGTACTATCTGGCCGGTCTAGCATGCATAATTCTCATAATCGTCTCGTACGCCGCGATGCTGCTTTTGAGATACGTCACGAGGAAGAAGCGGGGGGCGGTCTAGATGCCGGAAATAAGGCTCGAGGGCGTTCACAAGAACTACGGCGACATCAAGGCCGCCGACGGTCTGGAGTTCTCGGTCAAGGATGGCGAGTACATCTGTCTGCTTGGACCGACCGGTGCTGGGAAGACTACGGCATTGAGAATCGTGGCTGGCCTTACCGAGCCTGACTCCGGCAGAGTGCTCTTCGACGGGGAGGATGTCACTGCAGTCGAGCCGGAGGACCGCAAGGCCGTTCTGCTTTCCCAAACCTATTCTCTCTTTCCCCGGATGACGGTCGCGGAGAACATCCTTTTCGGGCCGAACATAAGGAACTGGCCGGAGGAGGCGAGGAAGAAGACCCTCGCTAACATGCTGGATCTCGTGCGGCTCACCCGACGGTCCGACGCATACCCGAGGGAGCTGAGCGGGGGCATGCAGCAGAGAACGGCCCTTGCGAGGGCCCTTGCCTCGGGAGCCAAGGTCCTCCTCCTCGACGAGCCCCTGCGGGCGCTGGACGCGAGGCTGAGGATAAGCCTGCGACACGACCTGAGGTCCCTTGCGAAATCGCTCAGGATCACCACGATCCACGTCACGCACGACCAGGACGAGGCGCTCGTCATGGCGGACAGGATCGCCGTCATCAGGGACGGCAGGGTCCTCCAGATGGGCACTCCGACGGAGGTGTTCGACAGTCCGGTCTCTCCTTTCGTCGCCAACTTCGTCGGGCAGTCGAACTTCTTCCAGGGATCCGTGGTGCGGGCGAACGGTAGGATCGAGGTCAGGGACGAGCAGGGGCGCGCTGTGTTTGCGCGCGCCGCCAAGGTGGAGCCCGGAGAGAAGGTCGTCGTGGGGATCAAGGTGGGGAACACCGAGATAACTAGGGAGTGGGAAGGCTACCTGCAGGGGATTGTGGAGCGCGTCCTGTTCGAGGGGCGCAACCTCTTCATCGACGTGATGGTCGCCGGGCTGGGCCGTTTCTCTTCAAGAGTGCCTACGGGAAGGAAAGCGGAGTTCGCCGTCGGGGATAAGGTGTCGATAAGGTGGAACCCCGACAAGGCGACTGTGTTCACATTGACAGACAGAAGTCTGGATGACGAACTGAGGGTGGAGTAGATGCCGGAAGTTGTCCTGGAGAACATCACGATGCGGTGGGGGAATGTCATCGCCGCTGACGATGTCAACCTCAAGATCCATGACGGGGAGTACGTGACAATCCTCGGCCCGTCGGGCTGCGGCAAGACCACTCTCGTCAGGATCATTGCCGGCATCCTGAGACAAACGGAGGGCGAGGTCTACATCGACGGGAAGAGCATGGCGAATATCCCCACGGAGGAGAGGGACATCGGGTACGTGTTCCAGAACATCGCTCTCTTCCCGCACTTCGATGTCCTGGAGAACGTCTCCTACGGTCCCAGGGTGAGGAGCGTCGAAAAGGCGGAGTGGGAGAGGATCTCCCGCAGGTACCTGGAACTGGTCAAGCTGCTCGACAAGATGGAGATGTTCCCTTCGGAGCTTTGCGGAGGGGAACAGCAGAAAGTGTCTCTCGCGAGGGCTCTCTCGACAGGCGCCAAGCTTTTGCTTCTCGACGAGCCGCTGTCCGCTCTCGACGCCAGGGTCAGGGTCGATCTGCGGTACGATCTGAGAAGACTCGTGAAGTCGCTTGGATTGACGACGCTTCATGTCACGCATGATCAGGAGGAGGCCATGTCGGTCTCGGACAGAATCGTCCTGATGAGGAACGGAAGGATAGTCGAATCCGGCACTCCAGAGAACATATACATGCATCCAAGATCAATATTTGCAGCGAACTTCATCGGCGAGACGAACCTGCTTGAAGGCGTGGTCAAGAGGGCCGATGCGGTCTCGACGATCGTGGAACTGAGAGACGGAACGCTGGTAGACGCGGTCCCGACGGAGTTCAAGGAAGGAGACCCAGTGGTTGTCTCCGTAAGGCCGGAGAACGTCTATCCGGCTGTCGCAGGTTTGCATGTCGTCGTTTCTTCCGTGACCTTCGTAGGGACGTACTTCAGGGTCATGGCAGAGGCGGACAGCGATGACAGAGTGGAGTTCGACGTACCGACCACTTCGGAGCGAGAATATAATAAAGGAGACGATGTTCATCTGACAATAGATAAGTGGTCGACAATCGTCTACGCCAGAACTCCCGGAGGAATTGGGGAGGCGACAAGACTTGAGTGAGGGCAGATCCCTATTGGATTGGTTTGGAAAGCGCCGTGAATCGGTGATCATGGACGAAATCCGCAACCACGCACTGAAGGTGAGGGACACGGTCGCGGAGCTCAATCACGCCGTTGCAGCGGTCGGCGATGGAGAGAAGGACAAAGCGCTCGATGCGATAAAGAGGCTTTTGGTCTCGGAGAAGGACGCGGACAGACTGGAGAGCCTCATCACCGAGGAACTGAGCAAGGGCGACCTCGAGTCCAGAGAGCGGGAGGACCTCCTGCACCTTGTTCGGAGACTAGACTACGTTGCGGACTGGGCAAAGGAGGCGAGCCTTAATCTCCAGTTGATACTGGAGGCTGACGTCGAGGTGCCGAGATCGCTCTGGACCAGCTACCGCCTGATGACGGAAGAGCTCGAGAGGGGCACGAAGGAAATCAAGATCAGCATAGACAACCTAGGCTCTGACGTGGACACTGTCATGAAACATGAGAGGGAGGTCGAGGCCAGCGAACATGTTCTGGACGATCTCTACTTCGCCACGAAGAAGGAGATCCTGTTCGCACAGATGGACCCTCGAGCGATTTTCCTGATGAGGGACATGCTTCATGGCATCGAGAACTCCGCCGACAGCTGCAAGGACGCGGCGGACATGATTCATATCCTTGTAACGTCCGAAATGCACCGCGGAAGGTAAACATGTCGATGGCCAGGAGGCTTTTCGGCACAAACGGCGTCCGGGGAGTCGTCAACGAGGAGATGACCGTCCAGCTCGCCATGGATCTCGGTCGGGCGATCGGGACCTACATGGGGGGGAAGGTAGCCGTAGGGAACGATTCCCGTACTTCCGCAGACATGTTGAAGAGTTCCGTCTGCGCGGGTCTCATGTCCGTCGGTTCCGATGTCCTTGACCTGGGTCTTCTTCCCACGCCTGCCTTGCAATTCCATGTCCAGGAGCAGGAAGTGAACGGTGGGGTCATGATCACCGCCTCGCACAACCCTCCCGAGTTCAACGGGATCAAATGCGTGGACGGTGACGGGACGGAGATGCCTCGTTCGAAGGAGGAGGCGATAGAGGACATGTACTTCGGCCGTTCCTTCAAGGCCAGGGCTTGGAGCGAGGTCGGATCGATCAGGAAGGTCTCCGGGGCCGTGGCGACGTACCTGTCTTCGGTCGAACGGCACGTCGATGCCGAAGCGATCAGAGCCGCGGGTTTGACCGTCGTTTTGGACTGCGCGAACGGGGCCGGTTCCGTCTCCACCCCTTTTCTTCTTGAGTCGCTAGGGGTGAGGGCGATAACAATCAACTGCAATCCCCAGGGAACGTTCCCTGGCCATCCGAGCGAGCCCACCGAGGACAATCTCGGGGATTTGATCGCGCTTGTGAAGAACTCGTCGGCCGATATCGGCATCGCGCACGATGGTGACGCGGACAGGACGATATTCGTTGACGATCAAGGCCGCTACATGTACGGCGACAGGAGCCTCGCCCTTGTTGCTGAATCGGTCGTGAGGGAGCGCGTAGGCGGCGTTGTGGTGACGCCGGTGAGCACTTCGCTTGCGGTCGAGGAGGCGGTCGTGGCCGCGGGCGGAGAGGTCGTCTACACGATGGTAGGGGCGCCGATCGTCGCGAGGAAGATGCGGGAGATCGGAGCGGTGTTCGGTGGGGAGGAGAACGGCGGGCTGATATTCCCGGAGCATCAGTATTGCAGGGACGGAGCGATGACCGCTGCGAAGATGCTCGAGATCGTCGCCAAGCAAGGTACGCTTTCCGAGCTCCTGGAGAGACTGCCGCAGTATCATTTGGACAAGAGGAAGGTGCAGTGCCCCGATGAACACAAGGGGCGAGTGCTCGAGCTCCTGTGCGAGCGCTTCAAAGAGGAGAACGTGGACCTCACCGACGGCGTCAAGGTGTACATGGATGAGGGCTGGATCCTGATAAGGCCGTCCGGAACGGAGCCGATATTCCGAATAATCTCTGAAGGGAAGACGAGATCCTGCGCACAGGCTTACGCCGGGGATTGCGAGAAGCAACTCAAGGAGATAATCGAAGGCCTATTGAGTGACTGAGTCTGAGGCGGCGGGATCGCTAGAGCAGCGCCTGGATGAGGAAAATGATACCGAAGACAAGGAAAACCGCGCCGCTCCCCCATCTTATGTACTGTTTCTTCACCCTCTTCCCGATCTCCCCGCCAAGTAGGACCTCGATCGACGTGATCATCGCGAAAGCCGCGATCGCGCCGATAAAAACCATGAGCGCCTCGCCCGACTCAGCGGACAGCGCTATGATCGAGAGCTGAGTCTTGTCCCCCAACTCCATCAGTCCGACGAGGGTGAAGGACGCGATGAGGCCGCCGTACTTGCCGCTGACCATCTTCAGTCTTCCTTCATCTTCCTTCTCCGGGATAAGTACAGTGTAGAGCCCCGCCAGAATGAACAGCGCACCGGCCGCTATCTCAACGATTTGTCTGGGGACCAAGTCGAACAGGACCTCACCGACCAGCACGCCGATCGCAGAGACAAGAGCGAGGGCGAGTATCGCACCTATGAAAATCGTCCGTCTGGAGTGCTTCGACGAGAGCGTTATGACGGCGATCATTGTCTTATCGCCGATCTCCGTGACAGCGATGAGTATGAATGCAGAAATCAGAGGCACCAGGTCCAATGAATCGCCTCTACTTCATGTTCTTCCAGGCCACCGCGATGACCTCTCTCATCATCCTCGCTGCGAGAGCGGCAGTGTTCCCCTCGTCATAAGGCGGAGAGACCTCGGTGACGTCGAACCCGACCAATCGCTCGCCCAGCATGCTGATGCACTTCTTCACTTCCATCGGCGTCAGCCCGAATGGTTCTGGGGTCCCGGTACCGGGCGCGAAGGCCGGATCAATCCCGTCGATGTCCAACGTCAAGAAGACCTTCTCCTTCCGGATTATGTTCAGTGCCCGCTTGAACGCGTTCTCCACGCCGATCTCGCGTATAGTGAATGCGTCGATGTACTCCGGCATCTTCTCGTTCTTCTCCTCGGCCGATATCGACCTGACACCGAAGACGAGCACGTTCTCTCTTCCCAGATGCTCAGCGATCCTCCTCGTGACGCAGGCGTGGCTGTACTTCATCCCGAGATAGCTTTCGCGGTAGTCGAGGTGGGCGTCTATCGATATCATGCCAATGTCGTCGAACGCTTCCACGACCGGTATCGTCGTGGTGTGCTCCCCTCCCATGAAGACGGGGAACTTGCCGACCTTCACGACCTTCTTGGCAATTCCCCTCACGATCTCGACCATCTCGTCCGGGGAGCCGCATTCCTCCACGTTCCCCATGTCATTCATAGGTACGTCCGAGAGGTCGACGTCGTGCTCGAAAAGGTATGTCTCGAAATTGTATGAGGCCTGCCGGATGGCGTTCGGGGCCATCCTCGCTCCGGCCCTGTAAGATGTGGTCCGGTCGAAAGGGACGCCGCAGATGACGAACTTCGCGCCATCGAAGGATGCATTGGCATCGGCGAAGTAGATGCCTGGAAGGACCATGTTCATACCCTGGTTATTTTCCGTCTTCCCATCGCGACCAGGTACAATACCTCTTCGCCCGGGTGAAGCTGGCCCTTGAACTCATCGGAGATGTGAAGCTGGAAATTCTCGTAGGTATCCATGTCCATGAGCTGGACCTCATCCCCCATGAGGGCAAGGACCTGCGCCTTCCTCTTGTCAATGAGGGGCACTTGGATCCTGTGCTTCACTGGGTGGACGATGCTTCGCTTCTGCTCGTCGAAGATGCCGACGGCGTCTATCCTCGCCTTCGCTTCTCCGTGCTTCCCGGGTTTGGATGTGGAAATTGAGATTATCTTGCAGGGCTCCTCATCGATGAGGATGTAGCGTCCCTCCTTGAGCTCCCTGACCTCGGCCTGCGTCCATGACATAGCTATCAGCAAGGGAAATGAGCGTTTCCTTAAATAGTTTGCCTATTGCCTGCGCCTTCTCTCGGGGCGTCTGGGAGGCTCGGGATACTTCTCCTTGATCTCCTCGACGCGCTTCACCAGTTCGTCCAACAGCTTGTCCCCGATGTACTGCCCGCGCCAGTAATCGACCTTGGAGGCGATGGAGGCCTTCGAGGCGAGGGCCCGAGAGATCTTGCCCCGCATCCAGTACGGCGCCCGGTGGATCGAGGGGTGCAGGAATATGATACCGTGCTTCGGTGGTCTCTTTCCGCTCCTGAGGTGCAGGAACATCGCCTTCTCGGCACCAAGCAACTGAACCGTGCTGGACGGGAGCCGAGACAGGCGCTCCAGGCCGCCGGCGAGCGAGATGAGCCTCGCTCCGAGCGTCGCTCCAGCGAGCGTCGTGAGGTTCGGGGCGACCTCCTTCATCCTTTCTGCGATGTACCGGTCCAGGTCCTCCTTCATCGTATAGAGGCTCGATAGGGACGTCGCGAATGCCTTCAGGATTTCTATGTCCTCCGGCAGAAGCTCTGCCCCGACCGATTCGATGTCTATGTTCAGGGTCTTGAGGACCCTGCTCCTCTCCCCGTCCTCGGCAATCGCGCGGGCGTATGCGTCATCCTTTGCGTAGTCGGCCAGCTCGGGGAAATGCAGCCCGTACCACTCATGCAGCCTCTCGTCCATGATGTTCGTCGTTTCTATCAGGTCGTCCTCGGCCCTTATCGCCTGGGCGATGCACTTGTCCGGCCTCAGCGGCTCCCTCGTTCGGACCTTTCCGAGCTCCACCATCGCCTTGTGCATCAGGTCGGCCGAGAAGGAGTGGTCCTCGGCCTTTATGAACGAGGAATCGAAGACGACAGGCTTCCCGAGCCTCGACAGTCTGGCGTCGGCTACCTTCATCCCCTTCTGGGCGAGATGTTGCTCCTCCGGCAGTATCTCGCCTCTTTGTATGGCTGCGAGCTTTTGTGCTATCGCCTTGGGGTCCTTCTCGAAAAGCAGATGCTTCCTGACCCTCTGTTCGTCGCAGAGGAAGACGCCGAACCATTTCGTGACGAGAATCATCGGATGTAAATGTGGAAGCGTCTTATTGTTTTTGTCGACCGAGGGGCGATAGGATCTTGGACACCTCTTTCCTGGTCAACTCCTCCGTTCCGCCGATCCCGGCCGACTTCATCTGCAGGGCGGCGGCGAACTCCAGCGTCTCCATCCGATGGAACGCTTCTGCGAGATCCTTCCCCACGGTGATAGCGCCATGTCTTTCCAGGAGGAACGCGTTCGCGTCGCCCATCGATTCGATCAGCCTGCTTGCCAGCTTTTCGGTCCCCGGTGTCTCGTAGGGAACGAGGGGCACATTGCCGAGGACCAACACGCCTTCTGGCGTCAACGCCGTTTTCAGGGAGATGCCGGCGACGGCGAGTGCCGTGCAACATAACGGGTGGGTGTGGATCACTGCCGCGACGTCCTCCCTACGCTTGTAGAACGCGGAGTGGAACGGTACCTCTATTGAGGGCTTCCCGGCTCCGATCGCCTTTCCCTCCGAGATCGACATCTTGACCAGGTCGGTCTCGTTCAGGCGTCCCTTGCACGCGCCGGAAGGGGTTATGAGCATCCGGTCTTTCCCGATCCTGGCGCTCAGGTTCCCGGCCGTTCCGAAGGTGAGCCTCCTCTCGTAAAGGAGTCTGCCATACTCGACCAGTTCCTTGCGTGCGATCTTCTCAGACTTCAGGAGTGCCACCTCTGATCTTGTGTATGTCCTTCGGGGACAGAACACCGACCTCGGTTATGAATCCCTTCACGTACTTGTTGGGAGTCACATCGAATGCGGGATTCAGCGCCTTCGACCCTTTCGGAGCGATTCTCGTTCCCTCAATCTCTGTGATCTCTTGCTCGCCCCTGTTCTCGATCGGTATCTGCTCCCCGGAGCTGATCGAGAAGTCGAAGGTCGAGACGGGCGCTGCGGCGTAGAATGGTATTCCGAACTCCTTTGCCAGCACCGCCTTCTCATACGTCCCGATCTTGTTCGCGAAGTCCCCGTTCCCCGCGATCCTGTCAGCACCTACGATGATCATGTCGACGTCCTTCTTCATGAAATGCCCGGATGCCCCGTCCGCTATTATTGCGTGAGTTATGCCCTCGTTCACGAGCTCCCAGGCGGTCAGTCTCATGCCCTGCAGCCTTGGCCTGGTCTCGGAAACGTAAACGAAGATCTTCTTTCCGGCATGCCAAGCCATTCTGATCGGTGCGAGAGCGGTCCCGATGTCCACGGATGCAAGGGCACCGGCGTTGCAGTGCGTCATTACCCTGTTCCCGTTCTTTATCAGCGCCGCGCCATGCTCCCCGATCGACGAGCAACGCTGCACGATGTCATCAGCGTACTTATTGCCAGCATCTACCGGATCGTAACCGGAGCCTATCGACCTCAGCATGTGGTCGACGGCATAGAAGAGGTCGTTCGCAGTCGGTCTCGCGGCCTTCAGTGTCTTCGCGGCGTCGTTCAGGTCCATTCTTTCGAGCGCAGCCAGGGTCATGCCATATGCAGCGGCGGCGCCTATCGAAGGCGCTCCCCTGATGGTCATGTTCTTGATCGCCGCGGCCACATCCACGCAGTGACTGAATTCGACAATCTCGAAGCGATGCGGGAGCACGTGCTGGTCGATCATCCTCACTCTGCCTTTCTCGAACCAGACCGCCCTATAGTCCTTCGATCCACCTTCGAAGACTACCCTCAAATTCTCACGTCGAGGAGATGTCATTCGCAACTAGAAAAACATTGGTCTACGACCACATCCATTCTGGGTGGATGGACTGATTCGATGGATGAACCATCCATGGCATCTTTTATTATCGTCGATGCGATTGTTAATCCTCAGGTCTGTCCAAATGGAAGAAACCGCTTCCTTTGAGGTCTACTCGACAGCAACTGGCCTGAAGCAGATATCGAACCCGATCCGCCAGAAGATTCTCAGCGAGCTTCAGAAGAGGAAGATGAGTCTGAGCGAGATTGCGGCTCTCACTGGCAAGGCCCAGTCCACGCTTTCTAGCCACCTGGATGAACTGACCAAGGAGGGTCTCATCGCCTCGCACGGGGATCCCGAGGACAACCGCAGGAAGATATTCTACCTGACCTCGAAGCCGATTGGTGGTTCGGTCGTTCCGAGGGAGGATCTCAGAGACGTCGTCGGAATGACGATAGCGAGGTCGATCGGGACACCCAGCACATTCTTGAAGGGGGTCATAAGGTCAATAATCATCGGCATGCAGGTCGTCGGTCTCAAGATGGATCCGATGCTGAAGGACATCGGGAAGATGATTGGGACGGAGATCTCGAAGCGCATGAAGTCCGACAATATCGAAGGGCTGATCAAGGAGATCCAGACCTTCTACGAGGAACACGATCTCGGCGAGGTCTGCGTGTATTCCGTGAACCCGCTGAGCCTGGTCATAAGGGATGAGTACAACTGCCACAAGATACCAGAGGCGGGCAAGACATTCTGCCTGCTGAACGAGGGCATCCTCGGTGCGATTTTCGAGAGCAGGACCGGCATGGCCCTGAATGTCAAGACGAGCACGGAGTGCCTCGCGGACGGGTTCAACCACTGCAGGGTCTACATAGAGCCCGCTCCGAAGCCGACGTGAGCGCTTCAGCTATTGATCGAATGGGAAAATGAGAGAAGAAATAGAAAAGAATGGCACGCCATTTGTTTACGGCGTGTATTTGAACGGGTGCCTCACCGACTCCTTCTGGTAATCGATTTCTTCCAGGGTCGGCCTGCCCTCGATGGCCTTCCTGATCGCGTACCTTGCCGCCTTGTAGTTGTTCATCTTGACCCTGTGCCGATTCGCGGCGGCAGGGTGGACGAACACGTTCGCGATCAGCACCACATCGTCAAGCATATCCTTCGGCAGGAAGCCGTCCTCGATACTAGCCTCGATGGCCCACTTCAGCCCCGCGACCGCGTGGACGTACAGAAGCTCCTCCTGCTTCTTCGTCCTCGTCGTGATCGTCGGGACGAGAAGGGTCCGCGGGTTGTCGTGGACGATGCGCATCTTTCCCGCGCCCGCATCTGCCTTCAGGGCGCTCTCGATCGCGATGTCGACCGGGCCGCCCCTCAATCCAATCAGCAGGTCGGTATGCGCTACCTCGTGGTATGGAGGACCGGCGTATCCTTCCCCGACCTTCAGCGAGAAGTTCTCGACGACCTTCGGGGTCTGCGGCGTTGCCGGCACCTTCGTGTGGATCTTCTTGTTTCCGAGGACGTATGTTGTGTCCCGGGGCTTTATCTTACCGAGGATCTCGAGCTCTATCCTGAGCTCCTCCCTATCCTCGTGTCTGAAGGCATCGCCAGGCATTGTCGGCCTGCGGGACTGACCGACGTCAAATCCCATCATCCAGAGTCCTTCCTTGACCGACTGGTTCCCGCTCGTCCTCGCGATGATCCTCACGAGCTTCTGTATCTTCTGCTGCAGCTGCCTCGCCTGCTCTATCTCCCCCCTCTGGACATGCCGGTAGATCTTCTGCCAGATGTCTGGGATGACGTTCGCGCTGGCGAGTATGAGGCCGTCGGCCCCGCAAAGGAGCGCCGCGGTCCCGATCTCGTCGTAGCCGCACAGGATGTTGATTTTGGTCCTGATCTTCTCGAAGAGGGCGGTCATGTAAGGCATGTCGCCGCTCGAGTCCTTAACGGCGATGACGTTGTTCAACTGCGCCAGGCCTTCTGTCGTCCACCACTGCTGGTGCACGCCGGCGCACTGTGGTATGTTATATAGTATGATCGGCAGCCCAACCTCGTTCACCGCGTCGAAGTGCTCGTAGATCTCCTTCCAGGTGGGGTTGAAGTAGTATGGCGTGACGACGAGCGCTGCTTTAGCACCAATGTCCATCGCTCTTTTCGTCAGCGCGACCGTGTTCTTGGTGCCGCTGGCGCCCGTGCCCGCTATGACAGGCACCCTTCCGGCGACCTGGTCGATCACGATTTCGAGCGATCTCATCCTCTCCTCATCGGACAAGTAGACGAACTCGCCGGTCGTGCCCGCGACCACGAACCCGTTCACGTCCTTGATTTGGAACTCGACTAGCTTCCTCAAGGCCTCCTCGTCCATCGACTCGTCCTTCTTGAACGGGGTGACTATCGCCGGATACACTCCCCTGAGCCAGTCAACCCTGGGCATCTATACCACCCCCTTGCCGAACGCCATGTCGATCGCGTTTATGGTCGCGGCGTAGAAGTTCTTGTACAGGACAGCCCTGTCCAGAGCGTTCGGGTGAACGAACGCTTTCGTGAGCATGACATGAGTGTCGATGATGGAGGCGGGGATCACTCCGGCCTGGACCTTGTCCGCGATCGCTTTCGCGATGCCGGCCTGCGCAGGACCGTACATGATGTTCGCCTGCCTCAAGTTCTTCAGCTCGACCGTTGGAACGATCAAGCAGCAAGGCTTTGCCGACAGGTTCGGCTCCAGCACGCTCGGCAGCGCCTCGTATCCTCTGCGGAGATACACGAGCTGGCTCGCGAACGAGACGCCCACCGGTCCTTCTTTCTGTCCGGCAACCAGGTCGATCGTGACCTTGTCAATCCCCGTGCCGGCGGAAGAACTGCCGACGAGTATCTTCTGTGCCTTTATGTCGCTCTGGCCTAGCCCTATGTCCTCGAATCTCTTGTCGATGGGCATCTCGGGGTTCTCGAAGGTCGGCTGCGACGGCGGCACCTTTCCAATCTTCTCGAGCTCGAGCCTTATCTCTT
>Ga0315282_10000402_pt1 | contig 85951 bp, 85 predicted proteins | sample YL17G07_20_MG_FD_203693 | JGI IMG/M metagenome (GOLD analysis project Ga0315282, IMG submission 203693) | Sediment microbial communities from Yellowstone Lake, YNP, Wyoming, USA - YL17G07_20 | ecosystem: Environmental > Aquatic > Freshwater > Lake > Sediment | place: USA: Wyoming | collected...
ACAACAAACATCGATAAATATCGCCCCTCACAATACCCGGCAGAACCAAAGATGAGTAGCTACTCAAGAATGAGAACGTGAAACGTACAACCTCAACGAGGCCTCGAAGACTTGCCGATTATCGAGATCAAAGACCTTTCTTTCTCTTACAGTGGCACGAGCAGAAGATCCCTGAACTCCATCAACCTCGAAGTGGAGAAGGGCGAATTTGTTGTGGTCACAGGTCCGAGCGGCTGCGGAAAGACGACACTCTGTAGATGCCTCAACGGGCTCGTTCCGAATTTCTACACAGGGGAGCTGACCGGAGAGATCTCTGTTTGTGGACTAGACGTTCAAAAGCAGACAACCAGTGCGATGTCTCAGCATGTTGGATTCGTGTTTCAAGACCCAGAGAACCAACTGTTCTGTCTCACAGTCGAAAGAGATGTCGCTTTCGGTCCAGAAAACATGGGATTCCCCCGAGAGGAAATAAGGAGGCGAGTAGACTGGGCGCTAAAGGTCACAGGAACTGAAGCCCTAAAAGACAGGGCCCCTTACGAACTCTCAGGCGGCCAACAGCAGAGAATCGCCATAGCCTCTGTCCTCGCGATGCAGCCGAAGATAATCGTGCTCGACGAACCAACCTCTTTTCTGGATCCAAAATCCTCACAAGAGATTCTGGAAGTGGTCGCAAGACTGAACAGAGAATTGGGCGTAACAGTGTTCTTGGTAGAGCACAGGCTTGATCTCGCCACAAGACACTCAAACAGAATAGTAGTTCTGGACAAAGGCGCCGTTGCCCTAGATGGCCCCCCAGAAGAGGTCTACGGTGAACAAGCACAACTGATCGGAATCGGAGTACCCAAGGTGCCACTTCTCTTCCACATGCTGAAGCAAGATGGAATAGACGTCAGAGAAACGCCGGTAACTGTCGAAGAGGGTATCAAACAGCTGAGGAGGATTATCTCAGATTGATTGTTGTAGAAGACCTACACTTCGCATATCCCAATGGAAACCAGGTGTTGCACGGCGTAGATCTCAACATACAGGACGGAGAATTCATCGCTATCATGGGAGAAAACGGTGCAGGCAAGACAACCCTAGTCAAGACCTTCAACGGACTGCTGAAACCCAACCAAGGACGAGTCCTCATCGACAACATTGACACCAAGAAGACAAGCGTTGCAGCCCTTGCCCGAGAAGTGGGATTAGTCTTCCAGAACCCCGATCATCAGCTTTTCTGCGAAACAGTAAGAGATGAGGTCGCTTACTCCTTGAGAAACTTCGGATACCCTTCAGACGTCATAGAGAAACGAGTCAAGGGAATGTTGGAAACACTTGACCTCACACCCTACGTCGACTCCTCACCGTTCATGCTAAGCGGAGGCGAGAGAAAGAGAGTAGCTCTGGCCTCGGTGCTCGTATGGAACCCCAAACACATGGTGCTAGACGAGCCTACAATTGGGCAGGACTACCAACAAAAAGACCGATTGAGAAACTTCATAATCCAACTCAATACCCAAGGCAAAACCGTTGTCATGGTGACTCACGACGTCGAGTTTGTCGCAGAATGCAAACCCAGAGTCATCTTGCTCTCTCAAGGAAAGATAATAGGCGACGGAACAGCAGAGGAAATACTGACTGACAAGGATCTCAGCACTCGCGCATCCCTGCTCCAACCCCAAATTGCTCTTCTCTTCTCTGCCATCGAAGGCCTGCCCCGCGGCATAATTGATGTCTACTCGGCACGACTCGTGATAAACAACACCCTTCGAGGGTCAAAATAGTGACAATTCGAACCTTTGAGGGTTTCAAATTCTCGAAGCTACCAACGCCAGTCCACAACATGGACCCTAGAGCCAAGTTCATGGTGATCATGGTAATCTTCGCGATCTCACTTCTTTTCACAAACATCTTGGTGCTGCTTGTGGTCTTTCTGGCTCAGCTACCGTTAATATGGCTGGCGAAATCCATGAGACGCTGGGCGGCCTCAATGAAAGGCGGATTGATTCTGGCGCTGTTGATCTTCGTTATGAACTACCTTACCGGGTCAACATTGACGCACTCCCTCGCGATGACGGTAAGGTTCATGGCCTTGCTATCGTCTTTTTCGATATTTTTCATGACCACTTCTCCAGACGACCTAGGACTAGCGATGGAACAAGCCCATGTTCCGTACACGCTGTGCTTCACATTCACGACAGCTGTTAGGCTCGTACCAACCATGGCTGTTGACGCTCAGACAGTGGTCGACGCCCAAAGGTCCAGAGGACTCGAACTTGACAAGGGAAACTTGCTGAAGCGAATAAGGAACTACATACCGATTCTAATCCCATTGATCGTCTCGGCCATACGGAGAAGTGTTGAGCTCGCGGAGGCCCTCGAATCGCGGGGATTCAACGTTACCGCCAAGAGGCAGTCATTGGTCGTCCTACGGATGAAGCCTTCTGACTATTTTGCGGTTCTTGCCGCACTGGTCTCTCTGTCTTTGGCCGTCTGGGCGAGCCTGTACGCTCAACTTCCTCAGGTTGAACTTCCTCTAGAACTTCCTCGGATATGGCAGATCCTTGGTCCCTGCTGGTCGAAGTGATCTGTCCCCATGTCATGCTTGGGCAATCGCTCTGCGATGCGAAGCACGGACAACAAGTTGTTGCGATAGAAATAATAGTATGAACGATAAGTCGCAAATCGGAGTGAACCCAAGCTGATTACGATCATTGGCCTGCAAGGAATTCCTATCATCATCAAGGGAGACGATCTAGGACGCCTCTTAATCAAAGCGGCCCAAGAGAACAAAGTTGCTGTTGAGACCGGTGACATACTAGTCGTAACGCAGAAAGCGGTATCCAAAGCGGAAGGACGCACTGCTAACCTTCTGGAAATCAAACCTTCAGCATTTGCGGAGACCATTGCCCACTTGATGAACCGAGATTCCAAACACATCGAAGTGATTCTCCGAGAGACTTCAAGGATCGTCAGGATGAAGAACAATCACCTGATCGTTGAGACAAAGCATGGTTACGTCTGCGCGAACGCGGGAGTGGACAGATCAAATATGAGGAATTCTGACGAGGTCTGCCTTCTTCCTGAGAATCCTGACAAATCGGCTGAACGAATCAGACGAAGGGTTGAAGAACTTACTGGAACAAGAATTGCAGTCATCATCTCAGATACTTTCGGAAGGGCTTGGAGGATGGGGCATGTCAATTTTGCAATAGGCGTAGCCGGCATGAGGCCGATGAGAGACTACCGCGGCGAACAGGACATGTTCAGCTACACGTTACATGTGACCATGATGGCTGTTGCTGATGAACTAGCATCTGCAGCGGAGCTTGTGATGAACAAGAGTGATGGTGTTCCAGTCGCAATAATCAAGGGCTACAGATATCCTGAGGGTGAGGGCAGTGCAGCTGAGCTGATACGACCGATTGAACAAGACCTTTTCCGCTGAACTACCTGTTCCATGGGGTTGACTATCTACCGTATTGAGCCCTGAAGACGCATAAGGGTCTCATTATCAGGGAACTCGGGAGCCAGACTCCTTTCTCTGATGCTTTCCTTCAGATCCTGCAACTTCCTGAAAAACTGACGCACCAGTCCGTGTGCCTCACGCACATCTATCCGTTCAAACCTGACTTTGTCGCCAGGCCTTAATTGAGCCAACACATCGAGATCGGGCGAAATGACGTGTGCGATCTTAGGGTACCCTCCAGTTGTTTGTGCATCTTTCATCAGTACTATTGGCATTCTATCGCCGGGCACTTGGATCGCTCCTCGAGCTACTCCATCGGACACTATCTCGGGCTTGCCAGAGTGTTCTATCGCGGGGCCGCTTAAACGGTAACCCATCCTATCCGAGTCTGGAGTCACTTCATACAATGAGTCAAAAAAGGTTTTGATACCGTTTTCTGTGAAGAGGTCATCCTGAGGCCCAAGCACGACCCTTATTCTCTCTTCCGATCTATATCTCGGGATGGACTCCCTAGCGAAATACCTAATCCGCTTCCTTCCCTCCAACGGTGTTCCTCGAAGGAAGTCTCCTTTCTTGATGGGCCTCCCTTGATAACCTCCGAAGCCTCCCCTCAGATACGTTGATCTGCTGCCCAGCACAAGCGGCACTTCTATTCCTCCGGAGACCGCCAGATAGCTTCTGCATCCATGCTCGGCAGCTGAGAACGTAAGCTCATCGCCCATCTTCATGGGGCGTGCTGTCCAAGTATCAATTCTTTCACCGTTCAGCATCGTTTTCAGATCAGCCCCGGTGACTGCAACCTCGCACGGACCAACCACTCTTAGGACCGGGCCTGTAAGTGTCATTTCAAGGCAAGCGCAGTTCGCGTCATTTCCCACAAGGAGGTTGGCAACCCTCATGGCGTAGCTGTCCATGGCCCCCGACACAGGGACGCCGTGGCGCTGAAAACCGAACCGGCCGAGATCCTGCACTGTAGTTAGTATTCCAGCGCTAACAACCTCAAGCAGATCCTTACAGAACGAGCAATCATCTTTCAATGGACTGCATCTCCGGCTGATACCTCTTGGCTTGGATCTCTCCCGCAATCTCTTGATATTCTGTCTCCGTTATCCTAGTGAATCTGACATAGTCCCCTGCACGCAGCAATGAAGGGGGATCTGATCCTTCGTCGAAGAGTCTCAGAGGTGTCCTTCCAATCAAACGCCAGCCTCCAGGGCTCTCGACGGGATAGATTCCTGTCAGCGTCCCGGCAATTCCAACAGATCCTGTCGGCACTTTGATTCTTGGGGTTGCTAATCTCGGGCACGCTATGGGACTCGGCAACTCTCCTAGGTACGGGAATCCTGGTGTGAAGCCGATCATGTATACGAGGTAGTCCATGCTGGAGTGCACCCGAATGACATTCTCCACAGTAATCCTGTTGTGAGCAGCCACATCCCCGATGTCTGGTCCATACTCTCCGCCATAGCTGACTGGTACGATTATTCTTCGCGATCCGAGGAGCTGAACGCTTGCCGATTCGATCATTGCTTCTTCTAGTTCGCTTCGTAGCGTTTCGAGTGAGAGTTCAATGGGGTCATAGTGAATCAACAGAGACCGATAGGTCGGAACGGCTTCTCGTACGCCTTTGATCGGGCATTTCTCAAGTTGGAGGAGGAGCTTTCTCACTTTCGCGTTGATGTCTGGTGAGACTTTGTCACCGAACTCTACAACCAGCGCTGAGTCTCCAGCTAACAGGAATCGTGGTTCATGGTACATTTCGGAGGTTCCCTCTGCTTCTAGAGGAATTCTCCTATAGGACTTATCCTGACTCCTTCTATCGCCAGTGCTTCTTTGATGGCTGAGGCGATGCTGACCGCTTCAGGATTGTCTCCATGAACGCATATACTGTCGACTCTTCCCAGCTCAACCGTTCTGCCGTCTACAGAGAAAGCTTTGGACTCTTTAGCCATCTTAACAACTCTTTCTCTAACCCTGTTCGCGTCTCTGATCACAGCACCCTGGACTCTTCTAGAGACCAATGTGCCATCAGGACTGTAGGCCCTGTCCGCGAATGCTTCCCTTGCCACCTTCAGACCCGTCGCCTCACAGATCTTCTGCATCTTAGAATTAGCCAGTACCATCAAGATCGGTTCAGGCCGGAAGTCCTTCACAGATTCGATGACTGCTTCAGCAAGATCTGGATCTTCGACTGCCATGTTGTACAGAGCGCCGTGAGGCTTTATGTGCTGCAGTCTGATTCCCTCGGAATCACAAAAAGCCCGTATAGCACCAACCTGATAGGTCACGTAGTTACGTGCCTCTTCACGTGTCAGACTCATGTTCCTTCGTCCAAATCCTAGCAGATCTGGGAAACTGGGATGAGCTCCAACTGCGACATTGTTGGCTTTTGCCAGCCTTATTGTCTGTCGCATCACAATAGGATCACCGGCGTGAAAGCCGCAGGCGACATTTGCCGACGTTATTAGCTTGATGACTTCATCGTCGCGCCCAATCACATAAGCGCCGAAGCTCTCACCCATATCACAGTTGATGTCGATTCGATAAGTCATACAGTAACACCTCCTTGATGTATGTGCGGTGACCCCATTAAAGCTATGAAGATCGGACTTCTTCTTCCCCAGAACATAACCGTCCTATTAGATCGCTATGACAACCTTTCTATCACAAGTCGAAGAAGCTTAAGTAAGCATGTCGCGAAAGCCATTCCTGGGCGATCGCAGCAATGTTCCGACTGGGGTTAATTCTGCCTTCTTCCAACACCACCATGGAGCCTGAGTTCTACCGAACCTTGACGCCCTACATATCTGTCCATTCATCGAGGCTACGCCTCCGTGAAGTCACCGTCTCCGGGCTCGAAGCCATGGAGCGCGAGACGGAACGTGCAGCTCAAGAACTCTCTGATGCCGGTGTCAACCTGCTTTGTTACGGATGCACCAGCGGAAGTCTGTTCAAGGGGATAGGACACGACCGAGTTCTGATTCAAAGGATCGAGAAACAGACTGGCATCCCGGCTATAGCTACCGCCGGGGCCGTGATAGACGCACTTCGCGCGTTGCGTTCAAAAAAGATCGCGGTGGCTACACCATACACCAAAGAGATTGATGACCTAGAGACCAAGTTTCTCGACGCAAATGGACTTGAAGTTATGAAGATCGTGGGCCTGGGACTTGCAAGGAATCTAGACATAGGCCTTCAGAAGCCATCAATTGCGTATGATCTGGCCAAGAAAGCAAACGTAGCCGGTGCTGACGCAGTCTTCATCAGTTGCACGAACTTCAGAACGATAGACATCATCGAGAAACTCGAGAAGGAGTTGGGAAAACCAGTTGTATCCAGCAACACGGCTACAGCTTGGATGATTCTCCGCACACTCAGGATCAAAGACAGAGTACAGGGCTATGGTCAATTGCTAGCCTTAACGTAGCCTCTGAGAAGCCAGCAAGCGCCTGGCCTCTCTGAGATCACCCGCAGTATTGACATTATGGAACATCGTCAGATCTTGATCTATCCTCCGGATTGCCTCAGTTGAAACATAGATGACCCTTTGAAGATTCGACACCATAGCTCTCAGATCCACGCGTCCTGCTGCCAACGCTTTATCCGTGGCAATCTTACAGCTGACGACATCATATACAGAATGGAGCGGCTCAACATAGCCGCTCGGCCACCTCGGAATCGCAGCACCGTACCCTTGACAAGTCTCGAAAAGGAGGCTTAGCAAATCCCTCGATATGAAAGGCATATCGCAACCAGTTATGACAGCTTTCCGTCCAATCACGGTCCTCAATCCCTTCGACACTCCCGCCAATGGTCCGCTGATGGCCGGATCATCAGATGTGACTGTACACTCGTTCAGTATTTTGGAATAGAGTTCCTCTTTCGGTCTCGAACCAACTACTACTATTACCTCATCGACAACATCAGTCAGTCTGCTGCACACACATTCAATCATCGTCTTTCCCATCAGAAGCTGAAGGCCTTTGTCTTTGCCGAATCTGGCAGAGTGGCCTCCTGCCAGAACTATGGCAGATCTCATGGGTCCACCATCGCCATTTCACCAATTCAAGCTCTCTGATTCAACGCAGACTGCGACAACGCGGAATCAGAACGTATCTCCTCGACATAACCTTAAGGCCGAAGGTGCCAAAAGAACGCTGCTGACTCTATGATCCAGTGCCCCTTCCATTGCACAATGTATCAAAGTTCCACCAAGTCTTCAGCAGTCTTCCTTTGCTGCACCTGCAATGCCATACTTTATTTGTTCGATAAGCAAGAGTGAGGGAACCCTATGAACCAATATGAATCGTGGGGAGGTACAAGATGGTCAAGCCCTTAGATTTAGCTAAGCCCCCTGTTCCTGTCCGAGTGAAGGATCTTCTCAACTTCGCGAGGCTAGGTTTGGCTCTGAGTGAAGGTTCGCAGATACTCTGGAATATGCAGTTCAAAGGCAAGCACATCGCAGCGCTGTTCACGGCTTACATGTACTGGAACGGAGACCTTCCGTTACTGGCCTACATAGAGCTTGACGAAAAACCGAAGCCCTTTCTGGCATACAAGAGTGACTCGCAAAGAGGAGAAGAGGTCGTATTCTCTGAGGACGCGGACGACACAAGATACAAGTACGGATCATTCATAGAAGTAAAGAAGACCCCTAAGGCATTTGAGGACTCTCTTGAGGGAATATATCCCACTCCTCAGGAACCTATGTTAACCGAGGTTGTGAACCTAAGCTCAATAGTCAGAATTCTTCTCCCCCTTTCCTTCAGAGAAGGAACCATCTTCCCACTTTGGCAGTTCAGACGGAAGGAGAAGTATATAGTGGGTACGTGTATCCCCTTCGAGCATTACTACGAGGCCGATGCGTTGCCAGTGTTCTTCTACGTGTCCAGAGATGAACCTCTGACTGCTCCGTTCATCAAGTATACTTCATCCCGCGCGACTGGAGAGAAGCTCGATTTCTCGAGCAACACATCAGACACAAAATACTTCTACATCAAAGTGGTGGACGTGGAGAACTTACCCATCTTTCCTAGGGACGAATCCTGACGTAAACAGTGATTGTACCCAAGAAGCACAACCTGAAAAAGACTCTCTCGATCGACCTTGGGCACTCGCGTGAAAGTGCTCCTGTCATCTGAGAATGTCTCTGAATCTGTGCGAAAGTCGATCCAGAAGCATCCCCACCGCTCTCTGTCCTGAATGGTTCCCGCTACTCTTGATGGTGCGTTCCGACCCACCGCTTTTCTTCCGCGACATATAGCCTCATAGCTTGGCTCACGATCCTCTTTGCCTCCTCGGCATCATTCCACGCCTTGAAGTTCACCCACTTCTTCGGTTCGAGGCGTTTGTAGACCTCGAAGAACTCCTGAATCTCACGCAGCCTATGAGGATGAACGTCCGACAATTTCGTGACGCCGTCAAACCTCGGGTCGCTCACCGGTACAGACAAGATCTTGGGGTCGTCTCCCATCTCATCCTCCATGATCAGCGCTCCGATGGTTCTGGCCTTGACTATGCAGCCCACTTCCAGAGGTTCGTAGCTCAAGACCATTATGTCCAACGGGTCGTCATCGCTGAACCACGTTTGCGGAATAAAGCCATACTCGACTGGGAACACAACTGAGGAGTGGAGCACTCTGTCGAGGACGAAGGCCTCACACTTGGCGCTGTACTCGTATATGTCCCTCGATCCGCCTATCAGAAGTCTGCCAGAAAACCCGCTCTCTTCAGGGGTGGGATGAGTGGCGACATTGAATAGGGAGAATGAGGAGTCTATTGAGCATGTTCAGAACTATTAAAGTGGCATTGCCCTGCGATAACTCCTTAATCCAGACCGCCATTGCTTTCAACAGGGCCTGCCAGATCGTTCTGGACTACGGTTCTCAAGCCAAGACGTACAACAAGAATAAGCTGAATCGGGAGACCTATCGGACGGTTCGTGCAGCCGTTCCAAACTTACCCTCGGCCCTTGTCCAGACAGCGAGAGACGAAGCTTCGGAGATGCTCAAGAGAAATGGTTTTGTCAAGATAGTCAAGAAATACCTCTCAGTCAGGTACGACAACCGCGCCTTCAAGTTCTACCCCGATACTAGGCGCGTCTCCTTGACCACTGTCTTTGGTCGCGTCAATTTCTCATTCAAGCACTATCCCTATCTGGATCACTGGAAGGGAGAGTACACCAATGCCCAGCTACTCATGCGAGGAAAGAGAATCTTCCTCAACATTCAAGTCAAGACTCCGGATACAGCGTTTGAAAAGTCCGAATCGCCTACAGTGCTTGGCATAGATCGAGGTGTCAGGAATATCGTTGTATGCTCTGACAATTCCTTCTTCAACTCGAAGCGTTTGAGAGCCGTCAAAGGGAGGTACCAGTATTTGAGACGCAGACTTCAGCACGTGGACACTCGATCCGCCAAACGTCACCTTAAGCGTGTAGGCGGAAGAGAGAGACGGTTCGTGCTGGATGTGAACCACTGCATATCCAAGACCATAGTCTCACAGCCTTTCACGGTCTTCGCTCTAGAACAACTGAGGGATTTGAAGAAGAGAAAGAATGGACGAAGATTTAACTCCAAACTTGGTTCTTGGTCTTTTGCCCAATTCCAACGCTTCCTTCAATACAAGGCCGAACAGGTAGGCAAGACTGTGGTCTCAGTCAACCCCCGACACACATCCCAGACATGTTCGCGATGTGGCTGTAACGAGAAAGCGAATAGGAAAGGTGTCTGGTTCAAGTGCGGAAGGTGTGGCTTCCAACTCGATGCTGATCTGAATGCCTCAAGAAACATCGGGGTTCTCGGCAAGTCCGAGTACCTCAGGCTCTTTGTCAACGAGCCAAACGTAGCGTCAGATGAATCCATGCCCACGGGTGTGGTGGATGACAGCTACAAGCCCACGACTTCAGTCATGGGTAGTTGACGACCTCAACAACGACATTGACCAGCTCAGGAGGCTTATCGCCTGAAGGGATGTCGTGCCAGAGATTCATGAGACACATCCACCCTCTTCCTAAGATTGCGACGATCTGATTAATCTATTTGAGGCATCTGTAAGCTCACAAATGCTGCACATGCGACCTGTGAACGTAGGCGCATGCACCGTGGGAATCTGTTTCATCACCAAGTCTATAACAGATCCACGGTGTTATGGAGTTCTGCATTCCTATGTTGAGACTGTGAAGTTTGTAGCCATTGTACGGATACTTGATGGAGTGCGGCCAAAAGAGATCCACGAAAGAGTTTTATTCCGCGCTCTTGTCTTCTTGCGGCCAATTGGAGGTATCGGCAATCGGAGGCGCTAAGAAGAAGAGCCTAGCTCAGATGGAAAGGACTCAGACCCAACAGGACGAAGAGAAGGCTCAACCGAAGAAGGGAAAGTCCAAGGCCGGACCGGCGGAAAAGAAATTCAGAGCTGTGGAATTGCAGAGAACTGATGAAGCAAGGGTTCTGGGAGAGGTTACTAAGATGGGCGCCATTACGCCCTACGCAGTCTCGTCTCAGTTCAACATTCGGATAGGCGCTGCGAAAGATCTTCTTGAAGAGCTGGAGAGGAAGAGGGTTCTGACATCAGTCGGCGGCAATGCCCGAATAAGGATCTACAAGGCAGTGGCTGCCTAGAGACGATCCAAAGTCACCTTTGAGCCCTGCTTAGCATTTCTGAATATGTCCAACCCTTCAGTGATTCTTCCAATCACGTTGACCGGGCTGTAGGGCTGTGAGTCTCCATAGAAAACGCAGACAGCGGAGCCCAACGGCCAGTAGGCAATTGTTCCCCTCTCCACTCGCGACTTCACTTTTTCTGGTCCCACCTTGACATTCACTTCGAAGTAGACTTCTTCCTTCCACGTTGCAACTCTGCCTTCTAGCGGCACAGCTCTTATCAGCGCCTCCACGGTCCGTGGAGCAAGAAACCTCACAAGCTCTCCAGTTGCCTCGCCAACGCCTTCAACGACGAACTTGACCTTGTGTCGGGAGAACTCTCCTGCCATTCCTGATCAGTGCGATGTATTGTGACGCAAAGTAAAAAGATTGATTATGCTATTCCCGTACTACGCAGTGTTTGTCATATAGCGTCTGAGTATTAGTCATGGGGCGGTGAGAGTCTGATCTCTGAGACTTTGATGTTGCTCTCCGTGATTTCCGCTGTCACGGCAGTCCTCAAGAGATCAACGATCGCAACTCGGTTTGGAGTCGCTTTTCTTGGCTTGTTCTCCTCCTTGGCTGTCTATATCCACGGTTCAACCGTGGCAGGCTTGGTTCTGCTTGTCACCTCAAGTATACTCCTGCCCTGTGTCCTCTCATCATGCCCCGACAAGGCGGAAATTGAGTCAAAGAAAACTCGGCGATTTGAGCGACACCTCATAATGATCAGCCTAGGAGCTGGCTTGGGGGTGAGCGTCCTTCTCAACCTTGATCTCATCGAGATTGAGCTGATAGGCCTAGCCTCAGTCGGTCTAGCGGCGCTTCTGTTCAGAGAATCACCACTTGGAACGGCACTTGGGTCTGTTGCATTTTCTCAGGCAATTGCAGTCACGATCTCTTACTGGAATCCTGACCCACCAGCCATCTTTCTCTTTGAGACATGTCGTCTGCTGTGTTTCGCGTTTGGTTGCCTTCTTTTCAGAAGGTATGGCGCGAGGCTTCTGATGAAGAACTAGTCCGGTTCAACTCAAGAAGACATAATATCGCCAAGGTGAGTATCTCGTAGCCGGTGACTGCAGATGCCTCCCACATTCGCCGGAAGGGTTAAGACCATAATCATGGGGGCAGCGGGAAGAGATTTCCACAATTTCAACGTCTTTTTCAGAAACAACGATAGATATGAGGTAGTCGCGTTCACTGCTTCGCAGATCCCAGGAATAGAGAAGCGCACATATCCATCCGCACTGGCAGGGCCTCTCTATCCGACAGGGATACCGATCTACCCCGAAGCAGAACTCGCCGATTTGGTCACGAAGTTCTCAGTCCGACAAGTCGTTCTCGCCTACAGTGATCTCTCTCACCTCGAGGTTATGCACAAGGCGTCAGTCGCTCTGGCCTCTGGAGCCGACTTCGTCCTGCAGGGTCCAGAAACCACTATGCTACGTGCAAAAGTGCCAGTGATTTCAGTCTGTGCGGTTAGGACTGGGGCAGGGAAGGGCACCGTAGCAAGAAAAATCAGCGATATACTTCGAAAACTCAAGCGAAGTGTGGTTATCGTCCGCCACCCGATGCCATACGGGGACCTTGCCTCGCAGGAACTCCAACGGTTTGCAGCATACAAAGATCTTGACGAACAACGATGCACAATAGAGGAACGTGAGGAATATGAGCCGCACATCGACAGAGGCAACGTGGTTTTTGCCGGAGTAGACTATGAGAAAATACTGTCAGCGGCCGAAAAGGAATCAGACATGATCATATGGGACGGAGGAAACAATGACTTGCCCTTCTACGTGCCTGATCTCCACATTGTCGTAACGGACCCACTAAGACCAGGCCACGAGATAGGTTACTATCCTGGAGAGGCAAATGTGCGCATGGCCGATGTCGTGGTCCTCAACAAGGTCGACTCTGCTGATGCGGCTTCAATCGAAGTCGTGAGAAAAAACGTAAGACAACTAAACACCCATGCCCCAATTATCGAAACAGTGTCCTCGGTCAAGCTGGATGACCCAAGTCGTGTCAATGGCAGACGTGTCCTTGTCGTGGAGGACGGCCCCACAGTGACACATGGAGAAATGGCCTATGGCGCAGGGCTGCTGGCCGCTCGAAAGTATGGAGCCAAAGAGGTTGTAGACCCTAGGCCCTTCGCGATAGGATCCATCAAAGAGGTCTTTGAGAAATATGGCCACCTCGGACCGGTCCTTCCGGCAATGGGCTATGGGAACCGGCAGGTTAAGGAACTTGAGCAAACGATTGAGAGAGTGGACTGTGACACAGTGGTTCTTGCAACTCCTACCGATATCCGAAGAATCATTCGGCTTAAAAAGCCGGTTGCAAGGGTAGGCTTTGAAATAGAGGAAAGGACAAGGCCGACGCTTGAGGAAATACTTCGCGAAAAATTCAACCTACTATCTTCTTGACGGTGTCTGCAACGTAGCTCACATCTTCAGCGGCCAGGCCGGGGTGGATCGGCAGTGAGAACACCTGCCTCGCTGCCCTCTCTGTCTCAGGCAGCATTCCTCTCTTGCTCCCAGAAACCTCTCTGTACAACGGAAGCAGATGAACTGGCGTTTCATAATAGACGCTTGCCTCAATGTTCTTGTTTCGTAACTTCTCCACAATCTTGTTTCTCTTACCTGCATTCGCCCCTCGGAGACGGACCGTGTAGAGGTACCAAGCGTGCCTCAGGCTATCCGGCTCGTTTGGCAACGCTAGCTTTCCCAAGACACCCAGCTGCTCAGTCATGACTCTTGAATTCTCGCGTCTTCTCGCCAAGAACTCAGGGAGCTTTTTGAGCTGAGTAACGCCCATTGCGGCCGCAAGCTCAGTCATATGGTAGTTGTTGCCGATCCTAGAAACCCAGTACGGCCTCTCCTCCCCATGGGTCCTAATCATCTTGAGGGCCTGAGCCAGATCATCATCGTTCGTTGTGATCATTCCCCCCTCACCAGTAGTCATGTTCTTTCCCGAATAGAAACTGAAACAAGCCATGTCGCTCAATGATCCGGCCTTCCTCTGCCTGTATTCTGCTCCATGAGCTTGGGCGGCATCTTCAATCACCGTTATGCCTCTCTGACGAGCAAACTCCACAATCGGGTCCATATCACACGTGAGACCGTAGAGGTGAACAGGAATTATTGCCTTCGTTCTTCTGCTGATAGAGTTCTCGATGTCCTCCGGAGACATACAGTAAGTGTCTTCTCTCACATCTGCAAATATGGGCCTAGCTCCACACAGCAGAACAGGAGTACCAGTTCCCTCAAACGTAAAGGAAGGGATAAGAACCTCGTCGCCACTTCTGACTCCTGCAGCAAGCAGAGAACAATGCAGCGCAGCAGTACCTGTATTGACCGCCACGGCGTTCTTAACGCCGATATACTTCGCGAACTCTCTCTCAAACTCTAAGACCTTCGGACCAGCCCCGCTTTTATTCGCGAGAATGCCGCTCTTCAGAACAGCAACAGCAGCGTCTATCTCCTCCTTGCCGATCAGTGGCTCGTTGATCCTGATGAGATCTCTCAACTTCCGCTCATCCTAGATGTTCAGGACATCTACGGATAGCCTCTAAAAGACTTTGTATCGAAAACCTTTGAGCGAAGCGATCTGCCGCGGCGCTTCCGCTCACATTCCTCGATTTGTCACAAGAAGCTGTTCTGACCTGCATTTCCTCCCCCCGACCATAACCTTGTTGTAGGATCGCTGCAACACAATCTGTTACAGATCCTTGAACCGCTCCGACGGACCTTCGGGAATCGGGATGTGGAGTTCGTCAGATAGATCGGAAAGTAGCCACCTGTGGGCGGGAAAGGCCGTGTAGCTACATGTCTACATTCGCTGCTGGTCCAAGACAAATATAGGAACCCGGTATCTTTAAGAAAGAAACCCTAGACTTCTTCAGAGTTGCAGGGGCGACGATGGCGTATGGATCAACCGACGGTATTCATGATTCCTCTCGCGACAAAGATGCACCTAGACAGGTCGATTGAGCCTGCTAATCTGGCTAGGGAGTTGCTCGAGAGGTCTGGATTGAAAGTATTCGGGCGAAGATCTCCCGCTTTCAAGGTCGAGGAGATACCACGCTTTCCGGCGGACGAATATGATGCGGTAGTCGTGTTTCTTGCGAGCGGAGGGACCTCTGAGCTTGCAGCAAGAATAGCCGCAGGGCGTCCTTACTTCATTTGGGCATACGACGAAGTTAATAGCTTATCCTCCGCTCTGAGCGCTCGAGAGAAGCTGAAAGGAATCGAGTCTTGGCGTGGAGAGATCGCGTACAACAGTCTAGACGAAGCACCCGGAAGCATAGTAAGCCACGCAAGAGCCACACGTCTGCTCAAATCAATCAAGGAATCAAGGATTGGACTGATAGGTGATGAAGAATACTTTGATGGCAAGGTGGACGAGTCCAAGACCTTTTCAGATCTCTTTGGAATGTCAGTGGTAAACATTCCAGTCTCACAACTGATAGATGAGTTCAAGAAGCAGACTGACGAGCAAGCTTCAAAGGTCGTGGACGAGAAGCTCTCGAACATGTCCGTAATGGAACCTAGCAAGAAAGACTTGCTAAAGTCAACCAAAATGTATCTAGCCTTCAGATCTTTGATCACCGAGACCAAGGTCGACGCGATCTCACTTGACTGCTTTCGATTGATCAAGAGAACTGGAACTTCCGCATGCCTTGGCTTTGCATTCTTGATTGACGAAGGGAAGGTGTCGGTGTGCGAGGGAGACCTCCAATCCTCAGCTTTGATGATGATCTTTAGAGAAATCGCTGGACCAAGCTGGCTTGGAAACTTAGTGCAAGTGGATCGCGGTTTTAACACGATAACCCTTGCGCATTGTACCGCTGCCGCTTCTCTTTCCGAAGCTGGAGGGAGAATAATCCTGCGAAGCCATTTCGAGTCAGGGGAAGGTGTTTCCCCAGACGTTCCCCTAAAGCGTCTACCGGTGACGGTCGCAAACCTACAGTTTAAGCCCCTTCAAATGGTTGTTGCGACTGGTGAGCTTGTTGAATCTCAGATCGGCAAGTTCTCTCTATGTAGAACTCAAGCCAAGATAAGACTCACAGGAAATGTTGATCGGCTTCTTGAGTTCACAGGAAACCACCATGTGATCGCATATGGCAATTGGAGCGAGACTCTGCGTAGAATAGGTGAGAAGCTGGGAATGTCGCTTGTGAATGTCTAGTCAGAGTCGTGTAATGTCCTGCGCTTCCACTTGATCCTTCTAGAACTCTGCGTGGCCTGTTGGAGCAAAACTTATATCGAGTCTGCCATGTGTCTTGGTTGATTCCGCTGCCGCTGAGGTCACACTTATTGAATCATACAGGATTTGTCGAAAGCCCCTCAATCATGAAGTCTGAAGCCCAGAAAGGCGTCAGCAGGCGGCAAGAGGTTCTGCCATGAAGCGAGTGAAGAGAGAACCGGCCGGTTCTAAGAAAGTCAAGCCCACAGGACTGATCGGACCAAGGAAGCTGACACGATTCGAAAGAGCAAGAGTCGTAGGAGCGAGAGCCCTTCAGATATCTATGGGCGCTCCAGTTCTCATTGACGTATCTCAGTCCTCGAAATCACCTATTGACATCGCTTTAATGGAATTGGAGCAGGGAGTCCTGCCCATAAGCATCAGGCGAACCCTTCCTGATGGAGAGAGTCAGAATATCCCTCTGAAGGTTCTCCTTGAAGGCGACCGAGAGAAATAAGACTGTGTAGATGCTCATGAAGACGGTTTCTCAAATGGGCGAGACGAGGTATTGGCTCGCCGCTTTTGCGCTGATGACCGCCGTATCTATTGTCGTAGCATATCCGAGACTACTTCGCAGACCACTGTTTGTTCCTGAGTTTGAACTCTGCATCTTCTATCTCCCGACACTCATACTGGGGTCACTCTGTCTGTATCTCAAGAGAGCTGACTCCAGATCCAGAGTCCGCTCAGTTCCTCGAGATGGCCCCAAAAACCTCTATGCTGACCCAGCTACTAACTCACGACACAGGGGTCTCGCCCAAACCAAGACTACCTTATAGGATCTGTATATTGAGGCATCAGTGCGTTCAGTAAAGCAATGATTGCAGATCCTCAGGGAAAAGGGCCTCTTATCCAACAATTTCCTGCCTTCATACGCGTTTCCAGCAGCGGAAACTGTTATGGCGTAGTTCACATATCCTCTCAGAGCCAAGGAGAGCGGCTTTGAAGAAGAGAACCTGCTCGGCTTTTGTTTCTTCTTGTGTTAGTCCGCTCTGCAAAAGTGTACAGATGAATGCGCACAAGTACGAAATCCTGCTGATTTCGGGTATTGCTCTCCTTATCTACTCCGCGTTTTCTTCTTGCTCGTTCAATGAAGGGGATTCCTTCAACTTTGCGAAGGCTCTTCCGAAGTTTGATCTTGTCGCAGAGAGCCCCCATCCTCCTGGCTATCCGATCTACATCTTTCTAGGACGCCTCCTGTTCTCGTTTACTGGAAATCAACTCACTGCCCTCACATGGGTTAGCGTTGTGAGCGGAGCCATGACCTTGGTTCCTCTCTACTTTCTGGCGAAGGCGATGTACAACAGGGAGACCGCTATCTACACATGTCTCGTAGTGATGGTTCTCCCCGGCTTCTGGCTGCCAAGTGAGAAGGCAACAACCGATGTTCTTTCAACCTTCTTGGTGACTCTCGGAGTCTCTCTCCTCTACTTTGGCACAAAGGGCAGCGATCGTGCAACCCTGTTCTCTTGGGTAGTCTACGCTCTATCAGTAGGCGTAAGACCCACCCACCTAGCGTTTGTACCGATTTGGCTTTACGCGACACTGAAAAACCGTGGTCTCAAAAAAATCATTCCATCAGCCTTGGCGTTCACAGCGACGGTGTTGGCATGGCTTCTTCCAGTGATTTGGACGACACGTTGGGACAGGTTTTTCGTAGCTATGCGACACGTGTATGTTGGCACGGCAAACACAGATTTCATTCTTTCAAGGCCTCTCGGACTAGATCCTCTGGAGAGACTTGCTTTCACGGTCAGCTCAATCTTCACCTTCGCTTTAGGAGGAATGCTGCCTGAGACCCCCGGCCTGAAGTTCCCGTTTTCCTCAAAGAGCATCCCGCCTTTCTACCTTCTCCATGACGCGATTCTAGTAGGCATGATAGTGTGCTGCGTTCTCAGCTACAAGAGGATCGCTGAGAAGGCCTTCATGCTCCTTTGGATCCTACCCCACTTCATTTTCGTCTATCTTCTGGGCTCACCGATTCACCACCGTTACTATATCCCGATTTTTCCAGCCCTGATACTGGTCGCTGTGCCTTCCGTGACGAGCCTGATGAGTAGGGGAAGGAAGTTGCTCGGACTCTCGGTCAAGAGCGCACAAATGTTTCGACTTCTCGCGATGTTCCTTATCCTAGGCACTCTTGTAGCGCATACGATGCCCTTGGCTGCAAGACTGCACACAGATCCTTCGCCTGTGACTCAACTCGTAAGACACGTCAAAGAAGGCTACAACTCAGAGTCGACAATAGTCATCGTTTTCCACGAATACGGTGCCTTTGATATGTACGCCCGAGAATTCCGATACTATCACTGCCGGAAACAGCTAACGAGGACCATCCAAACCCTAAGAGCCTTTGCGAACGAGAAACTCACCGTGCTGTTGACCAGCACAGCATACGAGTACCTTGTGAGGCATCCCTCGATCATACAACTCGAAGTGAAAAAGATTGCAGAATTCTACATAGATCCCCGTGCTGAGATCGAGGATCATCGGATCACGTTGTACACCATTCAAACTGTTCGCCTTTCATAGAACACCTTAATCAGAGATGAAGACAATCAATTCCGTGAGCTTACCTCCAAAGCAGGTGTAAGCAATGCGACCCAAGGAATACTACGATGTGATCGCAAAGAGATATTCGGAGATGATCACTTCGGGAATTGGGGGGACGATGAAGCGTAGGGAAAAAGACTGCTTAATGAGGCTATTGTCACCGACGAAAGGTGAGAAGATCCTTGACGCTGGTTGTGGCTCAGGCTTCTACGCGAAGCTGATCAGAAACTCTGGCGCAGCAGTCTTATGCGTGGACATTTCGCCGGGAATGGTAGACGTTGCCAAGAAGGCCGGAATGGAGGCAGAAGTGCATGACGTACAATTCCTCGATCTGCACAAAGAGTTCGATAAGATCCTGTGCGCAGGGCCATTGGAATTCTGCAAAGAACCATCGAAGGCCCTGCAAAGCCTACGGAAGCATCTCAAGAAAGACGGCTGCATAGTGTTGTCGGTTCTCAATGTCTCCATCATTGGCTTGGTCTATCGCGTCTACCACCTATCCCACGGGTTCACCATAAACCTGTTTTCGCTGAGACGTATAGCAACCTTGCTTAGGCAGGCTGACTTCAGAATTGAAGCTGTTGAGAGGCCCACCTCGTTTCTGTACGTAATCAAGTCGAGACCGGCATGACGAGCATTTGACATGCCAATTGTGTCAAGCGGCAGACTGCACCGACAACACAAAAGAGACCAAGTGGTCTAGATTGTAGCACTAGCAGGACGCAGTTTGGTGGCGCGGCCGTAAGGTTGCAGAGTGAGCCTCTTCAATACCTTTGGAAATGGAAGCTCTTTTCCGGTCCTGCGATGAATAGCGAGGCTGAAGGTCGTGTACAGAAGACCCAAGGCCAGCTTGAGGGGATTGAATGTTGTTTTTCCATGCAGTCTTGGGTGAAGCCGCACCTCTACGGTGCTGGATAATCTCGGCCCGTATCCCTTTCGCATGACATTGTTCATCCATCGTACGTCTATGTCCAAACCTGGGACGTCTGCAGGAACTGTGTCCAAGAGAGCTTCTTTTGTACCCGCCTTGAATCCGGTCTGGACATATTCGACTCCAAGAAGTGTCTTGGTTAGCTTCTTGAATGTCTCAGAAATGATTCGACGCGTGAGATTTGCCCATCCATGATTCTTCGCTACAGCAATACAGTATCCTTCATCCAGTATCGGCCCTACGAGCTTTGGCACCTCTCCCGGATCGTATTGGCCATCAGAGTCCATAACGACAACTACATTGCCTCGTGCGATCTCGACTCCTTTCCTCATAGCACTGCCTCTAGCGCCTTCCGAATGAGCGATGTTGAGAAAGTCATATCCCGGTCGTCTTGAGATGTTCTCGAGAATTCTGTCTGTGTCGTCCGTGGAGTTGTTGAGGACAAATATCGCTTCGTAGAACGGCTTGTAACTCCGTTTCAGGTTGTGCAGCTTCTCGCACAAGGCCTCAGCGTTTCTTGCTTCGTTCATGGCCGGGAGAACAAGAGACACTCTGCCAAGTTCAGTTGCTGTGGCACGATCTGAGGGCATATGTGACATACCTCCGTGAAGTACACGCGTGAGCTGCTGGCAACTGTCTTTCTGTTGTCAAGGCTTCTGATGTCATTGAGAACGCGGTCCCCTGGTTGAAGCGCAAACAATAACATGTCGCTTGTAGTTTTAGCTCTTTGCATGGAGACTTTCAATCCGTGAACAAGCCAGCATAAGCATCAAAAGACACTACCGTGGGGCCAGAGGCCTTCGAGAGATGTGTGAAACCGTCAGAGATCTAGATGCCATACGTGCCTTATGCTATCGTAAGGTTGATGCTCGGAGGGCCTACCTCATGAATGTAGGTTGTCTCAGATACTTTCGAGACGACCGTCACTGAGAGAGACCGATCCCCCAAGTTCTTAAGATGAAAGTGCATGAAATCATTCACTGATCCAATTGAGAAACTGCCTCACGATCGACCTGGAATCACTAGCACACCGGTATCTGACTGAGAAAAAACACCTCTCTGAAGCCTCGAGACGTAGAATAGATGCTGAACAGAACAGAAGGTACCTGGATGGCGGACATACTCTTCTCTCGACAAGGAGAATTCTACAGACTCTTGCAGAACATGAACAAAGAATCACCTTCTTTGTGGTCGGTGAGATACACGACTGGTACCCCGACTTAATAGAGGAAATAAGAGAAATGGGGCATGAGGTGGCCTATCACACCCACACCCACACTCCGATTAAAAGCGCTACCTCCTTGAAGGAGGAGATCGGGAAATCCAAGAGACTACTGGAGAAATTCAAACCAAGGGGATTCAGAGCCCCGAGAGCGATAATGACCCGTGAATGCCTGCGTGAATTGGCTGGGCACGGATTCGCCTACGATAGTTCAAGCTACGGCCCCTTCAACGCACTCACGAAGGTAGACGGAATAGCGGAGATCCCCATCTCAACCTATCGTCTGCGGCAAGGCGGGTCGTTGACTCTTCCTCGTCAATTGTCCACTAGACTTCTTAGAGATCTTGAAATTCCATTTGGTTCAGGTTACTTCATATCACTGTTCTCATTGCTAAGCACTGGTGTGGTGAGTCACTTCATCAAGAAATCCAATGAGCAAGGCAATCCTTCTATACTCTGTCTCCATCCTTGGCAACTGCATAGGAACGCGGCCGGATCTGTGCAGAGACCAATCCCAATACGCCTAGAAACATTGCCTTATGACTTATGCTGCCTTCGAAGCTTCAGACACCTTCTTCTAAATCACAGATTCTGTCCCATGTTTGAGCTGATCGAAGAGATGAAGATCCTCTGAGGGCTCTCCGCCAAACACCAGTCCTGAAACGCAGCCCCGATGACAGAGAGCAGTTTGGACCCGAAATCCAGAAAGAGCGATGGCCGCGTTACAAGACGCAGTCATGGACTTATGGGAGTGGCTTGCTCATCACGACAGCGTCCTCACCGTTATGGTAGTAGAACGAGATGCTTCTTGTCTCTCTGAATCCAAGCTTTCTGTACAGTTCCTGAGCTGACTTGTTTGAGACTCTCACTTCGAGAAAGCACTCTTCCGACTCTTTCTCTGCAAGACTCTTCGTTGCTTCCTTCACGAGTTCGGTAGCCATCCTTCTTCTTCTGTGCTCAGGTAGAACTGCTACGGAGATCACATGACCCTTCTTCACAAATCTGAACTTGCTCATTTCCGAGAAACCCCTCTCCAGCCTGCACATGATGTATCCGACTACTCTGTTGTCATTCACAGCAACAAGAAATCCCTCAGGAAACTTGGCATACACATCTAGAAAGAACGATGCAGAGTAGTTCTCAGGCAAGCAGGCTGCATTGATCGCCATGATGGCGTCTAGGTCGCCCTGTTCGAATTTTCTGATAGCGAAACTTGGCTTCTCGTCCAAGCTTGATCGAGCCCTCTTGTCATCGTTGAGATATAAGATCTTGTCGGAGAATGTTTTCTCGATTCCCAGATATTCAGTGAGCTATGCAATGAGCTTATATGACGATTCTTCGTGATACGTGCGAGCTGGAGTTGTGCCATTGTCAGGTTCTTCCTCTAGTGAAATAGGTTTGTCAACTCCTTTCTCAGAAGCCAAGGCCTCCGTGTCATCTCGATTCAATGTGATCGATGCCTATGTCGATCCGCAAGGTGTTCCAACCTTCATGGTGACTCCTGAACCTGCCAAGAAGAAGTTTGAAAGTCTAGTCGACGAGTTGTCTAAGAAGGAACTGGTTCCAACTCTCAGGTTAGAGGAAGGAAAGCTCATGGTGCGAGTGTTTCCAAAGCCCAAGTCCAGACGATCGCGACCACTAATCAATCTCGGTCTTTTCGTGGCTACAGTTGCCACTGTCTATGCCACAGGGTTTGTGCTTTGGGAAGGATCTGTGCTGCAGCGCGAGGTATTGATGCCCAACGCCGACCCCAATCTGCAAGTAAGCCTTTTCGTTCTCTCCCTCTTGGCGATAGTGGGGCTTCACGAGCTTGGCCACAAGATAGCTTGCGAAATCCACGGCATGGATTCGACCATGCCTTACTTCATTCCCGGAATACCGCCGACTGGTACATTCGGCGCTGTGATATCTCTGAGAAGCCCGCCGCGCAATAGAGACGCCCTCTTCGACCTAGGGCTGAGCGGCCCGCTGGTGGCTTTCATCTCCTTGCTGATAGTGACTGTTCTCAGCATTCACTCAGCCTATCTCGTCCCGATTGGGGACGCCATATTATGGAACAGGCTCAAGTTGGCGCAGCCGGCCTCTTGGCCCGAGTACCCTCTGCTGTTCGATCTTCTGATCCCGATTGTGCGCCCCTACCCACGAGGTTTCGTGCTCTTCTTCACCCAAATCGAATTTGCAGCTTGGATAGGCAGCCTGATTAGCTATCTAAATCTGTTACCCATCTGGCAGCTGGACGGAGGTCACGCAGCCAGGGCGCTCCTCGGTCCGAGAGGACACAAAATGGCGAGCTACCTAGGACTGATTGTCATGGTTGTCTCAGGATTCTGGACGTTTGCCCTATTGCTCTCGATAATGATGTTCGCCAGTGGAAGAGGCTCCTCAGGAATGGCTCTACTTGACGAATGGTCACCTCTATCGACTTCAAGGAAAATCGCCTACATCGCAATAGTAGCCATGATCATCCTTCTTTTCGTCAGACTCTGATCTAAGACCATAAGCCATCAATGGAGAATACGGAGAACTCAGTTCACTATCTGAGGCCCTTCTCAAGTGAGGGACAGAAGTCACTCCAGTCGGCAAGGCCTTAGGCCAGCGTGATAAGTGGATCGTTCTTCGAGACCTTAGTGCCTCTAGATACATGGATCTGTCTTACTGTTCCATCGCGTGGAGCCGCAATCTCGTTTTCCATCTTCATCGCTTCTAGAACTAGAAGCGTCTGACCAGTGTGGACTGTCTGACCGGTCAAGACCGCGATTGAGCTTATGCGTCCAGACATAGGAGCATGGATAATACCTGTCTCGGGCGCCTCTTTCTTCTTCGATTCTGCAGCAATGCGGGGTGAATCCGGTCTCTGTTCTCGCTCGCCCGTAATAGCGGCCGCAAAGCCTTGGCCTTCTACCATTACATGCACCACCCCGTCACCTTCCAAGGTACCCAGGGACACATCATACCTGACGGATTCGATCTCTGCTGCAAACTTCTTTGCAAATGACGGCACACCATCACAGTTCATCTGCACTTCGCGCCCGTCTACTGAAACTAGAAAGCGACTTGCTCCTCGCTCCTTGATCAGCACCTTGTGCGGCTTTCCGTCTACCTGTATCTCATATTCCTTCAACATAGAACCCTTGCCGAAGTGATCTAGATTTGTGCAGATCCTCTATCCCAACGAGTCTCCAAGATCTGCAGGGAAAGTCTTCAGTTCTGGGGATCGGCAGGAATTGTATGGTGCTCTCGGAGTGTTCCTTAGCTATGGCCACAGCCACGGCTGCAACAGCCTCAAGGTCGACTCCTCTTTTCGCCCCTTCTCTCTCCTTCAGGAACTCCGCAGCGACTTGCGGAAAAAGAGCGTACGTCAGAAGATCCTCTTCGGTTCTGACGAGCGCTCCTGCCTCTCGTCGAATCCTCTCAAGTTCTGGCGGAATCAAATCTGCCGGCCGACCGGTTATGACCTTTTCATCTCCGAGTATCTTCTTCCGGAGAGTGGGGTCGATTCGTCCCGGGTGCCTGCCGTACAGTCCCTTCACGTAGTCTTTGACCTCCTTGAGAACCGTTCCGTATCGTTTGCCGGACAAGACGTTCATCACTGCTTGGGCACCCACTATTTGGCTGGTCGGTGTCACAAGAGGGGGGTAACCAAGATCTCTTCTGACTCGAGGAGTCTCCTTCAGAACTTCACTGAACTTCTTCATCGCGTTCTGCTCCTTGAGTTGCGAGATGAGATTGGAAATCATTCCTCCAGGAATTTGGTGGATCAAGACGCTGGCATCGACTGCTTCTGATCTTGGATCAACCTTCAGATCCTCTCGGAAGCGCTCTCTGAGTTCTCTGAAGTAGTCTGATATGTGTACGAGTCGCTCCATGCTCAACCCTGTGTCGAACCCGGTTCCTTTCAGGGCACCTACCATGCTTTCCACCGGAGGCTGCGACACTCCTCCAGCAAAGGGTGCAAAGGATGTGTCTAGGATGTCGGCTCCTGCCTGACATGCGCTGAGGTATGCAAGAGGGGCCATCCCACTGGTGCAGTGGCTGTGAACGCTGACGGGAAGATGGGTTCCCTTTTTCATTGCTTTCACTATCTTGTAAGCATCAGACGGTGCGAGAATTCCGGACATGTCTTTGAGGCACAGTGAATCGCAGTCGAGGCGTTCCAGTTCCTTAGCTGCTCGGACGTAGCTCTGAACGGTATGTATTGGACTTATGGTGTAACACACTGTTCCTTGGGCGTGTCTACCCGATTCTTTCACAGCTCTAATCGCTGTCTCCATGTTTCGCGTGTCGTTCAAGGCGTCAAAGATTCTGAAAATGTCGATCCCGACTTCTGCGGATTTTTCGACGAATTTGATAACCACATCGTCGGCATAGTTGCGGTATCCAACAAGGTTCTGGCCTCTGAGTAACATCTGCAGTGGGGTCTTGCGTATCCTCTTTTTGAGTTGTCGGACTCTTTCCCAAGGATCTTCCTTTAGGTATCGAATTGATACGTCAAATGTTGCTCCTCCCCACACCTCCATGGAGAAGAAGCCAACCGAGTCCATTTCCTCCGCTATTGCGAGCATATGTTCGGTGCGCATTCTTGTGGCGGCTAGCGATTGATGAGCATCTCTGAGAGTCGTGTCAGTTATCCGGACTCTTCTCAAGGATTCGATCTTCCTAAGCCGATTCTACAGAGGGATGTTTCCGTGCTTCTTTGGGGGCCTGTTCTCTCTCTTGGTCTTCAGTGCTTCGAGGGCGTCTACTATCTTTGGCCTTGTCTCGCGGGGTGCAATCACGTCGTCAACATAACCTCTCTCTGCCGCCACATACGCGTTGGCAAACCGGTTTCTGTACTCTGTCGTCAACTCGCTGACTCTAGCCTCCTGATTCGCAGCTTCATAGATATCCTTGCTGAAGATTGCTCTGACTGCGCCTTGAGGCCCCATGACAGCGATCTCGGCTGAAGGCCATGCATAGTTGATGTCACCTCGAACTTGTTTGCTGGACATGACAACGTATCCAGCGCCGTACGCTTTCCTTGTTATCACGGATACCTTCGGCACTGTAGCCTCAGAATATGCGTAGAGGAGTTTTGATCCGTGGCGCGCTATTCCGTCACGTTCTCCTTCAACGCCAGGAAGAAAGCCGGGCGTATCAACAAGAGTAACGACAGGGATATTGAATGCGTCACAGAATCTTGTGAACCTTGCAGCCTTAACTGACGCGTTGCTGTCTAAGGCGCCTCCGAGGATCTTCGGTTGGTTTCCCACTATTCCGACAGCGTTGCCACTGATCCTAGCAAAGCCCACGATGATATTCTCAGCCCACGACCGGTGGATCTCGAAGAAATCGTGACCATCTACTATCGAGAGAATAATCTCCTTCATGTCGTAGGGCTCATTAGGATTCTCCGGGATGACCTTGTCGAGCTCCGGATCCTCGCGGCCCGAATCGTCAGCGGATTGGATTCGGGGTGGATCCTCAAGATTGTTAGATGGCAAGTAACTCAATAGCCTTCTTATTTGGCGAAGGCAGTCTGCTTCGTTGTTCGCCAGAACGTGTGCGACTCCGCTAAGTTCACAATGCACCGTTGCTCCGCCTAGTTCCTCAAATGAGATGCCTTGCTTCATCGGCGACTCTATGGCATCTGGGCCTGCGGCAAACATGTAGCTGTCTCCTTTCACCATCAGAACAAAATCGTTCAAGGTGAGGGAGTGCGTAATGGGCCCAACGCATGGCCCCATCACAGCTGAGATCTGCGGGATGACTCCTGAAGCGATCACGTTCTTGAAGAGGTTCTCCCCTAGGCCTGCCAAACCTGCAAGACCCTCCTGCACCCTGATCCCTGCCGACTCCATCAAACCAATGACAGGCGCCCCGGCCTTGATCGCCATCTCCATAACCTTGCGTATTTTTCGGGCCGACGTCTCTCCTGTTGACCCACCGAAGATAGTGGCGTCGTGAGCAAACACATACACCAGTCGGCCGTCTATCTTACCATGACCTGTCAATAATCCGTCACCAAGGGCTCTTGTTGATTCCATTCCGAACTCCTTGCATTGATGGCGAACAAGGGAATCCAACTCAGTAAAAGACCCGGGATCCAACAGGAGCTGGATTCTCTCCCTAGCCGTCATTCGGCCCTTCTCATGAATTTCTTGAGCTTTCCTCGGATCCCCTCCTTGCCTTGCCTTTTCCTTCAGTTCTCTAAGCTCACGGAGCTTTTCGCTCTGTTCCAACACAAGTCACATTGATTTTGAGGATATACTGTGGCAGAAGATAAAATATGCTCAGGAATCGATCTTCTGAATAGGTCTTCAGAGAAGAATGCTCGCCGAGAGAAGTCTTCTCAACGCACCGTTCTCGGTCCGAACAACCAATGCACCGTCGGAATCCAAGTCGACAGTCACGGCCTTGAAAGATGTGTCCCCTTCACAGACTGTGATCTGTTTCCCCAGCATGAGCGTAAGACGCTTCCACTCGATAACTATCTCAGCTTGCCTCCCAGCAAACATCTTGGCGTAGATTTCCCGAAATTCCTTCAAGCTCTCCTGCATCAACCATTCGACATTGACTCTGGACTTTGTCAAGTCATACAGCGACGTCACTTTGTTCCTCAATGTGCTTGGCATAGAAACACACGAGTTGTTGACGTTGACACCGAAGCCTATGATTGCACAATAGTCGTCACCTCTTACCGACGATTCCGTCAATATCCCCGCAATCTTCCTCGTACCTATCATCACGTCGTTAGGCCACTTCAACACTGCACCTAACCGGAATACGCGTCGAATCGTTCTCGCGGTAGAAACCCCTGCAGCTATAGGCAATAGCGAGGTAGGCCAAGTCGGGGCTCTCGGTCGCAGGACAAGAGAAAACCATAACCCACCAACCGGAGAGAACCATTCTCTTTCACTTCTACCTCTGCCCCGCCTTTGCTTTCTTGCAATGATCACAGACCATTCTGGCAAGCCGCTTCTGGTCAATCTCTTTGCGATATCGTTCGTCGAGTCCGCGTCCTCGAAACGGAGGAATGTTGCACCGACACGTAATGCGTCTAGACGGGCGTTTGCATCAACGGGGACTGTCAGTTGTCACACCACCGGTCTCAGAAGTTTTGTTCAAATGCGACGATAATGCGTTAGTCAGCCAGATGCGCCTTTCTCTTTTTGATCCTCTACCAGCATAGGCAGGGTGGTGGCTCCGTATGGAACGATTGCTATCTTCGAATCCTTCCCGACAGTCCTCAGTGCAGCTTGGAGGGCACCGTTTGCAGTCCGTGAAGGGCGCATCTTGAATACGTTTGACACATAATAATCCGGAATGCTTGAGAGAAGATAGATTTTCACCCTCTCAAGGGCGTTGGCAAGGAAACATGCTTCGTTTCCTCCTATCGCAAATTTCTTCCTGATCTCGCGCTCCATTTTCCGCGGGTCGTCTATCTTCCCCATCCAATCATAGAGTTGTTGGCTGCCATGCCCACCGGGGCATTCGGCGATGAGGATTATCGCGCCTCCGTCATTGACAATACTCAGAGTATGGTGAATTGCCCTAAGTGAGTCATAGAGATCTCGGTCCCTAGGCGCCCCTCCGGGGCTTACGACAGCAATGTCAGCTTTCGATTCGCAGGTGACTTTGCACATCTTGTCAACGAGTTGAGTCCCCCGCAAGAAGGCCTTGTGAAGGTCCCCAGAATAGGTCTTCACAATCTCCCCTCTTCGATTGAGAACGACGTTAGTGATGAAGTCCACTTTGGCCATCTCTGCTGCCTCGGTCATGTCCTCACTCACGGGATTTCCCTTCATGATTCCTGGACCAGCTCCCTCGCACAGTGACAACGCGTGATTCTGCAGTATTGTCTGCTCACCTGAGACACCTGGTAGAACACTCTTCCTGCCGCCGCCGTACCCTGCATAGTGATGTAGCTCGATGTCACCGGTGAGGACTCTAACGTCAGCCTTGACGAAGGCCTCATTCAGCAAGACTTCCGTGCCGTGACTAGTTGTGCCAACTCTCACGAGGGTGTTGGATCTGCAATCGTGGTTCATCGATTTCAGCTGATCTGCGAGTTTTGCACCAACGATCCGACCCATCTCCTCACTTCCGGCCGCTCTGTGCATGCCAGTTCCGATGATGACGGTAATGTCTTCTGGGGTGATGTTGGCCCGCGTCAGTTCGGTGATCATAGGTTCAAGAAGAAGGTGAGTAGGCACGGGCCGGGTAGCATCGTCTGTGACTATGGCGACTTTTTCGCCCGACGAGACAATCGAAGACAACGGTTTGGAATCCACAGGGTCTTGAAGCGCATGCTCGATTTCAGGTCCAGCGTCTTCTGGCAGAGGTTCGTCTCTCGGCTCTAGTACCCCTAAGAAGTTCTCGTCTGGAACTTTCACCGAAACCTCGGTTCTTCCGTAAGGAAGCCATACCTCCACCATAGCCGTCAACTGATCTCTTTCGAATTCTCCCTGGATTTAAAGCGATTTCAGACAGAAGAACATGAGCCTCGGCTTTGACCAAAAACGTTAAAGAGAGTCCCGGAAAACCCTATGAATGGTGCCGTTGGATGGCAGTTGAAAAGAGTTCTTTGAGTAGAGGCCAAGTCTCTATCACGTGGCTCAACAAGTACTCGGGAATTCTGCTAAGATCCCCTCATGTGGGCGTGCTCGTGGATCCGGTCGAGGTAGATGAATCCATGTTGACGGAGGTTGATGCAATCCTAATAACACACGAACACTATGACCATCTAGATGAAGGAACAGTGATTGATCTACAGTCCAAGCACAACTGCCAAGTGATCTGCGACAAGGCGTCATATGACGGCTTAAGTTCTGCCATACCATCAAATAGACTCTCAGTAGCAAATGTCAAGGATGAATTCCAGGTGAAGGACGCAGTGATAACTGCTGAGAAAAGCTCTCACCCAGCTGAGGCCCCACTTACCTACCTAATCACAAGTGAAGATGGTGTTACGTTGTATCACACAAGCGACAGCCTGCCGTTCAAGGAGATGGCGGGCATAGGGAGGAAGCACGATGTGGACGTGTGTTTGTGCACGGTGGGCATAGCTCCGAAAACAAGCCCAAAGACCGGCGCAGAGATCGCGTCTCTGGTTGGGCCGGAGCTGGCAATTCCTTATCATGGCGAAGCGCAGAAGGAATTCGTGGCGATCTTGGTAAGGAGTTCTCCGAAGATAAGATCACAAATCATTAAGCGGGGAGAGCCTTTCACATATCCGGGTAAAGGGGCGTGAGCATCAATGATAAGTAAAGTTAGGCAAGACATTTGTCAGATACTCGTTAGGACTGGGGCCTTAAGATTCGGGTCGTTCACTCTCACGAGCGGAAAGATGAGTCCATACTATATTGATCTGAGGATTCTGCCGAGTTTTCCTGAGACCTTCGACACTGTAACAGGAGTCTACGAGGAAGTCGCCAAAGAGGAAGTCGGGGCGAACAATTTCGAGAGGATCGTAGGCCTTCCGACAGCCGGCATCCCGTATGGCGCGGTCCTGGCCTTTAGATTGAAAAAGCCTTTTCTCTACGTCAGGAAGGAAGCAAAGACTCATGGCAGAGAGAGAAGAATCGAAGGGCTGCTATCTCCAGGTGAAAGAGTCCTTATCGTTGATGATCTGATTACTACGGGAAAGAGCACTCTTGAGGCAATAGACGCAGTAAGATGTGAGGGGGGCGTAGTCAAAGATGCCATTGTCCTTATCGACCGTGAGGAAGGGGGCCCAGATGCACTGAAGTCATCCGGGGTAAACCTTCACGCCTTCCTCAAAATCACAGAGATCGCCAAAGCACTGCTTGATATGGGCTCAATCGAAAGGAAGCAGTATGAAGAGATCATGAAGCAGAAAACGCCGTGATCGGTTTCTTATCGGACACAGCTTGGAGCGGCGAGTACCTGAGTGAGTTGCAACCAGTACCGGATTTCTTCATGGGTTGTTTATCGACCGGGCAGTCTCTATACCTAGGTTGAAAAAGCGCCGAAGATAGGCTAGATTTCAGGTGCCTCAGCTACCCCAGGATTGAACTCATACTTGGCTTCATCATCATACTGTGGTTATCGTCATCGACACCTGGAATTCATGTAGACGACAGCGTCAGAAAAGTGTATCTGATGTTTTGTGCTACACGTGTAGAGCAGGATGGCCTGAGCCAAGCTCTTGCGGATTGTGAGGCTTCATTGCAGAAGCACTGACCTTACGGCCGAAGTTCATTGTGGTTGGCGAATCAACCTCTTCGCTTGATGTATCGGTCTAGGCTCACGTATCTAGCCTCCATTGTGCTGCTGCTGTTCTCTGCAGTGATAGTCTTCGTCTTGTCTAGATGGGCGAACGGACATTTCTGGGTAATGGGGGTCGAAGGGAGTCGGAGGACGTAGGCCAATTACCTGGTTGACTTGCGGAATCCTGGGATTTCGTCTTATGAATGAGTATGGATGAGTTATGTAAGTAACATTTTTGAAAGGAATTCCAGAACTGTATTCGCCTGGTAACTGCGGGTGTTGAGGCAGTATCTCGCTATTATGCCTTCTCTTGAAGTAATGAGACTCTGTTCGAGCAACCTTCGTAGATGTTTCGATGTAATCTGCCGTTTCAGTCCGGTTACCTGACATATTCTGTATTGGGTGAAGGTATGATTTGGATATTTGGCAAGCACGAGCGGATCCGGTCCACATACTTCTCTTCTAGATCGAACGAAACAAGGATCTTCATAACAAACACTTCTATTGCTTAAGTCTAGTTCCTCGCTTTCTGCATAGTCAGCGATATTTAGTTGTTGATCCGGTTTGGACGTGAGGAATCTCTGCGCTCTTCACGGCGAAGAGCTATGAGCCAAGAGCACGGATTCAACGAACTTGATTCAGAAGTGCCTAGACCTAGGGAATGCGTGTCTTCCGCTTGACATCGAGCCAGTGCCCTCTTCGTACATTTGAGGAAGCCTCAGAACAGCCTTGTCTACTTCGAGGTATCCTTGTTGCCGAGCTACGCGTCCATACCTAACGTGCTATCTCAGTCCTATGCCGAGGCCCAACTCGCGGCACGGACAGGCTCTACCCGTCGTCTCCAAAGATGTTTTGTTCAATCCCATGAGCCCCTTCTCTCGAAGGGGCATTCACAGCGTTTGGAACACTGTCTTACTTGACTATCGCCGGAAATGCATAGGTCTGTACTGAGGTATCTTTCTGTTCTGTCAGGAAGCACGGTTACGACATTCTTCCCTTGACCTATCTCGTCTATGATTCTTGCTGATGCCAACACGTTTGCCCCTGACGACACTCCCACCATTAGGCCTCGTTCCCGGGCGAGCCTCTTCGCCATTTCTACCGCGTCATCGCTTCTGACTGTTATCACTCTGTCTATCTGGTTCATATCCACAATTTCCGGGACGAATCCGTCGCCGATTCCAGCGATCTTGTGGTCCTGTATGTCGTTTCGTCCTGAGAGGACAGCGGCCTCTTCCGGCTCAACCGCCACGAGACAGACGTTCGGATTCCTTTCTCTGAGAACCCTTCCCACTCCCATAAGTGTCCCGCCTGTGCCGACGCCAGCCACGAAAGCGTCCACATCTCCGTCGATCTGCTGCAGGATTTCCTTACCTGTTGTATGGTAATGAGCCATAATGTTGTCAGGATTCCTGAATTGGTTTGCTAGGAAGTAACGCTCACCACTCTTAGCAATCTTGTCGGCTCTTGCTACAGCTCCCTCGAAACCCTCGTCCTTCGGCGTCAGGCATAGGGTCGCGCCCAGGCTCGTCATGATCTTGATTCGTTCCCCAGTCATGTGCTCGGGCATTACCACAAGCATCCCGTAACCTTTTGCGGCTGCAACCATGGACAATGCGATTCCAGTGTTTCCGCTGGTAGCCTCAACAATTGTGTAGCCTGATTCAAGAAGCCCTCTGCCCTCCGCTTGCTCAACAATGTATTTTGCTATCCGATCTTTAATACTCCCACTTGGGTTCATGAACTCCAACTTCGCATAAATGCGATATGTCTGCCCATGAAGCGCCACATCCAACATCACCATGGAAGTATTCCCGATACAGCTCAGCACGTCTGTCTGAACGGGCATCATCATCATCCCTCTGCTTCTGGAACGCCATCTGCCGAATAGTCTTTTGAACAGAAAAGACTTGCCACAACCTTCCCTTACGGACAGCTCAGTATCCCTACGGCGAAGTCTGTAGCACTTGGTTCTTACGCAAGCTCAGGCGAACACCGAGTGCTATCTTCGCTTACTTTCGACCTTGGGCTTCTTTCGCTTCTCAATCATGTGGGCTGCAATCACAATCATGAGGGGCACTACGACGGTTGCTAGCACCAAAACTTGGAGTGGACCGATGTGAGCCTCAGAGACAATGGCCTCTCCCTTGAGTCTCGCGTAACCAGACACGACTATCTCACCTGAGAGATCCATCCAGATTCCAAACTCCGCCATCGACGAATTGAGTTCCCTCCGGGCAGCCAAGTCAACCATGCGGCCCACTTTGAGGCCATAGCGGGTCTCTGCTCTTGCGACATCGTAGGTCCTTTCCCATTTCGAGAGAGGGATCTCCAGAGCCTTGAATCGGAGCATTGTGATGTTTCCCACGATATCCTTCGCCCTGTACGTTGTTGCCGGAAACGTGCGATTCTCGTAGAATCGTGTTCCCGTCATGTTCTCATAACGGGGAATGTCCTTCAAGAAGTAAGACTTACCCACCGCGTTACAGCTTACGTTCCCAACCACAATATCGTCGAGAATGCTGAATGCTCTCCAAGTGAGATTTGCGGTGACGACCTCCTCGCGTCTTGACACAACTGCGAAGACATTGAACTCTAGTTTGACCTCGATCGAACTGTTCGTAAATGTGCAGTGAATCAACGAATCCTTAATATACGCACCAGGAGACTTTGCTTGGATACTTCTCTCTAACATCCTCGTAGCGTTGGCCAACGAATCCCCCGAGAGAATGATCTTCCTCTCGAACAGGCTAGTGATATTCTGACTCAAATTCGATGATATCGTCACATGAACTCTGTCAGGTTGAATCCTGGCTGAAAAGGTCGAAGCCGAGACTGCGGCAAAGTCACCGCAGACAATCAGCGTAATGATCAGTACGATGATAATTGCTCTCTTCATTGAGGAACCTCTGATCGTCTTTGCCATCTCAGAGCTTGCAGAATGATCAAAGCCCTCTATATATTATCTTTGAGTGGCGCACCGAGCACCGCTTTGTTTAGCGCACCCTTGTACCGGCGGGCACCTCTCCTTCTACTGTCAACCAGATCGGTTTACCCTGAAGGTCAGCGGCCAAGAGCATGCCTTTTGACTCGATTCCAGCTATGGTCTTTGGCTGAAGATTCAACAGAACGACAACGGTCTTGCCTGCAAAGTATTCTGGGAGATAGTACTCAGCTCCTCCGGCAATTGCCTGTATCTGTCCTGTGCCGACATCAATCTGCAGCTTGTAGATTTTCTTCTTCTCTGGGATTCTCTCGACTTTGAGGATCTTGCCAATCCTAAGATCTAGCTTTTGGAACTCCGCAAAATCGACTGTGCTCATTGAAATCACACACCACCGTTGATAGGTGACTTAACCTAAAAGCGTTGTCAAGACATATTTGCTGCGTCCTAGATTGTACCGGCATCTTCTCGTCGAGTCATATTCAATGCAATGATCTGAAGGCAGACGCGGCAGGTTACATCCGAGTTTCATGATATCTGATCCTGGGTTCGTGGAGAATACATGCACACATGTTGAGTGCGAGCGGTGCTCATACCTTTAGAGCCTTGATGAGGAGTTCTGCAGCCATTCTACTTGCTGCGTTTTGGGCCTCGACGGTCTGCGCGCCTATGTGACACGTGCACACCGTTGCTCCGTCTGGGAGAGATACAAGCTCTTTCTCCCAGTCCTCCACTGGAGGTTCGTTGTGAAAGACATCCAGCCCTGCGCCTGAAAGTTGCTTCTCCTTGAGAGCCTTGAGGAGAGCGGCTCCGTCAACGACATCCCCTCTAGACGTATTGATTAGAACACTGCCCTTCTTCATGGCGGCAATCCGTTTTTCGTCGAGAAAGTGATGCGTTGCCGGGGAGTAAGGGATGTGAATGGTCACAATGTCTGAGCAGGCGAGAAGCTCATCAAGGTCATGCGCTACTCTGATGCCTAGCTCAGCGCCACGTTGCTTGATGTCGACTACGTCGTAGCCTATGACATCGGCTCCGAAACCTACCTTCAAAATCCTAGACATCTCTGCTCCGATTCTTCCACCCGCTCCAATGATCCCAACTGTCTTCCCCCTAAGTTCTCTGCCGACGAGCTTTGACTTGATCCACTTACCATCCTTCATATTCCGATCAGCAAGGCTTGTCTGCCGAAGAACGTCGAGCATCAACGCAACAGCTAGCTCGGCGACGCTTGTAGTCGGAGCGTTTGGCGTAGATATCACCTGTATTCCCTTCTGTTTGGCGGAATCTACGTCCACATTGTCTAGGCCCACGCCTGCTCTCGCAACGGCCTTCAATCTTCGGCCGGCCTCAATAACCTCGCGAGTGACTTTAGTTCTGCTGCGAACCACAATGCCGTCATAGTTGGAGACAGTGGCCAGGAGTTCTTGACCAGAGATTGTTGGCTTTTCGTCAACTTCAAACCCAGCTTCGCGAAGCAGTTCTATTCCTTCGGACTCCAGCGAATCACACACAAGAATCTTCGCCACCAATGACGGCTCACCGACCCCTACTTGGCTCTAAGTGAGGCTTCAAGTTTGCGCTCTAAGGCGCGAGCTGCGAGTGTCAGTGGATCCCAGACGGGTGCTAACGGTGGAGCGTAACATGTCTCCTTTCGCCGGAATTCATCGACTGTAATTCTCATATGTAGTGCTAGTGAAGCGAAGTTAGCTCTCCAAGCGGCACCCTCCTCTCCGACTACTTGTGCGCCTATCAGTCGTCTGTCTCTAAGGTCACACAGCAACTTCACTGTGACCTCTCTTGAGTCAGGCATGTACGGCAATCTTGTTGAGGCCGTCACCCTTGCGGATACAGGCTGAAGCCCGAGATGACTTGAAGTATTCGTTGTCAGCCCCGCCGACGCCACTTCCAGATCGAACAGTTTTGTGGTTGCGACCCCAGTTGACGGAAGATATGTCTCCGAACCACCAGCAGCGTTTGTTCCAGCAACCAAACCTTGTCGCACAGCAGTCGTCGCCAGTTGCACGAGAAATCGCCTTCCTGTAATGGCACATCGGGTCTCTACACAATCGCCAGCAGCGTATACGTCTGGCAGGTTTGTTGACATTTTGTCATCAACGAGTATGCCGCCCTCGTCTCCTATTTTGATCCCGGCTTCGCGAGCCAGTTTCACGTCAGGTCTGACTTTCGTCGCGACTATCACTGTCCCTACTCTGACTGTCTGTCCACTAGCCGCGATTCCCTCAACATGATCGCTGCCCAGGATCTCGTTGACTGTTGCACTCCGGAGTATCGATACGCCACGTTGTTCTGCACGTTCTCTTACTATAGACGCCATATCTGCATCCAGTAAGGCTGGAAGAATTTCTGGCAGCATCTCTAGTACTGTTACTTTGAAACCTCTACCTGCAAGAGCCTCTGCCATTTCCATGCCGACGAGGCCGGCACCGACTATCGCGATTGAATTACTGCTTTTCTCCATGTGACGGTTGAGGCTCCGAATGTCGTCTAGGGTACGAATCACGAAAACCCCCTTCTTGTCCACGCCTGTTATGGGAGGTACGCTCGGCACGGCCCCTGTCGCGACAATGAGGGAGTCATATGAGAGTTCCTTCTTCTCTCCCGATTGAACATCTAAGACTCCGATGGTCTTCTCGCTAGGCCGAAGTCTAGTGCATTCAGTTCGCAGAAGCAGTTGTATCCTGCTTATGGACTCGTAGAAGCTAGGGGGATGAGCGATCAACGCCTCCAGCTTTGGCACAATTCCAGAGAAGGCGTATGGTAGCCCGCATCTAGAGTATTCCGGATCATTTTCTTTTGTGATCAAATACACAGTGGATGAGCGGTCTGTTTTTCTGGCCTCAATAGCTGCTGTGGTTCCTGCGGCCCCGGCTCCTATCACCACTATTCTCCGCGCCAACTGAAGACTCTCCGATAGCTCTGAAGGGAGTTCAAGATATGAATCTTGACAGATTGTGAGTTAGAAAGCATCTGCGTTGGAGGCCATGGAAGGGGGTTCATGTCTTGCGGAATCTGGGCCTCAGTCTCTCCAGGACCTGCGGAAGAGTTGTGTATTCCATCTCCTCCAATCCTAATCTTGCTGGCATGAATTCTCCATGCCTTCGAATGTAGTCAGTTATCTCGTTGGCCATGGTTCTCGCTCTGTCGAAGGCTGGATCATCGAAGAAGTCAGCAGGTTCGTTCCCCACGCCTATGAGGCGTCCGTCGCAGATGTTGTAGCCTAGGGCGACAATTCTTGGAGGTCCATCAAACAGAGTGCACTTGGCGTTCTTCAAGCTCACAGGCATCAGAGGCCCGTAATGTGATCCTCGCATGAAGCCGGCAACGAGATGCGGAAAGCCGAATGGTACTATTACCTCTCCTGTTGCCGGAAGGCCGTGTTGCGAGCGGACTATCATGACTGGATCATCCTTTCCAACATACTTTCCTGCAATCAAGTTGAGACGAGTTGTACTTGAGACCGCTGCAAGCAATTTGTCCGAGGTCCTATAGACTCTCTCGATTATGTATCTTCCAGTTGTTCCAATTAGCGCGATCAGGTCATACATTTCAGCTGGGCACGCGATATCAACGGTCTTGCTTTCATGTACGTCCATGATCCTGAATGTGAAGCCGTCGTGCATTGCGGGGTCTATGACCAAACCTGCCGTACTGGCAGGATCCGCAAAGATCTTGAATAAGGGAAGGTTGAATGCCCCTGGCTCGGTCTTGTCTGCAGCGAACACGACAATAGGTTCGCTCTTCCTCTCCTCAATCTCCATCTCCGCTACTCCTGGCCCCATTCCCTTCACGTTTCCGCTGAAAGTATCTGACAGTAGGTCTTGTCCTGCGCCGTAGAGTTTCAGTGGCTTAGACACCTTGTCTGTAACCTCTTTGAACGTCTCCCAGGCGAGTCCGTGAATGCGACGACTGTTTTCTCCTTGTCGATGAGTCATGAGTAGTTCAAGGTCGTCACCACAGTTGAAGACGTGATAATCAACAACTACCCCGTTTCTCTTCGCGTCGTCCAGGCATGATTTTGCCACTCTTATCTGCTCTGGGTGCACTATGTGGTGACCCCCGACAGATCCTACGTCCGCCTTGATGAGAGAGATAGTGGTCTTTTGCCCGTTACTCACACTGAACACCTTAGTCCGAGTTGTTCTCGTCGATATTTACTACTTTCGATGTCTCCATAGGGTTTACGGGTTCAGGGCAAGTTTTGCGGTCATGAAGGGGTGGAAGATGCCGGACAGCACTGCCTGTCAGCAGTTGTCGGATCGAATGCTCCACTGAGACTAGTACGGCAACGAAGCGGATACGGCGCTCTTTGCGGGCTTGCGGGCCGGAATCTTCAATTAGTGTCCTTTTTGTTCCTGACATGCCGCTACGTAAGGAGGCCTGCGGGTTTTTCTGAGCATTGACAGATCATGACAAACCGACCATAGCTATGCTTGGTCTGGATACTCAAGAGCGCTAGGCCGTTCAGACGGAGGCATCGGCGATAAATACGTAGCTGTCCATATTGGAATTGGCGACTGCAAATGAACTACAAGCAAGGACGAATAATGATTGTGAATTTCAAGACTTATTCTGAAGGAACAGGCAGACGAGCGCTGGAGCTTTCTAGGAGTCTGAGTGATGTTCAAAGGGAGACCGGAGTTCATCTGATTGTTGCCCCACAGGCCACTGACATCTCGTCCGTATGCCAGCACGTTGAGATTCCTGTCTTTGCCCAACATATAGACCCGCAACCGCAAGGAGCACACACAGGACACGTCACCCCGGAGGCTGTAAAGGAATCCGGAGGTAGTGGGGCATTGTTGAATCACTCAGAGAACCAACTTGAACTTTCAGTAATCCAAGAGAGCATAGTAAGGGCCAGGAATGTGGGCCTGACTTCTGTCGTCTGCGCCAACAATGCCAGCGTTGCTACAGCGTGCGCAGCTTTGAAACCTGACATGGTGGCCGTGGAGCCACCAGAGTTGATAGGCACAGGCATTGCGGTCTCAAAGGCGAGACCTGAGATCGTCACGGACACGGTTGCGCACATAAGAAAGGTGAATACGGATGTCGTGATTCTCTGTGGTGCCGGAATCGCAGAAGCACAGGATGCTTCGTCGGCCTTGGAGCTTGGAACCCAAGGAATCCTGATCTCAAGCGCTGTGGTGAAGGCTAGAGACCCAAGGAGAGTTGCTCTTGACCTTGCTCATGCAATGTCGCGTAGGTTCTAGCAGCACTTTTCGAGGACTATTCGGGAATGACGCCAGAGATGTCGACAGCGGGCTGATCTGGCCTCAGCGACTTCTCCAAATTCTTGACTCAGATGAAATGACTTCATTAGCCTCTCGTTCGAATCGAAAAAGAGTTAAATGGAAGCCTGTGGGACGGATAGGAAAGCTGGTTCGGGTCGAGTGCATTGAAACGCAGACTGATAGCAACATTCCTTTTGACGACAGGGCTTAGCTTCCTTTACCTAGGTATCTTCGGGAAACAACTGGACGTGCTTTGGAAGCTTGTCAGAGTAGTCAGTGATACCTGCATCGCTGGAATACCATAGAGGAAAAGCAGTTGGAAAAGACGTCAAAGCGAACCCCCAAAATCTGGTGGATGCGAAAGGTTGTCCAGACGATTAGTGCAACTGTCCTTCTGGGCGCAAGCCTCGGAGTCGCGAGAACGGCCATCACTCTTCCGATACTACTGACGTTCGGAAGCGGCGAGAAGACTGTTGTCTCCGCTTTCGATGCCATCCAAGAGATGTTCGCCGAGCCAATGATCCCGTGGATCCCCTTTGCGGTCTTCATCGTCTTCGGCGTCCTTGTTGGCAGAGTGACTTGCGCGTGGATCTGCCCGTTTGGATTTCTCCAGGACTTGATGGCTATGGCGAACGTGAATCGTCATGAGGTCTCTCTGAGAACTCATGAGGGAGCCCTCAAGGTGAAGTACGGAGTCTTGGGAATGACTCTCTTCATCAGCGGATCCTTAGGCCTTTCTTTGATCTATGGAGTTGGACAAGACTACAAGAATGCTCTGGGGGTCTTGGCTCAAGGACCCTTTTCTGCGCTATCTCCAGAAGCCACTCTGTTGGGAGTCGTGCCAGTGGTGGCAAGGATGATCACTCTATACTTTCTTGGCATACCGCCAGTCGCCAGTCCACTCAACTTGGACGTTGTGTGGGGGAGATTGAGTTCGATGTCTTGGCTTCTCGCAATGAGATTGATGGTATTTGTCTTCGTTGTGGCGCTGTCTTTCTTCTTTCTAAGGGCCTTCTGTCGATACCTGTGCCCAGCCGGGGCGTTCCTCGCGATCTTCAGTCGATGCAGCCTCTTGGGCTTGAGAAGGAACCTACTTCAATGCAACAAGTGCGGGGACTGCGTGAAAGTCTGTCCCATGCTTGTGCGAATAGTTGATCAGCCTTGGGAAAAGATGACTGATCCAGAGTGCATAATGTGCCTTGAGTGTACCGATGCCTGTGGACTGAAGGCGATCAAACCTACCTTTCCCTAGGTTGCGGACCTAACAGACGGCTCGCTCCTTTCAAGGATCTTCCTAGCGAACGTCAAATACCCTGTATGCCCTATCATTGTTGTGGCAGGCCTGGTTCTTCCTTCTTCGACGCGCATGTTTCTAACAAGACACTCCAGAGTCTCTACGTCGACGAACTTGCCCTTCATCGCCTGTACAGTTCTCTCGATTTGATTCACTGTGGGACTGAACGAAGCCATGGGGTGACCTCCTTTCAACGCTGCATGAACAGAAGCAATTACGTCCCAAGGATCACCCAAGTCAACGAAGATCGCGTCCACATCGCTCTCCCCAAATCCTGCTCTTGCATCAGCGTTCTTTATGGTCACGTATTTTTCTAACCGCAACCTCGCCAAGTTTCTAGATGCAATCTCTGCGAACTCAGATCTGATCTCGTAGCTATAGACGTGTCCTTCCGGTTTGACTGCGTTCGCTAGACTTGCTGTCATCGCGCCGCTTCCTGTTCCTGCTTCAATGACCACACTGCCAGATGTAACACCCAATCTGAAAAGTACGAACCCAATGTCCTTGTCATATAGTACTTGAGTCGGCCTTCTTGAGCTCAAGATCTGGTCTCGTATCGTAGGAAAGAGAATGTGGAAGTCAAATCCCAATGTGCTTTTCACACTACTGCCGAAAGGACTCCCAACTATCTCCTCCAGTTTCACCACTCCTACGTGGGTGTGGAACTCTTTCCCTGATCTTGCCTGAACGAGCCATTTCTTCTTCTCATTGAGGTATAGAAGCACTATTTCCCCTTCGGTCACTACTCTCATCTTATGTCGACCGCATCATGTGTCTCAAACAATCGACGAATCTCTCACCGGAACGTCTTCGAACCATGTGAACAGTGAACATCATGCTGTGATTCGTCGTTACTATTCTCAACCTGGCGAATAGCCATGCATACAGGGTTGTCGCAAGGCCTAATGCAATCGCAAGTATTGTCCATGACGTGATAGACTTGTATGAGCCAAGAAGAATGATCGGCCACGACAAACCGCCAGCAAACCACCAAACAGCAATGAGAACGATGACCCCTAGAAGAAAAAGGGAGAGCGGAGGAAAGACACTGCTCACAACAAGCTCAATAGCCCTGACTTCAGACAGGGGGACACTTGTGCTCTCTGGAGGCAACACCTGAGAGATCGTCATTACTGCTCCCTTTACTGAGAGACGGGTGTTCAGTCCTCTACATTGAGCCTGTTCTTGAACTAGTTGCACTCTCCTCCACCTTATGTCTCGCTGACCTGAATTGATTCATCACAGTGACCGCAGATAGACTAGAATAAGCCGTCTTCAGTTAAAATACTGTACGCAAAGATCAACTTGGAGAGCAGGCTCGGCTCGGACCTGGCCTAGATCTTACGTCAGCAGATGCTCAAAGGACACCTTCTTCATGGTATGTGCGCGAGGATTGCCCTCAAGTCGGTTCCTCTCACCAAGACATCACACGTCTCCTTGATCTGTGGGTCTCTTGGGTTGAATGCGATTCTCAACCCAGTTCCACTCGGAAGATCATCTCTGTTGTCTCCTATGACTGCACATTCCGGGAGGGAGAAACCTAGCCGCCTGGCCGCCTCTTTGATCACGAGACCTTTCTCGTCAAGGGACACCTTCACAGTCACGTTTCCAGTCATTCTCTCTTGAGAGACATGAAGTTCGTTAGCTATCGAGAAGTCCATTCCTAGGTCTCTGCTCGCCTTGTCGGACAACAAGGATATTCCTGCGCTTACTATTCCAGTTATTTTCCCTCTTTCCTTCAGCGAGGCAACCGCTTCCTTTGCACCTTCAACATATGGAATCTCGTCGACGATTAATTTGATTGTCTTCAATTCCATGCCACGCCACATCGACGAGTCAAGTTGAGCCCACTTGACATAGTCAATTTTTCTCTTCCAGTAGTCCTCGGCAGTCAGCTTTCCGGCATTCCATGTTCCCAGTCTTTCGTGGATGTACTGCCACGTACTCTCAATCTTAGTCAGTGTTCCGTCCAGGTCGAATATCACGAGGCGGATGGGATTCCTCATTGGAGTTAACCTCACAACCTCAATGGTTCAATAGATGTCTCACGAAGTTGTAATCTGAGTGTTTTGCGGCCAAGCGGTCTTAGGCCTTACGAAGCTTCTCAACTATCCTGAGCATTATTGGTGGAGCTGTCCATATTGAGAATACCTTTGCATAGTTCAGTCCTGAAGCTCTCTTTAGAACGCTCCGTTCTCCAAATTCGATGTAGCCCTCCATGAATCCGTCAATCAGCTGACTCAATCCCGCAGTCATTAGAGGCGAGTAATGTCCGGAGTAGAACAGGAATTCCGATATGTCCCAGGCCTTGTCACCTTTTCTGGCCGCTTGTTCAAGGTCAAGAGAGTATACCTTCCTGTCAGGGGAGACAAGGAAGTTCTCGGGCTTTGAGTCTCCAATTGTGACATCAATGGCATGGATCTTTGCAATTGTTCTCCCGATCTCGATGGCTACTTCATAGTCTCCGGCTGAGAGTTGGTCAGATGATGATGCGAGTCTGGCCAAGTCTGCTATGTTCTTTCCGGAAACGTATCTTTCCAGGAGAATTCGGTGTGGAATGTTTACATGAATTATCTCGGGCACTGGAACGTTCTCAGCCGAGAGAATCCTGTTCATCGCATACTCATTTGCGAGTCTCGCTTTGCCAATCACCGAGAATTTCTTAGTGCCAAGAGTAACCAAGTTCAGGGAGAACCATTTTAGACTGAACCAATCCGTGTATTTCTTCGCCACCAGTTGTTCATCATCTGCAGACACCAGATAGACGTCATTGAGTACTCCTGCGAGCGGTGTAATTGCGACTTTGGCCCCTGGTCTGAGTTTTAGGGCTACGTCAACTATTGAAGATCTCTCGTTCAGATTGACCATACCCGCCGATGTCCGAAGGAACAAGTAGTTCTTTGGGTCCTCAGGCTTCTCATCGAGGGTTTCAAGTTGAGAACTTCTACGCAAGATCGTTCCAAGTTCTTCCAGAATCAGCTCCACGCTCCCTATGCGGCTGAGTCCATAGGTCAGATACGAGTGCAGAGCTCTCCTGCTCATCTCTACGACGTTGACGACCCTCTCGTAGGATTTTCTTGAGAGGATTCTGTCTATGAACTTGTCTTCGAGAATGATCATATTGTTCTCGAATTTGACCAGGCCAGCTTCGCGAAGGTCTTTCAGTGCAATCCAATATCCGTCCAAAATAGATCTCAAGTTCGCGTCTCTCAGGTCTTTTCGAAGTATATTGACATAGGTGTAAAGAATCGATGGGTAGTGTCTAGCTCTCTTGCGCAATCTCGAAAGAGCTAGGTAAGTGGGATCTATGGCCAAGCCGTAAGACATCTTCTCGTACTCAATGACCAAGTCCCTGAGTTCCTCCTGAACGATTCTTTTCTTTGCCAAGACCTCCATTTCTCTCAGGAATTCATTGTTCTCCAGCGTAATATATGGGCCAAGCATTCTGGTGCAGATGAACTCTCCAAGATCACCTTTCTTCATGTCAAGTTCGAAGAGCTTCCTGTCTGTAGCCAAGATTGCTGCGCGAACTTGACCAATTCTCTTGCTGTGGAAGGTGGCGCCTTTTTGGTAGTTCCCGAGTACCAAGATGATGTCAAAGTCACTGTCAGGTCTGGCGTAACCCCCCGCTCTCGACCCATAGAGGCAAAAGGCTACTATGTCAGAGTTTCCTGCTATTTCTTGGCACAATTTGCGAATTTCGCCTAGGCCACGAGTGAATGACATGGTTCGCAGGTTCTCCCGTTGATGTAGCGCACCAAAGTACTGTCCCTTTCGTCCGTTAAAGTGTTGCCTCGTCAGTCTTGTCTTGCAGACTTTCTCAGATGATTTTATTAGAACGCCAGCTTATCCAAACCTGCGTAGAACCCGATGAGACCGGCAAAGATTCTTGCGGTATTTGAAGTACTTGGTTGTGTTCTCCTTGCGAGCAGCCTTATTCTATTACACATTGTCTCGACCTCCGCGAGTGAGAGGGTGGTGGGGGTGCCTAGCGGGCCCGAAACGAATTGGCGTGAGACTCCTCCAATAAGAGTGACTATGAAGTCCACTGCAGACTGGGCAAGGATAATGTTCGATGATGAAATTGGAAACAACACGAATGGGATCCGGTTCAAACGTATACTTTCGTTTGGGTGGCTGAAGGGAAATGACAGCGACGATGAGATCAGCGTCGGAAAGGGTACATGGTATGATGTCCTGTACAATGTGACAGTAAGGAAGACCGGAGACATTGTGGCTTTCAATAAGCAGAGAAATGACTTCGATTATGCAGAAATGTACACGGACATCGTGTTCGAGACGGACGCAGGGATGATATCCGGCTACTTCTGGTTGATGCTGGCGGGTCAGGGAATAACCACGTTCCAGTTGGCAAACTTGGAACATCAATACGTATTCTGGCAAGAAACGCTGTCTGGGACAGGGTACACAAGACATGTGCGAAGATACATCATGTCGGATTCATTCTACAGAAGGTGGGAGGTTTCGCCCACGTCAATTGTTGTTCTGACGCTCATCGCGTTGCTAGTAATGGTCTTACTCAGCCCAATTATTCCGAGCAGGAGGGAACGGCAATATAGGAAGGACGCGACAGGTCGACTTCATGCCACGTACAGGGCTTCCAACCACTCTGAGACAGCTCCTGTGAGCCTTTGATTCTGTGTGGAGACTGACTCCATGAGTGAATCTGCGGCATGGGCGGCATTCAGGCGGTTTGTGAGAGTTGCACTTGCCGCAGCCGTCGCTTTCAACGTTGTTGTCGTTTCGATTCGTTTCTTGGATGGAATTCCTCTTGGGGTTGACTCAACCAGTCACCTGTTCAAGATCATGCTAATGACAAAATCCTACCAGCAGACCGGATATCTTCCTCGATGGAATCCATACTGGTACGGGGGAACACCGCTCTCTCTTCTATACCCTCCTCTAAGCTACTACATCACGTTTGCCCTCTCATTGGCCGGCTTAGGCCCGATCTTCGCGTACAAACTAGTGGACGTGCTGTTCTACCTGCTAGGCCCGGTCGTGATCTTCTATCTCTCGCGTAGCCTTGGATGTGGGAAAGAGGAAGGTATTCTGGCGGCTTTTCTTTTCTCATTCTCCCCGAGTGTCGTAGAGAACTTCCTTTTCTATGACAGGTTTCCAAGCATCGTTTCTCTTCCCGTTGTCTGCCTCTTTCTAATAGTCTTGCATCATGCGTTGACCCGTCGACGCGCATGGTCACTTGTAGTCGTCTCGGGAGTACTCTTCGGCACAATCGTACTCCTTCATCATCTTTCAGCTCTTTGCGCTGCCTTACTTGGCCTTCTGTTGGCTGCCTCAGAAGTCTTGACATACAGGCAAGAGAGAACCTGGACACGATGCGTGGCTCCTTTGGCTATTGTCTTTCTCATAGGATCTGCACTGTCTTCATTCTGGCTAGTTCCTTTTGCTGCGTCTTCCAGCAGATTTCTCAGCAATCCGTTCTACAACAGAAATGTCGAGTTCCCATTCATTCGGCTGACCTATTTCTCGCTCAACGTTGTCACATATGCATTTGGGGTAGCACATCTGGTACTTTCCGTCCTTGTCATCTGGTTGCGCTCGACTGACTGTAGCCTAAGGCGGTTCTTCGTTCCCGCTACCTTTGCAACGATGGTATCGGGAATGGCCATGTTTGAATTGGGGGAGAAGTTCACAGTGGGAGGAGTGAGAATTGTCGGTCAGATGGTTGTTGTCTTCTCTCTTCTCACCCTGTTGTGGGTTGTTGCACGCGGACATTCAACATCTTGCGGGGCAGACTTTAGCCTTACTTTTCTGAGTCTGTGGTTCGTCATTTTCTTCTGGTTGAGTCTAGGGAACCTTGCTATACCGCTTGTGGCGATTGCACCACTTTCAGTCCTTTGGAGAGCTATGGACGTTCATAGGTTTTGGTTATACCTATGCGTATCTATGAGCATCCTCTCGGCCGTCGGATTGAAGCGACTGTCTGTGGGTCATATCCGCTTGCGTAGGTTGAAGTCATGGCCGATGCCTCTCCTCTTGATGGGAATCGTCGTGGCCGGAGGATTCGTAAAGATGACCTATGCGACAACTCATGACGTCAGTGAGTTTTTACCTTACTCTCTGATGAATGAGAATGTGCCAAACGGATTGATAACTTATTTTAGGTCTGAACCGACATATGGGAGAGTCCTAGCGGTCAGGTGCCCACTCTGGACCTATGTGCTGCCGTACTATGTGGACAGACCATTGGTTGACGGTTGGTATCCTCAAGAGAAGCTTGTGAAAAGCGTCCTCGAAATAAATGACTACAGAATCCTCGATCTCGAATCTGCGGGGCCAGTTGAACCCGTGGAATCGCCAAACAGAACAAGAATCTGGAGAGACTTGATCCTAAACTCTAGATTGCTGGCGATAAAATGGGTCATCGTGGGAAGAGTGAAGGAGGAGACGAAATTGGAATTGTTCAATGAGACACACTTCAGATTGGACGCACAGATCCCGTATGAAGAAGGGACGATCGCCGTCTACCGCTCTTCGGAAGACATTGAGATGACTGAGCTTACTCCGTTTGATGCAGGAAAAGCTGAGTTCATCAGAAACGGGTCAGACATCATCACGATAAGTTTCTCAGACGTTCATGGAACACCGATCCTAGTTGTCAAGGAAGCGTACTTCCCAACCTGGCGAGCGACTTCAGATGGGATTCCAATCGCAGTTCAAGGCAACTCTGAGGGATTCATAACAATCAGACTTCCAGAAGGAGTGAAGGAAATAGTGCTGAGTCATGAACCGGTCGATCAGAGAACTTACTACATGTCACTAGTCGTTTTCGCGACCTCATTGCTTTTCGTTGGAGCATGCTTTGCCCGGAGGAGATTGGTCAGAAGAAGGCATGCATGTTGAACGTTCAGAATATCGAGGGTTTGGCCACAGACGAGACCACCATTCTTAGGATCGGGTTCTTGTCAGCGGGAAGCTTCTGTCTCTACGAAGGGTTCCAAACCTGGGTTAGAGGACGAATAGAAACGAATCCTCAAGTTGTGTGGTACTGCATTCTCATCTACCTGACCGCTTTCATGCTTCTAGCGCTGACATTCACAAGCCCAGACCTGGCCTCGAAGCTCAGAGATGTGATTCCCATTAGCCTGATGGCGGTCTCGTTGGCAAGCGCGTATGTAATGTTTCAGATTTCGTACAAAGGTGCGTACCGAACCGATGCTCTGGCATTCACCCATTACGCAGCAGATCTTTTCCTGAGCAAGGGATTGAACCCTTATCCAGTTGATCTCCAGGAAGCATTGCACAGGTTCGCGGTTGACCCCATCTACATAACTCTCATGCCAAATGGAGACATATCCACAACACTCGCCTATCCCTCACTTCACTTCCTGATTTTTGTACCATTCATCGTAGTAGGACTGAACGACATGAGGTGGGTGCTCCTGTTGTTCGAAGCTGCGACAGTGGCGACCCTCTACATGAAGTCGCCTCGAGAACTGAAACCCATAATTCTCCTACCTATCTTCATAAGCGCGGACCTAGCCATCGACTTCAATGCGGGGGCTGTCACGGACTTCCTCTGGGTCTTGCCCATGGTTTGGACTGCCTTCTACATGAAGGATCCTTTCCGATGCGGCGTCTTCTATGGAATTGCGTGTGCCATCAAGCAGGAACCTTGGATTGTGGCCCCTTTTCTCTTGATATGGATGCTTAATCTGAGAAAGGGAAGTTTGACTGTAAGAATGTGTAATGTCCTGAAATTCGCAGGCGCAACGCTGACTAGTTTTGTCATTCCGAACCTCCTCTTCGTTATCAAAGATCCCATTGCTTGGCTCTCCGGGGTATTCACACCTGCATCGGGTGCGCTTGTGGTTCTTAGTCAGGGATTGTCCATGCTGACTCAATCAGGCATCGCGCCTCTCCCACCAGCATTCTATCTGGCAACTACGATCGTGATTTTCTTGACGCTTGTTGCTAACTACCTTGTTTATTTCGACAAGATGCGACATTCGATATGGCTGCTTCCGGCACTAACGATGTGGTTCTCCTACAGAGCTCTCCAGAACTACTTCATGTATTGGATGCCAGTTATGGTTGCAGAGTTGCTTGCAGACCATCTTGAGCGGAGGGGTCACGTGCTATGATCCAAGTGAGAAGATTTTTTGGGCCTGCGTCTGGGATTGTATGTGTGTGTTTGATATATGCTTTTTTCACGCAACTGTATGGCACAACACTGGAACCGCCGGCGATAGTCAATCCGAGATTCAAGTACTGGACCGTTGACCCAGCTTGGAAGTTCAGGAAGCCTCTCGGATGGGAGGTATCACTACTCATCGGCCCAGGAGACGAAGCATTTCCGCTTCAGGATGATGTTGATGGCAGATTTTGCTTGGGTATGCACGTGTATCAAGATGGAGGAGATGACTCACACCTTTGGGCTACCCTTCATGTAAGGCAGAACCTCAACCGCAGAGCCACACAAAAGCTGCTTGAAGGAACCTTGGGAGTCTGGGTGTATCCAACTTTCCTGCACGAACGCTATCCTTGGTCTGGCCATCCGAAGAACGTCTTCGGTATCGAGATTAATGATGGAACAAATGTATTGTGGATTGTGTTTTCCCAACAGCGGAACGAGATCTATCAAATCAGCGGGCACCAGATTGTGATCATTGACACACCGCTAAACAGATGGTCGTATCGCGAAGTGCAAATAGGCAAATACTATGCTAGCGTCGGTTGGAAGCTGCCCTCAGAAGTTGCCTTGATCTTCTTGGTTGGCGCAACAAGAGGAGCGGGCGGCCTTACGATTCGCGGGTGGTATGCAGGCTTCGTACAAGAGGTCAAGGTGACCTAGAAAGGGACTTCCGTCAAGCATTAATATGATGTCGTTTAAGTTTCGGGAAGGTACCTGTCCTTGAGGGACTCAAGTCACGATCAAGTGCAGCGGCCGGGCATATTTGCCCAAGGAGTTGCAGGCGCTATCAGAACACTGATTGCAGAGCAAGACCCTATGACCGCCCTCTCATGGATGACGGGTATCGGAGCAATAGCGGTGCTGTTAGGTAGCACACTGAAAACCACTCCTCCATATGTGATAGGAGATGCGCTCGTTTCCTCAGAGGTCTACGTCCTTCCTTGGATATACATGAAGCCGATGACGCTGTTTACCTATCTTTTCTTCCTATCATACGCTTTTGGCCTCAGTTCCATATCTACCAGAGAGCGGTTCATGAGGATGACATCGAGGGTAAGAAGCCTGATCAATGTGGCCGCTTGGCTTTTCGTCATGGGAAGCGGGTTTGAGATAGTCTATCATATCGTTCTCTGGTCAGCGGCATTGGCAGTCCAAGGTTTGCAGAACCCAGATCTTGTCGTCAATCCTTGGCCCAACAATCCGTATCCGATTAATGTCGTGTTCTCCTCTAAGCTTGTAGTACTAATCTTTGCCGCCTCATGCTTCACAATAGACTACATCAGCAGGATAGAGAGAGAAAGAGCTACGGACAATGAAGAGAGCAGAGGGCTTGGCCACGTGATACAGGCCGTCGTCTTGTCCAAACGGGATGAGGCAGTGTTTCCCCCGGAGCTGTGAAGCCCTCCGGGAATGTTCCGTTAGAACAGAGAGCGAGGAAAGTTGCAGATGGAGAATCCCGGTCACGATCACTTGAATACTTGTCTTCATATGATAAGGGCTGCATTGGGACAGGGCCTCGGTCTCTTGGTGGCAGTCTGGGTTCCTGTACTAGTTCTGTTGGCGGTTGACCCCCCAAGCTTCATTTCAGGCTGGAATGAGGGAAGAAGTGGTCTTTTGTTTGCGTCCTTCTTTGTGGCGATGGAATGGTACGACGCCAGAAAGGCGATTCATGCAAGATGGAACAGGAGAACCACCATAGCATGGTTCATTTCCGCCTTGCTTCTTGCGTTCTATTATGCAGGTGTCTTTTACCTGAACCTCAATGGCGGCATTGCACAGATGGGTGTGCAGCTCGGATTGCCTGAGATGCCTAAGATGTTCAGTTGGGTAGCGATGTGGGAACATCTGATCTTTCTTACGTATGTCCTTGTCCTCTTCCTCTCTGCGTATGGATTGCCCAGTTTCCTCAAGATGGTCACTCCTGTAGTGTATCTCTTGGGTATGACGATAATCTTCTTTCTTGACGCTGCGTTTCCCTACGGTTCGCTTGGTCCTCTGCAAGCGATAGTGTTGCTGATCGTTCCGAACGTGATGTTCCTTCTAAACTTCTCCCAGATAAAGACGATATGGCAACCAGAGATGTCGAGGCTCTACATCTTCACAAAGGTGGAAGGAGTGGAGTGGTTCAAAGGTGCGGTGGACTTCTTCTGGCCTTGCGTCGGCGTTCACAGTATGCTGATTTTTTTCATGATAATTGCGGTGTTGGTGGCGAAGGTTGATGCGTCGCGAGCAAGAAAGATTGTGTATTCGGTGGTTGGGGCCATTGGCACATTCTTCGTTAACGTTCTACGGATCTACTTGGTCTGTTACTACATAGCTACCGAAGGTTTGAGCAAGGCCATAGCGTTCCACGAATCAGCAGGTGAGGTGATATTCATGACATGGGCGGTGTTGTACCTGCTGGCAGTAGTCAAGATCGAGGACTTGATCTATTCGAGATCGATAGCCAAAGCTTTCTCAGCCAAGGAAGCGACGATTGATGAAACAAAGTCAATTCCTCCAAAGGGGGGAGGGCAGGCTCGTGTTGAGAAGTAGAACAAGATGGGTTATCCTTTGCTGGGCCACTATGGTGTTGACCATTTACTTGGCCATGGCGCCGGCAGGACATTCGCAGCCTGTAGTCGCATCTCCGACGGTCTTCTATCTTCACACAGCATACATTGTGGGCTTGCCCTCGCAGAGGATTCTCAGCACCGATCCCCCGTACGGATTTCAAAGGCTGGCGCAAGTGCAGGAGATCACAGTGTTCGTTCTTCATCCTTTCCCAGGGAGGCTTGTAAGGATCGGGGGAACGGTGACTTTCTCGCTCTGGTTCAGAGCGTCCAGTGCCACGATGGGCATAGTAAACGCGACTTTGGTGGAGGTCACATCTGACGGGAGAACATTCCACCTGTGTGGTATCGAAGCGCCAGTGCTTATAGAGCCCGCATTGAAGGAACAACCTCACGTGTTCTCCGTCGGGCCTGTGACTCGAACCGTCAAGGCGGGATCGACGATAGTGCTGCAAGTAGTCGTGAAAGAGGCGAAGGCACCCATCTTTCTTTATTGGGACGACAGTCGCACGCCCAGTCATGTCGCCCTCCCCTTTGTTGAAAGGTACTATTACGTAATGAACCTGATTGCGAAGGATTTTTCGAACAGAGAGATGAAGGGCGCTAACATGACGGTCATGCGAAACAGTACCAAAGTATGGACAGGCGTCACGGGCACTGACGGTGCAGTGGGGGCGATTCTCCCTTCCACTGAAGACTCGGATCTGTATAGCGTTCAGGTTTACTGGAAGGGAACTATTGTGAACGAGACACAGAAGATACTTTTGACTGCGGACAGAGAACTGGCCCTAAGATGTGAGGTGTACGACCTAGCGGTTATGGTTCAGGATCTCTTTGGCTTGCCTTTTGCACAAATGAAAGTTGATTTGCTCACGGAAAGAGGGCCCATGACATCAAATAATACTAGGCCTGATGGCCTATTGACCTTCTCGCAGATTCCCAAAGGTGATTATGCTCTTGTCTTCAACTACGACTCCTCGCAGCATGTGCGAAAAGGCATTATTGTGTCGGGATCGACGAGATATGTTGCCACGTTGCAGATCCTGCCTGCATGGTTCTATTATGTGATAGTAGTATTCACTGGGATGTTGGCGGGATCTGCTCTTCTGTTCTCAAGGCGTAGTCGGAAACCTAGAAAGACCTCATTCAGCCTCTTGAATGAGCTGCTTGGTGGAGATGCACCGGTAGCTGTCGCTGTAATGTTGATAGGGCCTCCGGGATCGGGCAAGACGGTGCTTATGCAGAAGATGATGTACGATCAATTGACCGGAGGAAAGAGTTGCGTGTTTGTCACAAACAACGACTTCCCTAGAAAGATTGTTGAAGACATGAGGCAGCTGGGTTTGGATGTCTCCAGATTCGAAGGACGACAGCTGGCATTTGTCGACTGCTATTCTGGTACGGCGGGCATGACTTCATCGGAGAAATACAGTGTTCAGGCATTGACCGACCTCACCAGCTTGGGAACACAGATGTCGGGTGCGGCAAGCGCTTTGGGTCAAGGCACAATGTTCTACTTGGATTCCTTGGCTCCGCTCTTCACCTCTCTGAAGCCTGACCCGATCATGACGTTCATTCACGCCACGGGAGCTAGAACTAAGGGGCAGGGAGGCAGCCTTTTCTTCTCTGTCGGCACGGGGCTCGATAGAGATATCCTGACAAGACTAGAGGGATTATCGGACTGCATTGTTGAGTTCGGTACCTTTGAGAGAGGAGGGGTTCCTGTCAGGCGGATAAGAATAAAGAAGATACGCGGCAGGAAGCATCCTTGGAAATGGATAGAGTTCTCGATCGAGGCCCCAGACGGTATTGTATTCTATCGGTAGGGGCCTATTGGAAGACTCTATCCTTAGAGAACACTTGAATCCCTTCGGCCGTGATCTGATAAGGCCTTAACTGCACATCGTGAGGAATGCCTCTCATCTTCTCTATCTGTATCGCTCTGATAATACTGTCTTCGCGAAGGATCGTGTGAAGCAATATGACTCCTTGGGAAAGGAACTCTTCAAGCTGAAACGCTCTGTCCAGCATGGCCGTCCTCAGCTCTGTTATGATAAGTGACGAACACTCAGTCGCTTCCAGAGCGTCAAATAGCATTAGCATTGCTCTTCTCCTGGTCGAAGGCTTCTCATATCTCAGCACAAGTGAGGTGACAGGGTCCACAACTATTCTCTGGATCTTCTCTTCTTCCACAACCTTGTTGATCGTTCGTATTAGGTCCTTCAAGGTCAGCTCAGGAAAAACCGTCGCTGCTTCTGATAACATACCGTGTTCGCCGTAGCCAACCGTTCTAGTTCTGATGCGACGCACCGGCGTGGCATCTATGAAAAAGAGTTTACCTTCTCGTTCCAGCTTGTCAAGATCCCATCGGAAACTAGACAAGTCTTCTTTTATCTGGTCAGGGGATTCATCCATTGTGACGTAGAGGCCACTCTCTTCATTCACGGCACCGTGTCGGAGAAACTGCATGGCTAACGTTGTCTTTCCAGAACCCGGGCTTCCCACGACTAGGACGCATCTTCCCTTAGGAATGCCTCCTCCCAGAAGCTCATCAAGCCCACCTATGCCCGTAGAGGCCCGATCCATGTAACCACCAGCTAATGACAATAGACTACTTGGACTCTTAAGAATAATACACCTCTGCGCCTACCCGAACTCCTAACGAACGAAGCCTGAATTGCGTCACACCCTTTTGTGCGTGCACTGAGCTCGTTAAGACAGGCGGCTCTCTTTGCCCAGAGCACTTGCTAGGATTGGGCATATGCCTTGCCAATAGTTCTATTTAGAAGATTTAGGGTTCAAGAAGTGGGGAACAAAAAAACACGGGACTTGGTCTCTAGTTCAGTTTCTCCACTCTGATCTCTATTGACGACACATTTCTGATGTCGTCGCCTTCGCCAACAACCTCAGTCCCTATGGATATGTTCTTGACGTTCAATTTTCCCGCAAAGAATCTCCTGGACACTACCTCGACAACGTCTACTGCCCTGCTTATCGCCTGTCCTCTAGCCTTTACGCTGAGTTCCTTCGCACCAGTCTGGAAATGCATCATCATTGCCGTTGCGTAGGCCATCAAAGGCTTCTTTCCAACGAGGATTGTGTCGGGAGGGATGGGTTCGCGAGGCTTTGTTGGTCTTTGTACTTCCGATGAAGGCATCGTAGTTTCGCTCATTCATTGTTCACCTCCGCAGTCCAAAGCACGTCAATGCTTTGCCGAATTTCCCTCTGTAATGGCAGATACCTGTCTTAAGTCTTGCTATGAAGATGGTTCCCCACATGCACCCGGAGCGCAGCACAGACCTCCATTCCCTGATCGACGGCCCATGAGTTTGGCGGGGGGTTGTAGCGGCCATTTGAGATATTTAAGCGACCATTCACGTTAGCATCAAGCCTTCTTGGTGCCCACGGACGTCTCTCTCATTGGAGGGCAAGGCTCCGCGTTTCGTCGGAATGGAATGTGAGCAAGTGGATTGAACAAAAACTCGTTTTTGACATGTTTTTTATACTAACTTTGAAAGGGTTCACGGCGTCGATGATTACTTCACAATCGTACTTGTGCTCCGCACAAGAGTGGAAGCCAAGGAGCTAGAATTCCATGATTAGAAATTGGGATAGAACTGACAAAGAGCCTTTGTTCGCGAGAATCGAAGGCAAGATTCGTTCGTCCGATAAGCCTATGCGTGATCGGATAAGTGCCGCAGTGTTCAGACTCAAGGCTCAACAAAACAAGCTTGACCTTGCGAACCTCAGAATGCAGCAAAGAGACAAGGAGCTCTTCAAGAAATGTATCGACTCGCAGATGGCGAAGGACGTGGCCAGAGCATCGATGTATGCGGAGGAATGTGCTGAGATAAGGAAGATCGCCAAAGTCACTCTTCAATGCCAACTTGCCATAGAGAGAGCCACATTCCGACTTGAAGCAGTTCAAGAGTTCGGAGACATAGCAATGAACATGGCTCCCGTTGCGAACGTCATACGCTCTCTGAAAACGCAGATTTCTGGAGTGATGCCTGAGGTTTCTTACGAGCTCGGATTGGTCGGAGATACGCTAAACGACATGGTTGCAGAGGCGGGAGAGGCCACCGGTACGCTCTACAGGCCTGAGGTCACCAGCCAGGAGGCACAGAAGATCATGACTGAGGCCAGCGCAATAGCAGAGCAGAAGATGAAGGAGCAGTTCCCTGAACTGCCGGCACATACGCTTGCTCAAGCAGACCAAGAACGTTCTTCGCAATCCTTCTTGTAGAAGACAAAGTGGAAGAGTGACGAGGACTAGCCGGCATGAATCTCCGGATGGATGCGGCGAGACACATTCTGGGGCGAACCATCTCGGACCCGTATGGGGCGACAGTCGGCAAGATCGTTGGGATATCGACTGATGTGAAAAGCAGAGTGACCTCCATCGAAGTGGAACTTGGAAGCGGGCAATTCCTGAACTGCTCTCCATCTCAAGTGGTTGTTGATGAGAAGGGTGTCAAGCTTCTGGATGAATGGAAGGTCGAGGCGGAGAGTCTGAGAACCGAATTTAATTTGGCCGTAAAACGGATGAACGCTCTCTCAGAGTTGCACAAGCAAGGAGACATCCAACCTGAGATATATGAGGACTTTCGGAGAAACCACGACATCAATTTGAAGGAACTCGAAGCAAGAAGGGAGGCGCTGACAAAGAAACTCTGCTCTGTCAGTGCCAGACTCGACGAACAGGTAAGAGAGCTTGAGATATTCCTTGCAACCAACAAGATGCAGCTTGCTTCGGGCGAAATCGATCCGCAGGCATACAAGATAGCAGTGGACTCCATCGAAGGAGGTCTCAACCGAACTTTTTCTGCGAAGAGAGATGTCGAGAAGATGTCGACGGACATTGCTTCGCTGAAGGATTCTCGTCTCGGCGATCGCCCCCAACAAATGCCGGTGGGCCGTGAGGTTACACAACCGACCACGCCGGAGACAAGCAGACTGCTTCCTCTGAGTTTCGCTGATCGGCGGCCCATCTGAGAGGTAGTGCATCATTTCCGCCATTGTTGAGAGAATCTGGGGGAAGAAAAAACCCCTTTCGGAAAGAATCGTAATTGCCCGCTATCGTCTGACCGTCCAATACCAGAAGCTGCAGAACACTTCGCTACGGCTCAGGCAAAAGGATCATGAAATGTTCCAGCGGTGCGTTGCAGCTCAACTCTCTAAGGATCATGCCAGAGCGCAGCTGTATGCTGCACAGTGTGCTGACATCAGGAAAATGGCGAAGATAGTCCTCGGAAGCGAGATCGCATTGGAGAGAGCGGTCATTCGTCTTGAGACTGTTGAGCAAATGGGACAGATCTTGGTTCTAATGCTTCCTGTTGTGGACGTAGTTCGAGAGACGAAGGGGAAGATAGAGGGGGTCATCCCCGATGTCGCCAGCGAGCTGAGGATGGTGGACTCCCTGTTGAGCGACACTGTGAGAGACACTGGAACCATGCAGGCCAGAGATGCTGATGTGTTTCTGCGAGATGAGGAGGCAAGAAGGATCTTCGAGGAATCCAGTGCATATGCTGAACAGACGATAAGAGAACAATTCCCAGAGTTACCCTCAGTCAAAGAAAGGGAGCGCACGTCCCTGGAGGCTGAAGGGATAGGGTTGATGCTTGGTCAACGAACGAGCGAAATAATCTTCTCGACACAGGAGACAATGGGTGAACCTCACGCAATGGTTCAGGCGACATGCAATCCGATTCAAGGGCTAGCCCACCAGGTGTACGATTACATAACCAGTCAGGTAAGGCAAGGAGGAAAACTGAACCTCTCCGAGTGCGCTAAAGAGCTAATGGTGGAAAGAGACGATGTCGTGAAGGCGGTGGAGACACTTCGCGAAGAAGGGAGAATAGTGCTTCAGAAACCGGAGGCCCCGGTGAAATAGATGGCTTGTGAAGACTTGGAGAAATATGCCGCAAGGAACGTGGCCGACGCCATAACCTTGGACAAGCAAGGCTCGCGAAGTATGGCCATTTCGAAATATCGGAGAGCGGTGGAGATTCTTCTTAAACTGTGTGAGCTGTATCCCGGAACTCCTCAGAACACGGTCTACGCGGAGAAGGTGCAGCTCTACAATGCGAGAATCCTCGAGTTGCAACGTGGCGATGTCGCTTCGCTCTCAGGCAGAAGCAAGCTAGTGGAGCAGACAAATGAGACCGCACCCATTCCTGAGAAGCCCAACGTCAAGTGGGAAGACATAGCCGACCTGCATGACGCCAAGAGAGCAATTGAGGAATCGATAATCTATCCGTCAAGGAGACCGGATCTGTTTCCCCTTGGGTGGCCCAAGGGGATCCTCTTCTACGGTCCTCCTGGGTGTGGAAAGACTCTGCTTGCGGCTGCAATAGCAACGGAAATAGACGCCACTTTCTATTGCATTGACTCGCCCTCAATCGTGTCGAAATGGCTGGGGGAATCCGAGAGGAATGTTGCAAAGCTCTTCCAGGACGCAAGGGCGATCGCTGGTAAAGAGAAGCCTGTCATCATATTCATTGACGAATTGGATTCGATGATGGGAGTCAGGAGTCACGAGGTGGGAGGAGAGGTCAGGGCTAGAAACCAATTCTTGAAGGAGATGGACGGCATTTCCGACAAGAAGAAGCAGTCATCTGTCTATGTTGTTGGAGCGACCAATAAGCCATGGGAGCTAGATGCGCCCTTCATCAGACGATTTCAGAAGAGGATCTATGTTCCTCCACCTGACGCTGACGCGAGGCTTGAGATGTTTCGAATCTACTCACGGAACGTTAGGGCGGCTCCTGATGTCGACTTCGTTGCACTAACGAACCGGACAGAGGGAAGAACCGGTAGCGACATCAGAGACATATTTCAGGCAGTGCAGATGAAGGTTGTGAGAGAATTCTTTGAGAGTCGCGGAGACATCGATCCTACGGCGACCCCTAGAGATATCGCAATGAACGACTTCGTTGAGGCGGTCTCATCCCGTAAGACGACTGTTTCGGAACAGAGCCTTGCCGATTATCAGGCATGGTCGGAGAAGTTCTCGGCTGGTTAGAAGTATGTACATGTCAAGTCTGGACGAGTTAGATTTGAGGATACTTGCAGAACTCAGTTCGAATGCAAGAACCTCATTCGTGGACATCGGGAGGAAGCTGAATCTGCATCCTAACGTGGTTGCTTACCGGGTGAACAAGCTTACTCAGACAGGTGTCATCAAAGGATACACAGTTGACCTTGATTTTGAGAAACTGGGCCTATCAGAGCAGGTTTACGTCGCAGGTAGCATTGGGAACCATTCTGAGAGAGACAAGGTGCTGAGTGAGATCGCCACGATTCCGCAGGCAGTCAGAGTAACTCGTTTTCTCGGAACACCGGAGGCCCTGGTTTACTTTGTGGGTAAGAACAAATCAGAGGTCGAGACTATCATATCAAAGATGAAGGAACTCGACATAAGAATCGAATATACCGCGTCCGTAGTCAAGAGCTACGATAACGGTCAGATCGCGGAATTCCTCAAGATGCTGGCCCGCGAGACGGAAGAAAGGAAGAACAACGCCTCCTGGAGGCATACAGGAACTTGAACCCAAGTATGTACTTGTTCTCTTCTCTGAGCAGATTGGAGCTTCTTGCGATAGCCGAGTCCACTGTGGCCACTGCCGCAGCCGTCATTCTCGGATCCAGCTACTCGATGAGTTGGTTTTCACTTGCGCTGTCCATAGGCGGGTTGTTCCTCGGGGTCTTCCTAGTTGCGATGTTTACGATTTCGCTTCAGATCACCATGAAAAGACGGGAGGTAGCTATTCTTAGAGCCCTTGGAGCTACACGATCCAGCCTTCTACGTGCGTTCCTACTACGGATCGTCCTCATTGCGGTTATGGGATGCTTGGCGGGCACAATGATTGGATACTGCGTGGCATTCTTCAACGCTGAATGCTCACTGCTATCCTTGGAGATTGTGGGACTCTCCTCGATCATCTCTCTATTGTCTTCGTTCTGTGGAGGAGCGTCAGCTGTAAAGAGAGTGCTTGACCTCAAGGTTGGAGAAGTGTTGAGACAATGACACGTAGTGAGCCGGTTCTCAGACTCGATAATCTGACGAAGACGTTCGAGACCGATTGCGGAAAAATCTCTCTGTTCAATGGTCTATCTACTGAAGTCATGGAGGGAGACTTTGCAGCAGTCGTCGGCCCGACGGGAGTTGGGAAGACGACCCTGCTGAACATAATCGCCGGACTGGAAAGACCCGATCAAGGAACGGTGACTGCGCTGGGCCAGGACGTGACTGCGATGGACGACAACACCGTTACTGAGTTCAGAGGACGGAACATAGGTCTGGTTTTCCAAGGCTCCCAACTGCTCCCCGGCATGAACGTCTTCCAGAACGTAGAACTCCCCTTGGTCATCAGAAAGACCGAAGAATCGGAACGAAAACGCAAAACCGAGGAGATACTAGAGTTCTTTGGGCTTACGAGAAAATCTTCGGTTCTCCCTGCTGCTTTGAGTGTGGGGGAGAGACGAAAAGCCGCGATTGCCCGGGCCCTCGTGACAGAACCACCACTTCTTCTGATGGACGAGCCCACAGGCGGCCTTGATGCACCAGCTGTCAACATATTGACTCCTTTGCTCAGGGGGATCCACTTTCTTCACAAGGGAACCATCTTGATGGCCACAAATAGCCTGAACCTGGCCAAGATGGCGAGCCGCGAGATACCGATCATGAGACCTAAGCTCTTGATGACTTGTCAATCATAGGAGGTTGTGAAATGTTTCGAGAAAGAAAATCGCTGAGAGAAAGGGCGAAAGAAATGGTGTCGCCCAAACCAATGAGCGAAAGGCTTTGGGAGGTAACTCACAGACTGCGTCTGCAATTGAGTCGGTTAGAGAGAACGGCAATGGAACTGGAAGCTCGAGACAAATCTCTGTACGACAAATGCATAGAAGCCACCAGACGAAACGACGTCTCTCGGGCAAAGATGTATGCCGAAGAATGCGCCCAGATTCGCAAGATCGCTAAAGTCTCCCTCAGCAGTCAATTCGCCCTTGAGAAAGTAGCGCTCAGACTAGAGGGCGTGAAGAGTTTCGGAGACATGGCGCATGACATGATGCCACTCAAAGGGGTAGTTGGAACGATTCGAACGGAGCTGGCCAATGTAATGCCGAACATCTCACTCCAGCTCGCTGAAGTCGATGAAAGTCTCTCCTCCATGGTTCTTGACATAGGTGAAGCAACAGGTACACTCTCGACAGTAGATCAGCCCAGTGGAGATGCAAAGAAGATCTTGGAAGAAGCGGCTGTCCTTGCCGAACAGCAATTCAAGGAGAAATTCCCGGAGTTGCCTACTGCACCTGCAGAAGGAACACCGCTACGGCCACTTTGACATAGGAACAGAATGGTAAGGAGGTGGAAAAGTATTTGTCATATGTCTCTGAGGAAGAACTCAAGAGCTTTCTTGGAAAGGATCTGAAAGACACATACGGCAGAAAGATAGGCAAGATAATAGGGCTAGGCATGGATGATTTCGGCGAACTCAAAGCACTTCATGTTGAGCATGGTAGCGGGAACTTGGGACAGTATCCCTGCGAGAACATAGTCATCGACAGAAATGAAGTAATGCTCATTCCTGATTGGAAGGTCTCGTCAGAGCTAATTCAAAAGGAGCTGGATCGCGTGGCCCGAAGGATTCAGGCGCTAGGAGACTTGCTAAAAGATCAACAGATCCCAACAAACATCTACGAAGAACTCCGCAGAAAGCAGGGAGCAACCCTGTCAGAATTGAAGCGGAGAAAGGAGGAGTTAGTGGAAGGGCTAAAAACGAGGTCGGGACAGATTGATCGCCAAGTCGATGAATTGATCAGATTTCTAGTGAGTGTGAAGATGGAGTACAAGGCAGGCATAGTTGACGACAGGGCACTCACAGTTGCCTGTGATGCGATAGAGCCGAACCTCAGGCCATTGATTGAGGAGAAGAAGGACCTATCGAATGTCATGGAGCGAATCGGGAAGTCACCGGCAACGATCCCAGAGAAACCCGTTCAGCAAGTTCCGCTGAGAACCGATGAGCCAATAGCCCTTCAGCTGGAAGGATAGTAACAATAGCGACTTGGGCTGAGTCTCAGAGCGTCAGCCAGAGTCACTGACACTGAAACACATAGCGAGAGCTCTGATCTACATGTAGTGGTCAAGTCGAGTCTTTCTGGGCTTGACCGGGGAAGCTGCGCTGGGTTCTTTTAGATTCATCTTGCCGTACACTCCATCATAGCCAGGCGTCACAGGCATTGAGTCGTTTCGCACCTTGACTATAGCGCTTGCAACCTCAGGACTGCCTGCGGCCGCGAGATCCTGCTCGGTTGCGTCAAGCATCACGTTGTACTCAGTGCCAAATCTGTTGACCAGCCGGTTGAAGATTTCCCAGACGAGACGAGTGGAGGGCCCTGTGGCTCCAGTGACTGTGGCGATGACTTCATGAAGTGGGAGAAGATGCACGAACTTTACACATCCCTTCTTGGGCATAATGCCTGCAGGTCTATCAGCAAGTTCTTCGACTCGCAGATCGACTCCCTTAGTCATTCTTCGTCCACATCTCGGACAAAGATTTCCGGCTTTGATTGCTTCTTGGGCCGGCATAGAAATTCCGCACCTTCTATGTCCACTCCAGTGGTATTTCCCATATGCCGGATCTGTTTCGACTGTGAAGTCTATCGTTGCGGACTCCCTTGATGATATCGCCGAGACCAACTCTGGATACGACAGCTCGCGCAAGGACACCACTGTCGCTTCTCTGCCAATCCTCCACGGCCAAGGGCTGTGGGAATCACTGTTTGAGAGGATGGCATATGGATCGAGGGCGCTGAGGCGCCAGTTCATCGGGGGGTCAGAAGACAGCCCGGTTTCGACGGCGCGTATTTTGGTCGATTGGTCCTCATAGCATTCTTTGACAGAGTCGAAGCCACCTATGGCGCCGAATAGGCTGAACCATGGGGTCCAGATGTGGGCCGGGAAGATGAAGACTTGGTCTGAGAGTGAGGTTGTTTCTTCAACAAGTTCCGCGGCGGTCATTGAGAGTGTTGGCCTTCCGTCTGAGCGCAGGTCGCCGAATCTCTCGAGCCTGTCGTTTATTTGATCGGCTATATCGAAGGAAGGTACCAAGATGACGTGATGGATTCTTCTCGACTTGTTATTCGAAACAAAAGTTGTGCAGACTTCGCCGCTTATGATGAAATGTACTTTTGGTCTGGCGTCTCGTGGCAGAAATACTCCCTTGTCCTCCACTTGGTGAAGACTTTGCTTCAGACGAGCGTTCCAGTCTGGGTGTGTGAAGTCTCCGGTTCCCACAAGTCCTAGACCTTTCAATTCCGCGTTAGCCGTGATCTCACGCATGTCCATGTCTAAGCTTGTCGCACGACTGTACTTGGAATGGACATGGAGATCTGCGATGACCCGCAACCTAGGCAATGCCTCCGTCAATAATGGCACTCATAGTCCTTCACATTTGCATATTTCTTGCGGATATCACGATCCAACGATCTAGACCAATGGTCATGAAGTCCCTAAAAGAAGTGCTGTGAGGTACGGAAGACATTTTAGGCCTCTTCATCAACTTATCAGCGTTCGTCGGTGAGTAACGTGCGACTGAAGCCTACTGTGGCGGGGCTGATCCTTGTAGCTTTGGGTGTCGTTGGAGGGTTCTACGGTAGACAGACCTATTTGAGAGATGTGTCAAAGACGATAACGGATTCCTTTCAAGTCAGTGCAGATGTGAAGGAAACATCCTATTGGTATTACGGTTTTCGATTTGAGACGTCAACGTCGGTCAGTGGTAACGGGACTGTTACAAGTGGAGTCACAGGTCAACCGGGTGAGGTGAGCTTCCTCGTGATGGACAGGACGAATTTTGAGAACTGGAAGTTAAGGCAACCGGGGGTGCAGTTTCTCGTAAAGATACCTCAGGCCCCAGCCAGATTCGAATTCAGCTTTACGGCCCCTAAGAACGAAACCTACTATTTTGTCTTTGACAACTACTATTCCTCTGTTAAGCGGGATGCTTCACTTGTGGTGCGGTACCAATACGTGAAGATCGTAAAGGAACCGTATGTCGAGTACACCTACGCTTATGGAGGTGTCGCTCTGGCGATATTGGGAGCCATCGTACTTTCGTACGGGCTTCTCAAGAAACCGGAAATCCGCTGGGCATAATAGTAGTCTCTATGAGAGACACCGATCACCTTTGTGCCAGCAGCACACGCACTTCGCTCTTCACTTCCCGCCAGATAAGAACGCTTTAAGGTCAGATATTCGGAAAGACTGTCAGCGATGTCCGAGACGCCTGTAACGCAGTTGAGGAGTAGTAATGGATCTTAGAACCACTGTTCGAAGACTCGACGAACTGAGAGAACTTAGGAGAATAACGGAGTCTGTGGACACGGTCTTTGGAATCGCCAGACTCATGAAGAGATATGATGGTGGCCAAGCTCTTCTGTTTGAGGACATCAATGGTTTTGAGAACGAGTTGCTGTCAGGCGTGATGGCGACAAAGGAACGTTTGTCATCATTGCTGGAAGTCCCAAAGGACAACATCTACGATAGGATAGTCAAATCAATCGAACACCCTTCGAGACCAGAGATCAAGAGTGATGGACCGGTAACTGAAACAAAAGCAGAACCGAAGCTCACAAAGCTACCTATTCCGACATACTACGAGAAAGATCCGGCACCATATCTGACCTCAGCCATTGTTTCGGCAAAGTCACCCGACACGAAGGTGGAAAACGTTTCTGTACACAGGATGATGGTTCTCGACGACCGACATCTTGCCATACGGATCGTCCCAAGACACTTGCATAGGTTGTGCGAACTAGCGAGGCGAAGTGGAAGGAAGAGTCTGGACGTGGCAATATCGATGGGGCTTCATCCTTCGTTGCTGATTGCGGCCTCATCGCCTGCGCCATTCGGTGTGAGCGAGTACGATGTTGCGAATACTCTTATGGGAGGCGGTCTGTCTCTTTTCCGGTGTCCTAATGTCTCAGCGAATGCTCCGGTGAATGCTGAGATTGTTCTTGAGGGAAGGTTACTCCTAGACAGGGAAGTGGATGAGGGCCCGTTCGTTGACCTGACAGGCACATACGATATCGTTCGGAAGCAACCGGTCATCGAGATCATAAGTATGATGCATCGGCGGGACTTCATTTTCCAAGGTCTCCTGCCAGGCGGAGCCGAACACAAGTTTCTAATGGGTCTGCCCTACGAAGCTCGGATCTGGAATGCTGTGAGAACGACGATTCCTGGGATTAAGCAGGTTTCGTTGACTCCTGGTGGCTGCGGCTGGCTTCATGCTATCTTGTCGATTGACAAACAGAGCGAGGGTGATGGAAAGGCAGCCATACTCGCCGCCTTCGGCGCGCACCCGTCACTCAAACATGTTGTGATAGTGGACACGGATGTCGACGTTGGCAATCTCGCTGATGTTGAGTGGGCGATTGCAACTAGGTTCAGGGCCGACAAAGGCCTCGTCGTCGTCGACAATGTTCGATCATCATCACTCGATCCCTCGTCAGACCAAGAGACACAGATCGGGGCGAAGATGGGATTGGACGCGACCAGATCATTTTCAAAGGATAAGAGCAAGTTCGAAAAGGCGAGAATACCAGAATAGGGACGCGCAGCCAGTGTATCTGACAAAGGAGCAAGAACGCATCTTCAATGGCGAAGAGGGTGAGACTAAGGAGCTCGCGATGAAGCTCCTCGTGGCCATTGGTGATGTCTATGAGGCCCCCCGAATGATAGATGTCCGCAGCGCTCAGATATCGGGAGTGTCCTACAAGACGATTGGAGATCCGGGCCTGGAGTTCTTGAGAGAATTTAGCTCTGGCAAGGCGAGAGCGATAGTCAAGGCCATGGTGAACCCTGCCGGAATGGATCTTGTCAGGTGGGTGGAGCTAGGTATCCCTGAAGAGTTTGCGCGAAAGCAGCTTGAGATCATGCAGTGCTTCAGCAAGATGGGGATCGAGCCTACCTGTACATGTATACCTTACTCCGGGGAAGCTGCACCTCTTAGAGAGGAACATCTGGCTTGGGCTGAGTCTTCGGCGGTTGTATTCGCCAACTCTGTCTTAGGTGCCTATACGAACAGGGAGGGCGGACCAACTGCGTTGGCTAGCTCAGTGCTGGGACTGACTCCACTCTATGGAATGCACATCGACGAGAATAGGACACCTACTCACCTAGTCAAAATGAAATGCCAGCTGAAGAGCGATCTTGACTACAGTCTTCTGGGCTACTGGATTGGCAGAAATCTGGGCTCGTGTATTCCCAGAATTCAAGGCTTGCCAGCGCTCTGTCCACATGATCGATTGAAATCATTGGGTGCGAGCATGGCCGCATCCGGATCGGTCGCAATGTTCTCGACGGAGGAAAATGGCGAAAGCAAGAATGCTGAGACGGTAACCGTCGACAGAAAGGAACTCCTAGAAGTTGGTCGCCTGCTCTCGTCTGAGAGGGATTTTGAGCATGTCGCGCTGGGCTGTCCTCACCTGAGCCTAGAAGAACTGAAGGCGGTTGCCGATCTCGTTTCGGGTAGAAGATTAGCAAAGGATCTGTGGTGTTTCACATCTCGACACTTACGTGATGTGGCCAAGACAAGAGGATATGTGGATGCCATCGAGAGCTCAGGTGGCAAAGTGATATGTGACACTTGCATCGTGGTCTCGCCTATGACGGAAAAGGGAATGGAAGGTCTAGTCACAAACTCATGTAAAGCCGCGCACTATTTGCGGTCTCTGAACCGTGTTGAGACGCGTCTGATGAGCTTTGAAGGATGTGTTCAGCATGCACTTGTCTGAACTTAGAATGAACGGAAGAAACGTCGTCGGTGGTCACGGTTCGGGAGAGGCGATAGTCAGCAGACAGCCCATGTCGTTCTTCGGTGGAGTAGACCCGAAGACTGGTGTAGTGATCGAGCGTGGTCACGATCTTGAGGGCAGAAGCGTGCGGGGAAAAGTGCTTGTCTTCCCGGGAGGAAAGGGTAGTACGGTCGGCTCGTATGTGATTTACGGACTGCGAAAGTATGGTGCGGCTCCTGTGGCGATCGTGAATGTTGAGACTGAGCCGATCATAATAGGGGGATGTGTACTGGCGAGAATTCCTCTCGTGGACAAGCTTGACAAAAGCCCGATTGATGTCATAGAGACTGGGGACTGGGCTGAGGTCGATGGTGATCTCGGCAGAGTCTTAGTGGAGAGGAGGCGCAGTAGAGGCTGACTGCCGAGACTGAGCTCCTCAAAGTCTTCAAGGTAGGCTTAAATACTCACATGAGGGTTATCGGATTTGCAGAAAACATAGGAGCTAAAGAACAGAAGCATGGCTGAAGTTTGTGCGATCTGCGGTCTGCCCAAGGACCTTTGTGTTTGCGGCACAATCAGCATGGAGCAACAGCGTGTCAAGGTGCGTCTTGAAACACGAAAATGGGGTAAGGCTATTACTGTAGTTGAGGGGGTGGATGGCCGAAGCGTTGACCTGGGTCAACTTGCCTCCAAGCTCAAGGCGGTTTGCGCCTGCGGCGGAACAGTCAAGGATAGCATTGTAATTCTCCAAGGTGACCATAGAGACAAGGTCAGGAAGCTGCTTGTGGATTACGGATTTCCCGCAGCCAGCATAGAGGTCCACTGAGAAATCCCCCGCCTTCAGAAGGCACAGAACCCTTGCGAGGCGTCCCAGAGATATTTCGGAGCATGAAGAGACGCAAAGGCCAGCTGAAGGTTTGCCCCCAGTGCGGAAGCAGCGACATTGAGGGATCCACGTCACTTGACGGATTCATTCTTCCTACTCGATTCCTGTGCAAGAAGTGTGGATATTCCGGACATCTCATACTTGAGGCCGAGGACAATACTGAGAAAGAGAAGCCCTCAGAGCGGACCTGATACTTGAGCAGCTTCGACTGCGCGAGTTGCCAGCACCTGCGTCGCATCGACGACCGGAACAGGCAAGTCACCAGTTTTGAGGATGAGCGGTATCTCCGTGCATCCTGCTACTATCCCCTCAGCACCGCTCTCAATCAGTCTCCGACCCACCTCTATGGCAGTCGCACGTGATCTGGACATGTCTCCAGCCTTCACTGCGTAGATCGCACGCATAACGGCCGCTTGATCCTCATCCGAGGGGGAAATGGTTCCGATTCCAACACGGCTCAGGTGCTGCTGGTGCAAACCTGACAGCACGGTTCCAGTCGCGGCCAGAATGCCCACAGTTCTTATGGCCGGATACGTTCTTGCCACATATTCGGCGGTTTCCCTGATCATGTCTATGACTGGGATCTTCACAGTCTTCCTTATCTCTTCAATCCAGTAGTGGGCAGTGTTGCAGGGCATGACGATAAAGTCCGCACCTGCAGTCTCAAGGTTTCTCGCAGTCCTGATCAGAAGAGGTGCAGGCGAGGGCCCGCTCTCCAAAATCGCCTTTTGTCGGTCCGGAATCTCGGGATTGTTGTCCACTATGATTCGAAGATGATCTTGGTCTTTCGAGGCAGGGGTGGAGCGTACGATCTTTGCAAAAAGGTCGATGGTCGCTTCAGGGCCCATTCCACCAAGGATTCCTATGATCTTCTGTTGACGCATATCTCATCACACTGACTGGCCCAGTCACGCCTACAATAACATAACGGCTGATCGCGTGAAAAAAAGAAGGAAATAGATCTTTCAGACACCTATGCCAAGGGAGTCTTTCAGACCTTTGTAGCGGTTTCTCACGGTCACTTCCGTGACATTCGCTACCTCTGCGATCTCCTTCTGAGTTTTCTTCTCTCCTTCAAGGACGCAGGCCACGTACAGGGCCGCTGCAGCAAGTCCCATCGGGTCTTTGCCCGCTACGATCCCTTTCTTCTTGGCGTCTTCAAGGATTCCGATCGCTCTTCTTTCGGTCTGGGTTGCCACACCAACCTTGTTGGCGATCTTGGAGATGCATCTGATCGGATCTTCCACCGGCATCTTGATGTCAAGTTCGCGCAGCAGAAGCCTGTAGCATCTCGCGACATCCTTCTTTCTTATCCTTGAGGCTGCGGAGACTTCCTTCAGCGTTCGAGGAGTCTCTGAGGATCTGCAAGCGGCGTAGAGTGACGCCGCAGCGATCGCGGCTATTGATCTTCCCCTAACGAGTCCGTTATCCAACGCCTTCCTGTAGACTATTGCAGCCCTCTCCTTGATTGGCGCGGGAATGTGGAGATTATCTGTGAGTCTATCAAGTTCAGCCATCGCCTGAGCTAGATTCCTGTCTGCAGAGGAGTGAACACGCGTCCTGATTTGCCACTTTCTAAGCCTCAGCATCTGAAGTCTTGTGGAAAGAGGAAGCTGCCTACCATACGCGTCACGATTAACACGATCAATGACGGTGGACAGGCCCTTGTCGTGGATAGAGTACGACATGGGCATACCGACTCTTCCTCGTTGATCTTTCTCTTCTTTTGTGAAGGCTCTCCATTCGGGCCCTCGATCCATCGCGTGCTCACTGAGAACTAGGCCGCACGCTTGACAGATCAGTTCACCCTGATCATAGTCTTCGACCAGGTGGTCGCTCCCGCATTCGGGGCAGTGGCTAACATATCCAATACGGTCTTTCGAAACGCCCATCTTGCTTCTCGCAACACTTATCTTGTCTTTTGTTGTGCCCATTTTTGCACTCTCCTTATCCATGCTCTGGGCTAGAGCCATCATCTCCATTCGCTCCACATCGGCACCGTCGGAACGGGTCGATGCCGAAGGAAGTGAGAAACTGCGTTTCCGGCCCGAAGCGTACACAAAGCTCATTTATCTTATATTTAAGCCTTACGATTTAAGTCTTCCCCGCAGTTTCATGTAGTTCACCCTCTGAGAATAGGCAACTTGATCCTCACAGTTCAGGCGTGCAAATCGAACATCAATGAGACGTGGATTCGAGTAGCGTAAGGCGGTACGCCTGACTTGACACAAACGATTCATTCCATGCCCGCCTGCCCTAGTCTTTCCCAGTCAAAGGGCGGACCGCTGTCCAATTAATTGGAGGAATTGTCCATGTTTCGATTTTCGGAATCCTTCGATTTTCCGAATCGTCGGGACAAGTGAGTTTCAAAGTCAATGACGGTCTGAGAAAGCCTTAAAGCGTTTTCATCTATGTCCTACTCAGCCCGGAACAAAGCCCGGTCGAGGCTAATTCGTGCAGTTAGCCGCCGAATCTAGCGGTCAAAGTGGACTAAGCCACGATTAGGGATGACGGGCTCTGGATCCAGAGCTGGAGGAGAGACCCGTCGACGGGAGTTCGAATCTCCTCCGGGCTACCAATCATCTAGAATCATATTCGACACTACGTACTCTGATCGTAGATGAGCGCGGCCGGCGGAACTCATACTTTGCTAGTGTCGTTATCGGCCATCTTTGCGACCTTCGGCGGTCATGACGATGTTGTATGAAGTGCCGGTCATAATCCTGCATAACCTGGAGGATATGACTTTAGCTTCTCGGCTGCGGACTTCAGGCACTTGTCCTACTCTGTTCTAGTCCTTGGTGAATCACCCATGGGGTCTTGGGGCTTTCCATGACCTCGGGAACAGGATCGGCTTGATTATGCGTGTGGAGCCGAAGATCTATTCTGAGCTGTTTTGCATTCCAGATGAGAATGAAGCGTCTGACTATGACCTGAGGCGTTCGTAACCAATTGTCAGGCCGGGAGTCTCCCACCAGAAGACGGGCGCATTGCGTCTGAGTCTCCTGAACCGTTCAGCCAGTGCTCGGGCGACTAGGGGGAGAGCGATTGTGATGTCGGCGTAGCAGGTGGCCGTTCGTGCGTTCCTGCTTATCTTTCCCCAGCTCTGGGCCTCCTCGAACGTGCAGCCACTCAGTCCGCCCCAGACTGGCATGTCCATTGTTATTTGGGCCGCAAAGCTGTGGCTCTTGTCGTGCCTCGTCTGGTAGCTTGCGATTACCGCTGTCTGCTGAATGAAGTTCTTAGGAACACCGCCTCCCAGATATACAACTCCCGTCATCTTTGCTCTCTCGGTTATCCTTGAGCTCTCCTCCACGTCCCTCAAGCTGTCCAGAACGATCCTTCTTCCTCTCCTCCGGTTTGCGAACATTATCGCGAAACCTAGAGCGCTGTCTCCGAGAGCAGGACAGAAGATGGGAACATTTGACTTGTATGCGTCTATCAGAATGGATTCCTTCTCGTGGCCTTTCTCTTCCAAAACTTTTCCGAGGAGATAGAGGATTTCTCGAGAGGAATAGGGCCTATTGTCCAAGAGGGACGAACAGAACTCCTTCTCGATCCAGAGGTCTGTGTGGTAGAACTTCAGTTCGTCAGCGTATACGTCGTATATTCGGTCGACACGTTGCTTTCGCAGCTGAACGTCGTTTGAATAGGAGGAACCGAGATAGTGCTTATCGCCTCTAGCCTCGAAGCAGTCGTGGTACAGGTTCGCTCCTGTACTAACCAACACATCTATCATTCTACGCTTGATGAGATATGAGATGACTTTGCGCATTCCTGCTGGAACAAGAGCTCCTGCCAAGCCCAGCCATATGATGCAGTTCTTCTTCTTCAGCATCCGCGTCCAAACGTCAGCCACTTCTGCAAGCTTCCGTCCCTGGAAGCCTGTTAGGCGCATGTTTTCGAGGAATTCGCTTATGGACTCCTTTCCTGAAACGTCGATTGGTTCTGTTGGAGACTTCAGAAGGCGCGTTCGACTCATTGGGACTCGCTATATTGTGGTTATGGATGAATAAAAAACGTGCGCAGACATGAACACGCATGATGTAATTCGACTTGATGTTGAATGGAGTGTCCGATGAAAGAAAAAGGACAGCTAAGCGTTCCATGTTCTTTCTTAGTGAAAAGATAGGAAAGTCAAGATTTAAAAGCAAATGGTATGGATACCCCTTTCTGAAACAGTTGGTTCGGCCACAAAGACGTGAATCCTAGGAGGACATAAGGAAGATAATGCAGGAAACGCCGTTTCTCCGTGGAGCTTTTCTCCCGAAGAAGTTCTTTATCGCATCAGGATCTGCGACAAGTGCCACTTCACCGCTGAACGCGTTTGATGCAGCTCTTGCGAAAGCAGGAATTGGGCAATGCAACTTGGTGAATGTGTCTTCCATCCTGCCGCCTGATGCAGAAGAGATCAAGAACACTCCAATCATGCCTGGTACGATTACGTTTGCGGTCATGGCACGCATGGACGGAGATCCTGGAGAAACTATTGGTGCAGGGATAGGATGGATGAGCGGCCTATCAAGTAGACGCGAACGATACGGATTGGTGGCAGAAGCACACGGATACAAGGACAAGGAAGCAATTGAGAAGGAACTCAGGTCAAAGATTAGTGAGATGGCGAAAATACGCGATCTGAAGATCGAGAAGATGGACACCAAGGCGGAATTCATAGAAGTTCCGAAGGGGAAGTACGGGACAGTGATTGTCGCGCTGGTATATGCCCCATGGACCGAAGAAGAGTCCAAGCGTCTCCTCCCGAACAACCATAAAGAGAATTGAAGACCGAGAAGGATCATTATCTAAGAGTTCCGCCCATGGTCGAAGCGACGAAGTTGAACTCAAACAAACGCTTTAGGCTAGTGGGGTTGGGTGGAACCTTCGACGTTCTTCATGAAGGGCACAAGGGACTCTTGCGCAGAGCACTTAGTGTCGGTCTGAAGGTCCAAATAGGCCTCTCAAGCGATCGCCTTGTTGAACAAATGAAGAAGAACCATGACATCAACCGGTATGACGTACGAGCGAAGAATCTCAGACAATTCCTTCATGACGAAGAAGCGCTTGAGAGATCAGAAGTAATTCCGATAGATGACCAATACGGGACTGCGACTACAAGCATCGATCTGGAAGCTCTGATTGTCAGCAGAGAAAGCCTTCCAGGAGGGGAGAGAATCAATGAGATCCGTCGACAGAATGGATTGCCGCCCTTGGAGCTTATCGTTGTCGAAATGGTCCTGGCCGAAGATGGAAAGCCTATTTCCGCGCGCAGAATCAGAAGCGGGGTAATCTCGGCAACTGGAAAGAAAACGGCGAAAGACTCTAAGCAAGGAGCTTGACGTGTTTTTCCCGTTCTCCAGTAAATTGGAATGTTGGGCAATCCTCCAAAAAATCGGATCGAGGCAACAGTGAAGCAGGAGCATACCTAAGCGAGTCGAGCAACACACCCCGTCGTCAGTTCTTCAGGTCAGGAACGGCTCTGCTTTGCTGTAGATCTCTCGTATCTGCGCATCAGTAGGCCGATCATACGCTCCTCTGTACTTGACAAGGTGCCCCAGTATCTCCTCGACAAGTATCTCTCGGACTCCAAGCTCCAACATTCGATCTTTGAAGAAGGCTCTGAATATGTGCGGGTGAACAGCCGCCACTTTCCCCAACTTTTTGCTCAGGACCACATTTTGTATGCGGGCTCGCACAGCGGTCTTGATCACGATTCTTCTTATTCTTTCTCCATAAAGCGGTGTACCTGACGAGTCCGCGAGCAGCCAAGACTCGGGCGTTAGCGTCTCTCCGCTTGTTTTCCTCTGCTCCAGATGCTCGACTAGAAGCTTGACTGTCTTGCTGGTCAGGCCAAAACGGTAGTTTATCCCTGCCTTGTTGACATTTCTCCCATCTTTGTCCCGAAGCTCAGAGGGAACCTGAAGGACTACGGGTTGCTTGCCAGTGAGTTCATCCTTGACGTGCCTCAACTTTAACGCGGTCAGAACCCCACGCCTTTGCCCAGTCTCCGCCAAGAAGCTAAGCACAAGCCTCTCATAGGGATCGGACTCAGCAGCCATCATACGGAACTCTTCTAGGCTGAGGGCCTTTCTCTGCTCGAAGGCAGCCTCTCTTGGGGCCAATCCCTTCGGAGGCTTGGGAAGCGGCCTGCCGTTATAGGAGAAGAAGCTCCTGACGATATTCATGGCGGTGCTAGCGGTCCCTTTACTATACCCTTCCTCCATCAGATGATTGTAGAACTGCTTCGTCAGATCGTCAACCTCATAGAGCTCCTCAGGATTCCGAGTCTTAGCAAGCATCTGCTCAGGCGTCTGTCTGGCGAATTTCTGAAACCTCTTGAACCAATAGGTGTACTGTCGCTTTGTGTTCCAATTTGGCAGGTTAAGGAACCAGCGATCCAAAGGATTCAAGCGAGTAGGCGGCTGGCTCTCGGACACCAAAGGATCCCTCAAAGTCCCTTGCTTGCGTTTCTACAGCGGCCGGCCGAGAGTTCGTCTGGCGAGACGCAGGCAATACGGCGCATCCTAACAGAGAAGTCTGGGCCATCTTTCATTTGCTTCTCCCGCTCACTCTACATTTCCTGTCTGTCTACCGTTCTTCTCACGTTCATGGGGGCACAGCTCCAGCTGAGCCTCCAATGTTACAACTAGGAACCATCGCGTGTTCATGTTGGTCCTTCCCGGTCGAGATGCTAAACACACCCGCACATTCACTAAACTAGATTAGTGCCATGCCGCACCCGTAAAACTGAAGCCCCTCTCCCTCTCTTCTTCTCCTGTTATCATCCTATCCATACCCTACCTACATCCATACGTTAATCTACTGCGTTACTAACCGTTCACGTTCGTGAGGACACTGCCCATATTGACTCTTAGTAATGTTGCAGTTGAAACAAAGCACTTGAAACTCTTTCGGATAATCATGTTCAATAATCCAACGGTACATCATATAGGGTAAAGAGGCGCGTATTTTCAGCCGGTGTTTGCTTCCACCACCCTTAATGTGATCTATCGTCAAAAACTCTTCGTGTGTTTCTCCACAGCAAACACAGTGTTTACCGTAATGCTGAAGCACCTTATCCCGAAAGCCTCGGCGATACTTCCTGAGCCGGTCATAAGTTTTTATACGGTCTTCTTGACTTGTGTTCGCCCAACGCTCAACCCAGAACTTGTGACGATGTATAACAGCTAATTCATGTGGGTTCTGATACGGCGGATCTTGATTTACCCGTGCGTTTATCATGTTAAACGTACCCATGTGTTCTTATTGTGAACACACATTTATAACCCCACCTACCGCGCACTCACCCAGTTAACACCGTTAAACCCAACCCACAAACACACAATCCTTTCTAAACCCACATTCTCAGACTACAAGTAACGTCGTTCAAGGCTTAATAAACGCGCCCGTATTGGCGGGATAGCTGTGGCTTTTCATCCCGCAGCGTCGAGCCTGGTCATCCGGAAGGGAACGTGCAAACCCACGCAGATCAGCAGACTGAACGCGTCAGATCATGGCGTCCTGGATGGGACAGACGCTCAATGCGGCTCGTGATCTTTGATCGGGCGTCAGAAGCAAGTCTGTTTTCTGGAAATTGGAGGGTAAACGATTCCTCCAATAAATTGGATTGCCCCCGTTCCCTATGCGGTGTATCTGCTCGTAGGAGGCTTCTGCGGTTCCTGTCCCTGAGGGGATGGAAGAGGAGGCAAGGGAGGGGGTACCCCAAGCGACCTGGACGCCAGTATTGCTTCAGCGATTGCTGTCGCTGAGATCGCTTGGATCACGGGAATTGGGGGTTTCTGTTGCTTGTGATCTTCCACGAGTTTCGAGATTTCGCCGGGTTCTCCCGTTGCTTGGGCCTTTCCCTTTATGCTGATCTGGGCGACTGAAGGAGTGTAGTTCACGGTGAAGACGAAAGGCGCCTCGATGGTTCGCTCAGACTTCTGATCGAAGCCGACCAGGCTTATGTTCACTGCTATTTGCGCTTGGCCCGGAAGAGGCTTGTCGATATCCCACAATCGCTCTGCCGAAATGCTTGTGATGAAGACATTGATCGATATCACGCTGCTCATTCCTTTGTGTGTAGTCTCTTTTGCCGTATATTAAATGGACCTTCTTCGGCGATTGTGGTAGCGAAATCGCTCATGAGCACGCCGTTCAGGATCGAGGGAGGTCTCAGGACAGAGTTGACGCAACAGGAGATCAGGCGTCTCAAACCAGTTCCGGAATGACAGATTTCCTAGCATGCTACCCGCCGAACACTGCGCCTATTCGCGCCCCCACAAGCCTATTTGTGATCGTGATTCCGATTCCAACGATTGCGATTAATATGGCGCCCATTGCAGCGCTTTGTCCAAAGATACCTGTCTGAGAGTAAATCATTATTCCAACAGTCATGGGCTCCCAGCCCATTCCAGGAAGACTCAGGAGCCACGAGCATGAAAGTTCCGTTATTGAACTTACGAAACCAAGGGTTCCTCCCGCCAACAATCCAAGTGCCATCAAGGGCAGGGTTATCTTGAAGAACGTCCTGATTCGCGTCGCACCCAGATTCATTGACGCTTCCTCCAGCGACACATGGATCTGCTGCAATGTCGCGTATGATGAACGAAGAGTGTAAGGTATTTTTCTGGCACTTAGTGCAAGTGGTATCACGAGCCAAGTGGACAAAAGATCAAAACCCAATATAGGCAATGGGTTCCGAAAAGCCCGTAGGTATCCGGTCGCCAACACTATGCCAGGTAGGGCAAATGGCAAGGTGGCTATACCATCCAGAAGATCTTTGCCCGGGAAAGTCTTTCTCACAAGAACATAGGCCAGTATTGCGCCCAAAGCCATGCCGATCGCTGTAGCTATACTTGAGTACCTCAGGCTATTGTTTAGGTACATGGGGGCGTCCACCAAGACGTATCTGAAATTCTCCAAGGTGAATCCTTCAGGGAACGGTGTGAAGCTCCAGATCTTACCGAAGGCCCCCATGAACACCCCTACGTGTGGAAGAAGTGAGATGATAATCACGGTAACACAGAACGCCATTGTCGCGAACTTCATGAAAGGGGGGAGTTTCTTAGCTCCCACTTTCGCCGTTACTGCCGCCACAGCGTATTGTTTCAGGCTGACGTATTTTCGCATTCCCACCAATGCTACCAAAGATAGACTGACCATTATGACGCACATTACCACTCCTAAGCGGATCACGTCCTCATACAGTCCTCGTATCGCGAAGAACGCTTGCGGAGCAAGTAGGTTGAAGGCAGGACTGCCTATGATCATCGGTGTTCCCAGGTCAGTAAAAGCCCATGTGAAAACTAACAGTGCACCAGCCGTGAATCCAGGCATTAAAAGAGGAAAAGTGACTGTTCTAAAAATATGAAGGCTCTTAGCTCCCATGTTTGCTGCCGCCTCTTCCAGTGCTGGATCTATCTTGCTAAGAGATGTCATGGCGTTTAGCATTACAAGCGGGTACAGGTGAAGCGAAGTTATTAGGACCACACCGTGAAGGCCATAGATGAAGTTGATTGGCTCCTTGAACCCCAAGTAGTCCATGAGGAGAAGGTTTATGGTTCCGTGTCTGCCGAAAAGGAACTTGAACGACAATGCACCGACAAACGGCGGCATTATCAACGGCAGCGTCGCGAGACTAGTCATCAGATTCCTTGCGGGCAGATCGAATCTTCCCAAGAAATAGGCCATCGGAACCCCTATCAATGAGGAGAAAAGCGCGCAAGCAGCGGCCACCCACAGACTGTTCAGAAGACATTCCCGGAGGTATGCGTTGTCGAAGAACTTCCTGTAGTGATCAAGCGTGAGAGCTCCTTGCCATGTAACGCTATCGTAGAAGACTGACATGACCGGGATGACTATCAGAAAACCGAGTATGCAGTACATCACAAGCGAAATGTAGAGCGAGCCTTTGTCAACCCGCAAGTCGAAACCTTCCGGCCATCAGCGCTGTACGGGCAGTCTTACTAATTATCGCTTGCTGTTACGGGACACTAGAGGTTCGTGGCCCAGAACCTATCATTTTCGGAACCATGAAATCTCACAACAAGAGAAATTCAACCTCATGCGATGGCCTTCACAACTGTTAAATAGAATACGGACGCCGTCACATATTGGAAATGGAGGTCAAACATTGAAGAGAATACTTGTTTCGCTTCTTGTGCTATCCATGATCTTCACTGCCTTCCACACATTGCCGACAGCAGGTCAAGCAAGCATAGAAAATGAGCTAGTCATAATATCATCGCACAGCAAGGGAATACTCGACTCCTACAAGGCTGGCTTTGAGAAATACTGTAATGATGTGCTCAAAACACCAGTGAGTCTAAAATACTCATATTACGCTAGCGAAGACTGCTACAAGCTAGCAAAAGAGTGGGCGGGTAAGCCAAAGGCTGACATCTGGTGGGGAGGAGGCGTCAACCTCTTCCAATCCGCTACAAAGGACAATCTACTGCTCGCATACAAGTGTAAAGACTGGGCCAAGATTCCAAATGACTGGTTCGGAATTCCTGCCAAAGACACGAACGGGTTCTGGACAGGGTATGCTGTTTCTGGCTTTGGACTTGCAATCCATCTTGACTATCTGAAGAAGTACAATCTACCGGAACCGAAAACTTGGAGCGACTTGCTCAAGCCAGCATACCGGGGACACATTGTCATGTGCACTCCTACCCGTTCGGGTTCCACGCACATGATGGCAGAGATAGTCTTGCAGGGGATGGGAACCAACGCTGGATGGGCGTATCTCAGGAAGATGGCAGCGAACGTAGGACTTTTCACTAGCCGAAGTGGAGATGTCATCAACGACATTAACAAAGGTGAGCATGGCATTGGACTCGTCGTCGACTACTATGGGTTTGAGTCCGCCGTCGCTGGGCTACCCGTAAAGCTCGTCTATCCTTCAGACTACTCGCTGGCAAACCCGGACTCTGTTGCCATCCTTGCAGGTGCTCCTCACCCCGAGGCGTCAAAGCTGTTTCTTGACTACCTGATAAGTGAAGAAGGCCAGAAGCTTAACATGGGAATTGAGCAAAGGGGGGTGAAATCCCCTAGCCCGAGACTCCCAGTGAGAGCCGATCTGGCTTTACCACCACATCTACCAGACATTACGAAGATGAAAATGATAAGCTACAATGACACTCTGGCAAATGCTCGTTGGAGAGATGTCAACACCATCTATGAGGACACGATTGAGAAGAAGCACGCTGAGCTGAAGGATGCGTGGAACGCTCTAGAGGCCGCTCAGAAAACGATCGACGAAACAAGCACAAGGATGAGCAGCATGGAGAAGGAGGGCTACGACACTTCCAAAGCTAAGACGGAGCTGAACAAGGCAAAGGATCTTGTCGCGGGTGCACAGAAGAGTTTTGATGCAGGGGACTATGGCGCTGCAAAGACTTCTGCGGGCAAAGCATCTGACACGGCCAATGCATCGGTTGGACTGGCTGAGAAACTGCCGCCGTACGAGACCTATGCTATTATCACCGTAGCGGTTTTGGTCCTAGTTGCAGCTCTCTACCTCTTCTACAAGAGGAAGAAGAAAGCGTAACCGATCTTTCCCTCTTTTTTTCCCTTTTTTCTGTGCAATGCAAAATTGAGGAGTACCTTGAGGTCTAGGAGTCACTTATATTACGACTTGCAGACTACGAGGCATATTCTGTTGAGGCGCTCGCGATGGTGAGTGTCAGACTAGAGAATGTGACAAAACGATTTGGAGAATCTGTGGTCGTTGACCGCGTGAATCTCCAAATCAACGATGGCGAATTCTTCACGCTCCTTGGACCGAGCGGATGCGGAAAAACCACTACTCTCAGAATTGTTGCGGGATTCTACAGACCTGATGAGGGCAACATCTACTTTGACAAGGAGCTGATGAACGACGTACCTCCGTTCAGACGAGACACGGGAATGGTCTTCCAGACATATGCTCTATGGCCTCACATGAACATACACGAAAACGTAGCGTATGGTCTCACCATTCGCAAGATTCCTAAGGAGAAAACCGAGAAGCGGGTATCCGAGGCCCTGCGACTTGTAGGCTTGGAAGGATTTGAAAGGCGCCCTCCGAGTGAACTTAGCGGAGGCCAACAACAGAGAGTAGCATTGGCCAGAGCGTTGGTAATTGAGCCTAAAGTCTTGCTTCTTGACGAACCCCTTAGTAACCTTGATGCCAAGTTAAGGGTTCAGACGAGGGTGGAAATCACGAGACTGCAGAAGAAGCTGGGGATAACTACTATCTACGTCACACACGACCAAGAGGAAGCTCTCTGTATCTCCGACAGAATTGCCGTAATGAACAAAGGACAAATCCAGCAGGTTGCCATGCCTAGAGTGATTTATGATCAGCCGGACAATCAATTTGTCGCAGACTTCATTGGAGTCGCGAACTTCCTAAGAGGAACTCTTGTGGAAATGAACACAAAGTCCAGAGTCGCTACCGTTGAGACTGAAAGTGGTGAAAGATTCGAAGTAATCCAGGGCGAGGATATCCCTGTCGGTTCGGTGGTTCTAGTATCGTTTAGGCCAGAGGTAGTCAGGATGGAAGAGAGCGGCAAGTCTGATGGATTTGTCAATCAGATCGATGGGAGAGTAAGGCTAGCCTCCTACCTAGGGGACACGGTACGTTATGAAGTGGAGGCCAAGGATCGGTTATTCAGAGTTGACGTTCATAATCCTGCGGGGAAGAAGCTTTTTGCCGAAGGCGAGAGCGTCCGACTTAGTTTCAGTCCATCCTCTGCACGGATCATTCAGATCTAGAGCGAGATGCACGTCCTTACTTCAGATCCAAAAGGTACGTCCTGACAGCGTCTACTTCCTTAAAAAAACTCATGCGAACCCGTTAATACGCCTAGTATGAGTCTCAACTCCTTCAACCGCGAAACTACGTCCTACGACGCCGGCGCTTGGACCTCAACCGGGTAACAACCAACCGTTCTCCGACCACCTCGACCTTAATTCCCTCCCCTTCAATAAATGGAAACGTGGAGTCGTCCGTCAGTTTCGTTGGCAGATAGATCCTCGGAGAGCGATACACACTTCCCTTCTTCCTTCCAGATTTCTTGACCACGGAGATTTTCGTAGCGATTTGCTTTACCATATGAGATACCTTTTACGTCTGCAAATGCTGATGAATTTGCATTGATAAATGTTATCGTAATAACCTAAGCAATCCAAATGGGTAGAACTCAGGCCAGCGGCCTGCCGCACGAACCAGCAGGGAACAGCAAAAGACTGGATAGGTGCCCGGATGGTCAGCGAGCGCTTACAGGGAAGACTGACGAAGTGAACGATTTCGACGGAAAGTCGAACTGTCGACGTGCTGGCTTCTTGCTGTGGCTGTGACCGTTATGGTCTTGTCAGTTCTAATCGTTCCTCGAAAATGAAGAAGCAAACCTCTGGGAGATGGCCATCAGCAAAACTTGCGGTGGCCACATACAGGACTAGGCTCATCATAACGAGCACTGGATCGATCTTGCTGGTGAAGCTTAAGAAAACACGTCAAACTTTACTCTGAAACCTTCCGCGCGACTCTCAGATCCTGTAAGTCTGAACTGGCCTATCTCATGTATGTCTTTCAGATGAGTACCTCCGCAGGGTATTCCGCGGCATCCTTCGATTGTTACAACTCTTAAGTGAGTATTGTCAGGCAGGCGCGCTATGTTGGGGGCATCTGGAACCGTTGACAATGCTTCTTCTCTTGTCATCAATTGGGATGTTACCTTTGCTCCTTTTTTGACCATTTCGTTCTCCATAGTTTCCGCTGCCTGAAGTTGCTCAAGTGTTGGAAGCGGGCCGCGATAGCCTATGTAGCTGTCGTCTCCGACCCACGAATCGGTTGTCTCGACACGTTTCCCAAATGCCATGGACAAGCAATGATCGTAAAGGTGGGCGGCCGTGTGTTTTCTCATCAGTCTGAATCTGAGGTTCCAGTCCACTTCCAATTGAGCCGATCCTGCGACTGGAACGCCTTGAACGTATTTTCCCCAATGAACCACGACGCCCGTGGTCACCATGACTCTTCTAACATCAAAGACAATGCCATCTGCTGTGATCTTCCCTCTGTCCGAAGGTTGTCCACCGGATTTCGGGTGGAAGATTGACTTGTCAAGAATCACATACGCGCTCTTTCGATCGTCAGGTTCAGATCTCAAGATATCACATGAAGCTTCCCTGAGATAGGAATCTTCTTGGTAAAGCAACCGTGTCATCGGCATCCCTTTCACAAGATCCTCTAGATTCATCTACATCCACACGTCGCAACGGATTCCTGAGAGATGATCTTAAAGTCTTGGTTCAGATCAGATATTCGACTGGCAGTGATTTAGTAGTCATAGATTCACTAGGAATAAGCTTTCATACTAGATGTAAGATCAGTAGCGCCCCGTAGGTGAAAAGGCACGTGCTAAGAGAAATCAGATGGCACGGAAGAGGGGGACAAGGAGTCGTGACTGTGAGTCGACTCTTGGCATATGGAGCACTTCTGGAAGGAAAACACGTGCAGGCTTTTCCAGAGTTCGGTCCAGAAAGAACCGGCGCACCTATTCTTGGCTTCACAAGAATCAGCGATAAGCCAATCGAGATCCACTGTCAAGTGTACGCTCCCGACTCGGTTGTAGTTCTTGATCCAACCCTGCTGAAGAGCATCGACGTTACGGATGGGCTGGCTAAGGGCGGCCATCTTGTGGTGAACAGTGAGAAGAAGCCGGAAGAACTGCGCGAAGGCTTGAAGCGCACAGATGTAGTTTGTCACTCAGTCGATGCGACAAGAATCGCGCTCGATGTGCTTGGCAGACCGATATCCAATACGGCCATGCTCGGGGCGCTGATCAGAGTTGAACCTTTAGTGAAGATTGAATCAGTCGTAAGAGCTCTCCAAGAGAGGTTTCCTGGACCTCTTGCAGACAAGAATGCAGAGGCGATTAGAAGAGCTCATGAGCAGGTGACCATGTAATGAGCAAAGATCGTGGAAAACCTGGCTGGAAATCGATTCCAATCGGCGGAACGGTCCTTGAAGCGGGCTCGTCCACCAAATACAAAACAGGAGATTGGAGAGCTTTCCGACCTGTGGTAGATGAGAAGAAATGCACAAACTGCCTGATATGTTGGATCTACTGCCCAGACGCTGCGATAAAACGCAAGGAAAAGCATGTTGAGATTGATTATGACTTCTGCAAAGGATGCGGAATCTGCTCAGCTGAATGTCCCGTGAAAGCGATCACAATGGTGGAGGAGACAAGAGGATGAAGACGAGAATGGGTTTTACTGGAGATGAGGCACTGGCATACGCTGCAAAGCAATCGAATGTTGATGTTGTGGCTGCGTATCCAATAACTCCGCAGACAATCATGGTCGAACTCTTCAGTGAGTATGTAGCTAATGGAGAAGTTCATACGAACTTCGTCTGCGTTGAATCTGAGCACTCAGCTATGTCAGCTTGTGTAGGAGCAAGCCTGACAGGTGCAAGGGTCCTAACTGCGACATCAAGCCAAGGGCTAGCGTTGATGCACGAAATAATGTACATAGCTTCAGGCCTTCGATGCCCAATCATCATGGGGGTGGCGAATCGAGCGCTTTCAGCGCCCATCAACATCCACGGAGATCAGTCAGACATGATGGGTTCCAGAGACTGTGGGTGGATACAGATCTACTGCGAAAACGCACAGGAATCCTATGACTGGACTCTCCAATCATTCAAAATAGCGGAGAACCCAAGTGTCCTTCTGCCTGTCACGGTTAACCTAGATGGTTTCATTCTCACACATGCTATGGAGGGAGTGGAAGTGTTCACAGATGAAGAAGCCAAGACGTACTTGCCCACGAGCAAAGTTGAGTGCAGGCTCGATCCGAGCAAGCCGGCAACTGTTGGTGCACTTTGTTTGCCCGACTATTACTTCGAGTTCAAGAAACAGCAGGATGAGGCAATGAAGCATGTTTCTCCTGTTTTGTTGAAGGTGACCGAGGAATACGGAAGACTTACCGGCAGGAAGTATGGCATGCTTGAGGAGTTCGAAACCAAGAACGCAGATGTCATTATCGTATGCTTGGGCAGCACTGCAGGCACTGTGAGATCTGTCGCGAAAGAACTGCGCTCTAAGGGCAAGAAAGTTGGCTTACTAAAGCTGTGGCTTTATCGTCCGTTTCCATCGAAAGAGGTGGCGGCTGCGATCTCTGAAGCAAAGGTCGTAGTAGTACTTGACCGAGCATTGAGCCCCGGAGCACCCTACGGCGCACTATGTCAGGACATCGTTTCAGTCATGTACGAATCCAAAACTAAGCCAATTGTCACTGACATGGTCTACGGACTAGGCGGAAGAGACATTACTCCACCGGAGATCACATCCATCTACGAGGAAGCTCTGATCGCGGCAAAGACAGGGGTAGTTAAGGAACAGGTGAGGTTCGTAGGGGTGAGGGAATGATGGTTACACTGAAAGAACTCACGACTGAGGAGCTACTCGCTCCCGGGCATAGGCTTTGCGGAGGTTGCGGAGCGTCCGTAGCTGCGAGAATGGCTCTCAAGATGACACGGGGGCCTACGGTCGTCGTGCAGTCGACAGGATGCCTAGAAGTCGCAACAACAATCTACCCGTACACAGCATGGAGAGTTCCCTATGCTCACATCGCTTTCGAGAACGCAGCTGCTGTTGCCGGAGGAATAGAGGCTGCCTTTAAGGCTCTTGAACGAAGAGGGGCCTGGAAGGATCACGTGGATGTCATAGTGTTTGCCGGCGATGGTGGCACTTTCGACATCGGGATTCAGGCTCTTTCCGGCGCCTTGGAGAGAAGACATGATTTTGTATACATCTGCTATGACAATGAAGCGTACATGAACACGGGAATCCAGAGATCCGGGGCGACTCCCTATGGGGCGTCGACTACCACAAGTCCGGCCGGATCAGTGATTCCTGGAAAGGCCGAATGGAAGAAGGATTTCGCGGGGATCTGTGCGGCTCACGGGATAGACCATGTCTCGACTGCGTCAATCGCATATTGGAATGATTACATGACCAAGGTGCGAAAGGCCATTGAAGTCGACGGACCGGCGGTGATCCACGTACTTGCGAGTTGCCCCCGAGGCTGGAGATGCAACACATCAGATTCGATCAAAATGACTCGGCTAGCGGTTCAAACAAGATTCTTCCCTCTGTACGAAATAGAGAAAGGCAAGTACAAGCTGTCAATGAAGGTGCCGAAACCGTTGCCTGTCGAGGAGCTACTGAAGGCCCAGGGGAGATTTAGCCACTTGTTCAAGCCTGAACGGAAAGGCGAGCTTGAGAAAATCCAACGATGGACTGACGAGAACTGGAACAGGATCCTGAGTCTCTGTGGTGAGAAGCCGGAGCAGCCACCTCTTCAACCAGGCCCGGCCTGACATAGACACTCCCTGCCAAGATGCCTATTGTCAGCAAGCTCAGAATGCTGAGCGCGAAACACACCTTCTTAGTTGAAATTCTGGTCTGGATTTTCGTCGTGGTAGTCTCCCCTATCTACCTGACAAGAAAGCGTACTGTGACTACTAGGCCGAAAGCAACGGCATACCAATCTTGTCCAGATCCGGACCAGTCGCACGATGTGTGCCGATTGTCCCTCGCCTTCGGGGATAGAGGCGGAGAATAGATATGAACCTTGGAAGAAGGCGATCCAGCAAGTGGAGCACATTGGCATACGCTGAGCCGTGGACATGTCTCAATTCGGAGTTGCAGACACCTCTATCCACTCTTCCAGTCTCCTTCTCGCTTCTTCATCACTCATCTGAACCGGAGGATGTTTCATAAGGTACGCTGAAGGATATGCCAGACATCCCCCCACCCCTTTATCAAGCGCCAACTGGGCGAATCGAACAGCGTCTATCGCGGTTCCTCCGGACGTTGACTTGTCGTCTACGTCTAACCTCATCTCCATGTTGAATGGAACTTCGGCGAACATTCTTCCCTCTATTCTGATGAAGGCCAGTTTCCTGTTTCCTAGGAATGGGATAAAGTCGCTCGGCCCAATGTAGATCCTGCCTTCGTCAAGCGGATTCTCCAACTGGCTCTGCACGGCCTCTGTCTTTGAGATCTTCTTGCTTTCCAAGCGATCTCTCTCGAGCATGTTGATGAAGTCAGTGTTTCCTCCGACATTGATCTGATATGTTCTATCGACAGTAGCGCCTCTGTCGCGACACAACTTGGCGAGAACCCGGTGCACAATAGTTGAACCAACCTGACTCTTTATATCGTCACCGATCACAGGCATATTCTTCTTCTCGAACCTCCTCATCCATCCTGGATCTGAAGCTACGAAGACAGGAATGCAGTTGACAAACGCACAATCGGTCTGAAGGGCGATTTCGGCCCAGAACTCAGTCGCTTTCTGACTGCCGACCGGCAGATAGTTCAAAAGAACTCGAGTCCCTGTGCTCTTGATCTCGTCTCCTATTTCCGCACGCAGTGAGGATAGCGCTTCAGTCTGTTTTACTGGCCTGATCAATTTCTCCGCGAAAATCCCGATACCGTCAAGTATCGGACTCTCCTTCACGACAACATTACATCCTGTGACGCTTTCTACCCAGCGTACCCCATTAGGCTCGCAATAGATCGCCTCGCCCAAAGGCCTCCCCACCTTATTCGCCCCAACATCAAACGCACTAGCGAACTCAACATCAGTCGCCGCATATCTCCCAACTCTCTCGTGCATCAGTCCAGCACCGTGGCCGTGAGCATTCCGGTAGTACTCTATGCCTTGGATGAGACCACTCGCACAATTGCCAACGCCTATTATGCCGACTCTGATTTTTGTCAAATT
>Ga0315282_10000403_pt1 | contig 85857 bp, 85 predicted proteins | sample YL17G07_20_MG_FD_203693 | JGI IMG/M metagenome (GOLD analysis project Ga0315282, IMG submission 203693) | Sediment microbial communities from Yellowstone Lake, YNP, Wyoming, USA - YL17G07_20 | ecosystem: Environmental > Aquatic > Freshwater > Lake > Sediment | place: USA: Wyoming | collected...
GTATAATACAAATCTGCCGGTTCAGACCGAGATCGACTATGCTATAGCAGTCTCACCAGTGGAGCCTACACCTACTCCCAGTATAACTCCGACGCCGACGTGGGTTCCAACTCCTACTCCAACGCCAACTCCTCCACCGGTGACACCTACACCCAGCACTACGGTGCCCGGACAGAGCCCGACGGTAACGGCAACTCCCACCTCTACAGCGAAGGCGACACCAACACCGACTCCATGCCCCGGAGCGCCGGTGGTTACCGGGATCCACTCAGTGCATAGGGCTAACCCTGCGGGAGGATTTACAGTTGAGATACATTGTATTCCAGCTTACTTCCCGAGCGGGACAAATATCTATGACCTCCATTTCTGGTCAGGAAGTACGTATCTTGGGAGCGAATATTTTGAGACTCCGCTGGTGCCATGCACAACATATACATTTAATGTATCAAACCCGACAGGTGGCGGGGTACCTGAGTGTATCACTATTTGTCTGACCGATCAGGACCACAATACATGGGGCAGTACGGCAAGCTGGCTAGTAGGACCGACGGTTCAAGATATTACACAATGGTTTGGTAATCCTGGTATGGGGCCAGGACTATGGCCCATGGGAGGTTTCTGGGCAGTGGAAATATACACAGCCCCAACATTCTTTGGCATGGTTGGTACTCCAACCAATATCTACGATTTGCATTTCTATACTGAAGAATATTGCGATCCTATTGAACTGGCTGTAGAGTATTTCCAGGAACCATTACATAGTGGTGAGTGGCACGATTCTACGTTGAATGTTCCGTCATCAAGTCCTTCACCAGATTATGTTTTTATAGAAGTGACTGATGCTGCCGGAACGGTGTGGGCTGTGGCTTTCGGTTGGCCTATGGTTGATTAATATGGCATTTACTCTAGGCATACTGACTGTAAGTGATAAGGGCTCGCGAGGCGAGAGAATAGACGAGAGCGGCAAGGTAGTAAAACAAATCCTTGCCGCTCTTGATGTGCACGTGGTAAAATATGAAATCGTCCCGGATGATAGGGAAGTTATCTCTGCGAAGCTGGTGGAGTGGGTGGACAGGGACAAGATTGATCTCATCGTTACTACCGGTGGCACCGGGTTGACGCCGCGTGATGTAACGCCTGAAGCAACCCTCGCGATCATCGACAAAGAGGTACCGGGTTTCGCTGAAGCGATGAGAGCCGAGAGCCTGAAGAAGACTCCTATGGCGGTGCTGAGCAGGGCTGTCAGCGGAATCAGGAAAAGAAGCTTAATAATAAATCTCCCCGGCAGCCCAAAGGCGGTTCGTGAGTGTCTTGAAGTAATTTCTCCGGCATTCAGTCATGCTATTGAGACTCTCAGGGGGCAGTCGGGAGATTGCGCGGATAAATCGCATAAATAGTAATAATAATGATAATGTTTGGGGAGAGAGGATATAATGCATATACATATCTTGACTCTTTTCCCCAATATGTTTACGGGACCTTTCAATGAAAGTATAATTAAGCGGGCGGTCGAGCGGGGGCTGGTTAACATATCAATATATAATATCAGGGACTGTACTTCGGATAAGCACCATATAGTAGATGATTACCCGTATGGTGGCGGCCCTGGGATGGTGCTCAAACCGGAACCGATATTCGAGACAGTGGAAATGGTGAGGGGGGAGAGGGATATCCCGGTGATCTTGCTCACGCCTCAGGGGCGTTTGTTTAACCAGCGTATCGCTATGGAGATCGCGAGCAATAAAGAGGTTATCCTCATTTGTGGTCACTACGAGGGTGTGGATGAGCGTGTGCGGGAGCATCTGGCCACGGATGAAATAAGTATAGGGGACTATGTACTGAGCGGCGGAGAGCTTGCTGCAATGGTTGTGGTGGATGCAGCAGTGCGTCAGATACAAGGAGTCCTGGGATCTGATGAGTCGGCGGGTGAGGATTCGCATGCCACAGGGCTATTAGAATATCCTCAATATACCAGGCCGCAGGACTTTAGAGGCTGGGAGGTACCGGAGGTTTTACTTTCAGGAAATCATGCTGAAGTTGATCGGTGGCGCAGGGAGCAGTCGCTGCGGCGAACAGTAAAGAGGCGTCCCGAGATGCTAGAGCGGGCGATATTAACTGAGGAAGATAGAGTGTTCTTGGCTCGGATAAGAAGTGAGGAAGAATAATGGATGCGCTTATCAAGGTTGAACCAAATGCTAATATCCCGGCGCTAAGCCCCGGTGATACGGTAAAGGTGAGCATCAAGATCGTCGAGGGTGAACGAGTACGGAATCAGATCTTCCAGGGTGTAGTGATCAAGGTGAAGAAGGGCGGAGCAAATGCCAGTTTTACCGTCAGGCGGGTAGCCTATGGAGTTGGCGTTGAAAGGACATTCTTCTTTACTTCACCATCGGTCGATAAAGTTGAGGTTTTGAGGCACGGTAAGGTACGGCGTGCTAAACTTTATTACCTTCGTGGGCTCACTGCGAAGAAGGCGCGCATCGCTGAGAAAAGGCCCAAGGAATCTCAGACCGAGCAGTAAACATCTGCTGATTGGCATTAGGGGATGCATTACGCTGAAGTAGTGGTCAATTCCCCTGGAGCACAGCGCAGGACATTCTGTTACGCTGTGCCTTCCAATATGTCCGTAGAGGTTGGCCACGCTGTAGAAGTGCCATTTGGTCCCAAAGTTGCGCAAGGCATTGTCGTTGAACTGTTGGAGATCCCCTCTGTAGAAGATACCAGGGAGATAAAAGGCTTCATCGACCCGCAGCCAATTATTTCTCCAACGCATATTAAGCTTGCCCGCTGGATAAGCGATCATTATCTTTCCCCGATATCCGATGCGGTCGCTTTAATGACACCGCCTGGCTTCGAGCGCAGGGTTATCACTTACCTAACAGCTAATCCTAACATTGATGAAGATATGTTCGCCTCTCTTACACCAGAGCAGAAGAGAATTCTCGATATCGTTGGTAACTCCAAGATCGATTCGAAAGAAATCGAAAAGGCCCTCGGCAAGCGTCAATCTGTTGCTATGATCAAACAGCTTGTTCAAAAGAGGCTGCTGGATAAGACTTACAAGCTAGGGGCCCCCAAAGTTAATCCCAAAATTTCATCTTATATTCGCCTAGCTGTGGAAGCACAGGAGGCCAAGGGAGAGGCTGACCGCCTGCGCAGAGAGAACAGGGCATACAAACAGGCCGGGCTTCTCGATTTTCTCAGGGCGAGTCCATATTTATCCCTCGATATAGTAAAACGTTTTGGATTCACAAGTGCAGTTGTGGCGGAATTAAAGAAGAAGGAGTTGATATTTGTCGATAAGGTTAGGGTATATAGGGACCCTTTGGCGCATCGTAATTTTCAGCTGGATATTATCCCTGAGCTCACTCCTTTACAGGAAGGTGTCTGGAGTGATGTAAAATCCACAATCTTGATAACAAAAAAGTCTGATGTTTTTCTATTGCATGGCGTAACCGGTAGCGGCAAGACAGAAATATACCTTCGTGCCCTTGAACAGATAATCGCTGTGGGCAAGAAGGCTATTGTGCTGGTCCCAGAGATTGCGCTTACGCCGCAGACAGTTGCAAGGTTCGCTTCACGCTTCCCCGGCAGGATAGCGGTACTGCACAGCAAACTTAGCATGGGGGAGCAGTTTGATGAGTGGTGGCGGATAAAGCAAGGCGAGTTCGATGTAGTTATAGGCCCGCGCAGCGCCGTATTCGCGCCTCAGCCGGATCTGGGGCTCATCGTGGTGGATGAGGAACACGAGGGGACATACAAGCAGTATGAGCAATCGCCTCGTTATCATGCCAAAGACGTCGCTATCGAGTTAGCCAAGCTGACAGGGGCAGTAGTCATCCTGGGCAGTGCTACACCGGATGTCATCAGCTACCATCGCAGCAGATTGGGGGAATATCGATTGCTCGAACTCCCGGAGCGGATTGCTAAAGGGGAGAAGCAGATAAAAATAGTAGATATGCGAGAGGAGTTGAAAGCGGGCAATCGCAGCATTTTCAGTCGCTCGCTGGAATCTTCCATCGGCAGGGCGTTGGCGGATAAAGAACAGGTAATTCTGTTTCTGAACCGAAGGGGGACCGCGACGTTTGTGCAGTGCCGGGATTGCGGATATGTGCTGCGATGTAAGAGGTGCGACATATCGATGACCTATCACTCTGCTGCTGAGGATTTAGTTTGCCACCATTGTAACAATCGTGAATCACTGCCTTCGAACTGCCCTCAGTGTAGAAGCGGACGGATCAAATTCTTAGGATTAGGTACGCAGAAGGTGGAGGAGGAGATAAACCGTATCTTCCCACAGGCACGGCTCATGCGCTGGGATCGTGATGCCATCAGCAGTAAATACTCGCATGAGGAGATACTGGAACGTTTTATGGCGCACGAGGCCGATGTCCTGATAGGCACACAGATGATTGCAAAAGGATTGGATTTCCCCTTGGTCACGCTCGTCGGCGTTATTAATGCGGATGTCAATCTCAACCTGCCCGACTTTCGCTCTGCGGAGCGTACATTCCAATTGTTGTTTCAAGTGGCGGGCAGGGCGGGAAGGGGTTCGCTCGGTGGCCAAGTTATTGTGCAGAGCTATTTACCGGAACACTACGCAGTTTCCTGTGTATCTAAGGGTGGCTACAACTGCTTCTATGATCAGGAAATATCACTCCGCCGTCAATATTGGAATCCGCCTTTCAGCCGGTTAGCGCGTCTGATATACACCGATACGGATGATGAGCTTTGTCGCAAAGAGGCTGATGCGCTATATCGTCAGCTGAAGGAAGAGGCGGATTCATGGGGCATGCCAGTATCGCTCATCGGACCTGCGCCGGCTTTCGTCAGGCGGGTTCGTGGACGGTATCGCTGGCAGATCATTATGCGAAGCGAAGATCCCGTCCAGCTGCTGTCGAAGATCGTTATACCGCCGCGGTGGGCTGTAGATATCGACCCTGTGAGTTTGCTTTGACATGTAATTGCTCGACCGCTATAATATGGCGAGTAATTAGGATTGCGTAATGGTGGTTCTACCCATTTTGAAGTACCCCGATCCTGTGCTGCGCCGAAAGGCTAAGCGCGTCAGTCATGTCGATAAGTCTTTAAACCGGCTTATCGATGATATGATTGAGACAATGTATCAGGCATCGGGCGCCGGACTGGCAGCTCCTCAGGTTGGTGTTTCCCTCAAGATAGCAGTGATAGGGATACCGGAGGAGGAAGTCATTGTGCTCGTAAACCCTGAGTTAGTAAAGAAGTCAGGGGAGCGCGTGGTTATAGAGGGGTGCCTCAGCGTGCCCGGTTACAGGGGCGAGATCAAACGCTCGGAGAAAGTTACAGTAAAGGCGCTTAATCGCAACGGCAAGGCATTCCGCATAAAGGCAGATGATCTCCTTGCAGAGGTCCTGGAGCACGAAATAGACCATTTAAATGGTGTTCTCTATATTGACCACCTTGAGAGCACAGAAAAACTTGAAAAAATAGAAATGGACCAGGATACTCCGGAGATTTAGGTAGCGCCCTTATTTGAAAGAAGTAATGATGCAGGTCATAACAAGGGTCAAGGAGCTTCTCGATGAGCATTCGGTCGAGGGCTACCTTGCAGGCGGCACTGTGCGTGACGCAATAATGGGACGTGAGAGCGATGATATCGATATTGTTGTTAGAGCATCGCCTTTAAGTATCGGCCATGATTTTGCCGCTGTCCTACATGGCAAGTTTATCCCGTTAGATGAGGCCAATGATATAGGCCGGGTAGCCCTGTATGACGAGGCTCCACTTCACATCGACCTTGCAAAAATGCGTGGGAGAATAACGGAGGATTTGGCGCTGCGGGACTTCACAATAGACGCAATGGCCGTCAGCCTCAGTAATATTCCTAACTTTAAGAGCGATATTATCGACCCTTTTGGCGGGCGTGATGATATCAAGGCTCGGATTGTACGTTCCATAAGCGAGGATTCTTTTAAAAAGGACCCCGCGCGTCTGCTGCGCGCTGTCCGCCTCGCTGCGGAATTCGGCTTTACTCTCGATGCGGAGACACTGGCACAGATTAAACGCAATCATATGCTCATTGCACAGATTTCCGCGGAGAGGGTGCGAGATGAGCTCTGTCGAATCATAGCCGCTCCAAAGGCTGCTGAGTGGCTGCGTTTGCTGGATGAACTCGGCTTACTGATGGTTATCTTCCCCGAGATGGCTGACACCAGGGATGCCGAGCAGCCAAAGGAGCATTACTGGGACGTGCTGCAGCACTCGTTTGAGACAATCGCTGCAATAGAGCACCTGCTCCATATCGAGGGATCACAGTATTTCAGTGACGATATATTATCTCTATCGCCATGGTCGCCGGCTCTCAAGGAATATTTTGCAGGGGAGGTTGCCGGTGGGCGTCAAAGGATAATGCTGTTGAAACTCGTCGGGCTACTTCATGATGTCGCGAAGCCGCAAACAAGGATATTTGAAGAAAGCGGACGCATGCGTTTCTTCGGCCATTCTCAGGAGGGTGCCGAGGTCGTTAGGGGGATAATGGAACGCTTGAAATTCAGCGCTCGTGAGAGGGAGATGGCATGCAGAATGGTGGAACACCATCTGCGCCCGGGGCAGCTGGCGCGGGATAATGAGCTTCCAACGCGGCGTGCCATATATCGATACTTTCGAGATGCCGATGATGTAGCTATTGATACGATATTCCTCAATCTGGCTGACCATCTGGCTGCGCGCGGACCTATGATAGAGTATGATAAATGGCGTGAGCATGCAGATATCTTAAGGTATGTCATCGAGGAGCGTTTCAAGGAAGAGAGCGTCATAAAACCACCGAAGTTGATCGATGGAAATGATATAATCGACAAATATGGTATGACACCAGGGCCGGAGATCGGCAGGCTTCTGGAGGCTGTTCGCGAGGCGCAGGCCTCAGGAGAGGTAACTACTAAGGAAGAAGCACTGCTGTTTGTACAGAGGAGTCTGGGTTCTAAAAGTTGAGGTAAGGTAAAGGTAATATGGGAAGAAGAAATATTATTACTTTAGCGATTGTTATTGTTTTATTCGTTTTCTCAGTATCGGTGATAGCTGTGACCGATATCTTCGGGCGTCACGGCATGACGCTCGGGTTAGACCTGAAGGGCGGCGTATATCTGGAATATCAGGCTGAATTCGGCAATGAGTCAGCGTCGGATAATGCAGGTCGTCTTGAGGAAACCAAGAGCATTATCGAAAAGCGTGTCAATGAATGGGGCGTGGGAGAGCCGGATATCTATACAATGAACCCGGACCGTATCGTGGTTCAACTGCCGGGTTTTGCCGATATCGAAGGAGCCAAAAGTCTGGTAGGTGCAACTGCAGAACTTATCTTTTGCGAACAGGCAACCTCAATAAATACATCACTTGCCGCTTCTGTTAATGCCAGTGATACTGTGGTTATGGTTGCCAGCGTCAGCGGCTTTGGCCAGGGGGATATCTTCAGCGTAGGTTCAGGTAGCACTATCGAGATACAGACAATAGTCGATATAAATCAGGGAGACAGCACCTTTAACGTGACCCCCGGTTTTGCCTATAGTCATGCAGCCGGAGAAAATGTAGTTAACCAGTGGACACCTGCCATAGGACTGATCGATGGCGAGGAGAAGGCTTTAACTGGCCAGTATCTCCTGCCCAATTCCTATGTAAGTGTGAACCAGCAGACCGGTGAGCCTGTAGTGCAGTTTGAGTGGAACGAGGAGGGGGCTACACTCTTTTCCCAGATAACCGGGCGTCTCATTGGAGAGCCACTGGGTATCTTTCTGGACAACGAGCTTATATCAGCGCCTACCGTACAGGCTCAGATTGGAGCCAGCGGCATCATTGAGGGCATGTCACTGGATGAAGCACAAAGATTATCGATTCAGCTGAACACCGGTGCTTTACCGATCACGCTTCATGAGATAAAAACCCAGAAGATCGATCCTATACTGGGCGCAGATTCACTGGAGAAGGGTCTGATAGCCGGTATTATCGGCTTGGCACTGATATTCGTGTTTATAATTGCTTACTACAGGATATCCGGATTAATGGCATGCCTGGCTTTACTGGTGTACGGAGCTGTTATGCTGGCGATATTCAAACTGGTGCCGGTTACTCTGACCATGGCCGGGATAGCTGCGGTAGTCTTATCGATAGGTATGGCGGTAGATGCAAACGTTCTTATTTTCGAGAGGATAAAAGAGGAGTTGAGGTCAGGGAGGTCGCTGGGAGCAGCTATAGAGTCCGGATTCAGCCGTGCGTGGCCAGCCATCCGTGACAGCAACGTCACTACTCTGATCACTTGTATCATTCTGTTCTGGTTCGGCAATGCCTTTGGCGCCGCGCCGGTAAAAGGCTTTGCATTAACCCTGGGCATCGGCATACTAGTCAGCATGTTAACGGCGATTATCGTGACAAGGGCGTTCATGAGGCCATTGGTATTTACCCCTCTGGCAAAGAGAGTAAAACTGTTTCATCCATAGGAGAGACACGTGATAGATTTCATGGGCAAACGAAAATGGTTTTTTATAGCATCAGGAATATTAACCCTGCTTTGCATTATATTCATCCTGCCAGTTGGCCCTTTCGGTCTCGCGTGGGGTATCGAGTTCACCAGCGGTTCGGTGCTTACGGTGACCTTCGACAATGAGAACGTGACGCAGTCGGAACTGCTGGCCGAGATGGCAGGGTTAGGACATAGTGAGGCGGTTATTCAGAAGACTGAGGGCAATGAATTCATCATCCGCTTGAACAAGTTGCAGGAGTCTGTACAAGACCCGGCTACCGGTGAGACGGTCAGCGAAGTAGAGCTGATACGCGCAACTTTGGAACAGAGGTTCGGGACGCTTGATATTCCCAGTTCATATGACGTATCTCCCAGCCTTTCAACCTCTATAGCAAGGAATGCCATTATCGCCATCATCGTCGCATCTGTTGCCATGATTCTATATATTGCATGGGCTTTCAGAAAACTGGTGCACTCCGTGCGTTATGGTGTTTGTGCCGTAATAGGTCTGGTGCATGATATCATAGTAGTGCTTGGGTTATATGCTGTCCTGGGCAATGCTTTTTCGCTTGAAGTGAACATGATGTTCATTGCAGGCATACTGACGGTAATTGGGTATAGTATAAATAATACAATTATTGTGTTCGATAGAATACGTGAGAATTATCTGAAAAATCCTGGTGCCCCTCTTGAGGAAACTTTCAATCGTGGCATTACTGAGACCCTCGGCCGTAACATAAATACCAGCTTTACCGTGATATTGGTATGTATTGCATTGCTTGCGCTGGGTGGTGAGACTATTCGCGACTTTATGATAATACTATTAGTCGGTGTAATAGCTGGTACATACAGCTCGATCGCTATAGCCAGCACCCTGCTTATTGAGTGGGAAAAGGGCGCGCTCGGGCGCATTTTGGGGCGGCTGAATCCTCGGCGCGCGCTTGCCAGGGGGTAGAGGATCGTACAGTGTGTATTTCTGTTCGATGTTCTCAGTGCCTTCGTTACGATGTGCAGACTTGACAATATCGGACAGCCCAAGATAGAATAATTTTGCTTGGAACAGGCGCTCTTCATGCAAGAGAGAGCCGGGCTTTCAAACATCGCAGTGGGGTGAAACCCGCGGGACTGAGCTTCCTGCGGGTTTTTTTATACCGAACAGACTCTCCAACCGCAGGGAAGAACTAGCAGGATTACTGTTTACTGAAACATCTAGGGGGTAAAAAGTGTTTGGCACAAGAACCAGTGCGGCAGGTCTTTCTATCCTTTCAAACACCCTCTTAATCACACTTAAGCTGGTGGCGGGTATCCTCAGCGGCAGCGTCAGCATCATCGCTGAGGCGATTCATAGTGCAAATGACCTCATAGCGGCTATAATCGCGTTCTTCAGCATTCGGATGGCCAACGTGCCGGCTGATAAAGACCATCCATACGGGCATGGCAAGATTGAGAACATAAGCGGCACCGTGGAAGCATTGCTTATCTTTTTAGCTGCTGGGTTCATCATATATGAAGCAGTAGATAAGATAATCAAGAAAGCAGAAGTTGAGCAGTTATGGCTGGGCATAGGGATTATGGCCATATCCGCGATCATTAATGTTTTTGTATCCAGGCATCTGCTGCGTGTCGCCCGGCGGGATGATTCGATAGCGTTGGAGGCTGATGGCCGACACCTTACGGTCGATGTCTATACATCTGCAGGTGTAGCACTTGGGCTCTTACTGGTTCAATTAACCGGTCTCCATATCCTCGATCCTATCATAGCTATAGGTGTTGCCCTCCTTATACTGAAGATGGCCTATGATTTAACGAAGAGGGCCTTCCCGCCTCTAATCGATTCGAAATTGCCCGAGGATGAAGAAAAGCTGGTTGAGCTGTCTGTGGAAGAGCATGTCGGGCCGCTGGGTGAGGCAGTAAATTTTCATGAGTTACGCACGCGTAAGGCGGGCAGCGAACGCTATATCGAGTTGCATCTGGTGATGGCCAGCGAAGGCAGTATTGAAAAGGCGCACAGTCTGTGTGATCACCTTGAGGAGGACATCAAATCCAAGTTACCTAATGCCCATGTGACGATTCATGTTGAGCCCTGCGATCACGAGTGTGATGAGTGCCCTGGAACCTGTCCGCCCGCCCCGCCAGCTCCCGGACCTTAAGATGGGGAATCTGCAATTAGGTCTTATCAACCCCCTATATCCCCCAATCTTGGGGGAATTTTAAAAGAGATAGGGGACACCCCTAGTACCCCAGTCCTTCCGTGGAAGGACACCTCTTTACCATAGGTCCTATATATTGTGCGTTGTCTTTATCCTGTGAAATAAGTCTTCAGTATCCGGCGGCGACCAGCTCCTGCGTGGTTTGCCCAGTGTGTCGTATGTCTTGGGTGCGCCGAGTAACACGTTGATCGTCGCGTCCACCGATTCTGCAAGGGCCTCGACGTTATAGCCGCCCTCCAGTGCAAAGACTAGCCTGCTCCGGCAAAGCTCATCCGCCAGGCTCTTGAGTATCGTCGCCATCTTCGTATAGCCTGACGTTGTGACCTGCATCGAGGCTATGCTGTCGGCCCAGTGCGCATCGTAGCCGGCGGAGACTAGTATCAGTTGTGGTCTATATCGCTTTACCACCGGAACGAGGACTTCCTCGAAGGCGCGCATATATTCCGCATCGCCGCATCCGCCGGGCATGGGCACGTTCACCGTATATCCCTCTCCCTCCCCACTCCCGATCTCGTCGACGCTGCCGCTCCCGGGGTAGAACGGATACTGGTGAGTGGAGAAGTACAGCACACTGGATTCGCTGTAGAACGCATCCTGAGTTCCATTGCCGTGGTGTACATCGAAATCGACTATGAGCACCCGTTCCAGGGAGTGTTTAGCTATCGCATCCCTAGCTGCTATGGCCACGTTGTTAAAGATACAGAACCCCATTGCTGCATCACGTACGGCGTGGTGCCCCGGCGGCCTTACGAGCGCGAATGAGTAGGTGACATCGCCGGATATCACGGCGTTCACGGCGCTGATGACGCCGCCGGCAGCATATATCGCAGCTTCGTATGAGGCGGGAGAGGCTACGGTGTCGCCGTCTAGGTATCCGCCGCCGCATTTGACGAAGGATTCGATTCCGACGATATAGGAAGGAGAATGTACTCGAGCGATCTGTTCTATTGTGGCAGCTTGCGGCTTGATGGGAACCAGCTTATCCATCGTTCCTACATTCTTGAGGTGTGACATGGTGGTAGTCAGCCTCGATGCAGCTTCACAGTGGAGGCCGGTATCGTGCTCCAGATATATCGGGTGGTAAACCAGTCCAACGCTCACGGCTTTCTCCTTTACTTTGATTAAGTGCTAATCAACCCCCTGTAATCCCCCAGTCATGGTCCTTCCCATTTCGGGAAGGATTCCGCGGAAGGGCACCTCTTTTTCAGAAGTGCTCTTATAATATCAAACCATGCATGTCTGAGCAATTGCGGATTGCCCCTTACATATTGCTATGCTATACTCCACCTAACGCAGGAGGGCACAATGACTGAAGGCGAGAATGGGATACCTGATGTATACACCGACCAGTTTATCGTCAGCGGCGGACCGTATGGCATGGCATTGAGCTTCAGAAAGTCCCCGCCGGAACCGGGTCCTGGCAAGGTGCCGGATACAGTTGCACGTGTATGGATGAGCTATGAGCATGCCAAGATGATGACTTTTGTGTTAGCCAGACATATCAAGAAAATCGAAAGGGAGGCCGGAGTCTCCTTTCAGTTGCCGTACAGGGTGTTGTCAGACTTGGGAGTAGGGAAAGAGGATTGGGAATTATTCTGGAAGTCGCCCCCTGAGTTTAAGGGGTAGCGGCTTATCATCACGGAGTTGCTGATGCCGTTAGAGTTCTCCAAAGTTGCCGCCCAGATAGAAAACATGGTGGCTAAGGTTGGGCTGGAGGGTGAGGAGCGGAGGGGCCGTCTGGCGCGGGCCCTTAAGCTCTTTGCTGAAGCGGATGCAGATGCCCTGATTACTAAAATAGCCTCCTGTAACACGCCCTGGCCTGTTGCCGGGATAGCACATGGATTCAACCAGCAGTATGACCCTTCGTCTTGCCCTCAGGAATTCATGGTGCTGGCAACAGACGGCTCGCATATCGAAGTCGACCGTCATAACTCGGTCAGATGTTATTTAATAAATATCGGCAGTGTTGTAATACAATATGGTACAAAGCCGGACGCTCAAATTGACAGCGAAGCGCATGTCTACTTCGGCGATGATCTGGCGCTGACTGACCCCGTAAGCGGCAGGGTGGAGCTGATAGAGGGCACTCTGCTGGGTGTGAAGCGCAACATAGCAGAATGCTCTGCGCTTGCCGATGTCGTTTCAAAACAGCCCTCCAATCGAGCCACTATAGCTATGATAGACGGGTCGCTGGTATTATGGGGGCTCTCTCCTAAAGATTATGAAGGTTTCGTCCGGGAGGAATTATTAGATAAAGATTATTTAAGCGCTTTCGATCGTATGCAGAAGCGCAGCATCGACAGCCCTTTTGCCCTGTGTGCCTACACCAGCTTCCCGCGCAACTTGGAAGTCGTGAACGCCCTGCGCGTTTATGTCTGTGGCTGCGATCCTGTCGATTGCGAGCGCTGCCGGCAGGAAAAACGAGAGCGTGAATGTGATGATATGGATGGCATCACTGACGGCGTATTGTTTGATGCGCTTCTTGGCGTGGGGCAGAGGTCGGCTGTGTTTTCGAGCGGCTCGAAGTATGTGCAGAAGTACTACGGTGAGCACAAGATAAGTTTCTTTTATTTGAAGGCTGGCGATGAGATAGCAAGAGTCGAGATCCCGCAGTGGGTCGCGGAGCGCGATGAGCTGGTCGACATGGTGCATGCGCTGGCGCTGGACCAATGTCGCCGCGGTCTGGGTTATCCAGTAGCGCTTATGGAAGCGCATGAGAGGGCGGTAGTTACGGCAGCCGATCGCGAGGCGTTCCGTCTGCTGGTGGAGCGTGCGATGGCGGAGGTGGGGATAGATGTGCAGGTCTCCGGTAAGAGCCGCAGCAAGCGGACGAGGTGGGTGTAGAGCAGGACAGTAATAGCGTGTTTTTATGAATAAAGCTAAAGAAGCGGTTTCGTGTTTTAAAGAAGGGCTCAGTTGCTCACAGGCGGTGTTTTCCACATACGCTGTCGATATGGGCGTTAACAGGGAAACAGCATTGAAGGTGTCTCAGGCGTTCGGTGGGGGCATGGGACATATGGGCGAGACGTGCGGCGCTGTAACAGGTGCGTTCATGGTTATCGGGCTTAAATACGGCAGGACAAGAGCCGATGACGATGAATCTAAGGTAAAGACTTACAAACTTGTTAAGGAGTTTACCGAGAAATTCAAGGCGAGGAATGGTACTATTATATGCAGGGAGTTGCTGGGATGCGATATCGGCACTCCCGAGGGGGAACAAATCGCCAGAGAGAAGAAGTTGGTATCTGCATTTTGTCCCAAGTTCGTACGGGATGCGGTGGAGATTCTCGAAGAGATATTGTAACTCTTAATACGAGAGAGATTTGCCAGTAAGGCTGATTAATATGTAATAAGAGGTGAGGTATGAAAGGGAAATCCACTAACAAAACAACTAACCAGAAACTTACTGCTAAAGAGGAAGAGTTCATCAGGTTAAATCATATGTTGAGGGGAGAATTAAACAATGCCAACTGGCATTTTATAACCTGGAAGTGCCTATGGAGGTTTATTGAGGATTACTCAGATGAAATGAACGTAGCCCATACCTTCTTTACGCTGAGTATGCGCGGGCATCTTTTGGAGACGTTGCTGCGCCTCAATAAATTTTTTGAGGAGGGCGAGGATAGCACGACGAACGTCTTTTATTTCTTGGATTTCGCTGAGAAAAACATGGATATATTTGCTGTCCCCGCTGCCGACAGCAGAAAGCGCAATGAGGAAGATATGGACTTCGGGAAGCAGGTGGAAGCGGTTAAACCTAATCAACTTACTCATGACGTTATCAAGGACCATAGACACAAGATAAAGGAGTTGCCTATTAAAGATTTGAAGAAGTGGGAGGATGCTACTTCATCTTATGTCGATAGGAAAGTCGCCAAGAAGCATATCAGTGTTTTCGATGAGTGCCCGGTGGATATCGAGGAAATCGATCGCGCTATTAATACCCTGCACGAGATATTGAATGTATACAGTGCGGCCTACGATGGGCAGAGCTGGGATAAAGATTTGGTTTTTACGCACGGCATAAAGAATATGCTGGATGCGATTAAGGCCGGCAGGAAGCAGGGTCAGAAATAGAGAAAAAGTTCGCTTTTATCGAAGGAGGTTTGTATTATGGGTGAGCACAGCATAGTATCTGCTAGGGTTACTGATAACGCTGAGGACTTTGCACGCCTGGCTCTCATAGCTGCACCCAAGTATCTGCCGGCGCTCTACTCTGGCACGCATGATAAAGTCCACAGAAATCTTTTCCGTCATCGTGGTAACATCTTGGGTTTTATGCATACGCATTTCATGCAAGTTGATGGCGAGAATGCTGGTATGATTGTCGCATACGACTGGAAGGCCAATAAGAAGGAGCAGATCAAGACGACCCTGCTGATCATACGATGCATGGGCCTGAAATTTTTCAAGCAGATACGGCATATGCAGTGGTCTGCCGAGAACCTGGGCCGCATCGATGATGGAACGTACTATATCCCTGTACTGGGATTCTATGAGGAGTTCAGGAGCAGGGGCCTCGGCATGGAGATATTAAAATTTGCGCAGGAGCAGGCTATTAAAGCGGGTGCTACTAAGATTGAGCTGGATGCCGAGACGTACAATCAGGATGCTATCAGGTTTTACAAAAGATTTGGGATGCGCGAAGTTGGGGAGCCGAAAAGCACTACAATAAACGGAGACAAATTTGAATTTGTACGAATGTCAAAGGATATATCACGCTAGGAAGGTCGATGAAAATTTACTCGGCTGGGATGTGGAGTAACGTCGATTGCAAAGGGGGGTATTAAATGGGCTGGTTCCTTCTATTTGTAGCGATAGCTTTCGAAGTGGCCGGTACCACATGCATGAAGCTGTCTGATGGCTTCAGCAAGTTAGTGCCGTCAGTGCTGATATTCGTTTTCTACGGGATATCCTTCGCCATTTTCTCGATAGCGCTGAAGAAAGGCATCAATCTGAGCGCTGCTTATGCCATATGGTGCGGTATTGGAATATCTTTGATCGCGGCCATAGGTATATTCTACTTCAAAGAGCCGGTGACTGCTCTGAAGATGGCCTCGATTGCTCTGATAATTGCAGGCGTGATTGGCCTAAGCTTTTGTAAGGTAACAGGATAGAGCGGGGTATAATGGTTTGTCAGTGAAGATCGGCGAAGTTATAAAATCCTCTACCGAAAGCTTTATAGCTGAGTGCTACGAGCTGCACTGTCCCCCCTCCTTTGGCAGCCTGGTACGGACGAGAGAGGGCAATATCGATATCTATGCCGTGGTATCAGGCGCTTCCACCGCCAGTATCGAAGCAGGCCGCCGCCCGATAGCCCGCGGGAGAGGCGATGTTAATGAGGAAGATATCTATCGCTCCAATCCTCAACTTGAGAAGCTGATGCGCACAGAATTCACTGCCCTGGTGGTCGGGCATGGCGATAGTGGCAAGTTCAGCCAGTATATGCCGCCGCGTCCCGCCAGGATCCATAGCTTCGTTTACTCTTGTGAACCTGATGAGGTGGCCGCGTTCAATCAGTCGCTGGCGTATCTCAGCATGCTCATTGATGTTCCGGAACGGTCGAACGAACTTATCGCTGCTACACTGCGCAACGCTGCAGCGGCGTATTCGGAACCAAGAGAGTTTCTGGTACGTGCCGGCAAGGAGCTTGCGCTGATGATTGCGGGAGATACCAATAGACTTAATATAATATTAAAGAAGGTAAAGGCGTGACAGAGGATCGCAAGCTGGGTTTTGTTATTTCCGGCGCGCTGACGAAGGGGATCGACGTAAGGCTCGATGGCGTTATATCCGTCGAAGACCTGGCGGTCGGCCGCTATGTAACTATCGAAGGGCAGAAGCGAAGATTCTTCGGTATGGTAACGGATGTTACCCTGGATGCTTCGGACCAGCGCATGATGTCTGCACCGCCTGATGTCTCTGATCCCTTTATCGCAGAAGTTATTAATGGTACCAGCACCTTCGGCAGGGTACACGTGCTGCCTATGCTTACTATCGGAGATGATGCTAGCAGTTTAGTTGAAGGGCCGCAGCCGGTGAAGACGGTGCCGTCGCATTTCTCAATTGTGCGTGAGGCCAGCGAACAGGACATCGGCTCTGTGTTCGGTTCGGTGGCCGAGGGGCAGTTCTACATCGGAACGCCGCTCGACATGGAGACCAAGGTCCGTCTCGATACGGCAAAGCTGGTGATGCGTTCTAACGGTATCTTTGGCAAGAGTGGCACGGGTAAGACGTTCCTTGCCAGGCTGGTGCTCATCGGCATACTGCAGGAGGGCTCGGCGATCAACCTTATATTTGACATGCATAATGAGTATGGCTGGAAGGGAACGAGCGAGGATAATCGCGAGATTAAGGGGCTGAAGCAGCTCTTTGGCTCGAAAGTAGCTATCTTTGCGCTTGATGCGGAAAGCGCGCGCAGGCGCAAGGTCTCCCCGGATTATGAGGTCAAGATAGGTTACGATGAGATCGAGCCTGATGATATCGCGCTGCTCAAAGAAACTCTGGACCTCACCGACGCGGCGGTGGGAGTGCCGTACCGGCTGGCCCGTCATTTCAAGGGGCGGAGGTGGCTGGAGGAGTTCCTTGCTGTCGAAGGTAAGGATGCGCTGAATGAGCTGGCGGAGAGCCTCGGGGAACACGAGGCAACAGTATCGGCGCTGCATCGCCGTCTCAGCATATTAAAGCGAATGCCATTTCTGGTTTCGGAGGTGAAGGGTAGCGCTATCGACAGCATCTTGGGCTACCTGGAACGCGGGATACACGTGGTTCTCGATTTTGGACGGCATGGAGATAACACCGCGGCGTATATATTGGTGGCGAACTTGCTCACACGGCGCATCCATGCGATGTACCGCGAGCGCACGGAGCGGGCGATGGCTGAAGGCAGCGCCAAGCCTAGGCCATTAGTCATTACCATCGAGGAGGCGCACAAGTTCCTCAGCCGCGAACTAGCCGGGCAGACAATCTTTGGCACCATCGCCCGCGAGATGAGGAAGTATAATGTAACATTGCTTGTAGTCGACCAGCGCCCCAGCGGCATTGATGAAGAGGTTATGAGCCAGCTGGGCACTAAGATAACATGTCTTCTGGATAATGAGAGGGATATCGAAAGCGCGCTCACGGGGATGTCTGGCAAGGGGGAGCTCAAGGCTGTGCTCTCGAAGCTGGATAGCAGGCAGCAGGCCCTCATCTTCGGTCATGCGGTCCCTATGCCGGTGGTGATAAAAACGCGTGATTATGGTACCGCACAGTCATACAAAGAGCTGGGATTTCGCGAGGCGCTGGAACGCAAGAAGGAGTTGGATAAGGACTTGAAGGATCTGTTTGCGGAGTGACAGTATGTAGAACTGCATTGCAAGGAGGCGGGAAATGATGCAGGATAACGTGATACAGAGTACAGGGACTAAAAAGCGTATAGAAATCGCCTGGCTGGTAAAGGTTATAGTGTTCGGTGTGCTGCTGGCTGGTGCCGGGGCTTTCTTTGGCCTTGCTCTGAAATGGGCTGGGGATGGTTATGTACATCTGGTCCCGGGGACATGGGGGCGGTGGGAGGCCATTCAATTGGGTTTGTGCGTGATGGGATCTTTCGCAGCAGTTGCAGTAGCTGCCGGTTTTGTCGCCGTTCTAATCCGTCCCTTCTGGGTGGCAGCCCTTTCTTTCCTTGTATCCTCCTTATCATTGTTTCTGACATTTGAGATTTCACTGCTTAGCTTTGTAATAGCGCTGATCTATTTCGTAATGGGGCTTATTTATCTTGCCGGCGTCAGGACGGAGATCGCTCATCGCATCAAATTCTCCATATGGCAGATTCGCAGCAGCCAGACCGTTTTCCTGGTGATTCTTGTCGCTTTAGCGTGCACCAGCCTTTATTTCGGATACGCTAAAAAGATAGATGCAGAGGGGTATAAACTGAATGATAAGGCAATAAACGGAATAGTCAGCTTTACTCGTGATCATGTTATAGATAAAGTCTTCCCAGAAGAAGATATAAATAAGTCTCAGATATTAGAAGATCTGCGCAACTATCTTGATAATGACCTGCGGGATGATATGGTGTCATATCAAGGCTATGTCCCGATGGGGCTTGCTGCAATCGCTTTCTCTATATTAATGTTGGCGACATTCATCCTTTCCTGGTTTCCGCTTCTGATTCTATCGCTTATCTTTTTCCTGCTGCTGCGTCTTAAACTGGTGAAAAGGAAAGCGCATCCGGTGGAAGTGACTAGGTTAAGCATCCAATAAAGCTCAAGGTAAATGACTAATGGTAAGCATCCAGAGCCGATCGCATGATTATCCTTTTATCGATGAACTTAAAAACTGCCTTGATGCTCCGGATGCGTATGAAGCTATTAAGGATCATCCCTGGAGTTTTTTCCTGGATAGCGGGATCAATCCCTATGGCTTGGGGCGTTACTCTTTCATAGGCAGCGATCCTTTCCTTGTATTCAGCAGCCGTGGCGGAGATATACAGCTGGGTTCGCAGGGCGATCGAATTGCTCTTAGGGGTAACCCTTTTAATATTTTGAGGGAGCAACTGAATCGATACAAGATCGACGATTCTCCATGTCCAGTGCCGTTTACCGGAGGGGCTGTAGGTTACCTTGGATATGATCTGTGCCACTTCGTCGAGAGGTTGCCTGTTACTACGAGAGACGATGTAATGCTTCCCGATTGCTGCATCGCTTTCTACGATTCTGTCGTTGCCTACGATCATGTTGATAACAGGGTTTATGCAATTGCCACCGGATTACCTGAAGTCGACAGCGTTCTGAGGGAGAGGAAAGCCAGACAGCGCATTGATGAGTTGATGTATTTAGTGTGCCATGACGGTAATAGCAACAATGTAAAACGTGCAAAAAGAATTTCATCTCAATCAAGATTTGCAGATGTAAATAATTCAGTAGAACTTCGCTCCAATTTTACGCGTGATGAATATATTAAGGCTGTAGAAAACGCTATTGAGTACATCGCGAATGGCGACATTTTCCAAGTGAACCTGTCGCAACGTTTCGAATCGGACTTAACCAGCGATCCGTATGAGTTGTATTTACGACTGCGAGGTATAAATCCGTCACCTTTTGCATGCTACTTAAATTTCGGGGAAGTGACGGTGGCCAGTGCTTCTCCCGAGAGGTTCTTGCGCCTGGACGGCAATGTTGTTGAGACAAGGCCTATGAAAGGCACGCGCCCGAGGGGGCAGTCTCCTGTTGAAGATGATGCACTTGGAGCTGAGCTTCTTAAAAGTGAGAAGGACCGTGCCGAAAATATCATGATAGTTGATCTGGAGCGGAACGATCTGGGCAAAGTATGCGAATACGGCTCAGTGAAGGTCAGTGATTTATGCACGCTTGAAAAATATGCGACGGTGTTTCAGCTTACATCCACTGTTGCAGGCAAGCTCCGGGAGGATAAGGATAGGATTGATTTGCTCAAGGCTGCTTTCCCCGGAGGTTCGATTACAGGTGCGCCCAAGGTACGGGCTATGGAGATAATAGATGAATTAGAACCAACCAGAAGAGGGATTTATACCGGATCGATAGGTTATTTGGGATTCGATGGCTGTATGGACTTGAACATTGTGATACGTACGTTCGTCATTAAAGGTAACAGGGTCTATTTTCAAGTCGGCGGCGGCATCGTTTCAGATTCCGATCCGGAAGCCGAGTATCAGGAGACGCTGGATAAAGCGCGGGCGCTTATGGCAGCATTAGGATTGCAGAATGTGGCTAAAAGTTTAAGGAGTTAATTGTATGTCAGCAAAAAAATATCCCGTCGGATCTCCCGAGGATTTAATCATTAATACCTTGCCCAAGATCGTAAGCGGTTTCAAACAATTTATCGAGGTATCTCAGGGGTTCCTTCGCGATTTTCAGCTCGACCTGCAGTTGATTTCCACAGGGACTGCCGATTCCAGCCAGATGATAGATGATCTGCAGAAGAAAATGAAAGGGTTGCAGAGAGAAATGCTGCACGCTGCTAAAACGGCTGAGCATTTTCAGGAAACAATTAATGAAATGAAGAAGCGATTGGAAGCTTAGACATGGTAGTACTGGTAATCGATAATTACGACTCTTTTGTATACAATCTGGCACAATACATCGGTCAGGCTGGCGCCAAGCCTGTCGTATACCGCAACGATGCTATCAGCATTGATGACATCGAGTTGATGACTCCGTCGCATATCATCATATCGCCGGGGCCAAAATCGCCCCTGGATGCCGGCATATCCAACGATGTGGTAAAGAGTTTTGCAGGAAGGATTCCTATATTAGGTGTATGTCTGGGGCATCAGTGTATCGGATATGTGTATGGGGGGCGTATCGAGCGGACGCGGCCAGTTCATGGGAAATCGTCATCTATATACCATGACGGTCGCACGATTTATGCTGACGCTCATAATCCCTTCGATGCGGGCCGTTACCATTCTCTGGCTATCCGGCCTGGGACGCTTTCCGATTCAGTAATCGTATCGGCTGCGACTGCGGATGGCGATATCATGGGTGTTCGCCATAAGCGATTTGTTATAGAGGGCGTTCAATTCCATCCAGAATCGGTGCTGACACCTGCAGGATACGATATGATAGGGCGCTTTCTAAGTATCTCCAGCCCAGTTTGGAATGAGACGTTTTAGATATATGGAGCAATTAGTTTACATAAATGGTGAAATTGTAAGTCGGGATAAGGCTCAGATACCTGTCTTCGATCGTGGTCTGCTGTATGGTTACGGTCTGTTTGAAACAATGCGCTCTTATAATGGCCATGTTTTTTATCTTGACCGTCATATAGCCCGCCTGGTGAATTCAGCGGGTGTTTTGGGCATCAGAGAGGCGTTAGAACCTCAAAAACTGGAGACGGGAGTATTAAGGACATTAAAGGCTAATGGGCTCGATGATGCACGCATTAGGTTGACAGTAACAGCAGGGGAGGGAAGTCGTGGCCTTGCGCTTCCGGTGTCTGGGAAACTTACGATAATCATTACAGTCGAAGAGCTTGTTCTGCCGTCTCCCGAAATGTATGCAAAAGGTTTGCGTACCTCCGTCGTTAGTATTAGAAGAAACAATCGGTCGCCATTGTGCTGTATGAAAACTCTGGGGTATCTGGAAAACCTGCTGGCTCATGCAGAGGCTGTCGACGCTGGAAGTGACGAAGCGATACTGCTGAATGTTGATGAAGAGGTTGCGGAGTGCAGCGCAAGTAATATATTTATTGTAGAAGATGGTGAGATTATTACACCTCCGATTGAAGCCGGTATACTCCCCGGTATTACACGCAGGGTTGTGATCGATTTGGCTTCCAGTCTCGGTATCAAGGTAGCGGAGGAGGCTGTTACTGTCGAGAGGCTGCTAAATGCGGAAGAGGTATTTATTACAAATTCAGTTATCGAGATTATGCCGATCGCTTCGGTAGATGGTAGAACGGTGAGGGCCGGGTCTCGAGGAAAGGTGACTGAACGCCTCGCGGAAGAATATAAAAAACTTACTATCTCTGATACTCGTTGACCCTGCTTATAAGGCTATGTTATCATAGCTGAATTTATATGAGGTTTTACAAGTGGGTATATTCGATAAGGTATTAAAACGGAGCAAGGAAGGCTGGTTCAGCAAGGTAACCACCCTTTTCGAGCAAACCACAATAGCAGATACACTTTGGGATGACCTGGAAGAACTGTTAATCTCAGCGGATGTCGGGATCGCCACTGCCACAAAATTGATTGAGCGTGTCAGGAGCAGAGCGAAGAGCGATAAGTTGAGCGACAGCGAGCAAATTTATGTTGCTCTCAAACAGGAAATGGTTAACATCCTTCAAGTGCCGTCGCCGACTAATGAACGGGAACCCGTATCATCTGTTCCGTTCGTGATATTAATTGTGGGTGTCAACGGTACAGGAAAAACCTTATCAATCGCAAAGCTGGCAAATATATATTTAAAGAAAGGAAAAAAGGTTATCATCGCTGCCGCCGATACCTTCCGTGCGGCAGCTGTGGAGCAGATAAGGATACTGGGAGACAGAATCGGGGCTGATGTAATCTATCAGAAATCAGGAGCCGACCCCGGGGCGGTAGTCTTTGATGGTTTGGAGGCTGCGCGGGCTCGCAAGGCGGATGTGGTACTGATAGACACGGCGGGGCGGTTACATACAAAGTTCAACTTGATGGAGGAGATGAAAAAGATCAAGCGAGTTATTTCTCGAAGTGATCCAAAGGCTCCTCATGAGGTTCTTCTTGTCTTGGATGCTACAACAGGTCAGAATGGGCTGGCTCAGGCCAAGTACTTCACTAATGCAGTTGATATTACCGGTATCATCTTGACCAAGCTTGATGGTACTGCTAAGGGCGGCATCGTGCTGGCGATTTGTGACCAGCTTAAGATACCAATCTTGTATATCGGAACGGGCGAGGGCGTAGACGATATCGCTCCATTTGATGCAAAAGCATTCGTCGAGGAGCTTTCTTCTTGATTGATGCAGTGATATGGTTGATATGGCCACCGGAAGATTACAGAAATGGGTTTAAATTTAAGTGGTGGTGGAATTACTTTCTGCATTGTAAGACCAGGGACCCTTACTTGGTTGGGGGGATAGAGACCATCGTATATTTCCCCAAAGGTGATTAATTGCTGAAGTTATTGACCTGCCAATATGATAATCGCCTCATTGGGATTGGAGGCAATATAGTTGTTAAAAAATAAACGCTTCTTGGTTGGAGTAGCAGTCTCTATCGCGTTGCTTTTCCTATTTCTTTATAGGACAGACTTTTCTGAGATGTGGCGGGCATTAAAAGAAGCAAAATATGTATTTCTTATACCCGGTGTGCTGATTTATTTCTGCGGCGTTTACTTCCGCGCTCTCCGTTGGCAGTACTTCCTGAAACCGTTAGGCAACTTCTCCTCATTCCGACTCTTCCCTCTGGTGGTCATCGGTTTTTTAGTCAACAATGTATTGCCCGGCCGTCTTGGTATTGTCGCTAGGGCATACATTTTGGGAGAGAAAGAAAACATAAGCAAGATGTCGGTTGGCGGCACCATGGTGGCGGAACAGGTTTTCGATGGGGTAATACTACTGGTGTTTGCGTTATTCATATCGATTGTTGCTCCATTATCTGGTCTGGTGCAACAGGCAGTTTATATTGCAGCCGGTCTTTTCTCAGCGGCGTTGTTGCTGTGCTTTGTGTTGGCCCTCTCAGAGAGGTTTACGCGGAAGGCGATAGCTATGTTGCTGATCGTTCTGCCGAAGAGATGGCGCAGCAGAACTGAAGGGTTGATACTCCGTTTGATTGAGGGATTAAGGTTCATGCGCAGTCCCAAGAAGCTAATAATCACATTGGTATTATCGGCTTTGGTCTGGCTATGTGAGGCGGGGTTATTTTATATGGCAGCTCGTTCATTCGATCTTGGGCAGCCATTTTATATTATGCTGCTGGTTACTTCTGTTGCCAGTCTGAGCTGGGCGCTCATATTCGTTGCTCCGGGAGGTGTCGGGCCTTTCGATTATTTCTGCAAAGCAACAATGATGTTATTCATACCTGCCGGAGTTGTCGCTTCGGCGTATGAAGCCTCAGTGAGCGCTTATGTTATCGTTCTGCATGCTGTTATCCTTTTACCTGTGATAGCGCTTGGCTTTGTGTTTTTGTGGAAAGAAAATTTCTCTTTGGCGAAAGTGAAGGCGATTGGCAGTCATCGGCGGTCGGTGAAGTGATAATTAATGTAATTAGATATATAAATGTGTTGATTTATAATTTTATTTACTGCTTAATCTGACTTTCAGCAATGATCAAGACATCTTAGAGACGTTTGATAATCCAAAGGTAGAGCCTTCTGAGTGTTTCCAAACGGTAGAGAATTCAGACGTTCACTTTAGGTCAGGCGTAGATTATCCACTGTACCATCCATTGCATCGAATCCCAATACCCGTTTGACATAGGTAAGCCTGATATTGCAGGGAAGAAGAAGACGAAGCAAGCGATATTGAGGGCAAGATAGCCTCCGACAGCCCACTTACCCCACTTGTACCTTGTCCATAACCACTCAATCCATAGAGTGGTTGCAAGGATTACGAAGAGTAGACTTGGATAGAAGTGATATATGAAGATTACCCGGCTGATAGGGATGAAAAAGAGCCATTGGGTAAGGAAGGGAATAATGATAAATAAAGCAACCTCGCGCCTGTGACCTACCTCACGCCAAAGGGGACGGAAAGTACTTGCGATAAAATTGGTAACCCTGTTCTTCATACTGTTAGCAAGCCAGCTGATGACGACCATCACGGTAGGAATCATTATTGGTATACTCGCCCACCACAGAGCTGGGTTACCAAAGCTGGCGATGTAGGCTCGGGTAGTAGGGAAGTAACCCACATAGAACCAAACCGGGTTTAGCATGAAAGGCCAGGTGTACCACGGCGAGCCTCCGGGATGCGGTGTTGTCAGATGGGCATGGAACTGATACATGCTTAACTGCATGTGCCACCAGTCCCTAAGGCCATGTCCCACAAGAAAGTAGGGGACATAGGAAAGCATATAGATGGACACCGCTGCCGCCACGCCACCCACAAACCAACAGACCTCGCTCTTCCTGATTGTTCGCTCGCGCACTTTCAGTATAATCAGCAGCAACATCATGCCAGCGAAGCCGTACATAATAAACCACTTGTTAGAGAATCCAAGACCAAAAAATACCAAGCTCCAGAAAAGGTATTTACCTCCATGGGAGGGGTCTTGCCAGTAGCGGTAGAAGAAATAGAACATACCAACGAAAAAGAAAATAAGAAATGTATCCGGAGTAGCAATCCTGGCTTGGGCAAAGTGCATGAAGTCAAATGTGAGTAAAAAGGCAGCAATAAGGCCAGCCCGAGGGGTCCCGAACATGCGCTTGGCGAAAAGGAAGATGAGAATGATTGTCAGGGTGGCAAAGATGACTCCAGCGATGCGCCAGGCAAAGGGATTGTGACCGAAGATCCCTATGCTGGCAGCGATTATGAGCTTGCTCAGGGGCGGATGGTCCCAACTCGTCGGCTCTTGGAGTTTCAGGTACTCTTCTGCCGTCCTAACGTAGTATATTTCATCGAAATATGCGGCTGATTTTGAGCTTCCAGGGTTATCGACAAGTTGTTGCTCGTCGATAAGAGCATTAGCTGCTGTCGCATCACCGTCTGTAGAAATGCCGCTTATGGCTAGTTTAAGGCTACCTGAGAAGAGGGCCACTTCCCCGATTCGCCCTGACTTCCCTTTGAACTCCAGACGAACATATCTGGTATCTTGGCCCAAATCGACATAACTCCACTCCCGACAGGTCCCTGATTTCTTCAGGTTGCCTGCTAAATTCCAACCTTCTGGGGAGCCCCAATAGATGTCAACATCAACGTTACTGGCGTCTTGGACAAGAAAGTAGACTTTATCCACATGGCTTGTATTCCCAATATCCAGATAGACCTCATCAGGATCCTGCTGGGGAACAAAGTCAGAGGTGGGAACATGCCTATCCCCTAAGTTCCAGACGGCCACGGAAAAGAAGAGAATAACGAGAGTTGCCAAAATGAGAGCGTGCCGCCAGCGTGTAGGTTCTCCGCGAGCCGGGGGCACTGGCTCCTTCTCATCTCCCTCAGTTTCAGGTGAGACAGGGGCAACTTTCTTGGGTACTATCTCTGGCGAAGGATGAGAAACTTTTTTCATTTCAGGACCTCTGTAGCCGGTTTATTCCGCTGCATCCTCCAGAAACTCCAGACAGCGAAAAAGAACAGAATAGCATTGATGGGAGCCAGAACGTAAATGGACCAGTGCCCATCAGGGATGAATGCTCCGGCATTTAGCATTGACATTACATAAACCAGGTTGGCCAGATACGTGCCTGTGAGTCCCAAATAAATCCAAGTTGTTAAGCGTCTAAATGTGAAACGTCCAGACCAACTCATGGCGAGAAGCACGAAGACTGGGAAGAGATATCGCTCGTGTATCCTTGTCATCAGCATGAAAAAGCCGAACATGAGTAGGAAGACGGCGAAAATAGCCGCTTTCTGTTCGTATCTCCGATGAAGCTGCCACATGACAAAAGCTGCAAAGATGACGAAAGCAAGGATGCCCCAAATCTGATAGGTAAGTCCGAGGTGCGTAACAGTGTCCGTCTTCCAGAAGCCCAGTAACGCCCAGAAGTTATAGGCATTGAGGCTGTTATAGGGATACATATTGTATCCACTGTAGCGGTCAACCAGAAACGTTATGGGGTTGTCCCAGTGAAACGGTATGATAAACAATAAGATCAAGACGAAGAAGACAACGCCGCTGGATATAGCACGCTTCCAGCCCCCGTTTCTCAGCATAACATAGGCTAGTACCGGGAGAAGGATAACGCTTTGAGGCTTGGTGAGTATGGCAAGGCTAAACAAGCCGCCTGAAAGCTCGTATCTGGAGCGCATAAGCGCAAACAGTGAGGCAACCATAAAGAAGGTGTAAATGGAGTCCATCTGCCCCCACACTGCGAGATCGAAGATGAGCGCAGGATTAAAGGCATACACAGCCATGGCACCCAGGGAGAACAGGAAAGAATACCTGGGGCGCAAGAAGCGGAAGATAAGATAGGCTGTGGCGAGGTCGAACAGGTTTTGGGGTAGCTTGATGAGAATGTCCAAGCTGCCCGGCCCTATGGCATGTGCAAGCTTACCGAACAGCCAGAAAATGTATATGCTGAACGGGGGATAGTCGCACCATGTTGAATCGTAGAAGTTGTGCAGCCCCTTTTCGGCAGCAATGTTGTACCACGCCTTAAAGGTTCCTTCATCTACATGGTAACCATGATAGTGGAACAGGAGCAATCGGACGAGCAGGGATATCGCGAGAATTACTATGACTAGGAAAACCTGACCTCTGCGTTCAGAGGCGAAGCGTTGCAGTTTTTCTAAGGCCTTTATTTGCATTCCCGCTTTTTCCAGAAGCCGCTGTGAGCTGTCATTGTCTCCCGATTATCGCCGAATGGCAGCGCGGCTACATTGTCGCACAGATACCATAAGTGCAGCAACTCTTACGGAGTCACATGATATATAGAGAGAATCATCTTTCCTCTACCAACCCAGGTGGACACTCCAAAGGGTTCCCCATAGATTAACCGCCACAGATATGGCTACCAGAGCAACCATCGTCTTGTTCATGGTTTTACCCATACCTGAAGCGATTAGTATCATAAGAAACGGCAGGAAATCCAGACTATAACGGTACCCAAACTGAACCCATCCCGTGGAGAACCATAATAGAGTAGGCAACAAAATACCCACTACTGCTAACAATGACCATAGGTTGGTTGATTCGGAGAATTTGGCCTTTATAGCATATAGGATTGCTGGTGTTGTGAGTAAGATACTCATTCCGTCGGGACTGGGTTTTAGGAAAGGGAAATAAGAAATATACTGCGGCGGCATAAGCAGAATAGTGTATAACTGCTTTGGTATGTAATGGAGGCTAAACATGCCATACTGCTCGATGTCAACAGCGAAATAGGAGGCGTAGGAGTGAAGAGAATAGCCAGTCTGCAGGGGACTCCCGAAGCGCAAGTAGTTGAAATAACCATAGAAGGCTAGGGGTATAGCCAGACCAGCAATAAATTGCAGGGGGCGACGTGGTCCCCCCTCTTTGTATAACATTGCTAGAAAAAAGATACTTCCCATTACGACTGGCAGCCTACTTAGAACTGATAGCCCTAATAATAGCCCTATCAGCACTGCTCTTTTCCTTCCGAAGTATTCAATTAGACTGAGAAGTAAGAAGAAAACCGCAACTATCTCAGCGAAGAACCAAGTGGTTCCTGTTGTGGCCACAGCCCAGTGAACTGTACCGAAACCAAATAGAATTGTGAGCAGCAGTCGTTTACAGTCCTTGACGCTCATACGACCCAATAATATCCAGATTAGCGCAACATTGATGGCTCCTATGAGCATAGATATGCGGACCTCATCGGTACCTGTTCCCCATATGGCCACTGCGGGGAGCAGTACCAACGCTGGCACAGGGGGGCTTGGCAAATAGTATTTTCCGTTGTAACTTACAAGGTCTTGGTAATAGTCAGGGAAGCCCTGTAGGTCAGTTCTACCATCGAGAAATGCCTGAGATTGGTAAACATAATGCTTGTACCATTCGAGAGGGGTGGAATTTGATAGAAAGTAGACACCGAAGACTATCCCTACAATCAACAGCGGGATCAGAGATTGCTTCAAGCTTTTGCTCATGCTTGCAAATTATAGATTAGATATCGTCATTATTCAAATTTGTTGTTCACTTCTGCGTTTTACTGTAGAATACTTCCATAGATTTTATGAGTGAGAAGATGACCCCGCTGAGACAGCAATACCTCCGTATCAAGAAGAAGTATCCTAATACCATCGTGTTCTTCCGCCTGGGCGACTTCTACGAGACGTTCGATGATGACGCGAAGGTCGTGTCTAAAGAGCTGGAGATAGTTCTAACCTCTCGTGAGATGGGGAAGGGCAACAAGGTGCCGCTGGCGGGAATCCCGTATCATGCTCTGGATAACTATCTGGCCCGGCTCATCAACAGGGGATATAAAGTTGCCATTTGTGAGCAGCTCAGCGATCCCAAGGCTAAGGGCCTCGTGGAGCGCGATGTCGTGCGCGTAGTTACGCCGGGCACCGTGGTCGAGCCGGGGCTGCTGCGCGGCAACGTAAATAATTATCTCGCTTCTATTGTGACTGAGGGACAACAGGCAGGCATCGCTTATGCCGATATAACTACCAGCGAATTCCAGACCACGCAGCTTCCCAGCGAACGTATGCAATCGGAGCTGGAGCGCCTGCGCCCGTCGGAAATCCTGGCTCCGAAGGGCGCAGAAGTGCAGGGCGGCGCTGCTCCGGTCACTCCGGTCGATGTCCAATATTTCGAACTGGAAGCTACGCGGCATCTTCTCCGCGAGCATTTTGGCGTAACCAGCCTTGAGGGCTACGGGTGCGCTAATCTGCCTCTGGCAATACGTTCCGCAGGTGCTATCGTGCACTACCTTGGGGAGACGCAGAAGCCAGCATTAAAGCAGCTGACCAGCCTCTCGACGTACAGCACCGAATCGTTCATGACGCTGGACCCGCAGACACGCCGCAACCTGGAGCTGTTCCAGACGTTCCGTCAGGATAAGGAGGGCTCCTTGGTCTCGGTTATTGACCTGACTAGGACGCCGATGGGGGCTAGGCTGCTGCGGCGGTGGGTGGGGCAGCCGCTATTGGATGTGGCGCAGCTCAGTCGCAGACTGGACGCGGTGGCATGGTTCCATGCCGATACCCGCCGTCGCACGAAGGTAATAGCGATACTGAGCAAGATCGCTGACCTAGAGAGGCTGATTAATCGTGTAAGGAGCGGTATCGCCACGCCCAGGGAGATAGTGGCGCTGCGCCGCAGCCTTGAGGCGTCGTCCGAGCTTCGGGATGTCATGCAGAAGGAGCAGGCGGGTGGTGTCGAATGGCTGTTTCAGAGCATTGATCACTGCGCAGAAACGATCGATTTAATATTAAAAGCAATCGCCGATGAGCCTCCGCAGAACCTCGGATACGGGGTCATCAAAGCAGGGTTCTCCCCGGAGCTGGATTCCATAAGAGTGGCAGCTAAGGATGCGAAGAGCTACCTTGCGAATCTGGAACGTGTCGAGCGCGAGCGCACGGGCATAAAGTCCCTCAAAGTCGGGTACAACAGGGTCTTCGGATATTACATCGAGATATCGAATTCGAACCTGCCACAGGTGCCTGACGATTATATCCGCAAGCAGACACTGGTGAACGCCGAGCGCTTCTTCACACCGCAGCTGAAGGAATACGAATCGCTCATCCTGAACGCCCAGGAGCGCCTCGCTGAACTCGAAGGCACGTTATACCGGCAGGTTTTGGGGCAGGTCGGGCTAGCCGCTGAGCGCATCTTGGACACTGCTTCAGCCATAGCTCAGCTGGACGTGTTTTCCTCGCTGGGGGAAGCAGCAGTGCGTTCTGGCTATGTGAGGCCTGAACTGAATGAGGGCAATGTTATTTCTATATCAAACGGGCGTCATCCTGTAGTAGAACGCATGCTGGACGGCGAGCCTTTTATACCCAATGATACCTATCTATCGAACGATGAAGTGCAGATGGTCATACTCACCGGGCCAAACATGGCGGGCAAGTCGACATATCTGCGACAGGTGGCACTCATAGTTCTCATGGCTCAGATCGGGAGCTTTGTCCCGGCGGATTCTGCTACGATCGGCATAGTCGATAGGATATTCACCCGCGTTGGCGCGCAGGATGACCTGACAACGGGTCGCTCCACATTTATGGTGGAGATGGAGGAAACGGCCAACATCCTGAATCATGCCACGTCGCGGTCACTTCTGATATTGGATGAGATCGGCAGGGGCACCAGCACCTACGATGGCATTTCGATAGCGCAGGCGGTGGCGGAATATATTCACAACCATCCCAAAATGGGCGCCAAGACGATATTTGCGACGCATTACCATGAGCTGGTCGAGTTGGCCAGCTTCTTACCGCGGGTCAAGAATTTCAACGTCGCCGTTGCCGAGGAGAAGGGCAGGGTCATCTTCCTGCGCCGCATTATGCCGGGTGGCGCCGACAAGAGCTACGGCATCCACGTAGCGCAGCTGGCCGGCCTGCCGCGTGCGGTGGTGCATCGCGCCGAAGAAGTGTTGTCAAATTTGGAGGATAAGCGTCACGGCAGCGGAAAGATCAAAGCGGCCTCGTCCCCTCAGCTTCCGCTCTTCGTCGGGGAGACGGTTTCATCGGAGGTTATCGACGAATTGTCGGGGCTGGAGCCGGATGCGATGACGCCGCTTGAGGCGTTAAACAAATTGTATGAATTGAAGAAAAAAGCACAGAATAATAAAGGTACCGGAGAGAGAAGATGAAAATATTAGCAGCTATTATCGCGCTTCTTTGTGGCATAGCGGTCCTTGTGGGCATATTTCTACCCTGGGCTGAGGCATCTGGCTCCGTATTAGGTGTTCATTTCTCGCTTTCTGTTACAGGATTGGATGTGATAAATGCCTCGGGTTGGGATATCGCCGAAATTGCATTGTCGGATAACTTGCATGCTGTACTGGTACTGGTCGGAGCTGCGATAATGATCGTTTGCACTTTGCCGGCGCTGATTCTGTCTATTTCATCCAAAGGTGGAGGAGTGGCAGTTTCGGCCTTCGGTATTTTAATTTCGCTGGCGTCCTTAGTTGCCATTGGCGGGCTGGCATGGTTCTTCATCGATATGTCCAGCATTGAGAACTGGACTGATTATATTGGATATGGTGCTTATATCTGCGGCGGCGGGGCAGTACTGGGGCTGATTTTCGGCGCGCTGTCTTCGGCAAAGTAATATACTGTAAGTGTGGACTACACAAATTCTAAATTTAATAGTACAATTGCGCAAAGGGTTGAGTAGCCTTATAAGGAGAGGTAAGTAAGGATAGAAAGGAGCAGTGCAATGAGGATAGCAGGGTCAATTATCACTTTGATTTGCGGGATTGTGGTAATAGTAGGTATCTTCCTAGCATGGTATGAATACTGCGAGGGTGCATGGGGGTGGGAGCAGTGTGTTACCGTTTCTGGCTGGAATTTTGGAGACTGGGGTGATTGGGCAGGAACCTGGGTAGTACTAGGTGGTGGAGTATTAATGACTGTATGTGCATTACCAGCTTTTATAGTATCTTTGGCTTCTAAAGGTGGCAGAGCTGCGATAGTAACACTAGGAATATTTGCCATGCTTGGCGCTCTAGTAGCTATCGGTGGCTGTATTTGGTACATAGTTGAAGCTCTAGATTCAATAAACTGGTACGGTGGCTCAATAGCCTACGGATTATATATTACTGCTGCAGCTGCTGTATTAGGTTTCATATTCGCTATCTTGACAGCTGCGTTTTCAAAGGGAAGACAGGACTGGTAACCAAACCGTGGTAGTTATGAGAGAGGTTATTTAATGTCAGAGCCGAAGAAAATAGATACAGTCCCGACTAAGTGCGGCAAGTGTTCTTCCGATCAAGTAGAACATCAGGAAATGACTATGTATGGAAAGCTCGGCTTTATGGGACCTGATTACAGGTTCGATTGTTACATCTGCAGGGAATGCGGTTATTCCGAGCTGTTCTTCCAAAAGGCCAAATGGATAAAGTGACCATAGATGCCCATCGAAGTCTTAGCGCCGGACGTTGTCGCCAAGATAGCTGCCGGTGAGGTAGTAGAACGGCCAGCATCGGTGGTGAAGGAACTGGTAGAGAACGCCATCGATGCTGGTTCAAAGCAGATTAGAATCGAAGCCAGTCATGGCGGGATCAAACTGATCAGAGTCATTGATAACGGCTTAGGCATTTCCTCAGGTGAAGTCGCTCTCGCATTCGAGCGCCATGCCACCAGCAAGGTTCGTGGTACCGCGGACCTTGAAAGTATCTCCACACTAGGGTTCAGGGGCGAGGCACTCCCCAGCATAGCAGCTGTATCGCAAGTTAACATAACTACACGCACCAGCAAAGATTCAACTGGTACATACCTCAATCTGCAGGGCGGGAAGGTAATCGAGCGGGGACAGAAGGCCAGCCCTCAGGGGACATCGGTAACTGTACAAAACCTTTTTCAAAATGTGCCTGCACGTCTAAAATTCCTCAAGTCGATCCCTACTGAAAGTGCGCACATATCGGACCTCGTCAGCCAGTACAGCCTTGCTTATCCGGAGATAAGATTTGAACTCGCGGTTGATAGCAAAACTGTTTTACAGACTCCGGGCAACGGCAATCTGCGCGATGTTCTTGTTGAGGTATACGGATTAAAGACGGCTGAGGCGATGATCGAGGTTGTCGATAGCGGTTCGCAAGTATATGGATTTGTCAGCCCTCCCAGCCTGACGCGCTCCCGTCGCGACAGCCTGAGTTTCTTTGTTAACCGAAGGTGGGTGAAAAGTGGCCTTCTGACACGGGCTACCGAAGAAGCGTACTCAGGGTTGCTCATGACCGGGAAGCACCCCATTGCTGTTTTGAATATTTCTATCCCGCTTAGTGATATAGATGTCAACGTCCATCCCGCTAAGACCGAGGTCAGATTTCGCAGTGAGGGGGAGGTGTTCACCCTGGTGCAGCGGGCGGTGCGTGCGGCGCTGGTTGCAGAAGCGTCCGTGCCCGATACGAAAAGGGCTCCGCGTCCCATCGGTTTATCCACTGCGACGGCCGGATTAGATCGGACCGCTATGCAGGAGAGACTATTCAATGAGCCTGCTCCGGCGCAAGTACAGCACCCCCACAAAGTCCTGCCCGAATCGCGGTTACCGATTTTACGTATCATCGGGCAACTGGCAGTTACCTATATCGTAGCTGAAGGCCCTGACGGTATGTATCTTATCGATCAGCACGCTGCCCACGAGCGTATCTTGTTCGAACAGGTGATGGCGCAGCGAGCCAGGTGCGCTGTGGAAGTGCAGGGGACCCTTGAGCCTGTAACGATTGAGCTTTCACCGCGACAGGAAAGCATGTTAAACAGGGCTCAGGAAGCATTGAAATCGTATGGATTTGCCGTCGAACCTTTCGGTGGCAAGACTTATCTGGTGCGCGCCGCCCCAGCTTTACTGGGAGAGGGCGATATTATACGGGTGGTGCACGAGATAATCGATATGTTCTCTGAAGAAGGGGACAGGGCAAAGGGGGATGAGGAAATCGCCGCTACCATTGCATGCCACGGCGCGGTCAGGGCTGGCAAGGTTCTAAATGTCGAAGAGATGGTACGGCTTGTTCGCGATTTGGAGAAGGCAGAGTCTCCACTCACCTGTCCTCATGGCAGACCCTCGATGATTCGCTTTTCGTCATCTCAATTAGAGCGAGACTTCGGCCGCTCCTCATAGCTGTAGGTTGAGATTTGAATCAACCCCCTTAATCCCCCAAGAATGGGGGATTTTTTAATCTGGGGGACACCCCCAAATCCCCCGCCAGAGGGTGATCCCTCTGTACTTCCCTATTCTGATTAACGAAAAAGGCGGGGTTAAATTCCCTCTCCCTTGAGGGGAGAGGTGAAGGTGAGGGTGAGCGATCATAGCTGCAAGTAGTTGTGGGCGTAGATAGTCTTGTTCTTCAATATAGCGACGGTTTTTGCCAGTTCAGCCTGCTTGGTGTCGCTCATATTAAGATTTGACATGTCGAATTCCTCACCCGCGGCGCAGGCATCATACAGAGCTAAGTAGGCTTTCCCTATTGGAGTAGAGTCGTCGCGGCCCTCAAGAAGTTCGATTGTATCCATCAAATCTTTATCGCATGGGTCAAGTATGGCGGTGTCCATGCCCGCGCCCATAAGCATTACCAGATAGATGCGGTTCAGCACCTTCCTGACGTTGTCGGGGGCGCCGTTGGATACGTTGGAAAGGCCGCACGTCATATGCAGCGGCGGGTCCATGATCGACTTTGCGACCAGCGTCATTTGTAGCACCTCGGGGGCATGCTCCTGAGTGCCGTTAACAGTCATAACGAGCGGGTCGATGTACAGGTTCTGCATTGGCACACCGGCGGCTTCTGCGGCGGGCAGAAGATCCTCGACGAGTATCTGAGCCCTGGCGTCGGCGCTAACCGGTAATCCCGTGGCGCGAAGCGTCAGCGCGATGATATCGACATCGCATTTTGCAGCGAGGGGGAACAGCACGCTCATTCGCTTGGGATCGGCATTTGTGCTATTGATGATCGGCTTGCGTTTGCATACCTTGAGCCCGGCTTCGATGGCTTCCGCGTTGGTCGTATCCAGCGAGAGCGGTACGTCGACCACCTCCTGAACGGCGTTGACCATCCAGTCCATGACCTCGGGTCCGGCCTTTTTCTGAGGCCCTATATTGAGATCGAGCATTTTAGCTCCACAGTCTGCCTGCTTCTTGGCCAGGTTTTGGATGAAGGCCTTATCCCGCCCCTCGATTGCGGCTCTTACCTCCCTGTTGATTATATGAATGCATTCTCCGATCGGTATAAACATCGTCTTATCCCTTAGCCGAAATTAAATTGAGCTTGACAGCCATATCTGCAACACCTTGACGTAACGGTGATTGGGCTGGAAGATTGAAAAGGGGCTTGCCGCTTACCTCCAGATCAAGTATGTAAGGGTCCTCGGAAATAGCCGCGATGAGATTGAGTCCCGAGTTATCGATCGCCTGCCTGATTTGTGGCGGTATCCCGCTTCGAACTCTGTTTACTACGAGGCATATCCTGTCGACGTGGCTTCGCAGTTCGCCAATGAGGTCTTTCATTCGCGCTGCGGCGGTTATTCCTCTGATCGATGGATCGGAGATTATCAGGAGTATGTCCACAGCACGTGCCGTCTGGCGGCTGATATGCTCCATCCCGGCCTCGTTATCGATTACAACATAGTCGTAGTGGCTTGCCAGCCGGTCGATGCTGTTTCGCAGCCAGTTGTTGGCGGCGCAGTAGCACCCCGGCCCCTCCGGGCGCCCCATTGCCAGCAGGTCGATACCTTTCGATTCAACCAGCGCTTCCCTGATCTTTAACTCCAGATATTCCGGCTTCGGTATGCCGGCGCGCTCAACGGCCTTGCGGTCGAGCATGCCCTCACGGATGCTGCCGATGGTTTCTTCTAAAGGCAGGCCCAGCGCCATATGCAGGTTTGAGCTCGGGTCGCCGTCGATGGCCAGCACCGTACCGTTCCCGGACAGCAATTTGATAAGCAGGGCAGCGATTGATGTCTTTCCTGTGCCGCCTTTTCCTGCTATTGCGATGGTCTTGGTCATCTGCTCTATTTCCAGTTTCGCTTCAGGTAGCCGCCGATATCCGCGGCATCGCGCGGGCCGACCATTATCGTCCAGCCGGGCAATTCCTCCTCGAGCTCGCCTTTGATGATGGCAACTCCGCCCGGAATAATCAGCTTCTTGTGTGCCAGCTTGTCGCTGATACCGGACGATTTAACTGCACGGCCGATTCGCACGGCATCGAATTTGCCTGCAGCCCAGGCCGTAAGCACCGATAGCCCTTCGGTATCGCATACTAGGAGCCACGATGGATAGCCTGCAGCCTCAAATTCCCCGGCGACCGAGAAGTAGGTCAGAGAAAAATTGGTCGTGACTCCCAGCGGGCTGTCGCGATCCGGCTGTCCGACCTGATAAATTCCGGGGGCCATCTGTATCGGCTTCTGCGGATCGGTATAGATGTTGAGACGCAGGGTGATCAAAGAATATATGGCTGCGGGATCGAAGCGATCCAGCACTACAATGGAAGCATACTTTGCGATCTGCTGTGCCGCAAGCAGAACTTCTTCACCCGGGAACGCTATGACAGGGAAGCCCAGCGGCTGGTAGCTGGCCTTGATGGCTGTCCTGCGGATCTGCGTCAAAGCTGTCAGTGATGCGCCGAATTCTCTTGCCCCCGGGTCGAGCACGATATCCTCGACGCCTGCATCCATTATCTTCTGCGAAAGCTCGGCAAGCGCATCAAGCCCGCCGGGTTCATATATGGCGATAGGGCAGAGGTACTTCTTAGCCAGTGCTGCCATCTCTGTATAATTATCCTTTGTCGCAGCGTATATCAAAGGTCTTGCACCGGCAGTTTTCGCCAACGCTTTATCTATTGCCGAAGCATTAGTTGACATAAGAATCAAAGGCGAGTTTGATTTTGTTGCTACCGCTTCGATGCATTTCACGAACGTATCCGCGTCGCCGGATGCATTCTCGATAGCGACGCCGTCGAGTTTGAATACCTTGCCCACGCGCTCCACACTGTAGCTTGAGATATCGCCGGCAAGTTTTGCAGCTTTGCCTATGGGCTCGGTGTCCTTGATGCGTATAAATAGCCCCGTCGGATGGAAGAACGTCTTCTCATGGCGGAACATCACCGTCTCGTTGCCGACCTCGACCTTGCGCTCGCCTGAACTAATTGAGACCAGCCTTATCGGCGGCCTTGAAGCGGTCTCCAGCTGCTTCTTGCTCTCGTCCGAGATGTGAGGGCAGAGTGAGAGCTCGACGGACTTGCTGGCCAGCTTCATGGCGAATGCCAGGCAGGTAGGGAATCCACAATCCTTGCAGTTGGTCTTTGGCAGAAATTTGTATATCTGAATACCTGTAAGCGCCATTTCCAGCTCCTCCTATCGAGCTCCCGTCAGTTTATCAATTGTTGTCTTTATAACTTCTACAGATCTCGGGTGTCGCAGTGTGATAATATTGGCCCCAGCATTCAGCATCGCTATAGCCGTGACCTCTTCCCACATGATCGCACGCTGCTCATTGTCGCCCCAGCTATCGGGAACGCCTTCTACTGTCTTCGCTTCCTTCTGTCGCCAGGACTCGGTTCCCACGTTGCAGATCATGGGCATGGCGGCCATCTTATCTCCGCCGAGCGCGGCCAGCCTCAGGCGTTCCATGACCGAATAGGAATACTCCAGACCATAGCCCAGCGCGCCGACGTCGGGGTCCATCAGTATCGAATCGAGGGGAAGTCCTACATCGTGCAGCAGGACGTTGAGCTGTTTTGCCAGATTGATATCCAGAGGCGAGTGCCCTATGGCCACATGCCCGTCGGCGATACAGCTCGCGGCTATGGTGCGATAGTTCTTCTCCTCGCAGTTACCTAGTGCCACCCGCTGTCCTCGGGCTACATCCGATGCAGCTCTTAATACTTCAACGTCTTTTTCCGCCACTCCGGGACCTAGGACGATGACAGGTACATCGACAGCGGAGAGGACTTTAGCAACACTTTTCTTTGCTTGCTCGGCGCCGGTGTCGGATACTTCCGGATGCGCGCTGCGTAATCGTAGAGCTATAATATCGGCGCCGAATTCCACGGCCTTCCTTGCCCATTTCGCGGTGTCGGATGTTACTTTACCCCATGCAGATATCAGGTGGGGAGACCAGTCTTCCGGCTTGCAGTCGAGAATCTCGATCGCGATTACCGGCTTGTTTAGCATGCTGCCTTCAAATTTCAAGAAAGGCAAAGTGTTCTCGCCGCCGACGGTTACGGCCTTGCGCCCGCCTGCGCCGCCAAGCGTGACCTGATGCACCTTGCCAGTCCATTTCTCGATTGGTATCTGCACTGCCAACATGTGTTTTCTCCTTTACTTACGGTTATGAGATGAAGGATAAAACAATTTTAATATATCGAGGACGCATTTACATCAGCGGCTCCATCGTTAGCGCGGGATGGCCCTTCCCCTCTAAGAAGGGCAGAAGCACCTCTAACGTGGTGACAGTATCCCCGTCAGCGATCTTGTCCATCAGGTCAGGTGCGCCCAGCCGTTCGCACGCGGACTTTAGTTCGTCTGCGAATTCCTCTTTGATATTTTTCGATAGCCACACCACTCGCTTGAGCCCGCCTTCGAAAGGGATGTACTTGGGACTGGTAACCCAGCGTTTGCTGTGTCCCATCATCCCAGGAGTCTGCTGACCCCCGCCGACGTTGGCCATCAGCGTGGTGAAAGTCATCCCGCTCGGCGTCATGCTGAAGTCGTCGCGTGACACCACCATCACTCCGTTGGCTTCAGGGATGATTATCGTAACAGCCTCGCAGCAGCCGCAGGTGGTCATAGGCGAGTCCATCAGCGAATAGAACGTGAAGCGATCTACAGTTCTGTTGGAGTGATCGTATACGAAATTGTTGACGCCTTCCCATTCACCCTTGGCCTCGTTGATGGTGTTGCCCTTGGGCACGGGCTGATTGGGGCCGGTGGGGTTGATCTCACATGCGGCACGGCAATCGAGCCAGGAGTAAGCGCCGCACAGGCCGGTGCGCTCAGGTGGGATGATGCATACATGGTTGGGTGCAAAAGATTGACATAAGGTACAACTGTAGTACGTATCGACGGCCTCGTCGGTCAGGCCGGCTAAACGCTTGTCTCTCTCCCTGTACGATTCTCGTGCCTGCGGCAACAGTTTATCGATCTCAACCTTATTGGTGTAAATCGTTACCTGCACCTTGTCTACGATGGTGTCGAAGTCATTATGCAGGCTGGTGTGTACTATATCGCCGAAGTGTTTCAGCCTGAATCCCTGTTTAAAGGCATTCCTGCTGACGCGGACCCAGACGATGTCGCGCTGCCCTATATGCTGCACGCCCTCGGCGCAATTGATGAAATTGTGTATCTGGCGCTCCAGCACCGGCTCAAAGTCCCTCTGCATCTTGCGGCCGGCAACGTCTACGATGATCGCTATCGGCATCGTGGAGCCCTCTGCGCAGTCGGTGATATCGGAGCCTACGATGCTAACCTTGCCGTCCTGCACCTTGTCGGCAGCCTTCATCCTGAGCCATTCCATTCCCTTTGCGCCCTTGCCGCCCCATTCGCAGTGCATATCGGCGCGGCGCACTATCTCGCCCTCAAACGCTGGACCGAAGGCGACAGGGATCGGTACAGTAGCTATCTTGATCTTGATGCCGCGCACCTCAATGCATCGCTGTACCAGCCGCACGGCGCGTTCCAGATCATCCTTGCCCGGTATGTCGTCGAACGGCATGCTGATGAGGTGTTCCTGTGTTGTCAGGCCTGATGGCAGGGCATGCGGTACGGCGGTGTCGCATATTATGGGGAACCCAAATGCCAGGGCGCCGGCGCCCGTCGCAACCTTGACCTCGTCCAGGGGGCCAAGGCAGAGCACGTATGCCAGACAGCGGTTCTTATTGTATGACAGTATATCGCGGGAATTGCCTGCCATTATGTTGCCGAATCCCATCGCTGCCCTGGCGGCATAGCCCACCGCATATATCGTGGATTCGGTATCGGTGCCCAGAGGCACTGTATACGTGTTGTACCCCAGCTCGACGCCTTCCTCCAGGAGCTGGTCGACGATCGATCTTTCGTTTGACATTGATGACAGGAACACGAGCTGGCCGCGCGACTGCAGCTCACGCACGATCTTGACCGCCACCTCGTTGCTCTTGGCGGCGCCGATGATGGCGGCAAATCCGGGCATGCTGCCGTCCACCATTTTTACTCCCCAGGCGCGGGTCTGCACATCGCTTATCGGGCCGTTGTATTTGTAGTTGTTGCGTGTCTCTGGCTGCTTCCCCTCGACGAACTCGACACCTTTGATGATCTCCTCAGCGAACAGCGTGGTCAGGCCGGCATTAACTGTCTCTTCAAGATTTGGTGCACGCGTCCCGGTATCGATGTTTGGAAGCAGACTCCTGGCGTATTCCAGCGTCCGCTGCATGTCCCCAAGCTTCTCTATCTTGTGGCCGGTGAAGGCATAGATCACAGGAAGGTAATAGGTTGTTCCGGCGCCGTCGCGGTCGACGAATATTACGGGCGCATCGGGGCCGTATTTAGCTATAGCGCTTTTCAGCATTGCGTCAGCTTTGTTTACGATTTTGTGAGCGCCGCTTATAGCCAGAGTGGCCACAAGTTGAGACATCATTCCTCCTGCGAATTTTGGGGGCTAGTGGTATAGTTTAACATCTACATCAATGGCGAGGCAACCTTGAAGCTGGAAATACTGCCTCGATTGTGCTGTTGGACGATTATCCTTTCCAGCTTTCGATATGCTGGCAGTGGTAGCATTTGCCGTTGTGTATGCAGATCATAGCTCCACAGGTCGGGCATTTGTATTTCTTGGCCTGTCGGCGCAGGAACTTGTCGATGCCATTGTCTCTTATGAACTCGAGGTTTTCGATCACGCTCATGCCGTATTTTGTTCGATACCGCTTATCGAGCGTTTGCAACCTCTCGCAGGGGAAGTTTGGGCATTCATAGCAGAATCGCACTTTATTATTGATAAGCAGCTCACAGTGCTTTTTTACGAAAGCACATCTCTTGTTGCGCGGCAGGCAGCCGGAGCAGTGGATTATCTTTCCCCGTTTTTTATCCACATTGTTTGCATAAGCAAGGTAGCCGCTGCATATGCCGCAGTTCATGCCGCATGGTGCGATTAATTGTTCGTTAAGTGCTCGGTTCATAGTTCTTCAAATAATGAATGTCGATAATATAATATCCGATTTATTGATATATGGATACTTGACTAATGCTCGGAGCAAGGAATAATCTATCAGAGTGGACATAATATTATTGGAGGTGTGAGATGCCGGTAATCGCAGCGATCGTAAAGTGTAAGAAGTGTGGGTATGAGATCAGGTCGGACTGGAAGTTCTGCCCCATGTGCGGTGATACAATCGTATGTACTAATAAGTATGGCTTGATGGGCAAGAGTTCCAAAAGCTCTACGGGTGCAAAGTGCTCGAAAAAACCCACGAAGAAGTGAAAGTCAGCTAATAGCCTGGAGACGCTCGGAACAGAATCTTGTTAGGAGGCTGAAAATGGGCTTAACACATGTTGACGGCAAGAAGGCAGGCCACGTAGTTATATATGCCCTGAGCACCTGTCCCTGGTGCAAGAAGACCAAGAAGCTCCTAGATGACCTCGGCGTGGAATACTATTTTGAAGATGTCGACCTTCTGCAGGATGCTGAAAAGCAGCAGACGATGCAGACTGTCAAAAGATGGAACCCCAGTTGCTCTTTTCCCACGATGGTTATCGATGATAAAAAGTGCATAGTCGGATTCAAAGAGGATGAAATCCGGAAGGCATTGAAACTATGACCGACAAGCTATCCATAAGCGCAGACGATGTTAATCGATTCTATGACAGGCTAAAACGGGAGGCTGAGGCTGGGGGATACCATCTTAACCCCGATGCAGAGTTTGCAAGAGAACTTGCAAGGGGTTTGCTTACGAACGAGAAAAGGTATGGTTATAGCGCCTGTCCCTGCCGATTAGCTTCCGGGGAAAAGCAGGAAGACATCGATATTATCTGCCCCTGCGATTACCGCGATGCCGACTTGAGCGATTACGACACATGTTATTGCGGCCTGTATGTTTCGGAGACGGTAGTGAAGGGACGCAAGAAAGCGGGTGCCATACCGGAGCGGAGGCCACCCGTCAGCAAGAGAAAACGCGCGAAGGCCAAATCACCAGCCGGTGGTATCTCATCACTTCCTCTGCCGGTATGGAGATGCACAGTTTGCGGATACTTGTGTGCCAGAGAATCTCCCCCTGAAGTCTGCCCCATATGCAAGGCTAAGAAAGAACGATTCGAGCGCTTCATTTAAAGAGACCGATACAGACTATGTAGATGCGAAAGAGCCTCTGGTTTACATAAGACAGAGGCTCTTATTATTTGTGGTGGAGACGGGGGAGGGTCGAACTCCCCGTCCAGAGAAGGCCAACTCAGGATATCCTACAAGCTTAGCCGTCGATTGTTTTCTCGCCTGAGCGCACACTGTCGGCCGCATGCACCCGGGCCAGCCGATGTTTATCTTAGGCGAACACTATCGGCGTTGTGCTCACCGCAGCCCGGCTAATCGTCACCAACCCTCGTCCGCCGGGTGAGACTCGGGAGGTGTGTCATCGCTTAACTTGCGTAGACGTAGTTATCAGTTACTTTTTTGCCACCAGTTTTACGAGGTAATGGCACCTCGGCCTGCAATCCTAGAGCACTCCGACCCTGTCGAAGCCACTCGTCCCCGGTATTTGAACCGCATTCACTTTTTCTTTGTCGTCTTTATGGCGCGTTCCATCTCGCGGTCTGCCTGGCGCTGGCTCATAGTTTCACGCTTGTCATAGACTTTCTTGCCTCTGGCCAGGCCGATCTCCATCTTTGCGATTCCTTTTTTGTTAAGGTACAGTTTTAACGGAACTAACGTGAACCCCTTCTGCGCAGCCTTTCCGGCAAGCTCGCTTATCTGTTTGCGATGGAGCAGCAGCTTCCTTGTGCGCGTGGGCTCATGATTATATCTGCTGCCCGGGTCGTACTTTGAAATATGCACATTGTACAGCCACAGCTCGCTTCCATCAGGCCTTGCATACCCATCGCGCAAATTAACCCGACCCGCCCTGATTGATTTAATCTCTGTGCCGGTCAGGACAATGCCAGCCTCAAAGCTTTCAAGGATGATGTAATCGTGGTACGCTTTGCGATTGTTGGCGATCAGCTTCATAATCTATTTTACCACTTATTGTAAATAGCTTCAAATTGATCGAGGCCGACGACGAAAGAGAACTCGGTTCGGGGTGGTATCATTGAATCGATGATTTCAGGTATTCGACCGCATAATCAAGCTGGTTGTCGATGCCATTATCCCAGTCTTCTTCGCTGAATTCCACTTCGTAGTCCGGTGTAATACCGATTCCCTCTATCAAATGCTTATCAGGGGTAAGCCACCGAGCTGTGGTCAGGTACAGGGCGGAACCGTCACCGAGCTCTCTCGGCTGATTGACGCTGCCTTTACCGAATGTCTGTGTGCCGATGATTGCAGCACGCCTGTGGTCCTGCAGCGCGCCGGCGAGGACCTCGCTGCCGCTGGCGCTGCCTCCGTCGACTAGTACAGCGAGAGGCATACTGACAGCGAGTCCGCCTGGTTCCGCAGCCCACTCATCGAAGATTTCAAGGCTATCCGTGGCCTCATAAAGAATAATGCCGCTGTCAAGAAACTCATCGGCGATATCAGCGACGACGTCCAGAAAACCGCCAGGATTTCCTCTCAGGTCGAGAATAAGCCCCTTGCTGCCGTCATCTATTATATTGGTCAGAGCTGTTTGAAAGTCGGAAACAGTGCTGCTGGCAAACTGTGTTATTTGTATGTATCCGATGTTATCAGGCAAGGATTCATAATCAACACTGGGTTCTGTAATCTCGTCGCGCACAATTTGCATTTCAACAGGGGTGCTTTCACCCTCGTGCTGGATGAGAAGCGTTACAGTTGTCCCTTTGGGTCCTCTTATCTTTAATACCGCTTCGGTCACTGTAAGGTCATCGGTAGGTTCGCCGTCAATCTCGAGTATTATATCTCCTGCTTTGATTCCCGCCTGTTCTGCAGGACTTCCCGCAATAGGGGATATGATAGTTAACTGTCCATCATCTTTAGAGACATAGGCTCCGATGCCCTCGAATGAACCTTCGAGATAATCATAGAACTCTTCATAATCATAGTAATATGCTGTATATGGATCACCTAGAGCTTCGAGCATACCGTCTATGGCGCCCTGGGCCAGTTCCTCAGGATCAAGGGCGCTCTGATTTACATAATTTTGTTGCAGGAGAGTCCAAACCTCAATCAAGGAATCGAATTCCTCAGGCAAATCCCCATTCCGATCCGGTGATACAAGTGAGGAATAAGTGAATCCAGCTATAAAAGACAATGCAAGAGCGATAGCTAGGGCTATGGTTGGTATAGTTCGGTTTAGCTTCATTATATTTCCTGTTCGCAATTGATGCTGTACAATTATAAACTCAGTATCCTATAACAGCAAGGATATGATTGTGTCATTAGATAAATATATCCGCTAAATCTCGGACATTATTTGTAGTATAATGTATAAACAATAATATAAAGAGCCTATATAAATACCCATTAGTTCAAATAGGCATTAAAAAAGGGGGAGGCACATCATGGGCGCACCAGAAATCAAAAAGACATGCCCGATAGCACCGGTCAGAGAAGACGGGACTCCTGGATTGTGCAGGGAGGAGAGGTGTGCGTGGTGGACTAACGGCGAGTGTGCCATGGTGAAGATCGCTAAAGCAGTGGGTGGGCAGAAGTAATAACAGCGATGGTGGTGCGTTTTGGTAAATCCAAGTCAGGCTTGAAAACATTGCCGATATACAGAAACCCCTGAAAACCGAGTTCATGCCCCTTTTTTGCCGAAGTTGATGTGTCAATTATACGTTGCAGCACGTGTATTTTATATTTAGATAAATGATGAAGTATTATGTCAACTCAACCCCTTCTTATGGTACTTTATGTGACATAACCTCTATTGTGCGAACCACTTTCCGAGAGTACAAAAGCGATCTTTTCCAGCAGGGCTTTTAATCCCCATTTTTTTGCTGCCGAAATCAGGACAGAATCTTTTCCCTGGGTTGTATTTTCCGAAATGAAATCCCCCATCTCGCTTTCACTGGGCACTGCTAAGTCGAGCTTGTTGAGGACTTCAATTCTCGGCTTGTTATCCAGTTTGAGTTTCTGAAGTATCTGTTCAACCGTTGCGCTTTGCTCGGCTGCGTTTCGATGCGTGATGTCTATGACATGCAGCAGAATGTCGGCCTCGTCCAATTCCTCCAGTGTGGCCCCGAATGCGGCCACCAGCATTGTAGGCAGCTTTTGGATGAATCCCACTGTGTCGGTCAGAAGTATCTCCTGCTGATTCGGCAGCGCGATTTTCCTTGTGGTGGGATCGAGCGTGGCAAATAGTTTATCCTCTACAAATACGCTGGCACGGCTCAACGCATTCATAAGAGTGCTTTTCCCTGAGTTGGTATAACCGACTATGGATACAACCGGTATGGCTCGCGTTGTGCGCTGCCTGCGATAAAGTGCGCGGTGTTTCCTGATACCCTCGATTTCGTCCTGAAGACGCAGGATCTTGCGTTTGATGATTCTGCGGTCCGTTTCCAGCTGCGACTCACCTGGGCCCCTGGTGCCGATGCCGCCGCCGAGGCGTTCGAGGTGGCTCCATTGTCCGACTAATCGCGGCAGTAGGTATTCAAGCTGTGCCAGCTCAACCTGCAGGCGTCCCTCGCGTGTTTGTGCACGTTTGGCAAAGATATCGAGTATCAGGGCTGTGCGGTCGATTATTTTCACCTCGAGCGCATCTTCAAGGTTGCGCTGCTGTAACGGCGAAAGCTCGTCGTCGAAGATAACAAGGTTATAGCCAACTTCCTCGCGCAGTGCGGCCAGTTCTTCTACCTTGCCTTGTCCCATGTAGTACGCGTGGTTTGGCCTTTGCACGCGCTGTATGATCGCGCCTTCCACCTTTGCGCCCGCCGTTTGTGCCAGCTGTGCCAGCTCTTCGACGGAGTCTTCCACTGACCACCTATGTGCACTGCCCTTTATTTCTATACCTACGAGGAATGCCTTTTCACGCGACGGATGTGTCGAATGAAGAGGCCGTTGAGTATTTGGCTGGTCTGTATCGTATATACGCGATTTTTTGGCGATTTTACCACCTTATGTTAAGTATTATCAATGCAATGCCGTAATGCGTGCCAACGCTTCGTCCAGACGCGGTTTCGTTTCGCCTCTATGACCACGAAGTCGTTACTGGTAGCCTGCATCTTTGTGAATCTAATTGTACCTTTTTTTGAATTCGCTTCCCACTTCTTCTTGAGTCGCGACTTTAGTATAGCATCAAAGGTTGGCTCTTAGAACTGATTATATCAGTGTTTGCTGCTGTCGATATCGTTCGCAGATTGTGTAATGAGATCTCGGATTGATTCCAGCGGTTCCTCATTGATATCGAACCAATGTATATGCGCGTCTTTGGGACGAAACCATGCGTATTGGCTGCGTGCGAAGCGGTGCGTTTCATACTTGGTGCGTTGTATCGCTTCATCAAGACTCGTTTCTCCTTTAAGGTAGGCAACGATTTGCTTATATCCGAGGCCGGACATCGCGGGCAGCTCCGGCGAGTAGCCGCGGTCGAGCAACCATTTAACCTCATCGACCAGTCCCCGCTCGATCATTTGATCAACCCTTGAGTCGATTCTACTGTACAAGTTATCTCTCGCGGTGGTAAGGCCTAACGTTATGGCCGAGACTCTTGGCGAGGATTTCTTGAGCTGCGAGAATGGGACGCCGGCGGTAAGGCAAACCTCCAGGGCGCGTATCACGCGGCGCACGTTGCGCGGGTCGATCTTCTCGGCGGCTGCCGGGTCGGCTTTTTGCAACTCGCTATATAAAACCTGGTAACCTTCCCGTGCGGCCCTCTCTTCGAACTTGTGTCTCAGTTCGGGATCAGGCACTACTTTAGGGATGTTGAGGCCACCGGTCACGGCCCGCACGTACAGGCCACTGCCACCCACGAGAAAAACTGACTTGCCTCGATGCTGGATATCCTCTATCACTTCAAAAGCCAACTCCTGATAGGTTGCGAGCGTGAAATCCGCGTCTGGATTGATTATGTCAATTAGATGATGTGGGACCTTCGCGCAGTCTTCGCGGCTCGGCTTGGCTGTGCCGATGTCCATGTATCTGTAAACCTGGCGGCTATCCGCGCTCACTATCTCGCCGCCTAGTGTCAGCGCCAATTGGATAGCTAAGGCGCTCTTGCCGACTGCTGTGGGACCTACTATGGCTATGATGCGGTTCATTTCCGGATCGATGCTGCCTGCTCCACCATGCTGATGAATTCTTTCGCTTTGAGGCTGGCGCCGCCCACCAGGCCGCCGTCGATCTCGGGTTGCCTGATGAATTCGCCGATGTTGGTGGCGGTTATGCTGCCTCCGTACAGGATACGCATGTCCTGGGCTGCCCTTCCGTTGTATATGTCGGCTATCGTGTTTCTGATAATCTTGATGGTAGCATTGGCATCTGTTCCCGTGGCCGCTTTGCCTGTGCCGATAGCCCAGATCGGCTCATAGGCGATTACGATTGCGGGCGAATAGCTGATGTCGTCGAGAGATCTCTTTATCTGGCCTGTTACGATCTTTTCTGTTTCCCCGTCTTTGTTCTGCTCCAGGTTCTCGCCGACGCATATGATCGGCTTGAGGCCGGCATCGAGCGCTGCCCTGCCCTTCTTATTCACTGTCTCGTCGGTTTCATTAAAGTATTGCCTTCGCTCGGAATGCCCAATGATAACATACTCGCATATATCGACTAACATGGACGGCGATATCTCGCCTGTAAATGCGCCCTTCTCCTTGAAATACATATTCTGCGCGCCGACTTTGATAGACGAGTCCATAAGGATCTCGGAGATCACAGCTACCGAGATGAACGGAGGGCAGACAACCTTATCGACGTTATCGATACGATCGAGCGGCTCTTTCATTTCGTTCACGAGGTCGACGGCCTCCATCAGTGTGGTGTTCATCTTCCAGTTGCCTGCGATCAATAGCTTTCTCATACTACGCTCCATACTTATCCAGCTTGAGGGCGTTCGCCAGCGCCAGTGGTATGATATCCGTTGCGGGGAATACGCCCAGCGCCCCGTGGGCGCAGGCGCTTTCGGAGAACTCTTGGACGCTGTCGCGGCGGCACCATTTTGAATACAGTAGAAACGGCACGGGGTGCCAGCTGTGGCCCTTGAGCAATGCGGGGGTGGAGTGATCGGCTGTGACGACGATGACATCTGGTTTCAGGTCGATGAGACTGGGCAGTTCGCGGTCGACCTCCTCGATAACGCTGACCTTGCGTGCAAAGTCTCCATCCTCTCCGGCGCTATCGGTGCCTTTGATGTGGATAAAGAAAAAATCGTATTTGCCGTAGCTTTTAACTACAGTAGAGAATTCATCCTTGATGGTGCTGCCGGCTTGCAATATGTCCATGCCCACCACTTTGGCCAATCCGCGGTACATTGGGTAGGTGGCGATGGCCGCCGGCTTTAGCTTGAACACCTCAGACATGGACGGCACTTCCGGAGGATATTTGGAGAAGCCGCGCAATAGAACCATGTTCGCCGGATGCTCATCAGCCAGGACTTTCCTGGCGTTATCCAGAAAATCGTTCACTATATTGGCTGTCGCTTTAGCGCTGGATTGATTCGGCACTGCTGGCAAGGGCGCCACCCCCAGTTTCTGTGGGTCGGTGTCGTTGATGTCAGGAGGAAGGTTCTTCCCTCGAAAAACCAGTACAAAACGGTGTTCTTTGACAGGTCGGACAAAGGCCTCGGCTCCCTTCACTTTGATTTTACCTAGCTTTGTACATAGCTCATCGCACTTTTCCGTCGGGATGCGGCCTGCCCTGCGGTCGGTTATCAGTCCGGCTTTATCGATGGTGCAGAAATTGCCTCTGATTGCCAGGTCTCCATCCTTTAAATTGAAGCCGATTCCTAGAGCCTCCAACACGCCGCGTCCTATCTGGTATTTTGGCTCGAGTGGGTTGTATCCGAATATGGCCAGATGCCCGGGCGCACTGCCGGGCGTGATTCCGGCGCTGACGGTCGTGCTCATGCCGCAGATGCCGTCCCTGGCTAGCTTGTCGAGGTTCGGTCTGCGGGCGCTCTCAAGCTCCGTCTTGCCCGTATCGGGGTGTGGCAGCCCTCCCAGTCCGTCCATAACTAGGAAGATAATCTTCGATGGAGTGGATTCCGCTAAATGTTTTATCTGTTCTAATCTGATCATTTCATCGACCTCTTTAATATTATGTATTACGCCTTATCCTGGAGCGCCGCCACACCAGGGAGGGTTTTGCCTTCGAGGAATTCGAGAGAGGCGCCGCCTCCTGTCGAGACGTGAGTCATCTTTTCCGCAAGTCCCATTTCCTCTACTGCCTCAGCAGTGGAGCCGCCGCCGATTATGGTAGTAGCCTTCGCGCCGGCCAGCGTTTTAGCGATACTTGCAGTGCCCCTGCTGAATTTGGGATACTCGAAAACACCCATCGGGCCGTTCCAGATGATCGTTTTACATTTTTTCAACTCTCCCTCGAAAAGGTCGATAGTCTTATGTCCGATGTCCATGATAAACCAGTCGGTTGGTACTTTATCGATGGCCACGGTCTTCGATTTGGCGTTGGCAGCGGATTTATCGGCAACGACAACATCGACGGGCAGGAGGAGTTTAACACCCTTTGCTTTAGCTTTATCCATGAGCTTCCTGGCAAGGTCTAATTTATCCTCTTCGACTGAGGATTTGCCAACTTCGTAACTCATCGCCTTAAGGAAGGTTGCAACCATGCCGCCGCCGATGAGTAATATATTAACCTTCTCCAATATGAAATCGAGAACGCCGATTTTGTCACTTATCTTGGCGCCGCCTACAATGCTGGCGAACGGACGGACAGGGTTACTTAAAGCCTTGCCCATTGTTCCGATCTCTTTCTCCATTAAGAAGCCAGCGACCGACGGCAAATATTTAGCAACACCTTCAGTGGAAGCATGGGCGCGGTGGGCCGTGCCGAAGGCGTCGTTCACATATATATCGGCTAGCTTTGCCAGCGCCTTACAGAACTCAGGATCGTTCTTTTCCTCTTCATCATGGAAACGGAGGTTCTCAAGGAGCAGTATCTCTCCATTTTTAAGTTCGGATGCCGCTTTCTCCACATCTTTACCGATACAATCCTGCGTCGTGGCGATGGGCTTGCCGATGATTTCGGATAATCGTTTTGCTATTGGGGCCATCCTGAGCGAATCGACCGGCTTGCCCTTGGGGCGGCCGAGGTGGGAGCACAGAATCACTCGAGCCTTTCTGTCGACGAGGTAGCTAATGGTTGGAACTACTGCCTTGATGCGTATGTCATCCAGAATTTCACCGGTGTCCTCGGACAAAGGCACATTCAGGTCTACGCGTACCAGTACTCGTTTTCCAGCAACATCAATATCCCTGATAGTTTTCTTTTCCATGCAACACCTCTTAAGAACTCTCTTTTAGATAATTATCTTAATAGCTTGACTCAAATTTAGAAAGGCCTAATTCGGGTTAAGGATAATTTTACTTACTGTTCGCCTCCGTGACGGGCTAATATTCCCGATCCATCAGGAAGTCGGTCACCTCTTTTAGCTCCTTCCGAGTTGACGCAGACAGGCCTGCCTCTCCGAGTTCTTCTAACGCTGCAATGTAGCACTCTTGAGCCATATCTCGTGAATGCTCTTCAGTATGGAGCCTATTTAGTATATCGATTACCTGTCGAACTCCGGTCTGAGTTATAGCCTTTCTACTATATATATCTAACAATTTTGCTCGATCCTTATCGCTGGCATGTTCGAGTGCATAGATTATGGGGAGGGTCTTTTTCTTTTTATAGATATCGCTGATGGTTTCATCGCCCCAGATGCCCAGAACATCATCGATCATTTGATACGCCATGCCCAGTTTCCTGCCGAAGCGCTCGAACCTTTGCACTATCGCTTCGTCATTGGTCCCTATCAAGGCGCCGAGCTGTAGTGAGCAGGTGATGAGCGACGCTGTTTTGAGGTCGGTCATTAACAGGTAGTCGTCAATATTTATGTTAAATTTACTCTCGTACAAAATATCGAGGTATTGCCCTTCGCATAGCTCGAGACAGGTTTTATCCAGGATGCTTGCTGCCCGCAGTATTTTTTTAGGCGCTATCACTTTATCATCCAGCCAAGTGAGGGCGAGCCTTGACATTGAGTGCATAGCGTCGCCGACGTTTATCGCCTGCGGCTCGCCCCATATTCGCCATACGGTGGCACGTTGTCTGCGCTCTTTGTCGCCATCTTCGATATCGTCGTGGATTAGTGAGAAATTATGTACCAGTTCTACCGCTGCTGCTGCGGGGAGTGCCGAACGCCAGTCGCCTCCGACGCACTCGCATGCAAGGAGAAGCAATGTAGGTCTCACCAGCTTGCCGCCTGCGTCCTGCAGGTTACCCTGCTCGTCGATCCAGCCCATGTGGTAGCGCATCATGTCATACATAGCCAGCTTGCCGCCGTTAATGTTGGAGGCGAGCTCTTTTACTATGTCATCCCGGTAGCGATAGAATACTTTAGGCAGTTCCACTTAGCCTTCTTTTACAAAGAAAAGATATGATTAAATTACCTATTCGGCTTCGTCGGTAAGCTTACACTTAGTTCGGGGAAGGCTGAGACGATACGCTGCGCTATTCCCTCTGCATCGAGGTTATATTTTGCGCGGAGCACTTTCTGAGAACCGTGGACTACGAATTCGTCGGGTATCCCGATGCACTCGATCCGTGCATCCGACTTTGAGTTCTTTAAGAGTGTAGCAACCGCGCTGCCGAACCCGCCGCTGACGGCGTTCTCCTCAACCGTAACTATTCGCTTAATACGCCCGGCTATGTCAAATAGCAATTCGGAGTCTAGGGGCTTGATGAATTTGGAGTTTACCACCGTACACGCGACCCCGTCAGCCGCCAGCTTCTCCGCCGCCGCAAGGGCGTTTGAGACACTGCTCCCGACGGCGAAGATAGCCACATCGTTTCCTGAGCGCAATATCTCCCATTTGCCGATGGGCAGTTGGCACAATTCTTTGTCGAGCGGCACACCCAGCCCGCTGCCCCTGGGGTAGCGAATAGCGAAGGGGCATTTGGCTTGTACGGCGGTATACAGGAGATGCTGTAGCTCATTCTCGTCTCTAGGTGCGGCTAGCATCATATTGGGAATAAAGCTCAGGTAAGATAAGTCAAAACTCCCTTGATGGGTTTTCCCGTCCTCTCCCACTATGCCGCCACGGTCGATGGCAAAGATAACAGGGAGGTTCTGTATGCATACATCGTGGATTATCTGGTCCAAAGAGCGCTGCAGGAAGGTGGAATATATAGCGACAACGGGGATAAAGCCTTGTGTTGCCAGTCCTGCTGCGAACGTCACTGCATGCTGTTCGCAGATGCCGACATCAAAGACCCTGGTTGGGAATTCTTTCCTCATGGGATTCAGGCCTGTGCCTTCAGCCATGGCCGCGGTTATTGCCACAACTTTTGGCTCCTCCTTGGCGAGGCGAAGCAAGGTTTGTCCAAATACTTCACTGAAAGAAGTGGTTTTCACTAACTTAGAGAAATTGGGAGAGACTCCGTGAAAACTGACGGCATCGTCTTCCGCCGGGCTGTAGCCTTTTCCTTTGGTGGTAACTACATGTATAAGCAGTGGGCGTTTATTATATTCCTTGGCGTGGGCGAAGGCCGCTTCAAGCTCGGTGATATTGTGACCGTCAATAGGCCCCATATAAGTAAAGCCCAGTTCTTCCCAGAACATTGAGGGGATAATCATTCCTTTAACCCCTTTTTCCACTCTAGCTATTATTTGGCGGAATTGACGTTCCAGCGGCATGCGGTTGACGACATATGAAGCATCTTTTTTCATGTGATAATAGCGCTTATCAAAACGGAGCCGCGAGAATTGCTTTGATAAAGCCCCTATGGATGGTGATATCGCCATTCCGTTATCGTTGAGAACAACTATTAACCGGCAACCGAGTTGGCCAGCATGGTTTATCGCTTCAAAGGCCATGCCTCCGGTCAAGGAGCCGTCCCCTATTACGGCGACTACGTGGTAATCTTCTTTTAAGAGGTCGCGAGCCTTGGCTATACCCAGCGCTGCAGAAATAGATGTGGAAGCATGTCCAGTGCTGAAGGGATCATGAGAGCTCTCATCTCGGTCTGGGAATCCGCTCAACCCGCCATACTGCCGAATATTATTGAAGCGATCTCTTCTCCCGGTGAGCAGCTTGTGCGCATATGATTGATGTCCAACATCCCATATTATTTTGTCTACGGGGCTGTTGAAGCTGCGATGCAAGGCAATAGTAAGCTCAACCGCTCCTAAGCTTGATGCTAGATGTCCCCCATTTGCGCTTACTGTGGTTAGAATCCTGTCTCTAACTTCAGCGGCAAGTTGTATCAATTGAGCAGGTGTAAGGTTTTGTAAATCAGAGGGTTCGTTAATGTTTTCTAGAACCACGGTATTCTCTCTTTATGTTCAGTAATATCAAGTTTTATATTAACAATGGCTGTTGAGCGTTGTCAACGAATTTGTTTCCCTCAGGCTATTCTATTTTGTCCAGGCGGCGCTGGTGTCTGCCTCCAAGAAAGTCTGTGGAAAGGAAAGTTGTAACTATCTCTAATGCTAAAACTTCTCCTAATATGTCGCCACCAAGACACAGCACATTGGCGTTGTTGTGCGCTCGGCTGCGGCGGACACTGAAGATATCATTGCAGTTTGCAGCGCGTATTCCCTTGATTTTATTGGCGGCGATGCACATACCTATGCCGCTACCACAGATTAGGATTCCATATTCGGCATTGCCCTTTGAGACTTCTTTCCCTACCTTGATGGCTATGTCCGGGTAGTCTACCGACGCAGTATCGTTTGTGCCGACGTCCTCAAATTTACGGCCTGTTTCGGAAAGTGATTTGATAATCGCTTTTTTTAAATTTAGTCCCCTGTGATCACAGCCGATAGCGATGCGCATTAAACCTCCTTTATTCTATTGGACATTTACATACGCTTTTAATTTGATCTCGGCTTATGGCGCCCTCCCTTATAATTTTGGGGGGGTTAGTTGTCAAGTCCAGAACTGTAGATGAAACGCCGATAGGGCACCGGCCTCCGTCTATAATCATATCAACCCTATATCTAAGCTGTTTGAATACATCTTCAGCTGTTAGCGGATTATTCCCACCGCTTATATTGGCACTTGTGCCTGTAATCGGGGCCCCCAATCCTTTAACCAATGCTATAGGGACGGGGTGATTTGGTATCCTGACTGCAACTGTGTTACCTTCCCCGGTAATCATGTTAGATACGGCCATCGATTTGTTCAATATGATAGTCAATGCGCCGGGCATAAATCGCTCAGCTAATTTCCAAGCCATTTTGGGGATACTCTCAGCTACAATCTTCATTTGGGATGTATCAGCTAGTAAAAGTGTAAGGGCAAAATTGCGTGGCCTGGCCTTCGCTTCATACACCCTTAATACCGCATCTTCATCAAAAGCATTGGCGCCGAGCCCATATATAGTGTCTGTGGGAAAAGCGACAATCCCGCCATTTTTAAGGATGCGGATAGCTCTTTCAACTAGCTTTTCCATCTTGACGCAAGTATACCATAATGATAAGCTGTGGTCGAGGAACCTGCCAGCGATGGATCGAAGAGATGATAGCTTCCGGGTAAGTACTAGTGATGACCTGGAGGTTTCTGCGTATTTAGAGATCGCTAAGCAAAAAGCTGGCGAGTGCCCTGTTGAGGGTAAGGCACCAAGGGCTGAGAGGGAGGCGGTGGTAGTTCTCGACTTCGGTTCCCAGTACAGCTTGCTCATCGCGAGAAGGGTTCGTGAGTGTCATGTCTATAGCGAATTGTTGCCCTACGATGCTCCATGGGACAGGATTGCTGCATTAAAACCTCGTGGCTTTATATTATCTGGCGGACCATCCAGCGTATATACCGATAATGCCCCGTTAGCTCCTGCCCATGTCTATGAGAGCCACCTTCCCATATTAGGAATTTGCTACGGTATGCAGGCTCTGACGCATCAGTTGGGCGGGAAGGTTATTTCAGGCACCAAGCGTGAGTATGGCCATGCGGTTTTACATCAGTCTGCGGTTAAATCACCGATCTTCGACAGATTACCACAGTCCATGACCGTCTGGATGAGCCATGGGGATGAGATAGCTGAGATGCCGCCTGGCTTCAGTGCATTGGGCTATACAGAGAATTCTCCGATAGCTGCTATGGGGAATGATCAAGGTATAATCGGTTTACAATTCCACCCTGAGGTTGCACATACTCCAAATGGGAAGGATATACTGAGGAACTTCCTTTATAAAATATGCGGTTGCAGCGGTAATTGGACTCCTGGCAGCTTTATAGCTGAGAGTATAGATCGTATAAAGAGCCAGATTGGAGAGGGAAGGGTTATATGTGCCCTATCAGGTGGCGTTGACTCAGCGGTTACAGCAGCGCTTATACATCGTGCCGTCGGGGATCAACTGACATGCATATTTGTAAATAACGGCTTATTGCGCCGAAATGAAGCTGAACGCACTCTCAATACCTTCCGCCGTAATCTTAAGATGAACATAGTATATATCGACGCTACAGACAGATTCCTGGGACGGCTCAAGGGTGTTACTGATCCTGAAAAGAAGCGCAAGACAGTCGGAGAAGAGTTTATCCATGTCTTTGAGGAAGAAGCTGCTAAATTGGGCAAAGTTGATTATTTAGCTCAGGGAACTCTCTATCCAGATGTAATTGAGAGCGTTACTTCAGAGAATAGGGCTGCATCAAAAATAAAGACACATCATAATGTCGGCGGGCTGCCTCCTAAAATGACATTTGTGCTTATAGAGCCGCTTCGCTATTTATTCAAGGATGAGGTCAGGGAAGTAGGGGCTGCGCTTGGATTACCGCAGGAGATGGTATGGAGACAGCCATTTCCCGGACCTGGCTTGGCAATCAGGATTATAGGTGAGGTCACTCGGGAGAAATTGGAGATATTGCGTTCTGCTGATTGGATCGTAATGGATGAGATAAAAAAGGCAAAACTGTACGATCAACTATGGCAAAGCTTTGCTGTGCTCACTGATACAAGAAGCGTCGGCGTGATGGGCGACTTTCGTACATATGGCTATCTTATTGCCGTGCGTGCCGTGACATCAAATGATGCTATGACTGCGGATTGGGCAAGATTGCCTTACGATTTACTGGCGCAGATTTCCAACCGGATTGTTAATGAGGTGCCTGAGGCAAACCGTGTGGTTTACGATATATCGTCTAAGCCGCCGGCAACAATCGAGTGGGAATAAAATTCAAGGAGATTAAAGAAATGACATTCGATTCTGACTATGAAGAAGAGAGTTCTATTGAAATAGACCTGGAGATGCTTCGGGAAGATTTGATAGGAGAGCTTCAGGCGATTAACCAGTATCAGGAGCATATCGATACCCTGGAAGATGAACATGCAGTAAAAGTTTTGTCCCACATACGTGATGAAGAGAAGGAACATGTTGCTGAGCTCACCAAGCTGATACAGAAATTGGATCCCCTGCAGGCTGAAATGTTCAAAAAAGAGGGCATATAGCTTACGCCGGTTTTGAGGCTGTCTTTCAGCATCTTTGCTGGTTCGGACGTCACGAGCCGAATCATTTATGTGTGGTAGTGGGTGATGAGGCTGCTGTTTTACATTCTGCAAGTATTGACATTTTTTCATCGAGGAACGACGGATGGCGTTCGCGATGATGACGGATAGAAATGGAGTAAGTATTTGCTGAAAGTATTGGTCATTGGCAATGGAGCCCGTGAGCATGCTTTAGTGTGGAAACTCAGCCAGAGCCCTAAGGTCAGTGAAATATACGCGGCTCCAGGCAATGCGGGTATTGCTAGTAAAGCTACGATTGTAAATATTAAACCTACTGACATCAAGTCACTAGCCGCTGCAGTGCAAGAAAAGCGAATTGACCTGACTGTTGTGGGGCCGGAAGTTCCTTTGGCTCAAGGTATCGTAGATATATTTCAGAGTCGGAACCTTAAAATATTCGGTCCTTCAAAATCAGCGGCGCGGATAGAATCGAGCAAGGTCTTTGCCAAGAATTTAATGTACAAGTACGGAATACCGTGTGCAAAGAGTAAAAACTTCTCATCTTACAAGGATGCTGTAGATTATGTAAAGAAACAGCACTGCCCTATCGTGCTTAAGGCCGATGGCCTGGCTGCGGGCAAGGGAGTCATCATAGCCAATACAACCGATGAGGCACTCACAGCCTTATCTGATATTATGGAGAAGCGCGCCTTCGGCGATGCGGGCAACAGTGTTGTTGTTGAGGAATTCCTTGTCGGAAAGGAAGTAAGCCTGCTAGCCTTTACTGACGGTACGGCCGTCGTTCCCATGGTGCCTGCGTGCGATTACAAGCGTGTAGGAGATGGCGATACGGGGTTGAACACGGGTGGCATGGGTAGCTATAGTCCGCCGGGGTTTTTCGGTCCTGAGATGGTTAAAAAGGTGAAGAATACTATCCTCGAACCAGTGGTGAAGGCTATGGCTAAGGAGGGCTATCCCTATAGAGGTGTTCTATATGCCGGGCTTATGGTTACAAAAGATGGTCCCAAAGTCATGGAGTTTAACTGCCGCTTCGGTGATCCAGAGACCCAGGCGATGCTACCACGGCTCGATACTGATCTAGTGGATATTATGCTGGCCGTTATCGATGGCAGTGTAAAGAAGATCAAAATATATTGGAGAAATGATGCTTGTGTGGGGGTTATTCTAGCTTCGGGAGGATATCCTGGGCAGTACGTTACAGGTTTACCTATAACCGGACTGGATACAGTCGATGATGATGTCATGGTATTTCACGCCGGTACCAAATCTAGTGATGGTGCAATATGTACGGATGGCGGGCGTGTGTTTACTGTGACGGCCTTGGGCAGGAACATCGCCGAGGCGCGGGATAAGGTCTATCGCAATATTTCGCGCATTACTTTTAACGGTTGCCATTATCGCCGCGACATCGGGGCAAGAGAGGTCGCTGAGTGAACACTTACGATGTAGTGATCGTCGGTGCCGGTCCTGCTGGCTCGACATTAGCCTATGAGCTAGCTCGTCGCGGGATATCGGTACTGATTCTTGAGAAAGAGAGGCTGCCTCGCAATAAGACCTGTGCCGGTGGTGTTACCTTTCGCGCCCATGCGCTGCTCGATTTTGATATCAGCCCTGTTACACAGCGGGTGGCCTATGGTATGAAGATTTCATACCAACTCGGTGATTTTTGTGTTAAGAAATATAGAGATCCTTTAGCTCATCTGGTTATGCGCAGAGATTTCGATTATCTTCTGGTTAAGAAGGCTCAAGATGCTGGTGCGATCGTTATCGACGGATTGCGGGCAGAACAAATTTCTGCTTCGACGGATCAAGTTGAGGTGCTTACTAAGGAAGGTCCTTTTCGTGCAAGGGTAGCCGTTGGCGCTGATGGTGCTAATAGCATGGTAGCTTCGAAAATGGGTTTGATGAAAGACGCTCAAAGAGAGCTTGCGCTGGAAGCGGAGGTCTCTGTCAGCCAAGAGAAGCTTGATGATCTGGGCTCTCTCATCAGCGTCGATTTAGGTCGGATACCCGGTGGGTATGGATGGGTTTTCCCTAAGAAGAGCCATGTTTCTGCGGGGGTAACCGGTCCGGCTCGATTGTCGGGGATGTTCAAACCTTACCTGGATCGGATCCTTCAGCAGTTTGGAGAATACGATATTGTAGATTTCAGCGGTCACGTGATGCCGATGCGAAGGAGAGGGAGTTCTATTCAGAGAGGCAATGTTCTGCTCGTCGGTGATGCTGCAGGTCTGATCCATCCGTTGAGCGGCGAGGGTATATTCTATGCTGTTAAGAGTGCTAAGTTAGCGGCTCCCGTGATTGCCAATGTATTGAAGTCGAAGACAGCCGATTTCACTAGCTATCAGAGGGTCGTGGATTCCGAGTTGATGCCTGGCTTGGAGATTGGGCGTATACTATTGAAGATATATACAAGATGTCCGCGTTTCTGCTATAGCATGATTAAGAGGAGCAATCGTTTTTGGAGTTATGGTTGCTGGGCTTTGCTGGGAAGCAGGCCCGCTTACTCATGATTTTTCTACAGGGGGTTGGATATGTCATTAGTTGGTGTAATAATGGGGAGCAAGACGGATGAACCTTTAATGCAGCCGGCGCTGGAGATTTTACAGCAACTGGGCATCGAGTATGAGGTATCGGTTATTTCTGCTCATAGAACGCCTGACAAAGCCCGAGAATATGGACTGAAAGCTGAGGAGCGGGGGATCGAAGTAATTATTGCCGGTGCCGGAGGCGCAGCTCATTTGCCAGGGGTTATAGCTAGCTGGACTACGCTGCCGGTTGTTGGCGTTCCTCTGGCAACGAGTAAATTGAGCGGCGTGGATGCACTGTATGCAGTTGTGCAGATGCCCGGTGGCATACCGGTTGCCTGCGTAGCAATCGACGGGGCGAAAAACGCTGCCTTATTAGCTGCTGCGATTATTTCTTTAAAAGATGCAAAAATAAGAGCTGCGTATAAGCAATATCGAAAAAGACTATCTGAAGGCTTGAAGTAAGTTACAAATATAAACTCGATTAGGAAAAGGAATTAGTATGATTGCACGATATTCAAGGCCAAAGATGAAAAAGGTATGGGCTGATAAATCCAAGTTCGATAAGTGGCTCCAGGTGGAGATCGCTGTTTGTGAGGCTTGGGCGGAACTAGGAGTTATTCCCAAGGATGCCATACCTAAGATAAAGAAAACTCGTTTTAACAGCAAGCGATATGCAGAGACACTGAAGCGGACACATCACGATATAACAGCCTTCCTCAGCACTATTTCGGAGAGCTTGGGTGAGGAGAGCCGCTATATTCATTTCGGTCTCACCTCTTCCGATATTATGGACACGGCGCTGAGCCTGCAACTGGTGGAAGCCAGTGGCATTTTAGCTAAAGATATCAAGGAGATTATCGCCATTTTGAAGAAGCAGGCGGTAGCTTACAAATATACGATCATGATCGGGCGTACGCACGGCGTCCATGCCGAGCCTACTACATTCGGGTTGAAGCTCGCGCTGTGGGTTGAGGAGATGAAACGAAACGAGAAGCGACTTGCTGAGGCTCGAAGGATGATAGCGGTTGGCAAGATATCTGGCGCGGTAGGCACCTATGCCACTGTGACGCCTGAGGTCGAGAGGATCGCTTGTACCAAACTGGGGTTGGAGCCCGCACCGATTTCAAGCCAGGTTTTACAGCGTGACCGCCATGCACAGTTCGTAACAACTCTGGCATTGATCGCAAGTTCGCTGGAGAAATTCGCGACGGAGATCAGAGGACTTCAAAAAACGGAGACGTTGGAGGTTGAAGAACCGTTCGAGGAGGGACAAACAGGGTCTTCGGCCATGCCGCACAAGCGCAATCCCGAGCTGTGCGAGCGCATCTGCGGGCTGGCGAGGCTCGTGCGCGGCCATGCCATAACGTCTATGGAGAACATTGCGCTGTGGCACGAACGAGACATTAGCCATTCCTCCAATGAGCGTATAACACTGCCGGACTCTTGCCTGGTGTTGAATTATATGTTCCATCTTTTTAAGTACATAGCTAAGGATATGCGGGTCTACCCTGAGCATATGAAGCGCAATCTGGGCGTGACCAAAGGCTTGATTTTCTCACAGCGCGTGATGCTTGCCTTAATCGACAAAGGACTTAGTCGGCAGAGCGCTTATAGCATAGTACAACACAACGCTATGAAGTCATGGAAGGATGAAGTGAGCTTTTTCGATCTTCTTTCGAAAGATTCTGAAGTAACCAAACACCTGTCTAAGAAGGATATGGAAGGGATATTTGACTACCAATATTTTATTCGTCACGTTGATGAAATATTCGCCAGATTAAAACTGGGCTGAATGTAATATTAATATTGAAGTGTCGATTTGAAGAGCGAGGTTTTGTGAAGAAGGTTTCGGTGGTTTTGCCTGCGTTGAATGAAGAAGAGGCTATTGGGAAGGTAATCGATGAGATCCCCCGTAAGGAGCTTGAGTCCAAGGGGTATCAGACGGAGATTATAGTTGTTGATAACGGAAGTACCGATAAAACGGCCGAGATCGCTGCTGCACATGGTGCTAAAGTAATTGAAGAATCGAATAGGGGGAAAGGGAGGGCTATTAGGACCGGGTTTGGAGCGGCTAGCGGGGATTTCGTCTTCATGCTAGATTCAGATTTCACTTATCCCGCCACTTATATTGCTCGAATGGTTGAGTTGTTGGATGGGGGATACGATGTTGTGCTCGGTTCCAGGCTTAAGGGCTCTGTGGAGCACGGTGCGATGAAGAGGTTGAATCTGGTAGGTAACCACTTGCTTGCCTTCCTAGCTAATTTGCTGTATGGAACGAGGGTTAGTGATCTTTGCACCGGGTTCTGGGGGTTCAAGGTAGAGGTGGTGCGTAGTGTGAATTTAGATGCAGTCGGTTTCGAGTTAGAAGCAAATATATTGATAGAGGTTGCAAAGCACAAATATCGCATTGGTGAGGTCCCTATTCAATATAGAAAGAGGGCTACTGCCAGCAAGCTTGGGTCGCTCAAGGCAGGATGGAGGATTGGGCGGAAGTTGATCGCTAACCGGTTTTGATACCATGGTTGTTATAATCAAGTTCCACTCAATAAAAGCATAAGCGAGTTACTCCCGGCCTGCTGGGGGTAATTACGGTTGTTACACAAGTATAATTGTAGCGGTAACGAGCTTGGTTTGACATGACGATGTTCTTCAGGTATAAGATGTGATTAAAGCTGGTGGTCTGGGTTGAAGCGATGTTATTACTAGCCAAGTGTGGTAACCTAGTCGAGATACTCCGGCAGGTAATAAATGATCTTAGAGGCATAAAGCCATGAACCTCCCTAAAATATCGGTAGTTATCTCTTGCTATACTATAGATAGGTTTAGTGATATTACTGCATTGCTTGATAGCTTACAGTCTCAAAGCTATACAAACATAGAGACCATAGTTGTGACTGAGAGGTCACCGAAGCTTGCTGAAAACATAAATAATTATGCTCATAACAAGAATTATCTTAACGTTCAAGTATTATATAATCAAAATGAATGGGGGGCTTCGACTTCCAGGAATTTAGGTATTAGACAGGCGAGTGGCCAGATTATAGCTTTTATCGATGATGATGCTCTCCCCTTTTCTACTTGGGCGGAAGAAATGGCTATGGCTTATGCTAAGGACAGCACAATTATCGGGCTCACCGGCCCTGTCTTGCCTCTCTGGGAAGACAGTTCGATGGCATGGTTCCCCAAGGAGTTCTATTGGATATTCTCTTGTACTTATTGGGACTGGGCGGATCCTACCGAGGTCAGAAATGGCTACGCAAACAACATCTCTTTTCGAAGAGAAGCTTTCGAGCTGTGTGGCTACCTTAAAACTTCTCTAGGAGCTAAGGGGGGGGGTGAAAGTGGCAAACACGAACTAGTTGGCGAGGAAACTGAATTCTCTTTAAGAGTAAGATACCAAACACATAAACGCATAGTCTATCATCCCAATATTAAAGTAAAACATAAGGTAAATCGCTACAGGTTTAAGACCAGTTTTATCAGAAAGAGGTCATACTGGGAGGGTTATACAAAGGCGGCATTTAATAAAGCGTATCGATCTAACAAAGCGTATCGATCTAACAATGAGACAGTGTTGTCGACCGAATATAAGCTCCTCTATCGCATCTTTTCTAGGCTGCTGCCTGGTTCATTGAAACTTCTCTTTAGACATCCAGCGATTGCACTGCGTCAACTGTGGGTTACGATGTTAGTGCTGGCTTGTGTCGCTACTGGTTATCTTACTTATACTATGTCTAGCCTTTTCCATCGCGAGGAAGGATTGTTAAAGTAACAGGAGAGTGCAGCTATGAGTAAGTGCCTTATTACCGGTTATGAAGGCTTTATTGGTTCTCACATGGCAGATTATTTGGTTCAGAAAGGCATAGATGTCTATGCTAGCGTCTATGCCAATATAAAAAATATTAGACATTTAAAAAGCATTATTTCAATTATCAATTGCGATATAAGAGACAAAGATAAGCTAGAAAAGATTATGATTGATATTAAGCCTGACTTTGTATTTCACTTTGCTGCTCAGAGTCTGGTAATTCCATCATGGCAGGATACCAAGGAAACGCTGGATATCAACATTCTCGGTACTTTTTATGTATTGGATGCTATAAGAAAAGCTAATATTGATCCCACTGTGGTCGTAGCATGCTCAAGTGCTGAATATGGTTTAAATTACCCTCATGAAATTCCTGTAAAAGAGACAAAAGAATTTCGCCCATTTAGCCCTTATGGAGTTAGCAAAATAGGTACTGACATGTTTGCATACCTCTATTGGCAGGCTTACAAAATGAGAGTGATGCGGATACGCCCTTTTAATATTACTGGACCCGGGAAGGTGTTAGATGCGTGCTCTGATTTTGCCAGAGGTATAGTGGCGATTGAAAATGGCAAAGCTGAAACTCTAGATGTAGGCAATTTAGAAACCATTCGAGATGTGACTGATTTTAGAGATGGAATAAGGGCTATTTGGCTTATAGCTGAAAAGGGAATACCGGGAGAGGTATACAACATATGTTGCAATCAAGGATATAAAATAAAGGACATTCTGGAAGGATTTATCTCTCTTTCTAATAGGCAAATAAAAGTTCGGCAAGTTCCCGAGAAGATGCGCCCCCTCGACGATTCTGTGCAAATTGGAGATAATTCCAAATTGCGTTCTCTAGGATGGAATCCAGAAATTCCACTGAAGAGAACTCTGGCTGATATCTTAGACTACTGGCGGCTTGAGGATAAAAAGGCATAGTATTGACATTGTTTGCTTTTAGTCTTAATGCGATGATTGAGGATGAGGTATTAGAATAAAGTGCAAGCTGTAATATTGGCTGGCGGACTCGCAACGAGGTTACGTCCCATAACTGAACGTATACCTAAATCTTTAATACAGATTTATGACAAGCCGTTTCTGCAATATCAATTGGATCGACTGAGGGATGAAGGTATAACGGATATAGTATTGTGCGTTGGCTATCTTGGAGATCAAATTGTAGCGTATTTTGGGGATGGTCACAAGTATGGCGTGAATATAAATTATAGTTACGATGGTGATCAGCTCCTTGGTACAGGCGGCGCTTTAAAAAAAGCGGAGGAATATCTTTGTGAAGAATTTTTTTTAACATATGGAGATTCATACCTGTCCATTGATTATCAAACAGTTATGTCTTGGTTCAAGCAATTTGGTAAACAAGGGCTTATGGTCGTCTATAAGAACTATGATCAGTATGATAAGAGCAACGTGTCAATTGAAGGTAATCTAGTAAAATCCTACAGCAAGACAAACAAAACAAAGGACATGATTTATATTGATTACGGAGCAAGTATATTGAGACGTGATGTACTTAACCTTGTACCGGAGGGTGAAGTATGTTCTCTAGAAGAGCTTTTTGCACAACTTATTGAGCAACAACAGCTTCTTGCCTATGAGGTGAAAGAGCGTTTCTATCAAATAGGATCCATTAACGGTCTTAAGGAATTTAAACAATACATCTCTCAATGGGGAGGCAAAAAATGATAGTTTCTTGTGCGCCGGCAAGGATAACATTGGGTGGTGGTGGAACGGATCTCCCATCTTATTATTCCAAATACGGCGGTTTTCTTATATCTGCTGCTATCGATAAATATGTATTTATTTCTGTAAATAAAAGATTTCATGGGAATATCCGCCTTGGCTATTCTCAAACAGAGCTAGTTGATGATATATCTCAAATTAAACATCCGATTCTCAGGGAGGCTTTGAGACTGGTTGGAATTAATGGTTCCATCGAGATATTTTCGATGGCTGATATCCCTGCCAGTGGTGGGCTGGGATCATCAGGAAGTTTTACGGTTGCATTACTTAATGCCTTGCACACTTATAAGAAAGAGTTATATACACAGAGGCAACTAGCTGAGGAAGCCTGTCATATTGAAATTGATTTACTTAAAGAGCCGATTGGCAAACAGGATCAGTATATAGCTGCTTTTGGAGGAGTGACTTGTTTCACTTTTGAAAAAAATGGAGACGTGATTGTTGAGCCACTGAGAATATCTGATGAATTGTTGTATCAGCTTGAACACAATCTCGTGTTTTTCTACACTGGTATTGAGAGAAATGCTTCTTCTGTATTAATTGAGCAAGATAATAAAACAAAAGCTGATGATATAAGTGTGACAAACAGTCTTCATCGGATTAAGGAAATTGGATTGGAAAGCAGGAGGCTTCTTGAGAAAGGGGACCTGGGTGGATTTGGGGAATTACTCGATGTACACTGGCAAATGAAGAAGAAACTCTCAACAAAAATATCTGACCCATTCATAGATGAATGCTATGAACTTGCTAAGAAAAAAGGGGCACGGGGAGGGAAAATCATGGGGGCTGGGGGGGGCGGGTTCTTTATGTTCTATACCGATGGACATAGACTGGAACTTACAGAAGCATTGAAAGCAAAGGGCTTGATACCAACTTGGTTCAGTTTTGACTTCCAGGGTGTCAGAACTTTGGTCAATGTAAAGAGTTCTAGATAGTGCGACTTTCTTGATATTGCAGTAAAGGAGTAAATTGATACGATGGTCTATATAAATGAATATCTATCAGAAGTAAAAGCAATTGTTGACCAAATAGATCATAAAGCTATTGAGAAGATGATTGATTTGATTGTAGAGATTCGCAAAAACAATGGTCGCTTATTCTTTTTGGGTGTAGGTGGTGGGGCTGGGAACGCCTCTCATGCTGTAAATGATTTCAGGAAAATTGCTGGTATTGAGTCTTACTCGCCCTGTGATAATGTATCTGAGTTGACAGCTCGGACTAACGATGATGGATGGGAAAAAGTCTTTGTTGGATGGCTTAAAGGTTGCAAACTAAATAAAAATGATGGCGTATTTGTTTTTTCAGTCGGTGGTGGCAACATAGAAAAAAACATCAGCGCAAACCTTGTTCATGCATTGGAATATGCTCGAGTCGTAGGCGCAAAAATATTAGGAATAGTAGGCCGAGATGGAGGCTATACGGGGCAGGTCGCAGATGCGTGCGTAATTGTTCCAACCGTGAATCCAAATACTGTTACTCCACATACAGAGGCATTTCAAGGTGTAATCTGGCATCTTATTGTATCTCATCCAAAGATGCGCGTCTCAGAAATGAAGTGGGAATCAACAGGAGGGAAATGAAATATGCCTATTTTTTTAGATTCTGGAAATATAAAGGAAATAGAAAAGTTTTTAAAGATGGGAATTATTCGTGGCGTCACTACAAATCCTACAATCTTATTAAAAGATGGCGTAACAGGTGGAATGAAGGGGATCAAGGAAAGGTCTGTAGAGATTGCTAAAATGATTGCGCCGTATCCCCTGTCGGTTGAAGTTACGACAAATGATTCTCAGAAGATGCTTGAACAAGCGCAAGAATTCGCGGGGTGGGCAGATAACATCAATGTAAAGATAACGATACATGGCCCTAACGGCGAGTTGCAAAACCTAGAAGTTATCCATGAGTTGGAAGAGAAGCACGATATTCGTATTAATGTCACCGCCATGATGAGCGCCCAGCAATGTCTCCTAGCAGCTATGGCAGGAGCCACGTATGTATCCTTATTTGGCGGCAGGGTCAATAACATGGGCTACAATGCTTGTGAAGAGATTAGTAAGCTCCGCCAGGTCCTGGACGATTTCGGCTTGAAGTCAAAAATCATTATTGGCTCTACACGTGAGGTATTAAATATAATCGAATGGCTTGGTGCTGGCGCTCACTTTGTGACTGTGGTCCCAAATTTGTTAGAAGGAATGATCGTTCATCCTTATAGTAAAGAGACTGTGCAAATGTTCTTAGCTGATGCAGCTAAGGCGGAGAAGATGGGAAATCGCTAAGAAAACAAAACAAGACGTGAATAAAGCGGTATTTCTCGACCGAGATGGGGTCATAAACGAGCTTATCTATTACCCGGAGCACGGGATAGTCGATTCGCCTTTTATCCCGAATCAATTCAGGCTTTTACCTAAAGTCGCTAAAGCTATTGCTAGATTCCACGAGTTGGGATTTAAGGTTGTAGTTGTCTCCAATCAGCCAGGAATTGCTAAAGGCTATTTGTCGCAGGAAACTTTTGCCGAAATCAGAAGTAAGATGAACAGAGAACTGGCTAGACGAGGGGCATTTCTAGACGCAGAATACTACTGTTTTCATCATCCTGAGGCCAAGATTAAGAGGCTTAAGGCTAATTGTAAATGTAGAAAGCCTGAACCCGGGCTTCTGCTTGAGGCAGAAGAAGAATTGGATATAAACTTGTCTCTCTCTTGGATGATCGGGGATGGGCTGACTGATGTTCAAGCAGGAAACAAGGCTGGATGTAAGACCATTCTATTAGGCAGAATGAAATGCGAGCTGTGTCAGCTTATGGAAGAACAGGATGCCAGACCTGATGCTATCGCTCCAGATCTCTTATCTGCGACTCAAATTGTGGAGTAGAAGATTGAGAAAGTCTTAATATGGGCATGGCAAAGGGTGTTATTCTAACTTCTCTGGCATATCAAATGTTGTTCGTAGAACAAAGGGTTTTAAGTATACTACATGTCATTTCAGAAGGATTCTTTCAATAAGTTTTAAATGGGGGAAGTAAAAGGGTTGCTTTGGTTGCTTGCTGTGTTTTGGCTTTGGGCTTTGTATATGGATATTTAAAGGGGGTTTAAAGGGTATTTTGCGATGAAAATTCTTCAGGTATGCCCAAAATACCACCCTGTCATTGGTGGCGCTGAGGAGTATGTCAAAAACATAAGCGAGAGGTTAGCTAAAAAGCATGAGGTTACTGTTTTCGCCTGTGACCCTTCAGGGAAGTTACCAAGGGAAGAGAAAATAAACGGTGTTCTGGTCAGAAGATTCAAGAGCTTTTCGCCAGGCAACGCCTACCACATATCGCTCAAAATGGAAAGAGAGCTTAAGAAATCTGAATTTGACATAGTTCATGGACACAACTACCATGCCTTGCCGTTATATTTCTCCAGAAATGCCAAGCGCAAAAGATTTATTGTAAATCCATATTACCACGTATATGGAAGTACCCTAATACGGGACTTCCTTATTAAGCTATACAAGCAATTTGGCAAGGTGCTTTTTGAGCAGGCAGACAGGATTATCACACTTTCAGAATATGAGAAGCACCTTTTACTTAATGACTTTAATATAAATGACGACAAAATAAGCGTAATCCCAAACGGTGTTGATTTAGCAGGATTCGACAACCTTGGAGGAATATCAAGGGATTCTAAAGGGATTCTGTGTGTAAGTAGATTGGAAGAATACAAAGGAGTACAACATATAATCAAGGCATTACCTCTTCTGGATGAAGACTTCCATCTGGAAATAGTGGGCAAAGGGCCATATAAAGCCAGACTTTTAGCATTGATAGACAAGCTTCAACTGAATAATAGAGTCAAGTTCTACCAAGATTTGCCTCGCCAAGAACTTCACAGAATGTATGCCAGAGCTGGGGTATTTGTGTTACTATCTCAACATGAGGCGCCCAGCATTGTAGTTTCTGAAGCCTTAGCTGCCAAAACACCATGCATTGTTGCCAATATATCAGCATTATCGGAATGGATTATTAATAAGAATTACTTTGGAATTGACTATCCGGTGGATAATGCAAAACTGGCAGAGCTGATAACCAAGGTTATTGGCACAGAAGTAGGGGATATAAAGCTCTGGGATTGGGATGATGTGGTTAAAGAGACACTGAAGGTATATGGAGGATAGTGCAGGCTGAAGGTAATCTAGGAGACTGCGGAAATATGATAGATTATAGGTAGAGCGGATACAGCAGAACAGTATATAAAGGAAATATTAACAGGACTAGAGATAGGAATCGGCGAAAAAGCCGTAACTCGCAGTAAGACCTTTGCGTGGGAGAGAATGGTGGAAGAGACAATAAAAGTATAGAGTGACGTTTACAAGACAGTAGCTTAAGAAAGGGAGAAAAGATGATTAGTGGTTGCCGTTCCTGTAAATCTCAAGAACTGGTTGATATCTTATCTTTAGGTGAACAATATGTGTCTGATTTTATCGATGGGAACAACAAACCTGAGGCATATCCGCTTTCTCTGGTACTATGCAATAATTGTAGCCTGCTCCAATTGAAGGATAATGTGCCTCCTGCTTCTTTATATACCGATAGATATGGATATAGGTCAGGCATTAATAGAACAATGAGGGAACATCTGGCAGAGATTGTTCATAGTGTAGAAAAAATGACCAAACCAAAACATGGAGATATTGTTATTGATATAGGCTGCAACGATGGTACGTTGTTAAAGTCCTACAATACAATAGGCCTTATCAGGGTAGGATATGATCCAATAGCGAAATTTGGCCTAGATTTCAATGGAACGGATATAAAGTTTGTTAATGATTACTTCAATGGTAGGACATATAAAAAAGACTTTAGAGACCGGAAGGCTAAAATAATCACTGCAATCTCGATGTTCTACGACCTTGAGGAGCCCAATGAGTTCGTTTCTGATCTTAGCAACATAATTCATGACGATGGGATAATAGTAATTCAACAAAATTACCTGGTGGAGATGTTGAAGCAGAATGCTTTCGATAATATTGTTCATGAACATTTAGAATATTATTCACTTACATCTCTTGAGCCCCTTTTACATAGAAACGGACTTATGGTTTTTGATGTATCAACAAATGATATTAATGGAGGCAGCTTTAGGACTTATATTTGTAAAACTGGCAAGAGAGATTCAGTAGATTCTGTATATAGGCTTAGAGAATATGAAAGGAAGCTCGGATTAAGTGAAGCAAAAATATATAGGGATTTCGCTGATCGTATAAGTAGCATTAAAAAGAATTTATTAGATTTAATTAAAGGAGAAGTTAAGAAGGGCAAGACGATTTATATTTATGGAGCTTCCACCAGAGGTAATTCTATTTTGCAGTATTGTGGTATTGATAAGAGACTAATAGCGAAAGCCATTGAGAGAAATCCGGAGAAGTGGGGGAAAAAAATTGCCTCAACAGGAATACCGATTATATCTGAAGAAGAGGGAAGGAAAGAACACCCAGATTATATGCTGGTTTTGCCTTGGTTTTTCAAAAAAGAATTTATAGAACGTGAAACCGAATATTTGAAAAATGGTGGTAAACTGATATTCCCGCTACCGCAGGTAGAGGTCATTGATAGGAGTAAATTGGATTAAGTAGTATGAGAGAAAAAATTCGTGTTAATTACATTTCAACCTGGAATGTAAAATGTGGCATTGCAGAATATTCCAAATTATTAGTTGACGCAATGAATCACCTTGGTACTGTTAAAATAAATATCTTCCCAGTGACAACCAAGAGGATAAAAAATCCCTTTCAGTATCTAAAGCTAGCTTTAGATGTAGGCAAGAGCTGCAACGTTATACATATACAGTATCAGCCACTTTTTTTTAATATTTTCCCCATTCTGCTAAGTTATTTCCCGATGATTATTTTTCTTTTACGGGTGAGAAGCAAGGCAAAAATAGTGATTACCATACATGAATTAGGCTTTAGAAAAGACCCTGGAGTCAAGCTCAATATGAGTTTTATGAAAATGGCGCACCTTATTATAGTGCACAGCAATGCGATTCGTGAAGAATTGCTTCAGTCAGGTTTCAAAGAGGAAAGAATAGTACAAATTCCACAGGGGACTATTGTTGGGAGGGTATTTGATAAGACTGAGTGTAAAAACAAGTTTGGATTAACTGGTAAAAAAGTACTGATAGTATTTGGCTTCATAAATCGGAGTAAAGGCTATGATCTGGTAATAAAAGCGCTGCCATCTCTGCCCAAAGAGGTTGTATTATTAGTCGTGGGCAGTCCATGCATCAGGCGACACATAGAATATTTAAGCCAATTAAAGGCTATGGCAATAGATTTGTGTGTTGAAGAAAGAGTCAAATTCGTTGGTTTTATATCTAACGAAGACCTTCCTATAATATTCAATGCAGCTGATATTGCTATATTTCCATACAGGGCTGGAGCAGGCTCTGCAGCATTGACTATGGCACTTGGATATAAAGTAGCTACTATAACCTCTGACTTGAACTATTTTAAAGAGATTAAACAAAATTACGATTGTATAGAGATATTTAGGAAAGATGATTACCAAGAACTCTCCAGAGTAATAATGAATTTGTTATCAGACCGGGATAGAATGCATTATCTTAGCGAAAGATGTGATAAATTTGTCGAATCTACAAATTGGAATGCCGTGGCATCGCGAACTGTGGATGCTTACATAGAAGTAAAGGCGTGGCATCCAGCTTCAATTTATAAGGATAAGATTCAAAAAGAAAGAATTGACTGGTTGAAAGAGCATAAGGATGGGAGTACCTTAGAGATAGGTTGTGCAACGGGCTTTGTCACAAATTATGTGGGTGCAGATATCGGATTGGATATTAGAGAGGATAGAGTTGCAGTTGCACGTAAGAGGTATCCGAACGTTAAATTCATTGAGGGAGATGCAACCAATTTACCTTTCGAGGATAATTCATTTTGTACAGTCATGGCTCCAGATACCCTCGAACATGTACCACAACACATAGCTAAGGCTATAGTCAATGAATGTATGCGAGTCTGCTCAATGAGAGTTCTAATAACAATGCCAAATGGGGATCGGAAAGGCTATAAGCATGATAGGTCGATAGGTGGTAAAAACCCAGAACATTTGTGGCCACCTACGAGGATGAATATTGATAATTTACTATATGGATTGAAGTATGAGATCGGTCTTACTAGTAATGATGCTTTCTTATTGATAAAGGTTGTTAAATAGAAATTGGAATAAACCTTATAAACCAGATAGTTTGATTTAGGAAGGTTAGTGGGATTTATCCATGGAAATTTTCCTCATGCCCTTTCTCTCCAGTAGTTGAGTAAATCTTCCATTGTTTTTTCAAATGGGATAGTCTGTTTCCACCCTGTCTGCTTTTTAAATTTGGAGCAATCGCCTTGTAACACTTCAACATCGGAAAGCCTCATGCGATCAGGGTCCTGACGTACCTCTATTTTCTTCTCAGTCATAGATAACAGCAAATCTAAAAGATCCCTTATCTTTACCGCTTTGCCGGAACATATGTTGTATACTTCTCCGGGCTGGCATTTCTCTATTGCTAACAGATATCCCTTCACCATATCTCTAACATCAGTGAAGTCCCTCATCGCATCTAGATTACCGACATGAATGACCGGTTCTGCACCTTTCTCTATTTCAGCTATCTGTTTTGCGAAATTCGATGATACGAATACATCTCCCCTCCTCGGCCCGGTATGATTGAAGCCACGGGTTACCACGATATGTAATCCGTATGACATATGGTATTGATATGATAATTTGTCAGCAGCTACCTTTGACACTGCATAAGGGGATAGAGGCCTTAGCGGATGCTCTTCTGTAACAGGCAGTTCATCTGCGTAAACCATTCCGTATTCCTCTGAACTGCCTGCAAACTGAATCTTGGGACTGATTTTCAGCTTCCTCACTGCTTCAAATAGATGGACTGTGCCTATTACATTGGTCTCCATAGTATCCGCTGGCGCCCGCCAGCTCATAGGCACAAATGACTGTGCGGCCAGGTGAAATATGTAATCAGGTTTCGATTCATCTAGAACTACTTCAAGTGAATGTCCGTCTCTCATATCTGCGGTAAGCAGATGTATATCGTTTTTAATATGTTCGATATTATCAAGCTTGCTCCTCCAGCGTGCTGTTCCGTACACCTCCATCTTTTCATTCAACAAGTGTTCGGCCAGATGGCTCCCGGCAAAACCTGTGATTCCTGTGATTAATGCTCTTTTCATCTGTTAGCCCTTTCTTAATGGGTGGTATAATCCCAGATATAAATGTATTATAATAATGAGTATAGCTAAAAGCAATATAATCGTCTATGGTCGTTTGAATCTTTAACATGTGCGGAGCCGATACTTGAGGAAGTAGTACATTACTGGATACATGATGCAAGAGAAGTTCGATAATAATTGTTCAATATGGCAGGAGTGAGGGTTAATGAGTGAGATGGGATATGTTATAGTAGGTGCGCCAATTTATCGGGGTGGGGCATTTGTTATAGACAAGTTTCTTGAAAATCAAAAGGAGATTCAAAACAATTACCCATTATCAGAGCTTGTTTTGGCTACTGAGCAACAAGACTTTATCGAAGAATTAAAGGGAATGTTGAAACGCTGGAGTGTGAGAGGAGATGTACTTTTATTTGAGGTAGTTAAACCAGATTATGCACGTAGTGGGTGTTGTTGGAACGTGGCATGTGGCAGAGAGGCAATACGGCAATACACTTTATCTAAAACAGAAGCCAGTCATCTTTTATTTATTGATGCCGATATGACTTGTGATTCCAATGTCATCAATATAATGTTAAAGGAGCTTAGGAAGTATGATATTGTTGCCAGCGGCTATCCAGGACGTTTCTGTGGCATACAAACTGGAGGACTAGGTTGCTCCTTATTAACTTGTGATGCATTAAAAAGGATAACTTTTAGATGCTATGAATTTAGGAATCACCAAGTGATTGATGAAGGTGAAGTATTGGAAATGGATGCATTTAGTATAGGACTAAAGTTTAGACATGGGTATTTACTTAGTGTTGACCATTATGATACCAGCGGGAGCGCTAAACACATAGAGCCGCACTCGGTAAGTGTGCTGCGGAGAGTGTCCAACTTCAGGTTCTTTAGGTACATACTTGTGAAAACCGGCATAATGTTGAAGTTTAATATAACGATTCCACTCCACGTATGGTTCTCGAGATTATTTAAACAGTGGTAATTTACCTGTTGTCCGGTATAACATGGATAAGATGAAGAAATTGGGTTGGGTTGCTTCTCATACCTCAGCCGATGTTATTTGTATTACCACACGACGGCTGATGGACACCATATAAAACGGGATAGCCTGTGATGAAAGAATTTCAGAAAGTTTGTGTCATCGGCATCTGGCACCTTGGCTCCGTGTATTCAACCTGCCTGGCTGATCTGGGCTACTGGGTTACCGGAGTAGATTTCGACTACGGTAGGGTAAAGGACTTAAACAGCGGGATACCGCCTATATTTGAGCCGGGGTTAAAAGAACTGCTTACTGCGAATATAAGCTCCGGCAGGCTAAGCTACACCACGGATGTAAGCAGCGCGCTTAAAGGCTGCAACTTTGTCATGGTAACATTCGATACGCCTGTGGATGACAACGATGATGTTGACTTATCTCCTGTCCTTGATGCCTGCCAAGAAATGGGTGAGCACCTGGAGAATGGGTCGATAATCATCATTAGCAGCCAGGTTCCGGTAGGCACTTGCGACCATATAAAGTCATTCATCAAACGTAACCGCCCATCGCTTGAATTCGATATCGCCTACAGCCCGGAGAATCTCCGGTTGGGGAAAGCCATAGAGTATTTTAAAAAGCCCGACAGGATAGTCATCGGCGCTGACAGCAGTGCTACGCTGGATAAAGTAGAGGCTTTCTTCAATGTCATACCGGCGCCCAAGCTCAAGATGAGCCTGAGAACAGCGGAAATGACCAAGCACGCCCTTAACGCCTTCCTGGCTACCTCTATAAGCTTCGCCAATGAGATCGCCAACCTATGCGACGAAGTCGGAGCGGATGCTATAAAAGTAGCTGAAGCACTGAAGTCGGAAGCCAGGATAGGTCCCGGAGTCCCCCTCTTGCCGGGTCTTGCCTTTGCCGGGGGAACGCTAGCCAGGGATTTAAAGATTCTCAAAAAACTGGGGGAAGGCGCTGGCTACGAGACTCCCCTGATTAATGGCGTACTAACGGTTAACCGCCGGCAGAATAGTCTGGTCATAAGAAAATTGCAGAAGATATATGGTTCGGTCAATAATCTGAATATAGGGGTTCTGGGGTTGACCTATAAGCCAGGCACCAGCACTTTGCGCCGCTCCGCAGCTATAGAGATAATCAAGGAATTGACCGATAACGGAGCCAAAATTAAAGCTTACGATCCCAAAGTATCGCCGGAAGAGTTACAGCAGCATAAGGGCTTTACCTTCCTGCCTGATCCGTATGCCGTGGCTAAAGGCGCGGACGCCTTAGTTCTCATCACAGACTGGCCCGAATTTAAGACCCTCGACTTTGATTTAATTAAAGCATCAATGAAAAAGCCGGTGCTCATCGATGCTAAGAACATGCTGGACAGCCAACGCTTAATTAGTAAAGGCTTCACTTATTCTGGAGTGGGGAGAGGGAATAAGATATGAAGAAACCAGATGCAGGTAATAAAACTATAAGGGTCGGAATAATCGGCGCAGGCCTTCAAGGCGGACGCCGCGCTCCTGTATTAAAACAATTCCCTAATACCAAGCTTGTTGTAGTGGCTAGCAAACATTTGGATGCAGCGCAACGGCTGGCTGGCAGCATGGGATGTGAAGCAACCAATCGATGGGAAGATGTGGCAGAAAGACCGGATATAGACGTTATCATGGTCTGTACACCCCCACATCTTCATGCTGAAATGAGTATCGTCGCTGCGAAGCGGGGTAAGCACATCCTATGTGAAAAACCACTGGCACGAACAATAAAGGAAGCTGAGGATATGATAGCGGTCGCCCGCGCTAACGGAGTCACACTCAAATGCGGTTTCAACCACCGCCATCATCCCGGTATCAAGAAAGCCAGAGAATGGATCGATGCTGGTGTTATCGGGGAACTTAATTTTATTCGTTGTATTTATGGGATCGGCGGCAGACCGGGTTACGAGAAAGAATGGCGGGCAGATCCCACCATAGTCAGCGGCGGGCAATTGATGGAGCAGGGAATCCACGCCATAGACCTTTTCCGCTGGTTTCTGGGTGAATTTTCCGAAGTTAGCGGGTTCACCTCCACCCGTGCCTGGAATATTGCGCCTTTAGAGGATAATGCCTTCGCCCTGTTTCGCACCGCCAAAGGGCAGATCGCCTCACTCCACTCCAGCCTGACACAGTGGAAGAATCTGTTCAACATGGAGATATTCGGTCAGGACGGCTATATCATTATTGACGGACTCGGCGGCGGGTATGGTACCGAGAAGGTCACGCTGGGGAAAAAGGCTTTTTTTGAGCCCTTCAAAGGTGAGACTACCGAATTTCGCGGCGGGGACATATCCTGGTCTGAGGAATGGAAGGAATTCGTAGCCGCCATAGAGGGAAAAAGAGAACCGCTGGGCAACGGCCATGACGGGCTGGAAGCCTTAAAGCTGGTGAATGCGGTTTATCGTTCTGCCCAAACCGGAAATGCTGTCAAGCTATGAAAAACAAATGCCTGATAACCGGCTGCGGTGGGTTTATTGGAGAAAGTCTGGACAACCTTGTGCGGCCTCTTGGGGACCTTAACGCGGCGGATTACTGAGAGCTACTATAACAAAAAGCGTGAAGAGTTCAGAACAAAACAGAAGGAAATCTCTAACAAGATTTCCAAGCTAGGCATAGCCGATGAAGAGTATTACCTTACTTGTGAGTACCTGCTTCAGCTTGCCAGTCGTGCCTATGATCTGTTCATGAGTTCTGAAGCAGAAGAAAAACGGCAACTTTTGAAATTGATACTTCGGAACTTAAAATTAGAGGGCAAAAAGGTTGAATTTGAACTTGTAAAACCCTTCGACAAGGTCTTTGCTTGCTCAAGTCGTCAAAGTTGGCTGACGGTAGAAATTCTTCACTAGTGTGGAGTTGTAGAAAGAGTCAGGCTGAAGTTGGAAGAAATATGAAGATATCCTTATTTTGCGCGCTGTTTGTAACGTGTTATCAATCTTGCAACAACATATATGCTAACTATCCCCTGTACTGAAAGCCATACGTAGCCTACTCCAATTATTCCGGTTATTTGTATTATAATGTAGCTTCCTATCAGAATGGCACATGTTGAAAAGCCATAGAGTGCAACCAGTTCCGCGATTTTACCCTTTACTCTTAGTATAGTGTAATAAACGCTGTTTACACCAATGAATATCCCCGATAAAGCCAAGAATCGCAGAAGCGCTACCCCATTCTCTGAATAGCCGGCCCCGAACGCAAGGAGAAGCCATTTACCAGCAAATAGCAATACTATTATTGCAGGGATGAGAAGCATGAATGTAAATTTATAAGAACGTCGTACGTTGGCATCTAACTTATCTTCAAAGTGAGAACCTTCTGCAAATAAAGATTGCGATATTGCCCCTGGGATGATAAAGAGCAGTCCGGTGATCATCCACGCCACATAGAAATAGGCAGCCTCCTCTGCACTCAGGCGGTTAATAATGAAATTAAGTAAGATGAATGTTGCAGCAGCGGAGAATATATTGGCTAAATAATTACCTGCGGAATAACGCCATACCTCGCGGACTATATGCAGATTTATTTTAACCCTTAGTCTGTATGCGCTGTGAACTCGGGGCAGGAAGAAGAACAGGAAAATAATTACAACGATGCTAGTGGCGGTGCCCAGTGAACTAATTATGCCGAATGCCCGGAAGAACAGGACAAAAATAAAGGGTAGCGTGATTTTAAGTATGGAGATGGCAGTATTTTTGGACAGGACAAACCCTGCTCTTCTTTTAGCAATAAAAATGGAGTCCAGCATTGAGGATAGGGTTAGAAAGAGGGTGAAAACGATGAAAGCGGCGGCGAATAAGGGGTTATCCTTGATGAAACCCAAGGCCGGAGACCAGAGATCAACCCCTATAACAAATGCCAATGCTATTAAGAGGGATGTTGTCCCTGTGATAGTGAGACCAGAGTTTATAAGTTCCGCAGGTTTTTCGGATTTATTGAGGAATCGAATAAAAGCGATATCGAATCCGAGGCTGCTAAGCGTGACGAGTAGGCCCATGCAAGTTATTATCGTTGAGCCTAGCCCGACATCAGCATCGTTATAAAACCTTGCAACAACTATCCAGAACGCAAATCCCAGTGCAGAGGTTACAGCTGTGTTAGCCATCAGGAAATAGGAATTACGGTATAGCGGGTCCTTGAGGTGTTGGCCAAGATATGGAAAGAATCTTTTAAATGAGGTTGTTATATTAGCTGAGAATTTATTATCCATTGGTGATGTTTAAATACCTAGATGTTAATGAATATCCTCGGTTGTGTTCTGGCCTCATATTACACTGAATAAATTCAGAAGCCAAACGATATTGGTATTTGCGTCTCTAAAGGAGATATTTTACTGCTTATAACCAGTATATTCGTAGATTTCAACATAAGAAACGCTTGTGTTTTCTCCCTGTATTACGATCGAAGGGGAAGAGTGTATAGGTTTGTATTCTTTTAAAGCTTCTAGAGGTATTGGACTTACAAAGGGGTTTGTTCCTACTATTACATACCCGGGATGGTCATTTATAAATGCTGCCGCTTCTTCATAGGTAGCAAATGGTGTCTGATTGTTAGCGACATCTGTTAAAAGTTTATAACGCTCCCCGTTTTCAGTTGTTTGCCATGTATATGAGATAACCCATGTTGAATTATTCGGCACTACAGCCTCTGTGCCAAAATTGTATAATCGAGCGCACATTGACTGATAATATGTTGGATAGAATAGTTGTATCTCTGGGCTCAACTTTGGGTCGGGATTTTCATACCATCTGAGTTCTCCATTGGATTCTCTATACCAGTTTTCATAGAAATCTGATTGATTTTTCCCCGACCACGTTATCATAGTATGATATTTTGGCCAGGCTGTTTCATAGTCGATAACTACGTATCTGGAGTCCAATACATCCATTATCTCGCTGGCGTAAGATTCGTTTTGCGCTGTCATAAAAATACTTGCACCTGGAATAGTAGATCCATTCGGCCCTGGGCCACCTATACCACCTTGGAACGGATTGGCATTTGGTATACGGCGTGCGATTCTGGTTATCCAATGGCCGTAGTCCCACCAGCTCATTACGCCGTATGCTGAATCTGGATAGTCGTAGTTTTCCCCGGCTTTTGGTTTCTGGTACATATCATAGTAGAAATCCGGATTTCCGAACGGGTCCGGTGTATTATCTTTCATCCATGTAAGCGCTTCATACCAGTCTCCGTTGGGGCCGTATGGGTGGTATGGGAGAAATAGGGTAGCTGAATTCTTAGGGGACCATCCATCATTATCGTAAGTTCCGTATATTAGATTAGGATAAACAGTTAAGAAGAAGATAATTACTATTGATAGGGCACCTGATACATATCTGGGTCTGAGGTATCTGAATGTCGGCTGTTTTTCTTTAACCTTAGCCCTCCTCTTTTCTGCCCTGGTCTTTACTCTATCTTCGGTATTGGCTTCCTTCCAGTGTAGTAAAGACAGTATTCGAGTAATCAATACCGGTGTTTTCCAGAGTATGTAGCTGCTCAATAAAGCTACGTTTATTGCGTAGTAATAAGCGTATCGTGTTTGTGATAACAGGGCCATTAAAGTGACGAAGCTCCAGATTAAGAGGATTATTTTAGCAGAGCTCTTTTCGAAGTACGCATATAGGGCGATTATAGCCAGGCCTTCCACCAGATATATTTGCCAGGGGATGGAAGCCATCTGATCGATTATCACAGTCAGGACTACTATCCCGATCCAGCCGAAGAAAACCCATTTCCCCATCCTCTGCCTTCCTATAGCGGAATAAGTGATCAGCAGAAAGGCTATGGGGACCATAATCAACCCTGTGGTGAAATATGACCAGATTCTATGATCAGTTAAATGAGATATATCGAGTCCTGCAAGCAGAGGCTGGGCTTCCATTATCGTCAGCGTTTGCGATGAAGGTGCTAGGGTTTTGAGCTTATCAATAATCTCATGGAATAGTGATGGGGAAATTAAATAAAAGATACCTACTCCGATGAGTCCAAGGATCACAACTTTTACTAGATAGGATATGCCTTTTCGAACCATCATATAGCGGATAACAACTATTATCAGGGGGGATATTGGCCTTACGATTTTTCGTGTCATTATATAGATATAATAGATATAACGGATAACAACTATTATCAGGGGGGATATTGGTCTTACGATTTTTCGTGTCATTATATAATGGTATATTCGTCTTATATTTTTTCGTGTCACATAAGGTATGATCTGAAGCACTGATACGCCAAGTAAACCTATAACCAGTCCTCCAAAACTGGTACCGCAGTAAAAGAGGAAATTGTGGAACGCTGCAGCCATCAGTAATGATATAAGAAGTATTGGCATACTCACTATGAAGAGGTAATCCGTGGATTTGCCATTCAGGTGATCTAATATGTACTGGATGACGATGTATACCAATATGATGAAGATGAATATTGCTGCGCCGACCCATGTCAATATATAAATTCCAAGGAAGAAACCCGCTAATAGCGCAAATAATAGAGGCTTCTTTAAACTTCCCCATTCTCTACGTTTAATTTGGCTGAGTGTGGGTTGAGCATTTTGCGCCCGCTTTATTGCCATAATGAAGAATAGCATGGTAGTTGTGCTGAAAAGCACTTCAGCTATGTGGTGATCTGTAAAACCTAGGAGGGAGCGGAATAGGAATTCACCTGGAAGGATTGCAAGCAGGCCGGCGGCTAGTAATCCAGCATTTCTATTAAAGAGCTCTTTGCCTATGAAGTATACAGGTATAACAGTTATTGCTCCCAAAACGGCAGGGAAGTATGCGCCTATTTTTTCTATTAGCGCTGCGGAGGGGTGCCCCAGACCTGCTATCCATATGATTAATGCCAGAGACCAGTCGAAGAAGGGGGCGAATGGAACGTATTGTCCGTATGGATAAAGCGTGTAAGGGTCGAACGAATTCCTAATAGGGAAGTGATGCACGAGGTTCTCGACCAGGCGCATGTTGTACCAACCGTCGTTTTCGCCAAATAATACATAGCTGCCTCCGAGCACCCCTTGGTGAGGCGGCCCTACCCTTATCCAGAGGGCAAAACAGAAGAATAAAAATATAGCAGTTCCATAAAGTGCTCTTTTTAGTCCGACCGCTAGAACTGCAGCGACATAAAAAGCTGGGAGTAAGGCTATCATGTGTCCCATTAACCATTCTGCTTTAAAGATCAGAATGATGAAGACCATAACGGCCAGAAGGGCTATGATGCCGAATCTTGCCTTGTTCGGAAGCTTGGCTCTGATATTCTCATGAGCAGTGGCGATATTTTGTAATAAGTTTTGGATGTATAGCATATTATTGTCTTCTAATTATGTTAGGCATTTTACACTAAGCGGTGTCTAATAGCAACATATATGTCAAACGCAGCTGTTTTTGAGACTAAAGTTACTGATAGATATTAGTCGCTTAATTTATTATTCACCATCGACAACTGTATCAGGGCTATCGATTAATGGGTAGTGGATTAGCTTAGATCGTTTGATGAAAGGGTGATAAAGGAGGGGTTTTCATTAGGGGGCATCCCTAAAGCCTCGGTGCTTCCGATACAGGAAAGACACCTCACATTCGTCATTGCCTGACTTGATCAGGCAATCCAGAAAGAGCATATAGCTGTTTGCGTCGATGGGGATCAACCCCCTGCTATCCCCCAGTCTTGGGGGACTTTTAAAAAAGGACAGGGGACACCCCTGGAACCCCGGTCCTTCCGATACAGGAAAGACACCTCACATTCTGGATTGCCTGACTTGATCAGGCAATCCAGAAAGGGCACATAGCAATGTGTCCTCATGTTTTGGGGCAATTATGTAGGGGTGATTCATGAATCGCCATTTGGGGGATACTCCTATATCCCCCGGTAGGAGGAATCCTGCACTTCTGATAATAATCTACTATCGGTTAATGTAAAGGATTGACAACGCTTTTATCAGGGGTTATCTTATATCTCCCATGACGCTGTTAACATCGCGGGAGAGCGGAGGATTAAGATGGGTAATTTCACAGCAGTATGCAAGGCGGATGAAGTAAAGGAAGGTCAGGTGAAAGAGGTTACGGTTCAGGACCGAGCCGTACTTATTGTTAATGTCGGCGGCAAATATTACGCTGTTGCTGGAAGATGCCCGCACCTAGGCAGCAGACTGGCGCAGGGTAACTTAAAAGGTACTGTGATAACCTGCCCGAGGCATGGCTCCCAGTTCGATATAACGGATGGACATGTAGTGCGCTGGTTAAAACCGACAGGTGTGCTATCTAAAGTGGGCAGGATCGTTAAGCCGGAGAAGCCTTTGATTGCATATAAGGTTAAAATCGAGGGCGGCGTTGTTATGGTGGAGGTTTGATAAGTCGCTTATATACGAGATGCTGCGTCTGGTGATAACTGAAGGGGGTGAGTTCGATGAGACTTAGTTGCGCTGTCGATGAAATAAAAACTTTGAGCCCGGATGAGGTTAAGTCTATCCTCGATGAGAATAAAAAGGGCGAATGCTTGCTGCTCGACGTACGTCAGCCGATGGAATACGAAGAAGGTCACCTTCCCGCTTCTGTGCTGATGCCGTTAGACGAATTGGAATCGAGGCGGGACGAGCTGTACAGGGAGTTATATAGCGGCAGGAAAACTATAATTTATTGCCGATCCGGGAAAAGGAGTATGGCCGCTGCTATAGCCCTTTGTGATTTAGGATTTAAAAATTTATACATTCTTGAGGGCGGCCTGAATAACTGGCACTTCAAAATGTTGAAAGGAAAGCCGGAGAAGAAACCATGGATGATCGGGAAAGCGGCGAATGTAAAGGATGTCCTGGTAGTTGCGATGAAGATGGAGAAAATGGCTTACGATTTCTATATTGCAGCCAGGGATAAATCGAAGTTTGAGTCAGCGAGGACTATGTTCCAGCAGCTTGGTGAGGTGGAATTGAGCCATATGCGGCGTCTGTTCCTGCGGCTGACAGGTGAAATTCCCGAGAGTGCGGGCCTGTCTCACATTGACCATTATCTGCAGAAGTTCGATAAAGAGTTTAAGGATATTGAAATCGAAGTCAGCGCTGTGCTTATGCAGGTTGATGAAGAGGTCAAGAGTGAGGTGGATGTGCTGGAGATAGCAATCGAAAAAGAATATATGGCTAACGATTTCTACAAGCGGGCGGCATCTGTCGTTGATGATGAAGAGGTCAGGACCCTCCTGCACGGGCTGTCCCATGATGAACGCGGCCACGCCGCTGCCCTGCTCAACCAGCTGGCTCAGGTTGTAAAAAAGTAATCGGTGAGGTTATTTTCGATGATATTTGAGCGCGTCAAATCGGAAGGTATTGCCCATATATCTTATTTCATAGGTTCGGGGAACAGCGCTGCGGTAATCGATCCGCGCCGGGACTGCCAGATATACGTTGATCTGGCGCAGAAGCACGGCCTTAAAATCAAGTATATCTTTGAGACGCATCGCAATGAAGACTATGCCATCGGCTCGATTGAATTAAAAAACATGACCGGGGCTGAGATTTACCACGGCCGCGGGCTCGATTGGAAATATGGGAATACGATCGATGATGGACATGAGTTCCGCGTGGGCAAACTCAGGATCACGGCTATGGCTACGCCGGGCCATACGGATGAGAGCATGTCCTATGTCCTCACTGACATGTCATCTGGAAATGCTCCGATAATGGTATTCACCGGTGACACCCTGTTCGTCGGCGACGTGGGCCGCACCGATTTCGGCGGCCTCGATAACGCGCAGCGGATGGCATCCAACCAGTACGACAGCATATTCAAGAAAATCCTCCCCCTGGGCGACGGCGTTATCCTCTGCCCTGCTCATGGCGCGGGCTCAGTGTGCGGCTCGCATATCGCAGACAGGGACGAGAGCACGCTGGGGATCGAGAGGCTGCAGAACCCGATGCTCCAGATGAGCAAGGATGATTTCATCAGGTTTAAAAAGGCGCAGAAGCTGGAAATGCCGCACTACTTCCACCAGATGGAGAAATACAATATTGAGGGCGCTCCCCTGCTGGGCTGCCTGCCGATACCTATGCCGCTTACACCCGACGAATTCAAGGCTGAGATTAAGCGTGGCGCCGTTGTAGTCGATACCAGCTATCCCGCCTCCTTTGGTGGCGCCCACATAAGCGGCTCATACAGCATATGGCTGGGAGGGCTTTCCGTGTTCGCCGGCTGGGTTCTGCCCTACGATAAACCGATACTGCTGGTGCTTGAGGATCAGTCATATCTGGATACAGCTGTACGCTACCTGGTACGCGTCGGCTACGATAACATCGTCGGCTATCTCAAGGACGGCATGCGCAGCTGGTCCAACGCCGGTTTCGATACCGAGCCCCTGAATCTCCTTACTGTGCACGAGTTGAAAACGAAGCTGGATAAAAACGAGAAGCTTAATGTCATCGACGCACGTACTTCCGAGGAGTGGGAAAGCGGGCATATCAAGGGTTCTAAGAATATTTACGTGGGGCATGTCCCGGAGGAGATGGGTGAGCTATCTTGGCAGAGACAGGTAGCGATATTATGTAATGTAGGGTTCCGCGCCAGCCTCGGCGCCAGCGTGCTGCTGCGCGAAGGCTGCAGGAAGGTTTACAATGTTCTGGGCGGCATGACGGCGTGGAAGGCCGCGGGTTATCCGATGGTGAAGGATTAGATATTATTCTTCTAGTTGTCAAGTTAAAAAGAAAAGCCCCCAAAATAGGGGGCCTTTTTATTCTATCTGGCTCCCCGGTCAGTCCTTCCGTGCTCAACGGAAGGAGAACCTGAAACCTAGCGGTTAATCCTTCCGTCATCGGAAGGACTCGCTCTACTGCTTCAGCTATCTTTCGAGCCGTTCTCGGAGCTGTTGGTTGGCTCTCCCGCGTTTCAGATGTCTCTCTCTACGCATGGCGTCGGTGCGGGTGGGGAAAACCTCGGAGGAGACGAGTGCCCACGGCCCACGATTGCGAGTCCATCTGGCCTCTCCTTGCTGATGCTGCTGAATGCGCCTGTCGAGATCGTCAGTGGAGCCGATATAAAGCTGACCTTGAGAGTTTCGGAGAACGTAAACGTATAATAAGGAGTCTCTGTCGTCATATGAAAGCCTGAAGGAATTTTGGCTCCCCGGTCAGGATTCGAACCTGAAACCTAGCGGTTAACAGCCGCCCGCTCTACCGTTGAGCTACCGGGGAGTGTTTCTCACCCATCACTTATATATTAATTGCACTAACCGTTAAACCGGTAACTACCACCTACCACTGCCCGCAACCTAGCGGTTAATCCTTCCGGCATCGGAAGGACCCGCTCTACCGTTGAGCTACCGGGGAGTGTTTCTCACCCATCACTTATATATTAATTGCACTAACCGTTAAACCGGTAACTACCACCTACCACTGCCCGCAACCTAGCGGTTAATCCTTCCGGCAT
>Ga0315282_10000404_pt1 | contig 85697 bp, 92 predicted proteins | sample YL17G07_20_MG_FD_203693 | JGI IMG/M metagenome (GOLD analysis project Ga0315282, IMG submission 203693) | Sediment microbial communities from Yellowstone Lake, YNP, Wyoming, USA - YL17G07_20 | ecosystem: Environmental > Aquatic > Freshwater > Lake > Sediment | place: USA: Wyoming | collected...
TCATCTGGCCAGAAAGTTTGCCCGGTCAGGTTTTGAAGCTAGCAAGAAAAAGAAGAATAGAGGTTTTTTGTTCCCGGTTTATCCTTGATGAGCTCAAGAAAATTTTGTCGATCAAATTTGATTATTCCCAAGAATTTAGCCAAAGATATATTGAAGAGCTATTAAAGTTCGTTAAAATCGTTAAACCACAAGTCGCTATTTCGGTAATTAAAGAAAAAGATGACGACAACCGTATTTTAGAATGCGCCCTGAAAGCCAAAGTTGATGTTCTAATTAGCGGTGATCGAAAACATCTTCTACCCTTGAAAGATTTTCGCGGGATTAAAATTATCTCTGCCAGAGAATTTTTAGAAACAAAAAAAAGTTGAGACTTCGATCGGAAGGTAAATTGAACAAAAATCGTCGAGGGGTAGAGAACCACTTATTTCTTTTTGATAAAATCTTTAAAAGCTTGTTCGTCATTATATGGCAAAAAATCTTTCTGATGCGGCTGAGGTACGTATCCACCACCTTCTTTATGTTTGATGCCACACCAATACTTTTCCGTATCGCCGGCAATTCGAACCATATAAGCCGCGAAACCATTGGCGTAACCACAATACATGCAACTAAGCTTGTCTAAGGTAGAAAGATAAGCAAGTTTCTGGCGATCAATTCTGATATAACTACTTCTTTTAACAATCGGGATGCCGTAAAGCGGAAAAGCGACATGGTGATAAATTTCCAAGAAAAAATCCAAAATAACGAGTGGCAGCGATATGCCCCAGATAAATGGCAGAGCCAGTAAATGTCTTAATCCTTTGTGCGGGAACTTTGAAATTTTATGATACATAAGTGCATATAAACACGAATAAGGAAGTTAAGCAAATAAAATTAGGGTGGGCTTGACATTAAACTTAAACTGTGTTCTAATTGCGTAGCAATTTCAAACACTTTAACTTGACAAAAAGGTCAAAGTGTGCTATAATGAATTAACTTAAGAGTTAGATACGTACTAAATTTTAAGTAACGCCTGTTGCCGAGATTTTACATTCTCTAATACTTTCCTTATTTTATCGGCATTACTATTCCGATTGGAAGTCAACTTGACTGAATGCTCGGCAATGGGCTAAATCTCATCCAGACCGGCTTACCCTGGTCGTTTTGTGGTATGATTAAATCGAACTAAAAATCGTCCATCCTCCGCCCATCCCGACCCAAACATTGCCGGCGGGTGAAAAAAGAGTATAATAAATTTAAAATAATAAATTAATAATAAATTAGTGGGGGATAAAGGAGAACGATGAGAAAAATTTTAATCTTAATGCTCGGGCTCTTGACCTTCGGCGCACTTTTGACTTTCACCTCGAACGCCAGCGCTAAGAACAATGATGTCAAGTTAAGAGTTTTTGAGCACTTCCCCAAGGGCCAACCAGTCGCAACATCCAATTGTACTCCGACTACAAACCCTATTCCCAACGACTTTGGTTTGGCCGGCTGGCAGATGCCGGTAAAGGGGATGAGCTACAAAATAAATTACTCTTCAGAACCAAGTAACCTTTCCAATACTGCGGTCCAAAATGTCGTGGCAAATTCCTTTGGCACTTGGTCAACGGCCGATTCAAAACAGATTTTTAAATACGATGGCGCAACTTCGGCCAAAACCGCCAAGTTCGACGGCACTAACGCTATCCTTTGGAAGCCAATCACTTCGTCGGCGATTGCGATTACTTATATCTGGTATTACTCTTCAACTCACGTGGTTGTTGAAACCGACACTGTCTTTAACAGCCGATACCAATGGTCGGTGAATACTCCTTCAAGCGGTGATTGCGCCGGTCAGGCTGGCACTTACGATCTTCAAAATATCGGCACCCATGAATTCGGCCATTGGATTGGTTTGGATGATTTATACAAGACCGCTGATAAAGACCTGACCATGTATGGCTATGGCGAACTGGGAGAGTTAAAAAAAGACACTCTTGGCAAGGGCGATATTACCGGCGTCAATGCCATTTTGCCTTAACGGTTCTTGATAGCAAACAATATTTGCCATAAAAACTAAAAATCGTCCATCCCATGACAACAAAATATTGGTCAAAAAGAGTGACCAAGGAAAGTAATGCCCTGGATCTCGAACCGGGCGTGTTTACTTGGAATGACCCTGGTCGCATCGCCAGGTCGCTAGCGCAATCGGCAAGGATTAGTACCCGGCGCAAAGGCACGGCCCTACAATCGGCGATGTCGATGTTAAATTTCTATATTAATCGCGCCGGCAAAAACCTGCCAAAAGGGCAAAAAGCAATTCTTGAGAAGGCAAAAATAGAACTTAGAAAGATATTGTAAAAGTGGTCTAATTTGTTAAGATCTCAAAACCATCTTTTTTGACCGCAATTGTGTGCTCAAAATGGGCTGAATCCGATCCATCAACCGTGACCACGGTCCAGCCATCTTCCAATATTTTTACGTGCCAATCCCCTCTTGAGACCATGGGCTCGATCGCCAAAACCATTCCTTCCTTAAGAATTGGTCCAGTTTTGGGTTTGCCGAAATTGGGAATTGAAGGCGGCTCCTGCAAATTTTTACCGATACCATGACCGGCTAAATCTCTAATGACGGAATAACCGGCTTTCTCAATTGTTTTTTGAATTCTATTTTGGACATCACCTAAATACACGCCCTCTTTGACTAAAGATAATCCCTCGTAGAGCGATTTTTCGGTGATTTCTAATAGCTTTTTCTTTTCCACGCTTATTTTTCCAACCCCAACTGTTTTTGCCGTATCGGAATGATAGCCGCGATAAAGAATTCCTAAATCTATGCCGATGATATCGCCTTCTTTAATGACTTTATCGGATGGAATTCCGTGAACTACCTCGTCATTAACTGAAACACAGATTGTCGCTGGATAACCAGCATGTCCCAAAAAAGAAGGTTTAACTCCAGCTTTATTAATTTCTTCGCGGGCCTGTTTTTCGAGATCTTTTGTTTTGACGCCGGGCTTGGTATTTTTCACCAATATTTTTAAAATATGGGCGGCAATTTTGCCTCCCTCTTTCATAATCTCAATTTGCTTTTTAGATTTAATGCTAATCATAGATATCGTTCTTCGGTTAAGGCAACGATGCCCGTATCGTAAGACGGATACGTTAAGCGGTTTTAAAAGATGTCCAAGCCATTCTTAATTTATAAAGCTGTCTGCCAGTTTTATCATAATCGTCGACCAATTTATCAATTAATTTCCTGTCAAAACCGTATATATCACGGCATTGCTCCAAACTGACGACTGTTTCGTTACATTCCGCCATTGCGTCATCAAGATATTTCTGGAAACCTAATTTTTGATGACGTTTGCCATAGCCTTCGGCAATTAGACGCGGAATCGTTTTACAAGATCTACTTAGCTGATCCTTCAGATCGAATTTCTCGAACTCTGGCAATCTAGGAATAACGTTTCTCATTACAGTTAGCATTGCCTGATAAGAATTCTGATAAACATCCAGATCTCTAAAGCTGGTAATTCGTTTTCTTATCTGACTATTATTCATTACGATTAACTTTTAACGCTCGACGTAACGGGCTTCCTTACCGATATACCTCTAAGGCCTTAACGATATTACTCCAGACTTCTTCAATCGAAGGATTGCCGTTGATTTCTATAATTTTACCCTCTTTTTGGTAAAAGTCAACCAGCGGTGCGGTTTCATTTTCATAAATATCGATTCTTTTCGAAATAGTGTCTGCATTATCGTCCCCACGCTGGATTAGTTTACCCCCGCAAGCATCACATTTTATAATTCCCATTTTAGCGGGATTTTCAAAAATCTTTTCGCAGTTTTCACATATCCGCCGCGAAAGTATTCGCTCAATTATTGCCGATGTGTCAACTTTTAAAATTAGAACTAGTGGTTTGATGCCTCCAAGAATGCTTTTGAGAGAATTTGCTTGATTGATTGTTCTAGGGTACCCATCGAAGATTACTCCTTTGTTAAAATCGAGATTTTTGATTCTTTCGCCGATGAATTGTTCGACCAACTCATCTGGCACCAGCCTGCCTTGACTATCATTTAAAATCTCTTGGAATTTTTTTCCAAATTCCGTCTCTTTTGCTGCTTCCTCCCTGATTAAATCTCCAGTGCCAAAATAGCTAAGACCATATTCTTTGGCGATTTTAGCGGCCTGGGTACCCTTACCTGAACCAGGGGGGCCAAAAATGATGATTATTTTATTCATTTATTTGTCGATGATGGCGATGGCGATGGCGATGGCGATGGCGATGGCGATGGCGATGGCGATGGCGATGGACTCGGCGATTCGATTGCCTGTGTTCCCTTGTCAGTAACTGAATCAATTAACCATATACCGCCTTCTGAAACATTGTTAAAAACTAAAACTCGCGCTTGGCTTGAGGCGCTATCGTAAAACAAATAGGCCCTATTTTCAACATTTTTCTCATCAATTTTATTAGTAAAGTATATACTGATCGATTTTGGCGGAGTATCCAAGCCAATAAACTTACTTTCCTGGTCTGATACTTTTGTTATTGCCTTGCCTTTGCTGTCCTTATATGTCTCAAGCTTTGCTTGGGCAACATTCGATAATAAATCTCTCGCTTTTAGGGCGTATTGCTCGCCATTAGCAGAAGTAAATGATTTAGACCAAAAATCCATAAAATCATTGACATTTTTTTCAGATTTTATTTTCCAAGCCTCCTCGGTGATGGTCGGCGAGGGACTTGGCTTAATTTTCTTTGAGGGCAATATTTTAAAGATGTAATAAATACCGCAAGCGAGGGCAATGATCAATAATATCCCCATGCCGATATAAATATAGGTCTTGTTTCCTTTATTAGCCGGTTTTTCTTCGTCTTCTAAAATTTCTTTATCCAAAGTCCCTCCTTTACCCTGAACTTAAGCTTGCGCATAGTTTAGGGTTTTTATCGAACTGGTTCAATAGAAATTATTGCCCAGATTCCTTTATCTCCTTTGGTAATAGGCTGGGTTAGTTTAATTTGATATGTTTCGCCTTCCTTTTTAATTGTCACGACAGCCTCGCCGTTATCTTTCGATTTCAGAGTCGCCTGATCTGTATTATTTATGCCATAAACCGGAGGCGCATCTGACTTTACAGTCTCTTCGGGACTAAGCCTAAATAAATTTTTACCTGCATCAGCCGCTTTTTGCAGTTTATCGGCTTTATCCTGGTTAACTTCAAAATTGACAACTTCATTTTGCGGGATTATCAGAGTTTGGCCGGCCATGATTTTATTAGCGTCTGTTAGTCCGTTGGCAGCCACAACTTCTGTCCATGTCTGGTTAAATTTCTGGGCAATAGCAAATAATGTTTCATTTTTCTGTACTGTATAGGTATCGGAGGGTGCAGATAGTCGTTCACTAGTCGGTGCTGGTTTGGTCGTGCTTGACGTTTTAATTGATGAATCCGGGGTCGCTTCGATTGAGGAGCTAGCAATTTCGATTTTGTTGTTTTTGCTCGTCTCTAAAGACCTGGTTTTAAAGAAAAAGAAACTTGTGCTCGAAGATAAAATTGCGACAAGAGAAACCAAAATGATGAATAAGACCCATGTTTTATTGTTCATCTTTGCTTTCTATCCCCTCCATCCTAAAATTTGGACTCCTCTTCGAACAGCCGATTTGACGGAAGTCTTAGTATTTAAAAGGTATATCTGGCCTGATGTTCTTGCATCGATTTTATTATTATACTGGGCTATGAGGTACGCTAGGCTTTGATTATTTGATAAATAAGCATAAGCTGCTTTGCCGCCATTGAATTTCACCATTGTTTTTAAGTTTTGCCCGTCAATATCAATAGAGTCGATTTCTCCCGCGTTATTTTCGCCAATTTTTCTTTCCGACAAGATCATCTTATCAGAAAGAGAGGCTGAAATCCAATCAACTATTTGATCTGTTGAAAAGATTGTTTTTGATTTTTTGCTTTCAATATTATATCCGATAATTTCTGTATTTGTGCCTGAAGTTTTGCCATAATAAATGGTTTTGGATGAATTATCCCAGCCCGGAAAGATTATTTCGGATGAAGAATTGACAACCTCTTCTATTTTCGAACCATTTTTTTGTTCTAAAAATAAGGTGTAGCCGTATTGGTCCTCAACATTAGAAAATTTAGTATATGTAAACCACTCTCCATCTGGTGAAATTGATAGATTCACGGTCACGGGGAAAAGATCTTTGAGAATCTTTTGCTTGGCATCGTTTAAATTTATAGCCACCAGTTTTCCAGATCCACTGTCTCCCTTTGAAACAATGGCCAAAACCTCCGAAGTCTCTGATAAATTAGATAATTTTTTAATTTTTAAAGCTTCGTCGGAATCAGTATAAAGTTTTTTTGTTTTATTCTGAGTATCAACTTCCCAAATCTCAGTTGCGGCACCATAGGTGACAAACACTAATTTGTTGGAAATCTCTTTAGAGCTCCCGCCTGAATCTGGATTTTCTGATTGATTAATGTTGCCGGCCGGAGAACTGGAGCGTTTAACATAATTTTTATCTATATACCAAACGAGGCCTCCGACTATGATTAGTCCCAGCATGATTGTGATTATTTTCTGAGTCATGGTTTATCTCGAAAAAACACGAAGCCAACGCAGTTGGCAAGTGTTGCTTTTTTGCCCCATTGTAATGGTTTAATTATTCTACTGGCGTGGCTGATGCTGAAGCTGAAACCGAAGGAGAAGCTGAAGGCGATTTCGAGGGTGACGGCGAAACTGTGGCGCTGGCTGAAGTTGATGGGCTGGGCGATTTCGAAACTGATGGACTTGGCGACTTCGTTGTCGTGGTGACCGGCGAAGGGCTTGCTGTAGTCGTCCCCTTAGAATAAACCGCCACGTAGTAATAATAGCCTCCGGCAGCCAGAACCAAAATGACTAAAATAACAATTAGCCATTTTAGAGTGCCGCCGCCGCTTGGCGCGCCGACCCCTTGTGGTGCCTGACCGGCACCCATTCCTTGATCCATTGAAACCTCCTTTTATCTATATCTTAATAACTTTCGTATTGACGCATTAATAACTGGGCTTGAATCTGCCTCATTGTTTCAATTATAACAGAAACCATAATTAAAACACCAGTCCCGCCGATAACTAAAGTGTTAATCCTGGTAACAGCTTGCATCACAAACGGCAAAACCGCAATCACCCCAAGGAAAACTGCGCCGGTTAGATTAATCCGAGATATTATATACGAAATGTAGCTTGCTGTTTCCGTCCCCGGCCTTACTCCGGGTATAAATCCGCCTTGTTTTTGCAAGTTTTCCGCAATTTGGGTGGGTTTAAGAATTATCCCCGTATAAAAGAAGGTGAAGCCAATTACCAATAAAAAGTACAAAATTCCGTAAAACCAGTTATTGGAAAACAAACTAGAGATAAATGTCGCCCCATGCGCCAACCATTCGGATTTAGCCGCCGTTAAGAATTTTGCGGCTACTCCTGGAAAAATCATCAAAGACATCGCAAAGATAATCGGGATTACACCAGCAGTGTTAACTCTTATTGGCAAATGAGTATCTACTCCTCCATAAGCCCTGAGCCCCCTGATTCTTCTTGCGTAAGAAACGGGTATTTGTCTTTGACCTTCATTAACCAAAACGATTAAGATTACTACCCCAATCGCAATGATTCCAAAAATAATTAAACTGATAATTTTACTCATATCGAGCACTGCCAAGGTATTTCTCACTTGGGTTGGTATCCCGGCAACAATACCTAAAGCAATAATCAAAGAGACGCCGTTGCCAATGCCGTTTTCTGAAATTAACTCCCCAATCCACATCAAAAGGATCGAGCCGGCAGTAATCGAAATAATCATTACTGCCAACTGCAATGGAGTCCAAGAGCCAACAATACCTTGATTCTTAAGCAAACTAAGCATGGCGTAAGATTGCAAGACAGCCAATGGCACAGTTAGAATTCTTGTCCAATAATTTATTTTTTGTTGACCCTGCTCTCCCTCTTTTTGCAGCTCTTCTAATGAGGGAATTACCATTCCTAAAAGCTGCATGATAATTGATGAAGTAATGTATGGTCCAACACCCATCATAATGATTGAGAAGTTCTGCATTGCCCCACCCGAAAACATATTGAGTAGCCCAAAAATTTGGTTCCGGCCAAAGAAGTTCCGAAGCTCGGCAACGTCAACGCCGGGCAAAGGAATATGAGCCAAAACCCTGGCGATGAATAGTAAAAAGGCGGCATATAAAAGTCTTTTTCGAAGATCTGAAAGCTGAAATATTTGTTTGGCCGTATCTAAGAAGCGCATATTAACCTCAAAGTATTACTTTTTGATGGCTTTTTCTACTTTCGGTGCCTTATCTTTGTTAATATTTTCGAGCATTTTTTTGGTTAAGATTACTTGCTGATATTTAAAATCGGATTCAATCTTCTTATCAACCAAGATTTTTACCGGCATCTTACTCGATTTTGTTAGTCCTTTTTCAAACAATATTCTACTGTTAATTTTTTGCCCCTTTTTAAATGTTTTCTCTAAAGTAGATAATTTCACAATTTGTGGTTTTACACCCAAGCTTAAAAAACCTCTTTTTTTAGGTATTCTTTGTATCCAGGGCATTTGCCCGCCCTCAAAACGTCTTGGAATATTAAAACCTGAACGAGATTTTTGTCCTTTTGTCCCCCTGCCCGCGGTTTTACCTCGACCTGACCCTGGCCCTCTTCCCAGTCGTTTAGATTCTTTTGCCCTTAATTTTACTAAATTATTTAATTTTCTCATTCGGCCTATTTTGCTAATTTCTTTAATGCTTCGATGGTTGCTTTTGAATTATTAATCTTATTGGCGGATCCCAATATCTTCGCCACGACATTTTTAATCCCTGCCAATTCACATATCACCCGAATGGCTCCTCCGGCCACAATTGAAGTTCCCGGTTTTGCTGGCTTTAAGATGATGTGCGTTGAACCCATCTTTAATTCAATTTTGTAGGGAATTGTCTCATTGACTATTTTTACATCAATCAATTCTTTCTGGGCTATTTTTGACGCTTTAGAAACAGCATCAACAACTTCGGCGGCTTTTCCAATGCCGATTCCAACCTTACCAGCGCGATTGCCCATAATTACTAAGGCTCTGAAGCGAATTCTCTTTCCACCTCTGACCGTTCGGGCGACTCGATCAACTTGCAGGACACGTTTTTCAAATTCACTTTCTTCTTTACGTGATACTTGTTTTTCGCTTGCGGCTTTTACAGTTTTATTTTCTTCGACTTTTGCCATAATTTAAAACTCCAAACCAGCCTTCCTTAAACCATCAGCGATTTTCTCAATATTGCCATGATACTTGTAGCCGGATCTATCAAAAACAATTTTCTTAATCTTTTTATCAATTAAATCCTTAGCTAATTTTTGCACCAAATCTTTATCTTTTAAATCTGACGCCGAGGCAATGGTATTTTTTTTCTGATCATCAATCGCTTGTAAATAAATATGCCTATTTGAACGGAATATTGCCACTCGTGGCCTTTCGGCTCGGCCTTTGATTTTTGACCTTACTCTTAATTTTCTTCTTTCTCTTCCAATCATATTTTTCCTTGTTGCACTGTTGCACTATACCGGGGTCGCATTATACTGAACCGACTATTGCTTTCGCCGCTTTACCTGGCTTTCTGCGCGGTATTTCATCAATATATTTTATTCCCTTACCTTTATATGGTTCGACTGGCTTGACTGCTCTAATGTTGGCGGCAATTTGTCCGACTTTTTGTTTATCAATCCCAGAAACAGTGATAATATTTTTTTGAACTTCTATTTCGATCCCCTCTGGCGCAATAATTTCCACCGGGTGGGAAAAACCAACATTTAAAACCAATTTGTTTCCTGATACTTCTGCTTTAAAGCCAACCCCTTTAAAATCTAATTTTTTTTGGAAACCTTCTGATACACCAATAATCATATTTTCGATCAAACTACGCGTTAAGCCGTGAAGGGATTTTGTTTGTTTATCGTCTTTTTTTCGCACAACTTGAACTAAATTTGAATTTATCTTTACTTCAATAGCCGGCGGCAATTCAATCGAAAGTTCGCCTTTTTTACCTTTCACTTTTATTATACCATCGACATTCTCCAGGCTTATTCCCTCTGGTATAATTATTTTTTTATTTCCGATTTTAGACATTTTGCCCTCATTAAATAATTTCGGCAATTACTTCGCCACCAAGGCATTTTCTTCTAGCATCCTCGCCAACCATTAGTCCTTCGGGCGTTGAAATAATAACCATTCCTTGCGGACTTCTTGCCTTTGGAATCCGAGTTGTTGAAGCATAAACTCTTCTTCCCGGTTTACTTATTCTTTGTATTTTAAAGTTATTATCTTTATTTAAAATAATTTCAATTTCTTTTATATGTTTATCCCCTACCTTCTGGTTTTCACGAACAGTTTCTTTTTCTCCCAGTTTATTATTCTCCCCTCGACTTTGCTCTCGAGCCGAGCTCTCGACCCGAGGCTCGGGGCCGGCTTTTTTATCGCTTTTAAGCTCGTGATATTCTCTGATATAATTATTTTTCTTCAATACTTCCGAGATGGCCGTTTTCATTTTTGAAAAGGGAATAGATAAACTGTTTTTGCCAGAATTTTGAGCGTTATTAATTTGTGAAAACATGTCTGCAATTGGATCCATTTTTTCTCCAAATTTTAGAATTTTAGAATGCTACCAAGACGATTTGGTTACCCCAGGAATTAAGCCCTGGCTGGCCATTTCTCTAAAGCAAATTCGACAAATGCCAAATTTTCGCAAGTACCCTCGTCTCCTGCCGCATCTAGCGCACCTACGAACTATCCTTGTCGAAAATTTTGGTTTTCTCTTTGCTCTTTCTATTTGTGATGTTTTCGCCATTATTTTCCTTCCTCACAAAGCATTCTTTGTGATGTTTTAGCCATATTAACCTTTCTTGATAACTATCTCGCCCTTAATCGGAAAGCCTAATTCTTTCATAAGCGCCTTGGCTTCGTCAGTATTTCTCGCTGTGGTGACGATCGTTATTGAAAGACCGTGAATTATTTCTGCTTTTTCGTGGGTAATTTCAGGAAAAATAATTTGTTCGGGCATGCCAAGCGTAAGATTGCCCTTGTTATCAAAACACTTTATGTCTATACCTCTGAAATCGCGCATCCTGGGCAATGTAATATTTATGAGGCGATCAACAAAATCATACATTTTATCGCCCCTTAAAGTTGCCACGAGACCGACTTTGTCTCCTTGACGGACTTTAAAGCCTGATATCGCTTTTTTGGCTTTTCTAAATGCCGGTTTTTGACCAGCTATGGTCGAAAGCGTCTCCTGCGCAACTTCTTCAAATTTCGGATTACCTTTTGCCTGACCAATGCCAATATTTAAAACAACCTTCTCGAGACGCGGCAAGGCAAAACTATTCTTAATCGCAAGAGTTTTTTTTAACTCGGGTTGAATTTTCTTAAAATAAGCTTCTTTTAATCTTGACATTGTCTTAATCTAGACTTTCTTTACATTTTCGACAAATTCTTATTTTTTTTCCCTCTGTTGATTTGTAACTTACTTTTGAAGGTTTGGAGCAGCGCGGGCAAATAACATTAACATTGGAATAATCAATCGGGACTAATTTATCAATAATTCCCCCGTGGGGCGATTTACGCGAGGGTTTAAGATGTTTTTTAGCGATATTTACTCCCGAAACTATTACTTTGCCTGATTTCGGATATACTTTATCAACTTTCCCTTGCTTGCCTTTATCTTTGCCAGAATTGACAATAACCGTATCTCCTTTTTTTATCCGGATTTTCACAATACCTCCATGGCCATCGAAATTATCTTAGCAAAACCCAGATCTCGTAATTCTCTGGCTACTGGTCCGAAAATTCGACTACCACGAGGGGTATTATCTGGATTCAAAATCACCACCGCATTATCATCAAATTTGATACTCGTCCCGTCGCTTCTCATGATGGGCTTCCTTTGTCTGACGATTACGGCCTTGACTACTTCTTTCTTTTTGACTAAGTTGTGCGGGGTAGCAACTTTTACTGTCCCAACAATAATATTGCCAACTCGGGCCGCTGTTGGTTTTCCTCGGCCAATAACCCGGATGCACATGATTTCTTTGGCGCCAGAATTATCAGCTACTTTTAATCTGGAATATGATTGAATCATTTTTATTTACCTACCTCAATTACTTTCCAAGCTTTTTTCTTGCTAAGTGGCCTTGTCGGCGTAATTGTAACTTTTTGACCTTTTACAATATCTTCCTCGGTATGCGCCAGAATTTTATTACTTTTTATATACCTTTTCTTATAGATTGGGTGCACTCTGATATAATTTATAATGACCGAGACGGTTCTATTGGCACTATTTTTCGCCGCAATTCCGGATAATTTCTTAATTGTTTGAATTTTGCCTTTTTGAATTTTTTTATCCATTTTTGACCTTTTCCCCCGTCTCTTCTTCTTTGGTTATTTTTTCGATTGCTTTTTCCGAAATCACCGTCCAAATTCTCGCGATTTTCTTTCTTTCGCTGGTAATCTCGTGAAAATTTTTGAGCTCCTTAAACTTGGCAGAGAATTTTAATTTGGCGATTTTTTTATTTGAATGCTCTAAATCAACGAATAACTGCTTAATATCTTTTTCTCTTAATTCTTTAAGCTGATCCTTCTTTTTCATCTTTCTTTCTTCCGTTTCTATCTTCCGTTTATTTTTTTTCTTCCTTTTTTATGAATTTTGTCGAGATATTTAATTTATGCGCCGCGAGTCTCAAAGCTTCGCGAGCGATCTTTTCATCAACACCGCCCATTTCAAATAGAATCCTTCCCGGTCTAACGACAGCCACGAAATGATCCAAGCCTCCTTTGCCACCTCCCATACCTACTTCTGCTGGCGTGGCGGTTACTGGTTTATCAGGGAAGATTCTAATCCAAACTTCACCGCCACGTTTAATATAATGAGTGATTGCTCGACGAGCCGCCTCAATTTGACGAGCACTCACCCAATTCCTACCAGTTGCTTTTAAACCATAATTGCCGAATGATAGTTTGTACCCTCTACTCGAAATACCCTCTCTTTTTCCTCGAGCAACTTTTCTGTGTTTTAATTTTCTTGGTATTAACATAATTTACTCATTCTCTATATTATCGCCCTTGTAAATCCATACCTTTACACCGATAATGCCGTAGGTAGTTAAAGCATCAACTTGAGCATAATCTATATCTGCTCGGAGCCTCCCTAAAGGCACTGTGCCTGAACCGTAGTGGTCGCGCCGAGCGATTTCTGCGCCTCCCAAACGACCACTGACGGCAATTTTAATTCCTTTAGCTTTGGCTTCCATTGTTTTATTGATTGCTTGTTTGGCTGCCCTTTTGTAAGGTAATCTTTTTTCAATCTGGTAAGCAACATTTTGAGCCACAATATCGGCCGAGAGATCTGGAGTTTTTACTTCAACGATTTCTAAATCAATCTTTATTTTTGCTAAACCCGTCTTGGGATCTCTTAGCCTGGGGCAATTTTTAACTAGATATAATTTTAATTCATTGATACCCTGCCCACTTCTCCCAATTAAAATACCTGGCTTTGAGGTGTGGATGATGACTTTTATTGAATCTTGGTCGCGAATAATTTCAACTTGAGAAACGCCAGTAGTTTTGGTAAATCGTTTGCTAAGGGCTTTTCTAATTTCAATATCACTGGTTAATTTTTCGGCAAAATCTCTCGTCGAAAACCATTTTGACTGCCAATTTTTATTTAATTGTAAACGAAAACTTTTTGGATTAACCTTATGACCCATCGCGAGCTCCTTTTAGTCGCTCGAAATTAAAACTTAAAGCTAAAAAGTAAAAATTATTTTTCATATTTTTGAATTAATTTTTGACTTTTGGTCAGCATGCTTTTTGATTTTTGACTTTTGATTTTTGACTTCGGTTGTTCTGAAAGGACAACTGTGATATGTGATTGCCGTTTTAATATACTTGTCGCTCTTCCTCGATGAATGATTCTTCGCCTCTTTAATTTAGGCCCTTCGTCGACAATTATCGTCTTAATATAAATCGGTTCATCAATGTTTTTACCTGCCTGCCGGCTAGGCAGGTCTTTGGCAACCGAAAGCGCATTTTTTAAAACCAAGATTAATGGTTTTCTGGCTTCTTTACGCGAAAATTCCAAAAGGCTTATTGCCCGATTTGCTTCTTTCCCTTTGATCATCTTAACTAAATACCGTATTTTATCCGGGGGAGTACGAACAAATCGCGCCCTGGAAGTTATCTCCCTGGAAATTCTTTTTTGATTATCTTCTTTTAATGACATATTATCCCTTTGTTGCTACCTTTGCATCAGCGGTTTTGCTAATCGCTTGGGCCTCTTTTTCGGCGGCTAATTGCTCTTCTTCTCTTGCCATTCTGCCGCCATGCCGAGTAAATTTTCTTGTTGGGGAAAACTCACCTAATTTATGACCAACCATGTCTTCAACTATCAAAACAGGAATATGGGTTTTCCCATTGTGAACGCCGATTTTGAAACCGACCATTTCAGGAGAGATTGCTGAATTTCTTGACCAAGTTTTTATGACGGTCTGGTCACCGACTCTTAATTCATGTATTTTTTTGAGCAAACGCTCGTCAACATAAGGACCCTTTTTTAACGATCGACTCATCTTTTTCTCCTCTTAATTATCATCTTTGCGGAATATTTATTTTTTTTGCGTGTTCGAACCCCAGAGGCGTGCTTGCCCCAAGGTGTTTTCGGATATTTCAAACCAATTGGATTATTACCCTCGCCACCACCATGAGGATGGGCATCTGGATGCATCGCTTTACCTCTGACTGTCGGTCTGACTCCCATGTGTCTTTTACGCCCGGCTTTTCCGATTCTTACCAACGAGTGGCTTGGATTGGAAGCCTGCCCTATTGAGGCAAAACAATTTTTATTTACTCTTCTTACTTCACCGGATGGCATTTTAATGTGAACCCAATTACCTTCTTTGGCAGTAATCATCGTTTGAGAACCGGCTGACTTAATCAACTTGCCTCCTTGACCAGGTTGCAGCTCAACATCGAAGATCTGAATGCCATTGGGGATATTTCCCAAACGCATTCTATTGCCAGGTTTGATTTCGGTTTTGTCTTTTGCTTCAACAACATCACCTTGCTTTACCCCTTCCCAGGCCAGTAAATATGCGTTTGTCCCAGAAGAAAGCTTGACTAAAACGATAAAAGAACTTCTATTAGGATCGTATTCTATATGTTCAACCGTTGCCGACTCGCCAAGATAATTATTTAGAGAATCGATAAGTCGGAACTTTCTTTTTTCGCCTGCGCCTTTGTGTCTGGTACTAATCTGACCGCTTGCATCCCGACCAACCGATCGGTTATTCTTGGTTATCAAATTCCTTGCTGGTTTATTATTTGTGAGCATACTAAAATCGGGAACACTCATGTTCCTTCGCCCATGATGATTAGATTTTAAATGTTTAACCTTCTGCATTTTTCTTTGCTTCCTTTTTTGCTTGTTTGGCTTCCTTTTTCTCTTCAACACCAAAGCCTGGTATTTTTTGGCCTTCTTTAAGGGCAACGATTGCTTTTTTATAGTCTTTTGTCGTCGTCTTGAAACGGCCACGAATTAATTTCTCTTCACCTTTCACTCGAATAACATTTACACTAGAAACGCTGACATTGTATAAGTCAGAAACCGCCTTGGCGATTTGTGGCTTATTGGCCTTTTTTGCAACTATAAAAGTATAATAACCTTTCTCGGTCTTGGCAAGTGATTTTTCAGTTATAAGCGGCGAAATTAAAATTTGCATTGTTGCATTATGTCTCTTTTTTACTTTTTTTACGGGCAGTGAAAGCATCTTCGATTTTTTTTAATCCTTCTTTATCGATCAAAACATAATCATAATTTAAAACATCAATTAATTTAAGACCGCTGACTTGCACAGTCTTAATATATTTCAGATTAGCCGCGGATAATTCAACTCGGGGATTTGTTTTTGAAAGAATTAGCAAGATTCGTCCTTCCTCAATTGGCAATTTTTCTAAAAATGACTGCATTTGGGAAGTTTTTATCTCTTTAAAGGTGATATCGGTAACGACAATAAATTTATTTTCTTTGATCTTTTGCGCTAAAGCCGCTTGCATTGCTTTTTGGGCCATCAGTTTGGGCAATCTTTGATTAAAATTACGATTTTTTCTTGGTCCGAAAGTTACTCCGCCTCCGACCCAGATGGGCGAGCGGATTGAGCCAGCGCGGGCTCTGCCTGTACCTTTTTGGCGCCATGGTTTTCTGCCACCGCCAGAGACTTCGCCACGATCTTTGGTATGGGCGATTGGTTGGCGTCGGTTTGATAAGTTAGCTAAAACCGCTTGGGCGATTAATTCATCGCTGGCTCTTGGCTCCGCTAATTCTGCTGCAATAGTAACTTGTTCTTTTTTCTCGCCGTTTGGCGAATATATATTAAGCTTCATTTTCTTCTTCCCCTTCATGCTCTTTTTTTGACCAGATGAAAACTCCGGATTTGTTTGGCCCAGGCACCGCGCCACGAATAATCAACTGGTCTTTTTCTTTATCTATCGCAATTATTTCTAAATTCTTTACTGTTACTTTCTCGGCGCCCATATGTCCAGCCATTCGACGCCCCTTTACAACTCTTTGTGGGCCTGTATCACCAATTGATCCAGGTTGCCGGTAGTTATTAGAGCCATGAGTTTTCGGGCCGGTATGAAAATTATGTCGCGCAACTGTTCCCATAAAACCTTTCCCCTTAGAAACGCCCGTCACACTCACTTCCTCGCCAATCTCAAAAATATCAAGGGAAATTTTATCACCAACGTTGTATTTTCTAGCGGTTTTGAACTCAATTAATTTGGCTGATTTTGACTTTGCTTTTGCTAAATGTCCTTGCTCTGGCTTATTGATATGCCTTTTTATACCAGATCCGATTTGAATGGCACTATAGCCATCTTTTTCTGGCGTTTTTTCTTGAGTAACAATATTTTCAGCCACTTTTAATATTGTCACAGGGATTGATTTACCTGCTTTGTCAAACATTCTGGTCATCATCAATTTTTTTCCGTAAATTGCTCTCATTTTGTCGCTCTCTTTTTCAAACTAAACTATTGGTCCGGAAACACCCGCTTGCTCGCGAATATTATCCCGATAAAATCTTATAAATTTATTTATTAGCGAAGTCATGTGCCCTCAAAAGTAACTTGCGCAGGCCGAGCCGCATGGTCAAGGGCGAGGCCGAGCACGTAGGCTGCGATTTCTCGCTGGGAAATCGACAGCCGCAGTGCATGCTATCTTTTGACGGGTACTGACGAGCTACACTCTTAAGTCTTTATCTCAATATCGACGCCGGCGGGCAAATCTAGACTCATTAATGAGTCAATTGTCTTAGCCGATGGCTCCATCACATCAATTAAGCGTTTGTGAATTCTTATTTCAAATTGCTCCCGGCTGTCTTTGTGGATAAAAGGTGATTTTAAAACTGTAACTTTGCTTTTTTCAGTTGGCAAAGGAATAGGCCCAGTCACCACCGCCCCTGTTCGTTCAGCTGTTTCAATGATTTTTCTCGCTGACTTATCGATAATGCGGTGATCGTAGGCTTTTAGCCTGATGCGAATCTTTTGTTTTAAAGCATCTGCTTTTTTACTACCCAGTTCTCTCTCTTTGTTCTTAGCCAACTTTTCTCCAAATGACTTTACCCAAGACTTGATAATCTATTTACTTGTCGATTTTAGTTACGACACCTGCGCCGACGGTCTTTCCTCCCTCACGAATAGCAAGGCGCATTCCATCTTCCATTGCCACTGGTTGCAAAAGTTTCACTTTGAATTTTACCGTATCTCCGGGCATCACCATTTCCGTATCCGTCGCTAATTCTACTTCGCCAGTAACATCGGTTGTTCTAATATAGAATTGTGGCTTGTAACCCTTGAAGAATGGTGTGTGTCGGCCACCTTCCTCTTTTGTTAAGATATAAACTTCTGATTCGAATTCAGTGTGAGGGGTAATTGAGCCTGGCTTGGCTAAAACTTGACCACGCTCAATATCTTCACGTTCAACCCCTCGAAGCAAAGCCCCGATGTTGTCTCCAGCAATTCCTTCATCAAGCTGCTTCTTGAACATCTCCACACCCGTCACCACAACTTTCTTGGTAGGCTTGAGACCGACTATTTCAACTTCTTCGTTGACCTTAACTTTTCCTCGTTCAATCCTTCCTGTCGCAACAGTACCACGACCCTTGATCGAAAATACATCTTCAACTGCCATTAAAAATGGTTTATCAATATCGCGCTTTGGCTCTGGAATATATGAGTCTAGAGCATTCATTAATTCCTCAATCGATTTTTCCGCTTCGGCATCGCCCTCTAACGCTTTGAGGGCTGACCCTTTAATGATAGGGGTTTCATCCCCCGGAAATTCATACTTCTTTAAGAGGTCGCGGATTTCCATTTCAACTAAATCGAGCAGTTCTTTATCGGTAACTTGGTCAACTTTATTAAGATACACTATTATATTTGGGACACCAACCTGGCGGGCTAAAAGAATATGCTCTCTGGTTTGAGGCATTGGCCCATCAGCCGCTGATACCACCAAAATCGCGCCATCCATCTGGGCTGCGCCAGTGATCATGTTTTTGACATAGTCAGCGTGACCCGGACAATCAACATGAGCATAATGGCGCTTGTCGGTTTCGTATTCAACATGACAGGTTGCAATCGTTATGCCACGCTCTTTTTCTTCTGGAGCATTATCGATTTGATCAACCGTTCGCGGCTCGGCTAATCCCTTTTTTGCTTGGACTTTTAAAATTGCCGCGGTTAGCGTTGTTTTCCCGTGGTCAACATGACCGATTGTACCCACATTTACATGGGGTTTCTTGCGTTCAAATTTTTCTTGTGCCATCTAAGCTCCTTCAATTTTAAATTGTTTCTTGTTGCACCTTTTTAATATACCTTAAAATATAAAAACTGTCAACATTCTTACAGCTAAAAAACTCCCCTCTGGCTAAATTTTAACAAATATTGATGCTTTCGTCAATAATATCTTAATTTTTTATGACTTCTTCTTGCTAAGCTCCAGGTATGTTAGGGTTAGCGCCGATGAGTAGAAACTATTATAGGCTCCGGCGATAACCGCAATCGCGATTAAAAGAGCGAATGAAGCTAGACCGCCATAAATTATTGCCCCGAGAGTGGTGGCAAGATACAAACCATAACCAATAGCTAATAAAATTGCAGTGGTAATTATTATTGCCAATCCTAAAACCAGTCCAAAGCCAATACTAAATGCAAGCAGTAATAAATACATCAAAACCACGTTTACCCAATTATCTCTGAAGAAATGCAACGATTCGCGGATACTTTGCCAGACGCTAAATTTTTCCAAGACTACCACCCGTAAAGAATAGGGAGAAATCACGCCGATTAAGATCCAAAAGGCCAGCGAGACAAAGAAAAACAATATCCCCCAGATGACGGCAAATACATATCCCCCGGTCATTACTAAAACGCAGGTGGGAATAATCAAAACACATAAAGATCCCAAGATCATTAATAAATAAATAATTGCCACGCCCCAAACTCGCCAAAATTGCTTGGCGCCGAGACGAAATCCATCTTTAAAGTCAGATTTTTGATCTTTGGAAATCTTTTCAACCGAGCCAACCAAGGCTCCTTGGCTAATAATATTTAAGATGAACATTACCATCGCAATCAAAAATAAAGCGATGATCAATCCGATAATTAATCCGCCCCAATTGGCCCAAAAAACAGCAATATCGGTACTCGTCAAGGGATGGCCAAGAATTTTCGTCCAGCCATCAGAGCCAGTTGAGGATGAATTGTAAGTATAATTTGGCAAGCTGAAATTGAATGATTTAAAGCCACCATAGCCACCAGCTAAAATCCCAAAAATCCAGAGGAATTTGTGTTTGATGGTAATTTCGTAAGCTTTTTTGATCGTCCCAAAATAGTCCATTAATCCTCCTTGCCGCATGATGCAAAATACTAATTCAAATGTATTATATCACCTCTTAACCAAGGCTGTTACTTCTGCTTTCCCTCGATAATCTTCTGGGCAATATGATTTGGCACTTCAGCGTAGTGGTCAAATTCCATCGTATAAGTGGCGCGACCTTGGGACATAGAGCGTAAAGTTGTCGCATAGCCAAACATTTCCGCCAGCGGCACCATCGCGTCAATGACCTTCATTTTAACTCGGTCAGTCATTTCTTGAATATGGCAGCGCTTGGAATTAAGATCTCCCAAAACATCGCCCATAAATTCTTCTGGCGTGACAACTTCGACTTTCATTATTGGCTCAAGTATTATTGGATTAGCCCTTTTGACACCTGCTTGTAGGGCGATTGAGCCAGCAATATGGAATGCCAGCTCCGAAGAATCAACTTCATGAAAAGAGCCATCGTAGAGCGTAACGGTCATATCAACTAAAGGATAGCCAGCAATTACGCCTTTGGCCATTGCTTCTTTAATGCCTTTTTCCACCGCCGGAATAAATTCTTTCGGGATTGTGCCGCCGACGATTTTATTAATAAATTCAAAACCCTCCCCTCTTTCTTGAGGGTTAAGCTCTAACCAAACATGGCCGTATTGACCACGACCACCGGTTTGTCGGATATATTTACCTTCCTGCTTTACACTTGCTGCTTTAATTGTCTCTTTATAAGCTACTTCTGGGGTACCAACATCGGCCTCAACTTTAAATTCACGCTTCATCCGATCTACAATAATTTCCAGATGAAGTTCGCCCATACCAGAAATTATCGTCTGCATTGTTTCCGGATCGCCTTTGACCTGGAAGGTTGGATCTTCCCCCGCAAGCCGGTTTAAGGCAATACCCATCTTTTCCTGATCCGCTTTAGTCCTTGGTTCAATCGCCACCGAAATCACCGGATCTGGAAAAGAAATTCTCTCTAAAATAATTGGATCTTTTTCATCCGAGAGCGTATCGCCGGTAAAAGTATCTTTGAGACCCACCGCTGCCGCAATTTCTCCAGCAAAAACCTCTTGGACTTCCTCACGGCTCGCGGCGTGCATGCGAACAATCCGACCAATACGCTCTTTTTTATCTTTGGCTGAATTTAGAACATATGAACCAGCCTTAAGAGTTCCTGAATAAACTCTGAAGAAAGTTAAAGTTCCCACAAATGGATCCGCCGCCACTTTAAAAGCCAAAGCGGCAAAAGGTTCGTTATCGTCGGCCTTTCTTTCAATTGGTTCGTCGGTCCGGGGCTTCACGCCTTTTACCGGAGGAATATCAATTGGCGATGGTAAATAATCAATGACAGCGTCTAAAACTGGTTGGACGCCTTTATTTTTCAGCGCCGATCCACAAAAAACAGGGACGATTTTATTACGAATTACGGCCCCTCGAAGGACTTTTTTTAACTCTTCGCAGGAAGGTTTTGCCCCCTCGAGATACCTATGAAGCAATTCGTCATCTTGTTCGGCAATTTTTTCGACTAAAATATGGTGGTATTTTTCGGCTTGTTCCTTAAAATCAGCTGGGATCTCGAGTTCTTTGACTTCTTGCCCCTTATCGCCGGTAAATTCATAGGCTTTAAGTCTCATACAATCAATAATTTGGCTAAATTTCTCCTCGTGGGCATTAGGAAATTGCATTACGACCGCGTAGTCGGTTAGACGATCTTTGATTGAATCGAAAGCTTTATAGAAGTCTGCACCCAGACGATCGAGCTTGTTGATAAAGCAAATCTTTGGCACATCAAATTTATCAGCTTGATGCCAAACTGTTTCGGATTGAGGCTCAACGCCAGCAACGCCATCAAAAACAACGATCGCGCCATCGAGCACTCTTAAAGATCGCTGAACTTCGGCAGTGAAATCAATATGTCCTGGGGTATCGATAATATTAAAACGGAATTTTTCAGAGGGATTATCGCGAGAGGCCCAAAAACAGGTTGTCGCCGCTGAAGTAATCGTAATGCCGCGTTCGCGCTCTTGCGCCATCCAGTCCATTACTGCCTCACCCTCGTGAACTTCACCGATTTTATAGGTTTTTCCAGTATAAAATAAAACCCGCTCAGTAACAGTTGTTTTACCAGCGTCAATATGCGCTATAATTCCAAAATTGCGGGTTTTCTCTAACGAATACTCACGAGCCATGCTTTCCTCCGATACCAAAGCGCAGTCCTCCGAAGCTCGCACTGCAAGTAGAGGACGTAGTCCCTTTTGCAGTAAGAGCGTAGGATGGACCAGCGTCAATGTGGGCAATGATGCCAAAGTTTCGTGTTTTTTCTAATGAATATTCTCGCGCCATAATTTTGATTGAACTTCAAAAATAATAAAAATCCCCCCTGTTGGGAAATCAATAATAATTGTAGCAAAATAAAAATCCTAAGTCAAATATCCTTGAGAGTTTTAAACCATCCAAAAACCACCTTTTACAGGTGGTTTTTGGTTTTGGTAACTCTAATTTTTCTAGGCGGGAATGGTTCCTTTTTTGCGGCCAATAATCAAATAGAGAATTGGTCCAATCCAACCGATCAGAATGATCAAGACAAGCCACAAAACCTTATCATTCGGATTGGTGAATTGTCTGCGGATGCAATCGACCAAGGCCCAGATAAAAAGGATTAGACCGAGAATTCCTAAAATCCAGAAAAAAATCACCATCCCTACGCCAAGCGCCAAAACACCCGTTGCTGCCGCTGCCGCTGCTGCATCGGGAGTATACACAGTGTCCATTTAGCCTCCTTTTATTAAACTTAATTCGAGTATCGCATTAATAAGCTCAATTTGTCAAATCCGACATATTTAAAATCTCGCGTAATGTGCAAACGCTTTATTAGCTTCAGCCATCCGGTGCATATTTTCTTTTTGCTTAATGGCTGTGCCGGTGTTCTGATAAGCGGCCAATATTTCCTGGGATAGCAACTTCGGGAATGCCGCTCCTGCTTGACGTCTAGCGGCAGTGATAATCCAACGCATTGCCAACGTCTCTCGACGATCCGGTGAAATCTCAACCGGAACCTGATAAGTCGCCCCGCCAATACGTCTTGGCTTTACCTCCAGTAGCGGTGAGGTGTTCTTGACAGCACTTTCAAACACCTCTAATGGTTCTTTTTTAGTTTCATCTTTGATGCGATCGAAAGCGCTATAAACAAGAATTCTTGCTGTTTCTTTTTGGCCTCGAAGCATCACTTTATTAATAAATTTTTCGACGGTGACAGAATGATATTTTAAATCTGGATTTAATTTTCTTTTGGTCGCTTTCTTTGCTCTCATGTTTCAGTTACTCCTTCCTTCTCGGTTGCAGCAGGCTCTGCCGCGACATTTGCTTTCGGCGCTCCACTGCTTTTACCACCTTTAATACCCTTCGCACCTTTAGCACCCTTCGCACCGTACTTTGATCGTCCTTGCATCCGATTCTCTACCCCTGCGGTGTCAAATTTCCCTCGGACGACATGATATCTTACGCCCGGTAAGTCTTTAACTCTTCCGCCTCGCACTAAAACAACCGAGTGTTCTTGCAAATTATGGCCTTCGCCTGGAATATAAGCGGTAACTTCTTGGCCAGAGGTTAATCTGACGCGGGCGATTTTCCGCAAAGCAGAATTTGGTTTTTTGGGCGTAACGGTGGTTACTTTAATACAAACTCCGCGCATGAATGGTCGGCCCTTCTTAAAATCGACTGGTTTATTTTTAAGAAAATTGAATCCCTTCCTCATTGCCGGGGTTTTTGTCTTTGTTGGTTTTGGTCGTCTGCCATATTTGATTAATTGTGAGAATGTTGGCATAATTTATTTCCTCCCTAAAGCAGTTCCGGCTGGGATTAACTTTCCGATGATCACATTTTCTTTTAATCCCTGCAGCCGGTCAATAGCGCCACGAGTCGCCGCGTCAATGAGAACGCTTGTCGTCTCCTGGAAGGAGGCCGCCGATAAGAAACTATCGGTCTTCAGGGCAACTCTCGTAATTCCCATAACCTGTTCTTCAACAAGAGCTTGTTTTTTACCTTTTTCCTTTAAGGCAGTATTCGCTTTTTCTACCTCCATCTCATCAACAAGCTGGCCAATAATGTATCGGGAATCGCCAGGATCTTTAATCTTGACCTTAGAAAACATCTCTCGAACAATAATTTCGATATGCTTATCATTAATTGTCTGGCCCTGTGAAGCGTAGATTTCTTGGATACTACGAATTATATATTTTTGAGTTAAAAGTTTGCCGCGTAACTTCGACGACATCTCTAAATCAAGATGCCCCTCAGTCAATTCTTGACCGCGCTTGACTTGATCTCCATCTTCTACCTTTAAATTAGCTCTTGAGCTCGTTGGGTAAGTGATGGTTGCTTTCTGCGTAGAGGTGACAATAATTTTTTTATCGGAAATTTTAACCTTGCCCGTAAAACCAGCTCTGATGGCTTTTTTCTCGGTCGCCACCGCGATTGCCTGACGGGCCTTTACAATATCACCATCTTTAACCACTGATTTGTATCCTCCAGATAAATCGTGTTCTTCCTTTTGAACATCAAATGATTCCAGAACAATGTTTTTTTGCTCTTTTTGTTCATAAATTTTAACTCGACCATCAATTTCGGCCAGAATTCCAGGATTACGAGGGGATCTCGCCTCAAACAACTCTTCAACGCGCGGAAGACCAGAAGTAATATCCTCCCCAGTAATTCCGCCCAAATGGAAGGTTTTCATCGTCAGCTGCGTTCCCGGCTCCCCAATTGCTTGAGCGGCCATAATGCCAACGACCGTACTAATCTCAACAGTTTTTCCAGTAGCTAGGTCTCTACCATAGCATGTTTGGCAGACGCCTCGTTCAGCTTTACAGTTTAAAACAACTCTGACCTTGATTGACGAGATGTCACTTTTTTCGATTAGGGCGGCTTTTTCTTCGGTAATTTCTTCACCTTTTTTAACAATATTCTTAACGTCCAACATGCTAACGCGCCCGATGATTCGAGAAGTGAACTGCTCACCCATTTCTTCAGATTCTGCTCGATCAATTTCCAGACCCTGCTCGATGCCACAATCTTTAGTCGTTACAACAACGTCATGAGCCACATCAACCAAACGTCTCGTTAAATAGCCAGCGTCTGATGTTCTAAGCGAAGTATCTGATTTTCCCTTCCTCGCGCCATGGGTGGAAATAAAGTATTCAATCACTGATAGCCCTTCTTTATAATTGGCGCGGATGGGCAATTCAATAATTTCCCCAGCCGGATTAACCACTAGCCCCTTCATCCCACCCATTTGAGTTAACTGGGCAACCGAACCTCGCGCGCCAGAAACAATCATTAAGAAAACCGGGTTTTGCTGATCAAATTCTTTTAACATCTGGCTTTCAAGCTTAGAACGAATACCATTCCAGAGTTCAATTGTTTTGACGCTGCGCTCGATATCGGTGATTAAACCTCGCTGATATTGATTTTCGATTTTTTCTAACTCCGCATCCCCTTCTTTTAGAACATTTTCTTTAGAAGTTGGGATATTTATATCGGCGACAGAAATCGTCATTCCCGAAAGCCCGGCAAAATCAAAACCAATTTTTTTAATTTTATCAACCACCTCTGCCGTGACTTGGGTGCCGAAACGATCAAAAGTTATTGCCACGAGTTTTTTAAGCGCTTTTGAATCCATGGCGCTGTTTTGGAAAAGAATTTCATCTGGCAAAACATTATTAAAAAGAATTCTACCGACGGAGGTCTCGACAATTTGTTCCGGAGATTTCGCACCTTCTCGAGCCTCTCTTTCGAGACGCATTTTTACTTTTATTTTGGCCCTTGCGTGTACAAAACCTTGTTGGTAGGCTAAAATGGCTTCATTTTTAGAGGCAAAGATTTTATCTTCACCTTTAGCGCCCTCTTCAAAGGTTGTTAAATAATAACAACCGAAAACAATGTCCAGTCTGGGCGAAACAACCGGCTCACCTGAGGCTGGCTTTAGAATATTGAGTGAAGATTTCATAATATTGGTCGTTTCTTCTTTGGCCTGAACCGAAAGGGGTACATGAACAGCCATCTGGTCGCCATCAAAGTCAGCATTGAAGGCGTAGCAGACTAAAGGATGGATCTGAATTGCTTTACCCTCGATTAAGACTGGCTGAAAACCTTGGATTCCCAGACGATGTAAGGTCGGCGCACGATTTAAAAGAACGTTATAATTTGAAGTTATTTTCTCTAAAATATCCCAAACAATTGGCTCACCCCGCTCAATTAAACGAGTCGCATTTTTAACATTATGAACCTCGCCCTCACTAATCAATTTGGAAATAACGAAAGGTTTAAAAAGCTCCAGGGCCATAACTTTTGGCAACCCGCATTGATGAAGTTTTAAATCGGGACCGATCACAATCACGGAACGTCCAGAGTAATCGACACGCTTCCCCAAAAGATTTTGTCGAAAACGACCTTGTTTGCCGCGTAGCATATCTGACAGAGATCTTAACTTTCTCGCCGCTGCCCCGGTTGAGACTGCCCGGCCGCGTCTGGCAGAATTGTCGATTAGAGAATCAACTGCCTCTTGCAGCATTCTTTTCTCATTACGGCAGATTACTTCCGGCGCTCCCTGCGCGATTAATCTTTTCAATCGGTTATTGCGGTTTAGAACTCTCCGGTATAAATCATTTAGGTCTGAAGCGGCATAACGACCGCCGTCTAATTGAACCATTGGTCTTAAATCAGGCGGGAGCACGGGCAATCGGGTAATAACCAGCCACTCTGGCTTGATACCGGCATTTTTCATATCCGTAATAAATTTCAGTCGGCGCATTATTTTTCTTCGATTTGTTCCATCGGCTTTTTTCAGAGTATTGTTTAACTCTCCATGAAGATCGTCTAAATTCGTCTTTTTTAGAATCTCATAAATAGCTTCAGCGCCAATACCAACCTTGACAATTTGTCCGTAACGAAGTGAAACGTCTTGATATTTACTCTCGGATAAAATCATCTTAGGAGTAAGTGAGGTAATCTCCTGCTTGGTCGCGCGATATAACGAATCAACTTTTATTTGCTCAAGATTATTTGCCGCTCGATCAGCATATTTTGATTTTAAATCGGAAAATTCTTTTTCTAATTGTTCAAGAGCGCTTTTCCTGATATTTTCATCAACCTCTAGCACAATAAAGCCAGCAAAATAAATAACTTGCTCGAGTTCGGTCGTCGATAAATCCAAAATTAACCCTAAAATGCTGGGGATGCCATGAACATACCAGATGTGGGTAACAGGCACCGCTAAATCAATATGGCCCATTCTATCTCGCCTGACGGACGAACGCGTAACTTCAACGCCGCATTTATCGCAGACGACACCTTTGTATCTTATCTTTTTATATTTTCCACAATAACATTCGAAGTCTTTTGTTGGACCAAAAATTCTCTCATCAAATAAGCCGTCGCGCTCTGGTTTCTGGGTCCGGTAGTTGATTGTCTCCGGTTTTAAAACCTCGCCATACGACCAAGCTAAAATTTCTTCCGGGGAGGCAACAGCGATTTTTAAAGCGTCAAAATCGGAAATTTTTGGTTGTTCTCTGGTAATTGTCCGGCTCAATCTTTGATTTTGTTTCATATCTTCTTTCTTATTTCTTTATCTTCACTCTTCGTTTTTATCAATTGGTTTTTCGACGAGCTCTGGTTCGGGCACTTCCAATTCGGTCACTTTCTCCTCTTCTATCTTCTCATCAAAAGATTGTCCTTCCAATTCGGGCTTTTCTTCTAATTTTATTACGGGCATGGTTTCTCTTTTTTCTCGCGAAAGTTCGGCTGATGAAAGCATCTCGACATTTAATCCTAAAGATTGTAATTCTTTTACTAAGACGTAGAAGCTCGCTGGTATCTGCGGTTTTTGAATTGGCTCACCTTTAATAATGGATTCGTAGGCTTTTGAACGCCCAATAACATCATCGGATTTGATGGTGAGCATTTCCTGTAATGTATGGGCAGCGCCATAAGCCTCCAAGGCCCAGACCTCCATCTCGCCAAAACGCTGTCCACCAAATTGCGCCTTACCCCCTAGGGGTTGTTGCGTTACCATCGAATAAGGCCCGGTTGATCGGGCGTGCATTTTATCATCAACTAAGTGGCAAAGCTTCATCATATAGATAGTCCCGCAGGTTGTCTTTTGATCAAACGGCTCTCCCGTACGACCATCGTATAGTTGAACCTTTCCATCTTCTGGGAGCCCTGCCCTTTTAAGCTCTTCTTGAATCTTTGAATAATCAACGCCTTCAAAAACTGGGGCGGATACCTTATAACCGAGTTTTTCTGCGGCCCAACCCAAGTGGGTTTCCAAAATCTGGCCCAAGTTCATTCTCGAAATTACTCCTAAAGGATTTAGAACAATATCAACTGGTGTGCCATCGGCTAAAAAGGGCATTTCTTCAGTCGGCAAAACGACCGAAATTACCCCTTTATTCCCGTGGCGGCCAGCTAGTTTGTCGCCAACCTGCACTTTTCTAAGTTGGGCGACTGACACTTCCACCATCTGATAAACTCCGGCCGGTAACTCATCTCCCGCTTCCTTCGAAAATATCTTAACTCCCACAATTCGCCCATATTCTCCATGTGGCAAGCGAAGCGAAGTATCTTTAACGTCTTTTGCTTTTTCGCCAAAAATCGCTCGTAACAATTTCTCTTCGGCCGAAAGCTCTGTCTCACCTTTAGGCGAAATTTTACCAACTAAAATATCGCCAGCCCTAACTTCAGCGCCGATTCGGACAATCCCCTGCTCATCCAAATTTGCTAAAGCTTCCTCTCCGACGTTGGGAATGCCTCGTGTTAAAAGTTCGGGGCCAAGCTTTGTATCTCGGACTTCAATCGAATATTTTTCAATATGAATTGAGCTATAAATATCTTCCCGCACCAGGCGTTCGGAAATTATAATGGCATCTTCAAAATTTGCCCCCCGAAATGACATGAAGGCGACTAAAATATTTTTCCCCAAAGCTAATTCACCCTTCTCGGTTGCTGATGAATCGGCCAAAATATCATTTTTCTTCACCTTGTCACCAGCTTTAACCACCGGCGTTTGATTTAAACACGTACCCTGATTAGAACGTTGAAATTTCTTTAGGCCGTAGCGTATTCTTTGACCGGTTTTTGTTTTAAAAATAATTTCCGAGGCCGAAACTTCTTCAACAGTCCCTTCGTGCTCGGCGAAAAGACACTGGCCCGAGTCTCTAGCAGCATCCCGCTCCATACCGGTACCAATAATCGGCGCTTCGGGCAAAAGTAACGGCACGGCTTGACGTTCCATGTTCGATCCCATTGAGGCACGGGTAGCGTCATCGTGTTCAACAAAAGGAATTAAGGCCGTGGAGATTGAAACCGTCTGTTTTGGCGAAACATCCATATATTCAATTTTTGAGACTCTCTCAGTCGTTGGTTTACCGTATTCTCTAACAACGGTTCTTGCTTCAGTAAAATATCCTTTTTGATCAATTTTGGCTGAGGCTGAGGCAATAATCGTCTTCTCTTCTCTCTCGGCGTCTAAATAGACAATTTTTTCGGTCACTTTTGGTTTTTGACCTTTTCTTTGATCAACAACCAAGTAGGGCGTCTCTATAAAACCGTATTCATTGATCTTGGCGTAACTTGCCATGTATCCTACCAAGCCGATATTTGGACCCTCTGGCGTTTCAATTGGACAAATTCGGCCATAGTGAGAGGAGTGGACATCTCTTACCTCAAAGCCAGCTCGTTCGCGGGATAGTCCGCCTGGACCGGTGGCTGACAAACATCTTTTATGTTCCAGTTCGCTTAAGGGATTGGTTTGGTTCATAAATTGCGAAAGCTGGCTCGAAGCAAAGAATTCTTGTAAAACTGCCACAATAGGCCTGGCATTAATCAGTTGATTGGCGGTGACCGTGTCGGGGTCTAAAACCGACATTCTGTCTTTAATTATTCTTTCCATTCTGAGCAGCCCCACTCTTACTTTGCCTTGCACCAATTCACCAACCGCCCGAACGCGGCGATTCTTAAGGTGATCAATGTCATCAGCCTCGGCCATTGGATTGTTATTTAGTCTAATTATTTCTTTAATTGTTTCGATTGCATCTTCGATTCGCAACACTCGATTTTTAAGCTCATCAGAAACATTTAAATCTAGTCGGCGATTAATTTTATATCTGCCAACGCGACCCAGATCATATCTTTTGTGATTAAAAAACATCGCCTCCAAAAATGCCTTGGCCGTGTCTGCTGTCGCCAAATCGCCCGGCCGAATACGCTTATAGACTTCGACCAAGGCCTCTTCGTAGGTCTTGGCACTGTCGCGGCCTAATGTTGCCTTGATATAATCGTGGTCTTTGTCATCATTAACATCTTCAAAGGATTCTATAATTTTCTCTGTTGATAGTCCAATCGCTCTAAGAAATGTGCTAATTAGTATTTTTCTTTTGCGGTCAACTTTAACAGTAATAACATCACGCGGCGAAGTCTCAAATTCGAGCCATGCCCCACGAGAAGGGATAATTTTTGCCCCAAAAAGTTTTCTATTGGCAATTTCTTCTTTAACAAATAACACCCCGTACGAACGAACTATTTGCGAGACGACCACCCTTTCAATACCATTGATAATAAAAGTGCCCCGTTCCGTCATTAAAGGAAAATCGCCCAAGAACACGGTCGAATCCTTAGATTTTCCCGTAATTTTATTTGTTAATCTTACTTGACAACGCAGCGGCGCCTGAAAAGTTAAATTTTTTTCACGGGTTACTTCTTCATCGTAACGAGGAGCGTCCAGAGAAGTACCTAAAAATTCTAATTTTAAAACCTTTCCGGTAAAATCGTCTACCGGGCTAATCTCGTCTAACAGCTCTTTAAAACCTTCGCGGAAAAACCACTCGTAGGATTTCGTTTGGACTTCAATTAAATCAGGCAAAGGAATTGAAATTGTTTTTTGCGGATTAAATTGAACGCGCGTTGGCACTAAAAAACTCCTTAAATTCTGGCAGCAGTTGTGTATTGTTCGCAATTAAAACAACACAGCAATCCCTGCTGCTTGAGCGCAGATGGATTCTCTTAAGAATTAATTCGTTCCACCCTTATTTCCCTTTTTGGGAAAGACATAATGTGGGTCTTAGCCCACGAAATGTCCTTTTCCCTTTTTCCTTAGATGGAAACCGATAATTTTGTCCTTATTGTTTTCCTTCTTACATTATTTATTTTAAAATATAATCAAAATATTGTCAAGGGCTGGCGAAAACGGATTGGGTTTGACAGCGAATTAGAACAATTTATGTCAATAGATTTAGCAATTTGTTAATATCTTGACCGCTTACCGCCGAGATCGCTGAGACGGGTTTATCGATTTTTTTGGAAAATTCCTTGGCAACCTTTTTCGAATCTTTCGGAAGCATTGTATCTATTTTATTTAACACAATAATTTCTTCTTTTCTTAAAAGGTTTTCACTCCACTGTTCTAGTTCTTTACGAATAATTCTATAGTCTTCTATGAGATTACTGCTATTAATATCGATAAGATGAATCAATTTTTTTGTTCTCTCAATGTGGCGTAAGAATTTATCGCCAAGGCCCTTCCCTTCTGATGCGCCCGTAATTAAGCCGGGAATATCAGCAAATATTAATTCCTTGCCGTGGAAGTTCGCTACCCCTAAATTCGGCTCAAGCGTAGTAAATGGATAATCGGCAATTTTTGGTTTGGCGTTGGAAATCCGCGAAAGTAATGTCGATTTGCCGGAATTCGGCAAGCCGATAATGCCGACATCGGCGATTAATTTTAATTCTAGTTTAAGAAGTTTTTCTTCACCTTGAGTCCCCTTTTTGGCAAAGAAAGGGGATTGGGAAGTGGCACTGGCAAAATGTGTATTGCCCCAGCCGCCACGGCCACCGCGAGCAATCAGTAATCTGTCGCCCTCTTTAATAAAATCGTGGATAATCCTTTCACCCTCTGATTTGTCCCCTTCCTGTTTTTCTTCAACAACTGTGCCTGGCGGGACGATGAGTTCCAAATCCTCACCATCTTTACCGGTCTGTCTTTTTGACCGGCCATTTTCACCGCTTTTCGCTAGCCACTCTTTCTTGCGTGCATAATTGGTGAGAGTTTGCACATTAGGGTTACAAACCAAAAAAATATCGCCGCCATCGCCGCCATCGCCGCCGTCCGGACCACCTTTAGGAACGTATTTTTCACGACGAAAAGAAACGGCACCGTCGCCGCCCTTGCCCGCTTTGATTTTAATTGTTGCTTCGTCTGTTAACATATTGTCAAATTATATCTTACTTTGAGGGCTAAGTAAAGCTAAAGATAGTTTAGGGGATTCTGTGGTGAACCATTTACCCTGATTTCAAAATGCAAATGCACCCCGGTTGACCAGCCGGTTGAGCCCATAATACCGATTTGTTGACCCTGATTGACCCATTGTCCTGAAGAAACAGAAAAGCTAGTTAGATGCCCATACAAGGTGGTAAAGCCACTGCCATGATCGATAATAATATGGTTTCCATACCCTCCTCCCCAACCCCGCGTAACCGAAGCCACCCGGCCGGATGCCGAGGCCAAAATCGCTGTTCCCGAACGTGAGTCTAAATCAATACCAGTATGCCATCTTTCAAAGCTTGTTCTCCCAAACCCTTGAGACAGCGACCATCCCCTTGTTGGCCGGCCAAACTTGCCTGAAAAAGGAATGGTTATACCAGCAACTTTCTTTTTTTGTAGATTGGCCAAAGTCTTCGGATCCAGATCCTGAGGAGGAATTTTTAATTGCTGGCCAGCTTTTATCGTGTCGCCAGATAAACTGTTGGCTGTTTTTATCGTGGCAATTTTTAAACCATATTTCCAACCAATAGAAGATATCGTATCCCCCCCCTCTACCGTATAAGTTATGGTTTTGGTCCTTTTTTGCTCGCTAGGTTGTGTTTCCGTAATCTGGGTATCGGCGAGTACTGGTTTACCTAAAAATTCGCTATTATCCATAGCTAAAGCAACCGTGACTGGGTCAACCTCAACAAGATTAGTATAAGGCGCGACGACTGAAGCAACATCCGCTACTTCAGCGGGGGAAATATCCATCACCTCATCTGACGGTTGATAGTAATAACTATTTTCTGCTGCCTTGGCATAATCGGCAACGAAAGAAAATAAAGCAATGACGACAATAGCAAGATAGGGAGCAAGATATTTCTTAGAAAAATAAAAAAAAGACTCAGGAATACGATTCCGTAGTCTTAGCAATATTATCTGATATCTTCCAACAATCTTTTTTTGGTAATTAAAAATAAAGACTTTTATTTTTCCAACAAAATGCCTTAAATATCCTTTGACCTTGCTTTCTAATTCTGGTTTTATTTCGTCTGGTTCGATGTCTGATTGATCAGGCGATGAATCGATGGCAGCCTCCTTCGAAAGAGTCATTCTTAGACATCTTCCAATTTAACAAAAAACGGCTAAATGTCAAATCGTATAGTGCTATAATTGAATATAGATACAGTGGAATTTAATACAACGATTTTCAATTAAATTCCTCATTGTTTGAGTGGGATTTTAATTGATAATAGATACAGTGGGGTTCAATACAATGACTTTCAATTAGCAATGAAAAAAGTATTAATTACAATTTTAGTTTTGCTGAGCATCGGAATTATCGCCTATTTCTCGTTTAATCCAATAAAAAAACTAATTAAAGATTATCTCCCGCAAACTAATGATTCTCATGTCAACTTGCCAGGAAAATTAATTGGTAATTTTGAGCAAAGCCGGCCAGAGCATTTAGATCCGGAAAAAATAATTTATTGGACGAATAAATATCGTGCCGAAAATGGCCTTCCGGTCCTGACCCGGAATAGTCTGCTCGATGAAGCGGCAGGAAAAAAAGTTCAAGACATGTTCGCGAAACAATATTTTGATCATGTCTCACCAGACGGAGTTGCGCCAGCAGAGCTTATTTTATCAGCCGGCTACAATTACCGTTACACCGGTGAAAATTTGGCCATGGGTGATTTTACTGACGAAAAAGCCTTAGTTGATGCTTGGATGGCAAGTCCAGGCCATCGCGCGAATATTTTAAATAAAAATTATTCTGAAATTGGCGTGGCAACGGGATTAAATAATATCTTAAATTATTACACTTGGCTGGCAGTCCAAGAGTTCGGCAGCTTAGCCCTGAATTGTTCGGCGCCATCGAAACAATTAAAAATGGGGGTTGAAGATCAAAATGCTAGACTTGATAGCCTCAAAGAACAACATACTGTGCTATCGGCTCAGTATGAGAATTTACTAAACGAGGCTAATATTCTCATCGAACAAGGCAATGAAATATATCGGACAACCAAAAACCTCTCTTTGGCTCAAGGTTATTGGGATCAAGGGAAGGCAAAACAAACCGAGGCTGAGCAAGTTTTAGAAGAAACGCGCAACCTGGAAACACAAATGCTCGCCCTCCAGGCGGAGATCAATCTAGATGTCGCAGAGTACAATTCCCAAGTTAATTCATATAATAAATGTATTGGGGACTAATTTTCTAAGAGCCTAGTTTTCTGGCTCGCTCTTCTTTTTCATAAGCTTCTAAAATATCGCCGACTAAAATTTTGGTTGGCGTGGCAATTTTGATACCACACTCAAATCCCTCCAATACCTCGTTTGTTTCCTTTTTATTTTGCTCAAGAGAAATGATCTTACCTTCTCCGATCATATCTTTACTGCGGACGATTCTTACTTCGGCGTTGTTCTCTAGTTTTCCAGTAGTGACTTTACCACCGACGATTTTTTCATTTCGAGTTACGCGAAAAACTGCCAAAACTTCTAGTCGACCGACTTCCGTCTGAACCACTTCAGGCTCTAAAAGCCCGGATAAAGCAGCCGACAAATCATCAATTAATTGATAAATAATATCGTATATTGAGATTTTAATATTTTCCCGGCGCGCCAAATTCACCACATCGGCATCAGCTTTAACCCGGAAGCCAATCACTAAAGCACTTGAGGCGACTGCCATATTAATATCTGACTCGGAAATATCGCCTACTCCTTCGTGAATAACATTTATTTTTACTTCCTCGGTTGAGATATTTTTAAGTGAATTTTTAATCGCTTCCAAGCTTCCGGCAACATCGGCCTTTAGCACAATTTTAAATTCTTTGACTTTGCCTTCTTTAATATCGCTTGAAAGTTCAGTAATCGAAATAACCTTACGGGTAATTGATTTGGCCTTGGTCATTTCGCGGGCCTCTTTATCATCTTTTACAACAACAAAGCGGTTACCGAAATTTGGCAGGTCTTGCAAGCCGGCGATTCTTACAGGTGTTGATGGCAAGGCTTCAGTAACTTTTTTACCTAAATAATTTTCCATAATTCTGACTTTGCCATAGGTGCGACCAATGACAACTGGATCACCTAAACGTAATGTGCCTTCTTGAACCAAAACCGTAGCAATTGGTCCTCGACCGGCCTGCATATGTGATTCAATCACCACGCCAGAGCCCGGCAGATCGGGGTCAGCTTTGAGCTCTTCCAAATCAACGACAAGCAAAATCATCTCTAAGAGATGATCAATATTTTGTCCTGTTTTAGCGCTCACTTCAACTAACTCGGTCTCGCCACCCCATTCTTCTGGGGCCAGCTTGATATCAGCCAATTGTCTTTTCGTCTTTTCGACATCAGCATCTGGCAAATCAATTTTATTGATTGCCACAATAATCGGCACTTTTGCTTCTTTGGCGTGATTAGCCGCCTCAATTGTTTGAGGTTTGACGCCGTCATTGGCCGCAACGACGAGAACGACGACATCGGTAATATTGGCGCCGTGGGCACGCATTGCCGAGAACGCTTCGTGGCCGGGCGTATCTAAAAAAGTTATCGTGCGTTCTTTTTGTTTTTTAGTTTTAATATCTTTCGGCCTGATCGTTACCTGATAAGCACCAATATGCTGAGTGATACCGCCCGATTCAGTGGAAACTACATCGGTTTCGCGGATTGCATCAAGCAATTTTGTTTTGCCGTGATCAACATGGCCCATCACCGTCACCACTGGCGCGCGAGAAACTAAATGCTTTTTTGTCGCTACCCGAGCTTTGACGGTTTTTTCTTCTTCAACTTGCGGTTTTATTTCAAAGCCAAGCTCATCGCCAATAATCGCCATAGTATCAAAGTCAACCGACTCATTAATTGTGGCCATGACGCCATTTCTTATTAAAGTCCCGATGACTTCGGTCACGGGTAAATTTAGATTCTCGGCGAATTCGCGCACTGTTAAAACTGATGGAAGCTCAACAACTGTTTTTTTTGTTTCCGGGTTTGCGACTGCGGCACTTTTTTGCGCAACCTGATCTTTCATCACCGCATCTAGGCGCGCCTTCGCCTTTGCTTCTTTTTTGCTTAATTTTCTTTTGGGTCTTTTGGCCATATTTCCTTTTGCTTCTTGTCCCTTCCTATAATTCTAACAGTTCCAGGTATAAAATGCAAGGTTGATTGATTTCTTCTTGACAAATCATTAAATTTTCTTATAATGGTATTCCATTAAATTCCCTACTGCTTGCCGCAGGGAATTTTAATTAGCTAAGCCGAAAGGTTATGCTGCTGGAGGTGAACAAGATGTCTGATACACAGGAATTCATGGCCGTCCAGCTGCTCGAGGAAGCCGGCTTCCGCGATATATGGACAGGCAAGAAGCCTTCTCTTCGGATCCTGCCCTCTATGTTCTATACGTGGGCGATCCGAGAGAACTGGGTGACTGTCGTCCTTCCCAGCACTGTCTGGCTTGCCCCGAATAGCGAGGAGACATGCCAGGTGGCGCGCGAGGTCTGTGGCGGCGAAGAGCCGGCTGTGTACGGCTTTGCCGCTCACTGGGTACCGGACACGACTATGGCCGAGGTCTACGAGGAGGCGGCCGCACAATACAAATAGCTTCGCACGAAGGAGAACCGTCATGCTGCCTTTGTTGGAAAGCATGCTCCGCGAGCTGGGACGGGAAGGAATCACCGCGAATCCGCCCGACGAAGAGGATCTCGCCCGTTTTGTCGCCACCCTTGGACCCGGTGATATTCCAGGGCTCATCCGGGCCATCAAAGCCTCCGATGAAGATCTTGCCTCTGGCGCCGCCCAGGCACTGGCGACTGACGAGGTTCAGGATCTTCTCGACGAGGCCAGCATAAGGGTGGATGCCCTTAACGCGCTGGTCAAACGCTACGAGCTTGAACTACGAGTGTCCGACCCTGACGCCTTCTGGCTCCGAAGCCAGCTTATCGCCACCATTGTGGCCCTCTCCACCGTGGATCTGGAAGATGAAGACCGTCTAAGGATCTATAGCGCACTGCACGAGCTAAGAGAGCCGGATGAGGTGATCCGCCTGACGCTTAACTGCGCCCTCGGACTCCTCGGCGGCGATATCCGAGCTAGCGATCTCCAGTCTGGAGGCCCCTAAAAAGGCCTCCTGCTGTTTTGAATATGGACAAAATCATTCCAAAGTTCTATAATTCTAGCTAAGCAGCTGGGGAAATCCATCGAGCAGGAGGTATGGATCATGCTGCCGGTTGTGGTGGTTGTGGACGAAGAGCTCCCAGATTGGGCGATTAAGCTCCGTATCCTGGATGTAATCACCCTGATCTGGGCGCCGGGCTTTGACGAAGCCTTCGAGGCTTTCGTTCATCAAAGCCGCGACTTGAACCAACAGCAATGGGCTGATCTCATCAGCCCGAACTAGCCAAGACTCTGCTACTCGACGCGGGCCCGCCAAGGCGGGCCCGCACACCCTTTTTAAGCATCTACATTGAAAATCTAAATTGTAAAGGAGAAGAAAAACAAGTATTCTTAAATAAACGAGCTATGTTTACTTTTTTATTAATAACAATCGGCATACTTGACTCGGCTGCATCTATAGTTCTTCGAATGTGGGCGGAAAAACGGAAAATGGTATTTATTAGTTCTTGGCTCACTTGGTTTTGCCCTAACTGGCTTGCTATTTGGATATTCGATGCACTATAAGGGTTTGGCAATTGCCAATATTTTATGGATTGGTTTTTCAGCCCTCTCTTTAACCATTATTGCTTGGCTTTTCTTCAAAGAAAATCTTGGACCACTTCAGGTTGCCGGCATTATTATCGTTTTTGTCGGCTTTGTCTTATTAAGTTTAAAATGAAACTAATTCTCGGCTCGACCTCAAAACCAAGACAAAAAATATTACGAAAATATGGTTTTAAATTTTCCGTTATTCAAGCCGACATTGACGAGAAAAAATTTCGCGCCAAAGATCCGAAAAAGCTTGTTTTAAAATTGGCCTATGCTAAAGCCGCCGCTATCAAAAAAACCACCCTAAAAGGAGGTATTCTAGTTACTTCCGATCAAATTGCTTATTGTAATGGAAAGATTTTAGAAAAAGCAAAAAATCTCAAAGAAGCTGAAAAATTTATTCGAAGTTATTCCAATAATGTCGTTGATAATATCAGCGCTGTCGTGGTCACCAACTTAGCAACTGGCCAGCAAGCTGGCGGAATTGATAATTTAAAAATCAGCTTTAAGAAATTTGATGAAAAACTAGTTAAACGGGCGCTGGCGGAAAAAAATTTGTTATCATACTCTGCTGCCACCTGTTTTGGTCACAAATTCTGGACAAGCTACATGAAAAAACTTTCCGGCGACAAATCAATCCTTTTTGGAATTTCGGTTAAATTGATGAAAAAACTCATAAATGAGGTAAAATAGAACTATGGCAAAAAGAGTATTTACTCAAACATTCGGCGTGGTTGGCGCGATCATTAAAAAAGATGGCAAGTTCTTGTTGGTTAAAGAAGGGCACACGATGGATAAAGGTAAATGGAATCAGCCAGCGGGATGGATTGAGGTAGGTGAGAGTCCAATCGAAGCAATCAAACATGAGGTTAAAGAAGAAACGGGTTTTGAATTTGTCCCAACCCACGTTCTGGGAATTTACTCATTGGTCCGTAAAGATATCGCTTCCGGCCGCGGTCTCCCCCACGCCATAAAAATAATATTTTTAGGCGAGATCAAAGAAAGTGGCCAAGAACATGATAAAGAGGAAATTACCGAAATTCGCTGGTTTACACCAGAAGAAATCGAAAAAATGGATCTTAGAACTTTACGCGATATCGATATTAAAAAGGAGGTCGAAGACTACTTAGCCGGCAAAAAATACCCGCTTGATATTATTACTCATACGAAAAGTCAATAATTCTATTCTCCACTCTAATTGCCACCGCTTGGATTAGCCAGACTGCGGCTACGGCAGCCTGAAATATAATAATATATTCCTTAAGTTCAGTCAATAAAAATAGGTTGACTTTGAAACCCCTTTATGGTATATTGTTTGTTATGGAAAAACGGATTTTACAAGTAAAATTTATGCGAGTTATCTTGCCGCCAATCATTAACGGCCTAATTATTTTTTTCTTTGGCGTGGTCTTAGCCTCTTTTCAATTTCTACCGGCAAAAATTTTTATTATCTTACTCTTTTTCCTCTACAATTTATATTTTTTGATTTTTCACCAAAGTCGGGATTTAGCAATGATTCTCTTGGATCTTGATTGGCGCCAATCCTACCCATTAAAAAATAAGATTGCCCATTTAGTGCTCTATACAGCAAGCTTTGCTTCGATTTTTTACTATTTAATCTTTCCGTTCGATTTATTATTGATCAATATTTTCGTCCTACAATTCCCGACAATTCTTTTAAAAGAGTCCACTTTTCAAGAAAGATTAGCCGGCAACATGCAAACTGTTCTTAGATATTAAAAAGGCTTCCGCCTAAAGCCGCCTGCCCCAATAATTTGGTTCTGAAGGTGGTTTTTTGGGTGGATAAGCTTCTTTGTTCTCGATTTCTTCTTTCTTCTGCCCGCCATCGGCGGATCCGATCTTATCGGAATAATTATGTACTTTAATATTTTTCTTTGGTTTAAAAATCGCTGGTTGCCGCCACGAATCGGAGTGCGCTTTGGCCCAATTGGGGATACCATCGCTTTCTGCCCTCTCGCTTCCGACTTCTGCCAATTTTCCCTCAGATGTTTCAGAGCCAGGAATTGATTGATTTATTCTCTTAGATAATTTCTTTTTGGACATCATACTTTTCTTGTTCTTGGGTGTTTGATCTTCCTCAACAGTTCCGGAAGTCGGAATGTTGACGTCGGATGACTCATCTGACGATTGATCACCCGTTCCCTTGGGCTCATCGGGTATTTCGAGTTTATCAGTTGTATCTTTTCTAATGACTGTTACAGAAGTAACTTTGTCGCCTGGATTCATGCGCATCAATGTTACCCCCTGCGTATCACGCTGGAGTTTTTTGACCGAAGCTAGCGCTAAACGAATCATTTGACCTTTCGACGAAGCCAAAATCACATCGTAGTCTTCACCATAGGTAAGTCTCATCCCAACAATGTGACCGGTTCGATCAGTGACGCTTGCTGCTCTAATTCCCATCCCACCACGTAGTTGCAATTTAAACTGCGGCAAAGGCGTGCGTTTGCCAAACCCTTTTTCTAGAACGATTAAAGCATTTGCTTCCGCTTCGCGGCCAGGCGCTACTACATCAGTTGAAACAACGTAATCTTCACCACGCAGTAGTATTCCTCTTACTCCCGCGGCGGTTCGACCCATTGACCGGATGTCAGTCTCGCGATAAAGAATTGACTGACCATTGGCTGAAACTTGAAAAACATTATTTTCGCCGTTGGTAACTTTAACCCAACGCAAACGATCATCGTTTTTTAACTTCATCGCTAAAATGCCAGTCTTGCGAACCTTGCTATAAAGCGAGAGCGTTGTTTTTTTCACCAAGCCACGGCTAGTTGCCATTAAAACATATTTATAATTTTGTAAATCTTTAGAAGAAAGCGTAATCATGCTAGTTACTTTTTCTTCTGGCGCAATTTGTAAAATATTGACGATTGCCGCACCTTTGGCAATTCGTGAGGCCGTCGGTATTTCATAAACTTTGGTGTGAAAGATCCTTCCGCGATCGGTGAAAAAATAAATATCATCGTGAGTATTGGCAATAACTAAGTGTTCTATCATGTCCTCTTCTTTAGTTTCCATCCCCATCACGCCTTTCCCACCGCGAATCTGACTTTTATAAACCGAGACCGGCATGCGTTTAATGTAATTGCCGCGCGTTAAAATTAAAATGACCTGTTCGGATGGTATCAAATCTTCAGCTGAAAACTTGCCGAGCGATTGCTCATAAATTTTAGTTTTGCGCAAAGTTGGATACTTTGCCTTTATTTCTATTAGTTCTTTTTTAATAATTCCCAGGATTTTTTGTTCGCCTGCCAAGATGCCTTCAAGCTCGGCGATCAATTTTAATTTATCTTTATACTCTTGCTCAACTTTATCCCGCTCAAGCGCCGCGAGTGCCGCAAGTCTCATTTCCAAAATCGCATTGGCTTGAATTTCCGTCAGTTTAAATTTCTTTATGAGAGCTTTTAAAGCTGCGTCGCGGTTGGCTGATTTTTTGATTGTCGAAACAACATCATCAATATTTTTGAGCGCTATACGTAGGCCCTCCAAAATATGGGCGCGTTCTTTAGCCCGGTCTAAATCAAATTGTGTCCTTCGACGAATAACCGTTCTTCGATGACGAATATATTCTTCTAAAATATTTTTTAGCGTTAAAACGCGTGGTTGAATCCCGTCGATTAAGGCCAGCATATTAGTATAAAAGGTTGTCTGCATCTGTGTTAGTTCGTAGAGCCGATTTAATATTTTCTTTGGATAGGCGTTGGCGCGTAGCTCAATTACAATCCGCACACCTTCTTTCCGATCTGATTCATCGCGCAAGTCGGCAATGCCATCGATCTTTTTTTCTTTAACAAGATCAGCAATTTTAGCTATGAGTTCTGCTTTATTAACTTGATAAGGAATCTCCGTGACGATAATGCGAAAGCCCCGCTTTGACTCTTCAATATTGGCAACCGCTCGCATCACAATCGCACCCTTGCCAGTGGCGTAGGCGGACTTGATTTGTTCTAATCCATAGATTTCTGCACCAGTGGGAAAATCAGGACCTTTTACATATTGGATCAACCCTTCCATCGAAGAAGCTGGATTATCAACTAAATGGATTGTCGCATCACAAATCTCGCCCAAATTGTGCGGGGGAATATTGGTGGCCATGCCAACCGCGATGCCCATCGAACCGTTTAAAAGGAGGTTGGGTAATTTTGCGGGTAATACTTTTGGTTCATTCCGCGTGCCATCGTAGTTCGGCACAAAATCAACGGTGGCTTTTTCAATATCTAATAATAATTCTTCAGCAGGCGCCGTCAGTCGACATTCAGTATAGCGCATTGCTGCGGCCGCGTCACCGTCCATCGAGCCAAAGTTTCCCTGCCCATCAACAAGCCTCATTCGCATTGAGAAATCTTGCGCCAAACGAACTAATGTATCATAAACTGCAATATCGCCGTGCGGGTGATATTTACCTAACACATCACCAACCACTGTGGCTGATTTACGATATCTCGCCAAATGCGTCAGCCCTAATTCATGCATCGAAAATAAAACCCGGCGATGGACTGGTTTTAGGCCATCGCGTACATCTGGCAAGGCTCTGGCAACTATGACCGACATGGCATAGTCTAAATAGGACTCGCGCATCTCGTTTTCTAAAATCCGAGCACGGACTAAACCAAACTCGGTCTTTTTATCAGCAAAGTCATCTTCATTAGTAAAATCGCTGTTGGCTAGTTCGCGCGTCTCTCTCTTAGCTACTTCTCCGACGCTTTGGTCGGTCCGATGACTCCGACGAGTGTCGGACTCCGTCGGAGAGTCCGACACCGAAGATCGTCGGACTTCCGGATTAAGTTTAGCCAATTCCTCAGGCGCCACAATATCGTCTTTTGTCTTCTGCTTTTCTATTTTCTTTTTAGGTCTACCCTTCTCTGCCATTCCTAATTCCTTACTCCTTTAAACTAATAAATTATTTTTAAGAGGCCGAATACCCTGTGGTCTCTACCACAAGGATGAGGCCTATTTAAAAACAAACTTTTCCCGTTAGGGAATACACTGCGGTCTTGCCGTAGTGTAGTTTATTTATGCTGATGTTTTTTAAACTCGCCTTTGGCTTTTTTAATATTTTGAGGCACTGCTCTCGGCTTGCCCCGCTGTTTACCCATTGCCCCAATTTCATACCATTTTTTGTGCTCTTTGTCGGTTTCAAGATAAGCGTTAACATGATCCTTATCGCTCTTGTTTTTTTTGGCCATTTTTTCTCCTTCTATATATCCAAATTTTTAACTGCTTTAGCGTGGGTTAAGATAAATCTTTTTCGCGGCGCCACCTCATCACCCATCAACATTGCAAAAACCTCATCTGCCTTTTCTGCATCTTCGATTTCTACTTTTAATAACACCCGATTTTCTGGGTTCATTGTTGTCTCCCAAAGCTGTGTTGGGGTCATCTCTCCTAAACCTTTGTATCGCTGGATGTTTGAATCTTTGCCAACTTTTTTCAAAACCTCTTCTTTTTGCTCTTCATTGTAGGCATATTCCTTGACCTTGCCTTTTGTAATTGAATAAAGAGGTGGTTGAGCAATATAGAGATTGCCATTTTTGACAATTTCTGGGAAATGCCGGTAAAACAAAGTCAAAAGTAGCGTCCGAATATGCGAGCCATCAACATCAGCATCAGTCATAATGATGACTCGATGATAGCGTAGCTTTTGATAATTAATCACTTCCCCAATTCCAACCCCCAAAGCAACAATTAAAGATTTTATTTCTTCAGATGAAAGCATCCGATCAAGTCTTGCGCGTTCAACGTTTAAAATTTTACCGCGTAGAGGTAGGATTGCTTGGAACATCCGGTCGCGTCCTTGTTTGGCAGATCCACCAGCTGAATCACCCTCGACAATAAATAATTCTGATCGTGCTGCATCACGCGTTGAGCAATCAGCCAATTTGCCTGGCAAGGTCATTCCCTCCAAGGCCCCTTTGCGAATAACCGTTTCGCGGGCAGCTTTGGCAGCTAAGCGCGCCCGCAAAGACAAAGAGCACTTTTCGACAATTTTTTTTGCATCGGCTGGATGTTCTTCGAGCCAGTAATTAAATCCTTCAAGCATAGCTTGTTCAACAATCGATTTAACTTCAGGATTTCCCAGCCTTGCCTTAGTCTGGCCTTCAAATTGGGGTTCGGCCAGCTTGACTGAAATAACGGCGGTTAAGCCTTCACGAGTATCATCACCTGAAAGAACTCCTTCAGCACCTTTAAGTAATTCAGCCTTTTTGGCGTAGTCATTGATAGCGCGCGTTAATGCTGAACGAAAACCCGTCAAATGCGACCCACCTTCAATGGTATGGATATTATTAGCGAAAGAGAAAACATGTTCGTTATAATCGTCGGTGTAGGAAAGCGCGATTTCTACCTTGACATTATCTATTTCTTTTTCAACATAAGCGGGCGGCTCGACAAAAACGTTTTTATTTTTATTGATATGCCGAACATAGGCAGAAATTCCGCCTTCGAAATAAAAATTGTAGCACTTTTTTGGATTAATCTCGGTCTTTAAATCTTCTTCGTTGCGCCGGTCGCAAATCGTAATCGCCACACCCCGAGTTAGATAGGCCTGTTGCCTTAGATGATTTAAAATTATTTCCCATGAAAAATTGCGATTACTAAAAACCTCGGGATCAGGATCAAAAGTAATAACCGTGCCCTTTTCTTTTGTTGTACCGGTCGCCTTAACTTTATCTTTGGCTTTGCCACGCGAATATTCTTGAGTGTAGATTTTGCCGTCACGATAAACTTCCGCCTTCATCCAGATAGAAAGGGCATTAACAACAGAAACGCCGACGCCGTGAAGACCGCCAGAGACTTTGTAGGCTTCGCTTTGACCAAATTTTCCACCTGCATGCAGGGTAGTCATCACTGTCTCTAAGGCGGATTTTTTGGTTTGAGCGTGAATATCAACCGGAATCCCACGGCCATTGTCGCGAACTCTGACTTTATTTTCTGGCAATAATTCAACAGTAATTTGGCTACAAAAACCTGCCATGGCTTCATCGATTGAATTATCGACTACTTCCCAGACAAGATGGTGGAGACCCTCCTGACCAGTACCGCCGATATACATTCCAGGACGACGCCGTACTGGCTCGAGTCCTTCTAAAACCGTGATATTACGCGCCGTATAACCTTGTTCTTTTGCCACTAAATTAACTCCTTTTAATCTCCGACGCTTCTCCGACGGTCAGTCGGAGTTCCGACAGAATCGTCGGAACGGTCGGTCCGATGACTCCGACGAGTATCGGACTCCGTCGGAGAGTCCGACATCTGAAAGATCGTCGTGACAACAATCAAAATGCCGGTTTAAACCTTTTTAAATGCATTTTTTAATTAAATCTCCTCCTTAATTATATCAGATTTTCTGCGAAAAAACAAACCCTTATTTAATAAATTTATCTTGATCCAACAAGCCATTGTATATGGTTTTATCATAATATTTTATTTCTAAAATATCGTCGATAGCCCCGGATTGTTTTTGGATTACTAATCGATACGGTTTTATTTCGTAAGGTAAGCTGTACGATAAATTTAAAACTGCTGCCTCCGATGGGGCGATGTTAATATCTGTGGCAAAAACAGTTTTCCCAGCCTCTTCAAGTGTTTTTATTTTATAAAATATATTTCTGCCATTTAATGTTGCTCCCTCTAGCCGGGAGTCTTTCGGAACAAGAATTCTGATGTATGAATCATTCGGTCCATCTGGCCAAACATTTGAGCCTTTATGAATCCGCGTCAGTGTGAGATTTGCTTTGTTATTACTGACTTCGTATGATATTTTCTGTTTAAGAGATATGGAACTCTTGTTGCCGGAGTAATTATTAGAATTAACATACAAATAATCAACCGGGCCATCCCCTTGGAAAAATCCTTTTAGTTCTTCATCGGAATAAACTTGGCCGGCCCAATGTTTTTCTTTGGCAATTTTCTCCAAGGTCTGGTCTTTAAAATAAAACATTATTTGTTTCTCTTTTAATTCGCGGAAGATTAATTTGATAAATCCGAGCTTATTTTCTTTAATGGCTTTCTCCAAAACGATGGGGTATAACTTTTTCAAAAATGATTTTGGCTCGTTTATTAACCAATTTTCCGGATTAAGGTAGTATCCTTGCTCAACGGCAAACTGCGTAACATCATAAAAATTTTCTGCATCAACTTCGGTTCCATCAACTACGAGCGGCCCGGTTAATTTTAACAAATCAACAATTACCTTGGCGTTAATAGCCACGACACCATCGATCGTATCTTGGGATTCTTTTTCGTAAAAAGAAGTAATATCTTCGGCAGCTTCAGGAAATGAAACATCGTAATTTGAATCGCGGAGTGTCCAAGATTTTCCTTTCAAAAATTGTTCCAAACGTTCTGGCGCTTTGACGAAATTCTTCCGCGTAAACGCATTGTCCATTTTGTAAATATTGGTGTTGAAATTTAAATTTTTAAGCTCTAAATTTTCAACTTGCGCAATCGCATAAGAGCCAATAAAACCACCTGTTGAACGTAATTCGGCATTATTTTGGAAGATAATTAGATATTTGCCATCCCCAAAAAAAGAAACTGGGGGGATCGTTTTGGCCAAATATGAAGCAAGGGCTGGACCAGCATAGAAAATATTAGCTATCGCCAAAATGATAAATAGAACAATTATTACAATCGGCCAAAAAACTTTTTTCTTTGATTTTCTTGGTTGTGCCTGGCGAACCTCTTTCTTCTTTTTTATAAGATAAAGATCACGAATTAGCGGCATTCTCCCTCCTGCCGAATATTTATTAGGTCAAGATATAATCCACTTAGGTTTCTTTCCGAAAACAATTAGGTTTCTCGCTTGTCCGCTCGAAAACAATTAGGTTTCTTTCCGAAAATAGTCGATGGCGATAGCCAGGATTATCCCCACAATGAAACCGATAATTAAACCAATAATTGTATTGAGGACCATATTCGGCGAGTTATCAGTGACCAAAGGCGAGAATTTCACAATATCATAGACATTTTCTTTATCTTGACGGCCCAATTCATTGGTGTTTTCTTGGATCACATCCGCAGCCGCATTCATCAAATTGGTCGTTTCATCTTTGTTGGTTCCGACCAAAGAAACCTTAATCGTTGACGGCTCTTCTCTGTTTGCCTTAAAAGTCTTGGCTAAGTTAGACTGCGAAATATCTGGCAACAATACATGGGCCTTTTCGTAAATCGCCTTCACCACCGCCGGCGATGAAAACCATGAAACCACAATCTGGGAAAACAGCGCCGAGGATTGAACATTATAGTAATTATCAAAAAGATAATAATTGGCTTGTGACTGCTTGATGGCGGAAGCCTTGTTCACTGTTAAGGTTGTTGAGGCCAAGTACGATTTGGGTTGCAATTTTGTATATAAAAATGCCGCCAATCCCACGATGATTATTGCGCCCCAAAAAACTAACCAATATTTACGAATGATTTTTACATATTCTCTTAATTCCATAAAGCTCCTTCTTAATAATGCTGGCTACAATATAACTTAAAAATATAAATTTGACAAGAGTTCTAAGTTTGGATCCCAAGCAATCGAACGATAATCTCCAATAAAAATAAAAGGCCAACCCCAAAAATCACCGAGAAAATTATCGTTTTGGCTTTTTCAATATTTTCCGTGTTGCCCATGGAAGTCATATATAAAATCCCGGCATAAACAGCCATCAACCCTGCCACCGCAGAAACAGCCGGCACCAACCAATCTAGAATAATAGAAAAGTATTGACCAAACGAACTCACACATCCAAGCTCAGTTGGCACCTGTTTTGCTGGACATGACAAGGCTGGTGACGGAATACTCGGCGTACCCGGCGCGGCCGCAACACTTGCTTTAAGCGGCGCAGCCACAGCTTTAGAAGTGTTATCTTTCTCAACTTGGACAACATCGGGGTTTTTTTCTTTGGCAGTATTCGAAGCCTCTTGTGTATTTATAGTTTGGATCTCACTGTGATTCAAAATATTATTATCCTTAAGCACAGCCACCATTATATAATATTGGCCAGGCGCACTTTTATTATTGTAACTGTTCCAATAATAAGAAAAGGGACATTCTACGGTGGCGCACGCACTGGCCGACGGTAAGTTTGTGATGGAATTTTTCAAATAGGGTGCTAAGGCGCTGGCGCTATCTGGGTTTGAAAAATTGTTATTACTAATGTAAACATTTATCTTATTTGTTTCGACTGGGAAATCTTTAATAAAAAATCCTACCGAAACGCCAGGATATTGAGCCTGGTAAATTTCAAAGGCGAATCGGTAAGTTGTTTCGGAGGCAAAAACGCTACTGGCAATGAAAAATATCGAAAAAAATATCGCTCCAAAAAATATTTTCTTCATCCTCCTCCTTTACTTACTACTATTATATTATATGTATATCAGAATAAATGCGCAAGCACAAAGTCAGATATTTTTTCTTTAAATACTTCTTTATCAAATTTTTCGGCGTGATGACGGATTAATTTTGAGTTAAATTTTTGTTTTTGGAATCGTTTTACTGCCTCGATTAAGCTCTTAACGGTTTGTTCTTTAAAAAATATTCCGGTTTTGCCATCAACAATTGATTCTAATGCCCCGCCTCGTCCAAAAGCAATCACTGGCCGGCCGCAAGCCATTGATTCCAAGGGCACTATGCCCGCATCTTCTTCTTGGGGAAAAATGGTGGCAATCGCATTTTGATAATATTTGGCAAGGCTCTCATCATCAACGCGACCGATAAATTCAATATTTGATGATCTTTCTTTTCGATATTCTTCGAAGCGTGTGCCTGAACCAACAATCTTTAATGGCAACCCTATTTTTTTAAAGGCCTCAATCACCAAATCGACTTTTTTGTATGGCTCAATTCTCGAAACAATTAAATAATATTGGCCAGGAGTATCTTTCGGCCTAAAACGCTTAATATCCACCGGCGGAAAAATCGGAAAAGAATCACGGTTGTAATATTTCCTCATCCTCTTTTGGACATTTCGGGAATTGGTAATATAAAAATCCGGTTTTTTTGAAGCTTTTAGATCCCATTTTCTTAAAAATTTAATTACAGTCGGCATGATTGGACGGATAAAATTCGGAATCGGCGCATTTTTAAGATAGAAAGCTGTATCAAACCATAGGTACCGCGTCGGTGTATTGCAATAACAAACATGGATAGTCGGTTTTTTTATTTTTACCCCCTTGGCCAACGCCGAAGTCACCGAAAGAACTAAATCATAATTTTTAAGATCAAAACTTTCTATTGCCAAGGGCATTAGCGGCAGGAACCACTTATATTTCTTGACGCCGAAGGGCATCTTTTGAATAAAAGAGGTGCGGATATCTTTGCCGCGATATTTACGATGAGTTTTCTTATCGTCCCATACTATTGTATATATCGGCGCCGCAGGATATAGTTCCAAAAAGCAATCCAAAACGCGCTCGGATCCTCCGAGCTGCGTCAATTCTTCCGCCACAACCGCCACTTTTAGATTGTCTAATGTAGCATTTTGCATTTTTAATTTTTAATTTTTTTAATATGCTCCCTTTCCCCTGACTATCACCCATATCGTTCTTAAAAATATTTGGAAATCAAGCCACAAGGACCAATTTTCAATATAATAGGCATCAAGCCTTACCCAATCATCAAATGATAGTTCCGAGCGGCCCGAAACTTGCCATAAGCCAGTGATTCCCGGTTTAACGCCAAGTCGCCTTTTCTGCCAATTGGTATATTTTTCTACTTCCTCGGGCATGGGCGGTCTTGGGCCAATCAAACTCATATCTCCCTTTAAAACATTAAAAAATTGCGGCAGTTCATCAAGGCTTGTTTTTCGTAAAATCCGACCGAATGGTGTCACCCGTGGATCATGTTCAAGTTTAAACATATTGCCATATTTTTTAATATATTTTTCATGCTCAATTTCGGCATTTTCGTGCATGCTGCGAAATTTATAAAAAGTGAAGGGTTTCTCTAATCCGACTCTTTCTTGACGAAAAAGAATCGGGCCCCTTGAAGTTAATTTGATCAGCATGGCGATAAGAAGCATCAGTGGCGAAAAAATAATAATTAATATTGAAGCAAAAAGTAGATCCATTGATCTCTTGATAATTCTCCCCCAGCCATCGAGCGGCGTCCGTTTAAACTCCATAATCGGCACACCTGCCAAAGTTTGGATATCGACATGAGAAGATCTGACCAAGAAGATATCGGGTGTCATTTTAAAACCGATCTGATTGGCCCGGCAAAATTCCAAAACTTCAGAAACTTTTGATTGCGGCAGGTGCGTATCAGCAATGATCACTTCATCTGCCGGGTTGCGTTCAAAAATTTTTCCAAGCTTATTAATGCCGCTTTCGTCAATAATTTTAACTAGCCGGTAGCCAAGAGAGATATTTTTCCTAATTTCAGAGACAATAAATTGCGAGGAGGAATTTCCCGCCAAAACAATTACTCGATGAACGCCAACTCCCCAGCGATAAAGTAAACGCTGGATTGTAAGAATCAGAGCCCGGCCGAAAGTAACAAAAATAATGGCAATAAACCAAACGTAGATAATTATCAATCTTGAAAAGAACATTGTCCTGGTCAAAAAGATCCAGGCCATCACAATTGCCACTGCCGCTGAAGTGGCCACAAAAATTTTACCGAACTCTTCTAACCGCCGTTCATCGCGAGTAGTATATAACCCAGCAAAAACAAAGACTATAAACCAAATCGGTAAAGTAATGAGGACAAATTTTAAATAAACGTATAATGGATCGACATAGGTAACTGGGATAAATTCAAAAAAAATCCTCAGTTTGTAGGCAACAAAAAAGGCAGCAATAATCATCGCGATGTCAACCGGTATTTTTATAACCGTAAAGAATAACTCAGAACGTTTCAAGAAAACTCCTTAAATTTAGGCGACGTATTTTAATTTTACTAAATTAAACCTGATTGTTTTAATTCTACTTTATTAACCATTCTTTTTAAATATCTTGGCCTGCTGAATAGTTTACTACGATATCATAAATTTTTCAATAACTCAGCAATCTTAATAACAAGAAAACTCAACCTCTCGAGGCGAGCTTTCTTGTCTCTTTTCACTTTTGTTTTAATTTAGCCCTTCTTTAACATTGGAAGACCGGTACGCGAGTTTTCCATCACTACCATACCTGATGGAAGGTCATCCATAGCGCCATCTTTGACTTGACGCGCAAAGTAGTAGATGGTCTGCTTTCGGCCACCGCGCAATATTACATCTTTTGAGTGGAGATAATAGGTCTCTCCAGTCTTCTTGGATTGTACTGAATATGCCATTTAAATCACCTCCTTTCATCTTTGTTTGATCCTATCGTGAGGACCAACAAAATATTTTATTTAACCTGTAATCAGGTTACACATCTATTATCAAGGTGGGCTTCTCTGTTGTCAAGAGGGGGAATGATTTAACAGGTTTAAATTGGGTTTTTAAGGTTTGTTTCGCAAGTTTTTGCAGACTTAAGGTTCATAAATTTTAAAAGATATCCACAGGTTTAACGGCTCATGGGATGAGCCGTTAAAAAGATTGAATACGAAGCCATTGCATTATCATCTTATTATCTGATATATAAGAAACAGCGGTTATCACGGTTTCGAAGGAGAAACCCTTGTCTAACACGTATGCGCAGGAAGGCGGAGTCGACTACCGGAAGCTACAGGCGTTCAAGGACATGATGGTGGCGGTAAGCCGGGTAACCCGGGCTTTCCCCAACCGCAAAGGCGTCCATCTCATCGACGCCCCCCACTCGCACGGCGCGATCATCGAGTACCGCGGGCCCGAGCCGCACCGCGAGGTCCTCACCATCGAGGGGCTCGGCAACAAGAACTGGCTGGCTGAGTGGATGTATCTGCACGATCCTGACGGCGGCTCCCGCTACGGCAACATCGCTCAAGATCTGATGATGATGGGGATCAACGACAACATCGCCCAGGCCTGAAGTGGAACGAGCAAACGGCAAGGACTCTTCTCTACCTTCACCCTCACCCACTGGTGGTTGAAGTGCCCCAGAGGCGGGTGTTCCGCCACTCCTGATCAGCACATTTCGGGTCGACCCGCAGCCGTCGAAGCTGGTGGCCGGTGCGTTCCCACTGGCGCCTAAGAACCCAAGTCGAATCGCGAAGCACCTCTTCGCCGTTGTGACGAATGCGGATTTCCGGATCCGCCAGGGTCTGGCCAATCAGTCGGTGAGGAATATCGTGCTTCTCGAGGAGTCCAGTCACCTTGGCCGTCTGGGTGCCCGGCACTTCGACCACGAACCCCAGCTCTTCGGCAAGTAGTTCATTGAAGGGGCTGTCGTGGCCACGAATCGAGAGGCTTGCGCCGCAACCGGCTGCAAAGCACATCTCAGCCACCGTTGTCGCCAGACCCCCAGAGCTGACGTCGTGACCTGAGACGATCAGCTTCCGGAGCAGCATCTCCTGGATCGCTGCGAAGGCGCGCCGGAAGAGCCCGATGTCGTCGAGGTCCGGACAGTAGTCCCCGAGCTGACCGAGACTCTGGCCGAAGGACGAACCTCCCAGCCGTCGTCGGCCATTGGCGATGTCAACGAGGATCAGACTACTCTCGCCGGCGAGCTTCAGGTCGGGGGTGACATGGATTCCGACATCTTCGACCGGCACGGCCGTCGAGAAGATGACCGTTTCGATCGACTTGATGAGGATGTTGCGGATACACGTCGCCATCGAAGAGGAGTCTTTGCCGCCGATGATGGCGCTGGCCAGTGCCAAGAGCACAGCCCGTACCGCCTCAGCGGCCTGAAGTAGTAGAGCAATCTCGCCGTCGGGTGGAGTTATGGTTGCCGGCCACATCCAGTTGCAGATCGTCTTGATCCGTTCGATGTCACCGACATAGAGGCCCATGGCGTTCGTATACATCTCGGCAACCGACATCCGCGCTCCCGCGGCCGCATCCAGGGCCGTGAGATACGGCGCTACGCCGATCGAGATTCCCATCCCAGCGTCAGTCAGGGAACTCAGCGCTACTAAGCCGAAGTCGTTGATCGGTGTGGCAAACGGACCGCAGTACTGATTCCTGATCGTGAGTCCGCCGATGGTCCCGTCGCAACCTCGGGTAATCCACTCCTTGGAGCCGACTTCACTCCGCCGGAGTGTCCGCCGGAATGCACGATCGAAGCTCATTCCGCTCGGGATGGCGATCGGAATCCGAAGGATCTCGGGCGTTTCGTCGATGATCTCCTGGATGCCGATCTTCTCGAGGATCTCGCCCATGTTGTCGAACTGAACGATCGGATCGGCCTGCTTGGCTTCCACTTCAGCTTGATTCGCCTCGTGGTAGAGCTCGAACCGCCCGTCGCCGGTGATCACACCGATAGTCTCGATCGGACAACCATGCCTGTTAGCGATCCTCTCGAGCACGACGTAGCCGTCGTCCCAGACCAGGACCCCCTGGCTCTCCTGGAACTCGCAGACCCAGACCTTCACGTCGGGCATCGTCGGATCGCCACGCTTGACAACTCCGAGGTAGATACGCCCGCCGGCTCTGGCGATCAGTTCGAAGAAGACGTTGGCCAGTCCACCCGCGCCTTGGTCGTGGTCACTTACGATGGGGGTTGCTTCATCCAGCTGGTTACAGTCGTAAATGGTTTCATACACCAGCCGTTCCATCACCGGCGCACCACGCTGGACCGCGTTCTCGTCGAAGGCCGCGGTATTCGAGCCCGAGGTCGAGCTTGAACCAGATCCGCCACAGAAGCCGATCGGCCTAGCCTCGCCGCCGAGGCGGACAATGCGCATCCCGCGCTGAGGCTCGCCCTTCACGAGGTGGGCCTCCCGAATCACGCCGATGGCACCGCCAAAACAGCAAGGCTTGAGGTTTTCGAGGTGCTCCCAGACAATCCGGCCATTCGAGAGCCGCCGCGGTCGCCAGACTGCCCCCGAGTAGAAGAAGCCAGCCACCAGGGGCTTGCCAAAGCAGTTGGCGTAGTCATGCCAACCCTGGAGCCCCTGGATGACAACTTCCATCGGTTCAGCCTTATCCGCTGGGTAGATGTACTGCCGTCGCCACTTCCACACGAATTCGCCCGGGATCCGATAGCGGTTGGGGAATCGCAGGCTGCCAACTACCCGTCCACAGAAGGCGGCGTAGATGTCCGAGCCCTGCCCCGCACCTATCTCGTCACGGATCTCGCCGCCGATCTCGGTCGCCGCTCCAGGATAAGGAGCGACGTGGCCGGGATAGTTGTGTGACTCGGCGCTGAAGAGAGCGTGAAGCGTTAACTCCCTGACAACGAATGGACCGGGTTCGCCGGGATGAGCTGCCACCAACACTGGGACAGTGTAACCCTCGACCGCGCTGGCGTTGTCGTGCATCGCGATCTTGATGTTGTCCGCGCTGGTTCCCAAGACCGCCTCAAGCGGTTCCCGAAGGATCTCGATTAGCGTCTGGGCCTTCGCGACACCATCGATCACGAAGCGAGTCAGCATGAACAGCACATGCCAGCAGTGATCAGACCAGATCTGCAGCAGCTGGTAGATCGCCACGTCAGTTGGGTTGCGCCCCATCCGTGTGAAGATCTTCTCGATCCGGTCGACCAGAACAGGCTTGAAGCTGATCTGATGATCGGCCAGGAACTTGTCCAGCGCCGGCCGCCCCTCCTCCAAGAGAGGGATCACTTCAACCGGCGGAATCTCGACATCCACCCGGAACGTTGTTGGCAGTGACTCGTAGATGTCTTCCGTGACCCGATCGTACCGGCCGGCGAGCACCTGCCGAGGATCAGCACCCCGGGGAATGCGACAGCCTCGAAAATGCTCGATCCGCTGAACCTTCTCGAAGCCCACGGCTTGCGCAATCTCGACGGCGTTCGAAGAGAACGGCGTCTCATACGTCACGCGGGTGCCGACAGTAGCGACCCTTCCTTTGAGAGTCGACTCTAGTGTGACTTCGTGAGTCGGTAGATAGCGGAAGAGGATCGCCAGACTTCGCCTGAGCTTCGTCGCCTGAGCCTCAGTCAACCTCCCTCTGGTTTCGACCAGAAAGCGGCTTTCTGAACCATCAGGCTCTCTCCTATAAAGCGGCAGGAGTGTGCTTGCCAATCCCATCACCTCTTTTCTCTTAGGTGCGTAAGTCCACCCTGTCTTGCCGACGGCAAAAACAAGATGAGCTCCGCGTTCATCTTAATATAGATCCAAATATTTATGCAACAAAAAAGCCATTTATCTGGCTGTATCGAGAGGGCCGGAACGCATCCGGCCCTAGTCCTTGCTCGCCTGCTGGACTGCTCGCTCGATTGCGAGCAGTCCGATGACACATTGCGGGCAGAGAAAATCTGGCGACCGGAGAAAGTGCAACGACGTGAAGTAAAACGTCAATGTTTCTTCACTTATACCGCAGTGGGTATGCCGGGGCTTCGTTCCTGCGGGGCTGGCGATGATATGCGACCATGGAGAGTTCAACATCCTGATAAGTTCCAGGCCGTTTCTTTCGCATATCTTCGCTGCCCTTTTGTTCTTCTGGCTGTGACTATGATAAAGTGCCACGATGAGAAGCAGTGCAACCAGACCTACATCCGCTACGGCATACTCTCCGCTCGCCTCCGGATTCAAACGGCTCAGACAGACGAATCCGAGGTTGCAGCTTATCAGAATCGTAAAGAAGGTTCGAAGTCTCATTCTTCTTTCTCCCGCAACGGTCTATCTCGAGCTTATCAAGCTAGAATCAGATTTTCAACAAAAAACGGCCCGATTTCTCGAAAGCCGTTTTTTGTTGGTGGCCCACGAATAGGATGTTGTTACTTGCCACCCTCTGGACCTGGTGGACAGCAACGGCAACCGCAGTTATCGCAACAACAACACTTGCATTTCCCACCACATCCTTCTTTAGGATCCATATATACCTCCGTAATTAATCTTTGTGAAGATATTGTAACATTATTATTGAAAATAACACTATTATTGGACGTTGGCAAGTAGCTCTATCTGAACTTTTTTATTAGCAGGGTCATTGGTCGTAAAGGTCACCACCCGGCTCACTTGACCGTTGACAGGCATGACGGCCGGCTTATAAATAGCCTCGAGTGTTGCCTCTTCGCCTTCGGCAATCTCCCCTTTCCAACCGTTAATGGCCATGCTAAATTCCGGTGAATCGGGTTGCCCGGAAATTTTCAAAAGAGCAGTGGTGCAATGACATGAGGTCATAATGTCGGTTATCACCAATGGGCTTTTTCCAACGTTTTTAATTTTAAAGTCGTGCTTGGCCACATCCTTCAGGCTGATTTTACCAAAATCATAAGTTTTCTCTAAAATTTCCACTTTCGGCGCGTTCGGATCACCAGCATTATAGCCGGCAACTTGGCTACTCGTGCCGCCAGAACGGGTAAACCCAAAAATGATTAGCCCAACTAGTAAGATTCCCCCTAAAATTGCCAAAATTGTTTTCATTGATCTTCCTTTGTTTTAACTTTTGATCTTCGTCCGGCGGCCGTCAACGACTGTCGTACTATTATTAATATCAAAATTATAATTAAAATTCCCCAAATATACTCTGGAACAAACTTAGCTTTAGCGATAATCGTATTGGTAATCGCTCCAAATAAACTGGTCATTTTAGCCATATATTTTACCGATGTCCAGGTTTTACCGGTAAGCGCCAGAATAACGATTAATATCCCCATTAAGCCTAAGATGGCCGATGAGATAAGATGAGAAGTATGAAGAAAGTATTCCCGACCGAATACTCGCCATTTAAATACTTTTCCCTGAAGCCACTTGGCGCGCGAAAAATCATACTTGTCCCAAAAAAAAGACAAGATGAATAATGGAAAAACCATCCCTAAAACATAAGTTAAAGAAAGTAGCAAAGCGTATAAAAATGTTCCCGAAAGCGCCGTGATTGTTAAAACCCCGACTAAAACCGGCGTACAGCAGGAACTGGCCGCTCCGGAAATCATCCCTAAAATGAAAACCGACAAAACATCACTTTTTTGTAAGTTGGGCTTAAGCTTAAACGGCAAAGGAATTGTTTTACCAAAAATTGTTAATACCGCCAAAAAAATTAAAAAGAGCCCGCCGACAAGAAAAACTTCGTAATGGTAGCGCGAAAATGTTCGGGACAGTGCATTTACTCCAAGACCTATTGGCACCAAAACAATTGCCAAACCGATGAAGAAAACGAGCGTCATCAAAAATATCCGCGATTTTTGTTTAAAAGCGGTCGCGAAATATGAAGGTAGTAAAAAACTAACGCAACAAGGCGCGAATAAGGCCAACACGCCGGCCAAAAACGAAGCGACAATCGAAGCCCCTAAAAAGGTTGTGGTGATTTCTCCGTTCATTATTTTCGGATCTGTTTTGCGAGCCAGATAATTAAAAGGATTAAAGCGACCAGCGACAACAGGCCGAAAAGCCACATAAAAATCATCCCCGTCCAGCCCCAACCGCTACCTAGGCTCCACATATAATCCATCATGTTTTCTCCCATCATTAACAACCACCCTTACTATTTAATATCTGCAACGAACTATTAATTTTTTCCTGTGATAAACCACTGGTTTTCAATTCCTTGGCAATCGCCTCTTTGGGGAAAAAATAGCTAACCCACCGCTTGGTTTCGATCTGAATTCTCTGACGCGGGACGCTTGCTTTGACCATTTTTTTAATCACGCCATAGGCGGCCAGATGATGGCCGCATTGGCAGTTGGTGGAAAAATTTGCGACGGTCCGAGCGAATGTACAACAAGGCATAGTGACGTCAATTCCCGCAAAATCCTGCATTTCTTCAGCACTCATCGGCATCTTCGCCTCATTCAGCAATGATCTATAATCTTTGCTGGTGAATTTCAACCCTAAAACCGAATTCGACCCCTCACGAGGTACCGCTTTGGCTTCAGCCTTTGAAACTAATTGCTCCGTTTCCGACTTAGTTTGTTTCTGATGAAAGACATATCCCAATGGGCCTAATAGCGCCAGCATAAAAATAAGCATCATCAGCCCTTGAATCGCTAGGTATTTTTTGGCGTTTTTTAACCGCAAGGAATTCAAAACTACGAAAAGCGATGAAAAGGCCATCGTGGCTGAGGCAATCATCGGATTAAGCAAAATACCAAAGAATGGATACAATATCCCCGCGGCCACCGGAATGCCCAAAATATTATAAATGAAAGCCCAAAAAAGGTTTCCTCGGATTGTTCGCATGGTCGCGCGAGATAGCTTAATCGCTTGGGATACTTTTCTTAAATCGTCAGCAATTAAAGTAACGTCCGCCGCCTCCATCGCCACATCGGTACCCGAACCGATGGCAACCCCGATGTCAGCCTGAGCCAAGGCCGGCGCGTCGTTAATACCATCGCCGACCATAGCGATAATAATCTTTCTGTTCTCGTCATTAGCCGCTTGCAGCTCTTTTATTTTTTGGGCTTTATCCTGAGGTAAAACCTCGGCCAAGACATCGTCAATGCCCACCTGTTTAGCAATAGCCTCGGCTGTCCGCAAATTATCACCGGTAATCACCATGACTTTGATGCCCATTTGATGAAGCTCGGCCACGGCTTCTTTGGAATATTCTTTGAGTGTATCGGCAACCGCAATTAGTCCGGCAATATTTTTATCAATAGCCAAGATCATCACTGTTTTGCCTTCATTCTCCAGCTTTTGAATCTGATTTTCCGTGTCTTCGGAAACTTCAATTTTTTCACGCGCCATTAATTTGCGATTGCCAAACAATATCTCTTTACTATCGATCATACCCTCGACACCATGACCGGGAATAGCATTAAATTTTGTCGGCTTTATCAATGTTATTTTCTTTTCTTCAGCATATTTTACAACCGCTTCGGCCAGCGGATGCTCCGAGCCCTTTTCGATCGAGGCCACATATTTTAATATTTCATTTTGAGAAATCTTGGATTTATTATTGGAAATTTCCGTCACGTCGGTTACGGTTGGTTTTCCCTTAGTCAACGTGCCAGTTTTATCGAAAACGATGGTATTAACTTTATGAAAAATCTCGAGCTTTTCCGCATCACGAATCAAAATACCATTTTCCGCGCCAAGTCCTGTTCCGACCAGTATCGCCGTCGGCGTCGCTAGCCCCAGGGCACATGGACAAGCAATAATTAAAACGGTGACAAAAACGACTAAAGCAAAAGTAAACGCTGGCGCCGGCCCAAAGATCATCCATATGATGAAGGCGGTTATCGCGATTATAATCACGGCTGGCACGAAATAGCCGGAGATAACGTCGGCCAATTTCTGAATCGGCGCTTTTGACCCCTGGGCTTCTTGGACCAGCTTGACAATCTGAGCTAAGGCCGAATCCTTGCCGACTTTGGTGGCGCGGTATTGGAAGCTTCCAGTTTTATTAATCGTCGCACCGATGATTTCGTCTCCGACCTTTTTTTCAACCGGGATTGATTCGCCGGTGATCATTGATTCGTCGATTGCCGAGTAGCCTTCGATGATAATCCCGTCAACGGGAATTTTCTCGCCGGGCTTGACGATTACAATGTCGCCGGTTTTAACTTCCTCGATCGGAATTTTTTGTTCTTGACCGTCTTTTAAGACGGTTGCGGTTTTAGCCTGCAGTTTTAGCAGTTTCTGAATCGCCTCCGAGGCCTGTCCTTTGGCGCGCGCTTCCAAAAATCGGCCGAGGACAATCAAAGTCAAAATCACTGAGGCGGTATCGTAATAGACATCTGGCCGAATTTCTGCTCGCGCAAAAAATCCGGGCAAAAATGTCGCCACAATCGAATAAAGATAAGCTGCCGTTGTCCCCACCGCCACTAAGGTATCCATATTAGCCGAAAAATGTTTCAGCCCCCGCCAAGTGCCACGATAAAATTGCCACCCTAGCCAAATTTGGACCGGTGTTGTCAGAATAAACATCGCATAATTTAAAGCGGTAGATGAAAGTGATTCTAGAAATGGGATATAAGCGGCGTAGGTCAAAATTAAAATTATAATTGAAAAAGACGTCCCAAAAAGAAATTTGTTTCTGAGGACTAAAATTTCCCCACGAGACTCTAATTTCGCATGTTCAGCATGATCGTCATGAGTCATCCCCTCCATCATTTCACCGGAGGACATCTGATGCATCGCGTGTTCGCCATGGTCCATTGGCATTTCAACTTCATAGCCAGCCGATTCAACCGCGCCTTTAATATCTTCATCCTTAAAATCACCCGAAACGGCCGCTTGACCGGTCAGGTAATTGACGGTTGCTTTCTGAACTCCGCTGGTTTTGTTAAGTTTCTTCTCGATCTGAACAGCGCAGGACGCACAGTCTGTGCCTTTCACTTTGTAAATTTTTTTGTTTTCCATCTTCCCCTCACTTTGCTTCATATATTTCTAAAAGTTCCTTGAGCACTTTTTGGCGTTTTTTAAGATCGCCGGCTTTAATTGCCGTGGTGGCACAGGTATCCAAGTGCGAGCTTAAAATGATATCGTTAACCTTCTTTAATGCGGCCACGACCGCATTATTTTGACGGATTATATCAATACAATAACGGTCATTCTCGACCATTTTTTTGTTGGCCTGAAGATGCCCAATTAAGTAGTTCATCCGAACCATTGCTTGTTTTTTTGAATTGTTTTTCATTTTTTTAGACCCTCCTATGGGGGGTATATATCTAATATATACCACAATAATAGTCTGTCAAGAGGGTGTGTGTTGCTGCCGAGAGAGCTTTAAAATTTAATTTCTATCTCGTTCTGCCAAAGACCATGCAGATTACAAAATTCGTAAACCTTGATTTTGTCACCTTCTTTTCCAACGACCGTGAATTCGGCTTTTGGCTCATCGGACGGCTTTAGAAACTTTTTGCCGACCGGGCGATTGCCGTAAAACGCCTCAATCCACATAATCAAGTGCTCTTCGGTCATCACGTGGGGCGTTACGCCGACTCTCACACGAAAAACAAACTTCTGGCTAATTTTAGGGTTAATAATATCAATCTGCGGCCAGTGTTTTTCTTCGAGCGGGGTTAAATTGTTAGGATCTTGTGGTTTTTGAGCGTTTGTCATAAATTTCCTATTTTAACAAGTCGTATGAATTAAAGCATTAACTTTTTTGCCTTGCTCAATTAGCTCATTATATTTATTCGCCGCAGTAGGGGAGTGCAAAACGAGAATTTCCACCGTGGAATTTTGCAATTTTTGCAAAGCTTCTTCCTGGACCTCCATGGCTCCGCTATAACCGTTGCCGATGATAATATAGTGCGGATTGCCCCTAAGTAAGGCCTCGGTCTCCCACTCGCCTACGCAATGAGTTGTACCGAAGAGTTCTTCAAGCTTACTCTCATCTCTTTCCCTTACTTGATCATCAGCGATCAAAACCTGGCTAAAACGCTTTCCATTAATGACGATGGACCCAAATTTTATCTCATCAATCTTCATTTTTATTGAAATATATCACCCTCAAAATCAGCCCAATATAAATCGATTTGAGCTGATCCATCCATTTGTCCTGACCCATCTGTCATCTCGCCAAAAAACATCCGCCAATGCCCGGGAGAAATTTCAATAACATCTGGATCAACAATTGCCCCTTTTTCGCTATTTGGTCTTAAAACGATCTCGCCTCTCTTCCAAGTAACGCCATCTTGAGAAGTTGCTTTGTAAAATTTATTATTATTTCCCTCAAGCGTCGCAAAATACATTACCCAATTTTGCGTTCCGCCGCAGCATACTTTTAAAATCGGATCGGGGTCAACCGCCAGATCTTCCAACCGAAAACCTTTCTCCCGCGTCCAAGATTTACCATCATCCGAAATCGCTGAGGCAGTTTTATCCCCTTCGGAGACATAGTACATTCTGATTTTATTGTCAGGCAATTTAACTAATTTTGGTACGGAAGCAAAATACTGATCTTCCTTAGAACTATCGATTGCTATCCCCGCTTTCGTAAATGTTTTACCATCCTCTGATGTGGCCAAAAGTAAATTTCTTTGCGAGCCAGATCCCGGCCCTTTCTCTGTGCCCGGTGGTAATTGTGGTTTTTCTTCATAGACCATAATCCAATCGCCCTCTTTGATTTTTAGAACTGATGGGTTAGAAATAATTTTTCCTGCATTTTCATCAATATCAGTGGAGACTGGATCGCTGAAAGTTGTTACGTCTTTTGATTCCGCATAAACAATCTTGCCGTTTTTTTGGAAGAACATCCGAAAAGTGCCATCATCGAGTTTTAGCGTATCGGTTGAAGTAACATTTTCAAAAAGTTTGCTGGAGTTTTTAACCCAAGTTTCTTTAACGGACGATGCGCTCGGCGAAGGGCTAATGGCGATGCTAGAACGGTCAGCTTTATATTTCAATAAGCCAAATGCCAAGCCTACGCCCAGAAATAAAATGGTTGCTAAAACAATTATAATAATCCATAGTCTCCGATGATTCATTTTGCCACCTTAAATTTTTTAGCCAGATTTTTCCGACGATTCCATGTCGGAATCCCGACCTTCGCGTCGGGACTTTTTGGAAAAGACATAAATATAAAGAATTTCCAAGATACCGATTGTATTTACTATTAATAGTGCAATAAACCAGATCTTATCGGCATTACGCGCTGCTTTCCACAAGGCAATCCCCTTCCAAACCAATGCCCAAAGCATCAGGATAATAAAAATTACATTGAATAAAATCAAATTACTCCCGGTCAATTGACTGGCCCATTCTTGAACCATCATTATTCCTATCTTTTGTATTTATTCGACCGCTTCTTCAGGACCAGCAGCCTTATCGCGGCAACCGCAGGTGCAATCGTCTGGACATTTGCAACATTTAAAACACACTGTTGGATCACACATACATTTGTTTTTCTCGGTCAGCAGCTCACTGCAGGAAGCGCAGGTTTCTTCAACCGGTTTGTCCATTGTTCTCCTTTCTAATAATCGATAGGTTTTCATCTCAATCATAGCAGATTTTTAACAGCGGTAATAGGCTTGACTTGAGAAGGAAAAAGAGCTATAACGCAACAATCTGTTGCGATATATCGCTTTATGCGTTATAATATACTGATCTTAGATTGGATCAAGATCAGGAAGGAGAATGGCGATGCTGGATTTGGCTCACAGAGCCCACGGCGGTTTCAATCCCGCCGAGCTCGCCTACCAAGAGATGCGAGTCGGAGATGTAACATTGGGCGTGGCTGTGTCAGGGGAGTATTCCTTCTGGGTGCGCGACGCCACCGTGGATGGTCGTCTGCCCGCCCACTTCTTCGTCAGCCTGCCAAGCGCCCAAAGAGGCGATGGCTCAAGAAGCGTCCTCGGCTGCACTTGTCAGTCCGCCGGCGGACGGCGGCCGCGCGGCCAAGATGCACAGGGAGAAATCGTTGTGCCAGAGGCTGTCGGCGAGGTCTGCAAGCATGCGGAAGCGGCACTTCGGATCGCCCTCTCAACCGACAACCCAGAACGAATCGCCCAACACCTTCGAGAACTCGGCATCTACGAAACGATCATCCGGGCCTTTATGGTCCGGCAACCCAGCCCGGGGCCGGCTTGACGCCGGCCCCGATTCGTATCACTTAAGTAAATATTTAACTATAAACGGGAACAAAGCTCCCAAAATCACGAGTACTATATTTATAAACTTAGATTTTTTATGGATCTCGGGGATTAAATCAGCCGCGGCGACATACAAAAACGAACCGGCGGCGATCGCCAAAAGCGCCCCTAAAATTAAGGTTGACAAATCTTTGAAAAATATGAAGCTAACAATCGCGCCAATTGGCGTAGCTAAAGCGATTAGCCAGGAAAATGATATCGCCTTAGCGCGTTTATATCCGGTATGCAAAAGGATAGAAACCATCGAAATTCCATCCGGCAACTTATGGATTAAAACCGATAAAGTGGCGATTAAACCTAATTCTAAAGAAATTTCAAAGCCAACGCCGATCACCACGCCATCGAGCAATGAATGTAAGCCCATCCCTAGCAGCGCGATTCTATCAATCGGATGGACAACGCAAGCGTCACCCTCACGGCAAGAATGTAAAATAATACCGTGCTCAACAATATAAAAAAAGATAAAACTGGCTAAAAACCAGATTAAGGCATTAACATTTAATCCCTGTGCCTCGGGTAATAGATGACCAATTGCCACCGCGAGCAATACTCCCGCGGAAAAACTGATTAAAAAAATCGAATTTTTCCGCGCCCATTTTTCTCGGCTTAAAACTAAATACGAACCCGCGATTGTCGCCGCGCCTGCAATTAAACCATATATTATCACTTGCCAAATGTTGTTCATTATGTAATAATAATACTGCAAATAAATACATATCATCAAGGAGGCTAAATGGATACCCAATCCCCCATCTCAACCGAACCAAAAAAATCTATTTGGATTTGGTTTGTTGTCATTGTGATCATTATTTTAATCGCTGGTTTTCTCGTCTGGAATTATTATGGCAAGTCGGCCGCCCCGACGGCCACGCCGACACCGACTAAAGTATCATCCACGCCAGTCAGTGACTTAAGCGCGGTCGACAGTGACCTTTCAAAATTAGATAGCAATCTAAATCAGCTCGATAAGATTGACGCGTCAGAAGATAATGCGCCAAGCCTGTAGAAAAGAATAAAATGCCAAACATCCAAAAAATCTTTTTCATTACCACCCTTTCGGCTTTAATTGCTTTGCCTGTGCTGGCGGCGGCCAAATCAACCAATGCCGCCGATCCAAATGGCCAACCATCAGCTGTCAGCTCAGGGATTTTACCAACCGCTTCGAGCGGCAGCGATGATCTAAACCGAGGAGCCAAAAATTGGAAAGATAAGGTTCAGGAATTCAAAGATGCCAAGGAAAGCCAAAAAATAGAAAAACTAAAAGAGCTTGGCGCGATGTTAATCGACAACCGAATCAGTCTCTTAACCAACCTAAAAACAAGAATTCAAGGAATGGAAAGTCTCACAACCGAGGAGAAAAATAAGTTGGCCAGCGACATTGATACAAATATCGCTAACTTAAACACTCTCAAAACCAAAATCGCCGCCGATATTGACTTGGCCACATTGAAGGCTGATATAAAATCTATTTTTGAAAAATTTCGCGTCTATATGGTGATTGCACCTCGGGACTTAGGTCAGTCTTTGGCTGCTCAAGGAATGTATATTGGGGGTCGCTTGGAGGCAATCGAACGCCAACTTCAGACCATGTTAGACCAGAACAAAAATGCCGGCAAAGATATTTCCTCTATCCAGCCTCTTATTGATCAAGTTAACGCCAAATTGGCCGATGCTAAAACCCAATTAGCGATTGCCGAAGAAAAATTCAAATCAATGACGCCAGCCAATACTGATGCGGCCAAAACTGCTCGTGATGCCGGTAAAGCGGCGATGAAAGCCGCCAAACAAGATCTAAAAGATGCGCATAATTTGCTCAAGCAAATTTCGGAGCAACTCAAGACACTGAGCTCAACTTCGCCATCGCCATCAGCTTCGGTATCACCTACGATATTGCCTTCTGCGACTCCAAGCCCAAGCGCTTCATAAATCATTTTTTACGATACTATTTTATCTATTCAATCTTGACGATTGAGGGTTTTTGATGTATCATTGTGCTCAATGCTTGAAGGTTGGATAACTTCAGGCAAATCAAGGATGTAATTGGAGAAATCATGGAGATCTCTGACCGGTACGCCGTGGGCAGTGGACGGCTGTTCATCATCCTGATGACAGCGAGCTTTATCCTTTTCGAACGCCTCTTCGGCCACTTCATCCCCAAGGACTTCCATCCGGCCGCAACCACAGCCATGGGCACGGCCATCGTCTGGTGGCTCATCGCTCTGATCGTCGATCGGAGCAGACATGGCGAATCACCAGTCACGGTCACTGTCGGCATGACCACCGGCTGCTTCTTCTTGAGCCTCGCGGGACTCCTGATCGGAATCGGCGAATCCGGCTGCACTGCCTGGATGCTGACTGCGCCATTGATCACTGGTTCGCTTGGATTGCTCTGGTGGTGGGTAATGGATGCCTACTTCGGACTTGATCGTATGAGCAGCCCGGCCCACGCGATCTCCATCCGCAATACCCGCATTGCTTTGATCAAGGTCGCGTTGGTCATCTATCTACTGCTCGCTCCCATCGCCGTCAAACTGAACTGGTAGCCAGGCTGCCACGACCACCTCAACCTCAACACGGCCTCGCCACCTCCGGCGAGGCCGTTCGCATTTTTTGAGAACAAAATTACTAAAATATAGCGAGCCAGGTATCCTCAAAACAAGTCCCCCTCCAGCCGAGGGGATGCCACCGAGCGAATGCCGGTCGAGGCCGCGCTCCAAAATCGATGAGCTAGGCGCGAGTCGATTCGGAAGCGGCCGAGTAGGTTGGCTAGGGCGGCTGGAAGCGAGTGTGGCGACCCGAGGCAAAATTGATAGGACTATTTTCGATATTGATTATGAGTAATTTCTTCGGGATCAATTTCTAAAGGATAAACCGAGATCGCGATTTCTTCATATGGGTGTACCCGCTTTATCGCATTAATCACGCGCTCGAGATCTTTTTTTAAACAAACGGTTTCAATTTGTTCTTCCGCGACTTCTTCCATTTCTCCAACCGCGCCGATCGATGGCTTGGCACCGGAAAGTGGGATAAAACGACCGATTCCCTTAGCTGAAAAGCTGCAGTGCGAATAATCGCCAATTTTGCCAGCGCCCGCATCTCCCATGGCTTTACGCACTGCATCAGCGTATGTCTCTGGCACACCAACAACAATTTTAACGCTTTTTATTGCCATTTTACTCCTAACTAGTTTTTGGCTTGTAAGTCCCTTTTTCTAGATCGGCTAATCCTAAAAGTTCCTGGTTTAATCTCTCAAGCATTTTTGTATTGATGTAAAATTGATGAATTTTATCTAGACCATAGTCCTGATGATCAATCAAAATTGATTCAGCGACAATTGGCTCAAAGCTCAAGCCCTCACGAGCAAAAATTTTCATTGCTCGCGGCAGATGATAAAAACTAGTCAAAAGGCCAATCTTTTTATTGGTCAGTTTGTTTTTATCTAAATACGATTTTACTACCCTCGCATTGCCTTGGGTATTGGTCTTTGATGGCAACTTAATAATATTTTCCACCGCAATATCATTATTTATCAAATAATCAGCCATTGCTTCGGTCTTCTCGTCTTCGCTCCCTCTTACTTTGCCGCCAACAACGATAATATTATCAACCATTTTATCCTCAAACATTTTAACGGCAGCATCGAGTCTCATCTTCCCGCCTTGAGCAACTCCATTAAAAAAATCGGGCATTTTGAATTCATTGCCCTCTTTAAAAATTTCCGAAGCTAAAACAACAATACTATCGTACTTGTTCATCTTGTCTACTTTTTAAGCGCTCCCTCAACTTTTGCTAAAATTTCCGCGGTAGTAGTTTTGTCCTTAGCAATATAGTCTTTGACGCCCAACTCAATTGCTTTTGCTACTTTTTCATCTTCAACAAAGTTTGTCAGGACGATCACCGGCATATTCATAATTCCTCTATTCTGCATTTCTCTGATCATCGCCAAACCATCCATTTTCGGCATGCGGATGTCAACCAAAACTAAAGCCGGCTTTTCTTTCTCGACCATTTCTAATCCCCCTTCTCCATCCATTGCCGTGACAATCTCATACTTTTTCCCCAAGGCTTTGGAATAAATGTCTAAAAAGATCGGTTCGTCATCGATTAGAGCAATTTTTTTCATTCTGTCTCCTTTGTACCCCTATTATAATCTATTTATTAGAGTAAGAGTATATTTAATAAATTTCATTTGCGAAGCAGGCCACCCCACTCTACGACCGTAAATCCTTTGCGTTCAGGCGCTGAAAGTTTTTGCGGCGGAAGATTAATTTTACTGCCTAACCCTTCAAAATCTAAGAAAACACGAATTACTGTCTTGGGCTTTGGCGTTACTGAAATTGGCGCTAGCCGATCCATTAATTTATTGCCGAACCACGTTAATCTCACATATGGCGCGTTCGGCATCTTGGGCAACCAGAATTCTAAGAAGTCAGCCGTCTCTTTTTCATTTAGACCCAATTGTTGCATTTGTTTTTTAAGCGTTTTTTCAACATCTTTTTTAGCCACAACCGTACCAGCATTAACCAATGAATATTCCTGACCAGTACCTTCCCAATAAAGATAGGGATAGGTTTTATCATCAAGCTTCAATTCACCAGTCGGCAGCGCCAAAACTTTCCAGCCGTCTTTGTATTCTGGAAGAGACTCCGTAATTTTTGTGCCCAATTTAACGGAAATTTCCATTTCCTGCTCGGGATAAAGATAAATTACCGGCTTGCCGCATTCGGCGAGCCCGGCATAATCTCTGCCTGTAAAGACAACATTCACTCCTAATCCGCTTTTCCAGATAAAAACCGGTTTTTTCTTGTGAAAGTCTGAAAGCGATAATACATCTTTGGTCCGGCCAATTTTATAATTTTCATAAGCTGCTTTGATAATTGGATCATCCTCCTTGGTAACTATATAGACATCTTCGCCCCCGTTAGTTTTACCACCAACCTGCAGCCGATCCGCCAAATTATTGGTATTCAAAATCACATTATCAGAAGCTGTCATAGCGCAACCGACATAGCTTTCTGGGGTATATTTGGCCGAATTCTTATTCCCATCCGACCAGGTAACTTGTGCCTTTTCATCGTCAGTAATAAAGTCGAATTTGATGATGTAGCCCTTGTATGATGAGTCGGCCAATTTCAGGTTATAAATTACTCCGCCGACGTCCGTCGAATCGCCGCGGACCTGGGTTTCATAAAATTTGCCATAAGGCGTTTCCCCGACTTCTTTAGGTTTAGGCTGGTTGTTTTGTCCCAAATCCTCAAATAAACCTTCGCTATTAGCATATTTCAAAGTGGTGTTTCTGATACTAATAAAATCTGGGGCTGAAAGGGATTGATAAATAGTATTGTAGTCTTCCAGCACGCCATCAGCTAGATATTTGGAAAACTGCGCATATTCTTTTTCAGAAGAGTGTTTTACTAAATAGGCATATTTGCCTTCTTCGTTCTTTTTGAAACGAAATATCGCTGGAAAGGCAGGGCCTTCATAGGTGACTTTGGCTAGAATCAACTCGCCGCCGCCACTTAGGTTTGCTACTTTATAATACTTGGCTTCCGAAAGACCCGAGTCATTGCTAATTTTCAGTAATTTCATATCACCTAAAACTTGAGGTGTAATCCAAGTAACGCCTGGATCAACAACCGTACTGATCGCCGGAGACGGCGTCGCACTCTTTGTTGCCGAGATGCTCGGTGTCGGTGTGGGGGTGGCGACTGGTTTCTTTACAAACTTAAAATATACATATGTACCGCCACCACCAATAATTAGCACTCCTAAAATAATTAGAAGGATCTTGAAGGTTTTGCTCATGAGTCCTCCCCTACCTATTTAATGCAACAATTCTATTTCGATTGTATCATATCGGCTTAGTCGATACAAAGCCGATATATCGCTACAAAGCAAAATCAATCGCGTTATAACTGTAGTCATTATTCCCAATAGCAATACCCATGCCTTCCTTAAGTTGATCAATAATTTTCTGTTTATCTTCGCCACGAAGAATTTCTGGCTGAAGATCTTTATTGATGTCGATTGGGATTAGAACTAATTTAAGCTTGTTATCTTTAATACCACCAGCCAAAACTAATCCTTTTTGCGTTTCCCCAAAAAAATATTGGTCAAATAGAAAGTTGCCCAAAGAATAAAAAATTGGCCGATTTTTATAAATTTCCGCATCTTGAATAACGTGTGGATGCGAACCCACGATTAAATCCGCGCCTTGATCAATCCAAATATGCGCCAATCTTTGCTGGGATAAAGAATGTGTTTTTTGATACTCATTGCCCCAATGGGCAAAGACGATTATAAATGAGCCTGCCTGTTTGGCTGCTACAATCTCTTTTGATATATCCGTTGAAACTTCGCCCGTATTTAAAGTGATGATCGTAACTTTGTCAATCGTCTCAATACCTAGGCTATTTTGCGTGCCGATAGTTTTAATCCCGCGATCTCGGAGCATTTTTTGGGTATTGACCAATTCCTCTTCGCCACCATTTAGGGTATGGTTATTAGCAAGACTGACAGCGTTTAGATTTAGCCATTTTAAAACGTTGGCAGTTTCTGGCGGAAAATGAAAAATTAGATTGTTAGGGTCAAGACTGGGATTAGTGTCTTCAATACTGATCGGGCCTTCCAAATTTAAAAGCGATAAATCTGTTCCCCAGAAAAACCGTTCGCCCAAATTGGCAAAAACATTTTTGAGATTTTTGCCTGGGTATCGAAAGTCAACGTAGCGCGCAAACATCGTATCGCCAGCAATCATAAAAGTCATATCCTTGTTAATATTTTTTTGACCAGCCTGAAACCAGCCCAAAACATAGCTGGTCGATTCGGAATCGGGCTCATTAAGTAATTTAGCTGAATTGGTGTTTTGATCTAAATGGAAAGCCTCTGTCGAATTAAGCTTCGCCCATTTTATTGCTAAAGCTAAAGACTGCTCTGAGTCAACTTCGGCTTTGTAAATTCCTTCCTCATCTAAATTTTCCAGCGCTTTCGTACTATATATATCGTGTATTTCCGCCAGCGTCCCTGGTTGGTAATGTGAGAAATCAACCGAGGCGATAAGTAAGCAGCTGCGGCAGATCTGATCTAGTTTATTCGCTAAAGATCCGATGCTCTCTTTGCTAGTGCTTTGTTTGATGATTATTGGAATGATCTTCGCGTCGGGAAAATTAAGATTGATATCACTTAATACATTCGTAATCCCATGCTCGCGTGAAAAGGCAGCTTCATCGTTTAGAATGCTACCATCGTTCGTTAGCTCAACAATCTTATCCGTACTTCCCTCAACAACGGCGTTCTCGAGCTTCCAGGTCTTATCTGTCGTTAAAATATTAGCGCCACCGGCATCAAAATGATTAGGCGAAACAATAATAATCGTTTGCGGTTTTATTTGGGCGGCAACTTGAGCCAACAAAGCTTTTCTTTGATTCTCGGCCAAATCGTGATGCGGAATTATGGCTGCAGAAATCAATGGAGATTGAATCGTCTGGTTGGTTTTATTAAAATATTTATAAAAGATTAAAATTAAGCCAAAGCAAATTAAGACTAGAAGTAATAACCAAAATATTCTTTGATTTTTGGGCAAAGTCTCCATAGGTTTATCATACCATATTCTCTCTTTCGATTCAGATTTTTTTGCAAAATTGAAATAAATTTGATAGGATAAATAGCCGGACCATACCAGACAAACAAGGGGTAAGCACCGTGAAAAACGAAGGTATTGTTGTAACAAGCATCAGTGCGATCACGCCGATTGGCACTCACCCCGGCGATTTCTGGACGAATCTCTGCGCCAGTCAAAACCGCTTCGGACCGCCAACGAACTTCGATCCTGCCAAGCACGGCCTCACTGTCAAGGTCACCTCCGAAATGCCAGAGTTCGACTTCGGGCCCTACAAAGACAGACTCAAGCCCTTCACACCGAGCCCGGCACGGCTTGACCGGGCGATCATTTTGGGGCTGGCTGCCGGCGGGCTTGCCCTAGATGGCTCCCGACTTGGCGCCAGAAAGAGTACGTCGCGCCGGCCGAGAATCGGATTGGCCCTGGGGTCGGGTCTGGGCGGCGGCCACTCTTTCGAGGAAGGCGTGGCCAGCTATGTGGAGAAGGGTCGAAACAGAGATCTAGTTTGGACGGTTCTCAACGTCATGCTCAACGGCACCGCGGGCTTTGGTGCCATCGGCTACGCGCTCGGCGGACCGTCCTATGCCATCGCTAACGCCTGCGCCAGCGCTTCATTCGCCATCAGCGCCGCGGCCGATGACATCCGGTTGGGCAGGGCCGACGCGATGCTTGCCGTCGGTACAGAGTCAGTCGTGACCGGCTTCCAAGAGGCCTGCTTCAACCAAATGGGGGCAGTGTCCGAACGGTCAATCTCCCGGCCTTTCGAGCTCGATCGCGATGGCCTCATTATGGGGGAAGGCGCAGGCGGCATGGTTCTGATGCGCGAGTCTGAAGCCAACCGGCTGGGCTTGCCCATTCTGGCTAGGCTGCTCGGCGCCTGGAAGAACACGGACGCCTACAAGATGGCTCAACCGAATGTTGACGCTCTCGAAGAATGCATGGAGAGTGCTGTGGGCGATGCGGGCTTGAGTATCACAGACATTGACTATATCAACGCCCACGCCACCGCCACCCCGGTGGGCGACGTTCTTGAGGCCCTAGCCATCTGGCGACTCTTCGGCGATCCGAGTCATCCATTTGCCGATCGGCTCCGTATCCCCTCGGCCAGTAGTATCAAATCCGTTCTGGGCCATACGCTTGGCGCCGCCGGAATACTAGGAGCTGTGGCAACGATCCTTTCGATGATTAACGGTCAGATTCCGGGCATGGGCAACTACTCCCTTGATCCGGAGTGTGTCAGGCCGTGGGCATCGAAGGAAGCGAAGGGGATGAAGATTCGTCCTGATCCGTACGATCGGGTAATCCCCTTTGTTATGGAAACAACGAAGGCGGACATCCGCTACGCTCTTTCCAACGCCTTCGGCTTCGGTGGGCCCAACTGTACGCTCGTCTGGGGCCGACCCTAGCACGACTTCCCCCGGGCGGGGCGCGATTCAGCGCCCCGCCCGTTCTCGTTTTTATACTATAAAGTTCTAATGTAAAACAATACGGCTGCCCCGCCGAAGCGGGGCAGCCGTGTACCGTGTTCTCCGAGTTCGTCACCCGGAAGAAACTCGTCTACTACAGTTGCTGCCTCCTTTACAGCAACTCTGTGTATCCCTGATCCAGGGGTCGACGACCCCGACCATTACCCCCGAGAAGAGAAGTAACGCTGTCCTCAGGCCGGGGAAGACCGCGTGATAGCCTCCGCAAAGAAGCCAAACCCAGAATCCGATCGGGACGAGAATCTCCGCTGCAGCCAACCACCCGCTTTGGTGAAAGGGAACCCGCTTGGCAACCATATAGCTGCCAATGGCCCCGAGGACGACTGCGGTAAGCCCTGAGAATAACAGCACTACCTTGTCCATGATTGCCTCCGAAGCCGGCCCCTTGGACCCGCGCTCTCGTCGATAAATGAATGTAACACAAAAAGAGCCCCTCGTCAAACGAAAAGCCTCCTACAACGAGGAGACTTTTCGTTTCTGGGGAGGAAGGATTCGAACCTTCGAACTTCAGCTCCAAAGGCTGACGTGTTACCGCTACACCACTCCCCAATATCACCCTTATTTTACCATATTTTAACTGGCAATTTCAATTCTTAAGCAGGGATAGATCTCATTTTGGGCCACTTTTAATCCCCTCAGCCCATTGAGGGGATTAATATGGAGAGCTTTTTCTCCCGTATTTCAACGGCTCAGACGTATGAGCCGCTAGAACGCCCCATCTCCTGGGGCGTTTGGATAAGAGGGGTTATATCTTTCCAGATACGTCAAATTTACCTAAATAATCCTCCAATATTCTGCAGAATGTCGGAGTATTTTCTAAGGATATCATGGGGTTGGATAGCCCTCTTTGGCACTTTCTTTTTATTGCTATAAGTCATAAAACTCCCTATCATTAAGCTATAATGAATTGTAATCCTCAAAATGTTTTAAAATACTCTAGAGAAATTGCGAACGAAGCGAAGTTTATCAAAATTAATAATTCGGCTGTCGATAAGCTGGCCGCTGATTTGGCAAAAATACTTAAAAATCCCACCGATGAAGCCCTTGGCGTTAAAACCACTGGCGAAATTGAAGACGATATTCAACAGGTTTTCTTAATTGATTCAATCAATTTCTGTTTTTGGGCGGAAAAAGATAAACCCAAATGGTTGGTTGAATATCCGACCGGCAAAAAGGCATCCGGCGGATGGTATTCGCTGACGAAAGTTTTTGAGCGGGCTCTGGACGAGAAAATTCCTATTTTGGATGTAGATTATCTTTTGAATCTAAATGAAAAGGAAGCCAGACATTTATTTAGAGGTGGGAATAATATTGAAGTTCCCTTGTTTAAAGAACGGCTCAAATGTTTAAAAGACTCGGCTAAAGTTCTCAAGGGAAAATATTCGAGTGAATTTATCAATGTTTTAAAAAGGGCGGAAAATGACGCCGTTAAACTCATCGAAATTGTCTGCAAAGATTTCAAATATTTTCGAGACCCATTTCTCAAACGTGCTCAAATTCTGCCCAAAGATCTATCTTATTTAAAAGGAATCAAAATAAAAAACCTAGATGAGCTGACCGCTTTTGCCGATTACCGCCTGCCTCAAGTCCTGCGACACTATAATGTTTTAATCTATGATACGAAACTGGCAAGAAAGATCGATAATTATGTTTTAATAAAAGCCGGTTCCGGCGAAGAAACTGAAATCCGCGCGGCCACGGTTTGGGCTTGTGAGTTACTAAAAAAGAAATTAAATACCAACGCCGGCAATATCGATAATGGCCTATGGCTTTTAAGCCAGGATCTGAAGACCACTATGCTCCCTCACCATCGAACTTATACGATTTTTTATTAGTTCTTCCTATTTTTCAACTTCAAACATTCTCCCATGGCCGGGGATAATGTAGTCGGCAAGGTCCAGAATTTTGCGGCGACTGGCTTTTAGCTGTTCGATATCTTTTGCATATTCATCATTCTTATCTATCAGACTTTCACAATCCGTTTTTTGTTCCTCCTCACCCCACCACCAAAACACATCCTCGGCAACTGCTACAACCCCGTTATTGGTTTTGACTAAAACTGAACAATGGAATGGATCGTGGCCGGGAGTTTTGATTATTTCGATATCATCGCTTGGGATCGCTTTATTATCGCCATATTCTTTGTAACCGCCGTCAAACGAGTAAATTACCCCATCATCCATCAGCTTGGCATTTTCGAAAATGCCAGCGAGCCCGCAGTGATCAAGGTGAGTATGAGAAATGACGACATAATTTATATCGTTGGGCTTTAAATTTTCCTTAGCTAAACCCGCAAGCAATTTTTCTCGATCCATTCCGGGATCAACGATCACGTTGAGATTTTCATCTTGGATTAAGACTGCACTCGACGTTGCATTACCCGTTTTTTTAAATGCGTAACCTTCGACTAAAATTTTTACTTCAGCCATAATTTCCTCAATTTATTTCTCGTATCCGATTGGCATGACAACTAAGGGGCGTTGGTTATTTTTTAAATTTAATGCTTCTTTGAGCTTTTCCTCGTCGAAACTGCCCACCCAGCAAGTTGCGAGGCTCAGAGCAGTTACTGCCAAAAAAATATTTTCAGCGGCCGCGGCCGCATCTTGAATAATGTATAAATTCTTGCCGCGCTCTTCGTACCTCGCGATGGTTTCGGCAGGATCTGACCAAATAACAATGATTGTTGATGCATCCTCCACCCAAGTCTGATTTAATGCTCCCAAAACCTTGTCTTTGTCTGCTTTGGTTTTGGCTACAAAAAATCGAGTCGGAAAAATTCCGCCAGCTGACGGCGCGCGTTTTCCAGCATCAATAATTTTTTCAAGATCTTCATTACTCACCGCTTTTTCCGGATCAAATTTTCTCGTGCAATGTCTTTTATTTAAAACTTCAAAAAATTCCATATTGCCTTCCCCATGATCATCTATTTTCTCAACGTTATTATACCATATTCTTCCAACAATTTATCTCATAAAGGATCTTTGGTGTTAGCAAAATTTGAAATTATCTGACATAATAGCACCAGGGCTTTGCCCTTCTCACACCCTGTCCGAGACGCGCTCGGAGGAGGCACACCGTGAAAGATTGCTTCCGACTCCTGATCGCCGCTCCGAGCATCAACGGCTGGTGGCATGGGAAAAAGGTCCTGGCACCACCACGGGCTCTCCCGCTACTCGCCGGACTGACGCCGTCTGACGTTGACGTTGAGTTGGTAGACGAGAACGTCAGGAGAGTCGACACCACGAAGCACTATGATGGCGTTGCCTTGAGCGTGATGACCCCTTCAGCCCATCGCGCCTACGCTCTCGCCGACCACTTCCGAGCAAATGAGATTCCCGTCATTTTGGGCGGAATTCATCCAACTGTGATGCCGGACGAGGCGGCACAACACGCCGATGCCATCGGCATCGGTGAAGCCGAGCCCTACTGGGAAGAGATGATCCGCGACATGCAGGCCGGACATCTCAAGCCTCGTTACCAAGCCCCCGCCCATCGCAGACTGGACGGACTGCCTCGACCACGTTTCGAACTGCTCGACGCCTCGGGCTACCTGACTACGAACGTGGTCGAAACAACGCGCGGCTGTCCTTACGGCTGTGCTCCCTGCTCGGTCAGCCTGATCGCCGGTAGAGAATATCGACACCGACCCGTCGAGGAAATCGTCGAGGAGGTCAGGTCGCTGCCACCGGGGTGGATTGGTTTCGTCTCCGACAACTTCGCTGCAGCGCCCGGGCGCACCAAACAGCTGTGCGAAGCCCTGATCCCGCTCGGCAAGAAGTGGCTCTGCCAGGCGGACGTCCGCATCTCAGAAGACCTGGAACTGATGGACCTGATGTACCGGAGTGGCTGCCATGGAGTGTTTGCCGGGATTGAGTCGATCGACCCCGCAAACCTTCTGGCGATCAACAAGACACCGTGCAACCAGGTCGAACCGGGACACGCCATCGAGGTGATCCAAAAGGTCGGAAAGATCCCGGTTATTGGGTCTTTCATCTTCGGCCTCGAGAACGACGACCCAACGATCTTCATAAGGACCTTGCGGTTCGCCAAGAAGCACGGTCTGGCTGCCGCCCAGTTTTCGGCCCTGACCCCGTACCCGGGGACCGCCCTCTTCGATCAGATGGTGAAAGCGGGCCGGATGCTAACGTACGACTGGTCAAGATTCACCTTTGCGGATGTGGTGTTCCGGCCGAACGGCATGACGCCCGAACAACTCTATGCTGGACGCCAGTGGACGTACGGCCATTTCTACTCCTGGCCTTCCATCATCAACCGCTGTCGCAAACTCCCCGAGCATCGGATCTTGGCCATGCTGGCCAACCGGAGTTACCGCAGTATCGGGAAAGAAGGTGGTCTCGCCGGCGGACTCCCCGGCTCGTAGTACACACCGAACGAACCTAGCCTCAAACAACAGCCCTTGGGCCGAACGCCCCGGGGCTGTGCTGTTTATAGAGACTTTTTAAATAACAAAAAAGCCCTAAGTAATCGATAAGCCAGGTTCTGTTTTGGCGATATCTATCTACCCCGACGATCTTACGATATCGGGGCTCCGACTGTAACATCGGAGAGCGTCGGAACTCCTGGACATCTGGCCGAGCAGACCTGATGATGATTGGAGCCCATCCGACTTGCACCACATAGGGTTTTCACCGCGCCTCGTCGCCGGGGACGCGCGTGAGCTCTTACCTCACGATTTCACCCTTACCTCTCGACTCGGTGCTATACACCTCGCTCGAGGCAAACCCCAATATTTTTGAAAAATCAGGGTTTACCCCGAGTGAGACGCACAGCGTCGAATCGAGGGGCGGTATGTTTCTGTTGCACTATCCCTAGGTCACCCTTGGTCCGCTTACGTGGACTATGTTGCTCTATGGTGCCTGGACTTTCCTCTATCCCGCTAAGCGGGACAGTCTTCGCCTCGATTACTTAAGGCAGCTATATTATACCATAAAACAAGCATTTGTCAATCAAAAAAGAGTAAATCGCTAAACTTATTGACATCAAGGATTTCTTCTGATACAGTATGGTTGACTTTTGAAACGACGGTCCAAAATCCAAAGAAAAGAGGACTGTACCTTCTCATCGACGTCGGATTGGGACCGGATCCGACGATCAACGACGCAACGGAGATGTCGCTATGCGACGCAAAGGCTTTACACTGATTGAGCTGCTGGTTGTCATCGCGATCATCGCGATCCTAGCAGCCATGCTGTTCCCGGTCTTCGCGCGTGCGAGGGAATCGGCGCGCAAGATCCAATGCCTCTCGAACATCAAGAACATCGCCATGGCGTACCAGATCTACCTCACCGACTTTGACCGGTTGCCGCCCTGGGAGCACAACCAGAGAGTCCTCGACTTCTATTACTGCGCCGGGTCTGACAGAGGCAAGCAGCAACGCGCCACCAAGACGAACCCGTACCTCCAGATACCCGTGGTTCTGGACGAGTATGTCAAGAACCGCGATGTCTGGCGTTGCCCCAGCGCCCCGCTGGAAGCTGGCGGCTGGAGTATCAACGGCAATATGGGCAGTACGGACTGGTTCCAGCGACTCATGGACTTCTCCGGAGGGGACATATGGTCGGCCTGCCCCTTTGACGCCTGTAATCCGCCCTACCCACCAGGCTGGGGAGGCACGATCACCGACGGGATGACTCAAGGCGAGCCGTGTCGACTCGGTAGGAGTGGTGCCGGCGGGGCAAACTTCTTCAGTCCCACCATCTCCCCGAATGCGTCGCGGGAAGTTAAGACCGCACAGATGAATGATCCCTCCTGGTTTTTCGTAGTCGGAGAGGGTAGCTATCCCATCACGGCCCCACAGGAGCTTGCGTATCCATACACCGGCAGGATATGCGGAGCTAATCCTGGCGCTGTCGCGTGCTGCGGCGGAAACACGGTAGACTGGGTGAACTGCTCCGGAACCGACGAGTGCGGCGCCGCGAAGGACCTGAACTACTCAGATCCGAACACCAGAAAGCAGTACGCGAAGGTACCCCACATGGGCGGCGTCAATATCGGTTTCGCCGACGGCCATGCTTCGTGGTTTCCCTCCGAAGTCGTCCTGAGCAAGGCGCCCGACGACCCGTCTCGCTCGTGGATCATGCTCCCGGGTGCCTACGCGGACCGTCAGAAGAGGCAGGGTCTCTTTGACGGATTCATCTATGGACTCTGCAAGTTCGAAGGCGACATGGGTGCGCGGGCGATACCCTAATCGCCATGACATCCCTGAACTGTCACACTTTCTGACTGATTGGGGCGCCACTTGGTGGCGCCCCTCTCTCTATTATTTTAACGATTTATAAAACATTCTATGGGCTTTGGATGGACCAAGTTTCTTCAGTTTTGCCTGATGTTCTTTAGTCCCATAACCCTTATGTTTGGCAAAATTATACCCTTTCACATCTTTATCCAACTTCCTCATCAATTTATCACGATAGACTTTAGCAATAATCGAAGCGGCGGCGATACTCGAACAAATCATATCGCCCTTTTTAATCGCCCGGCAGGGGATAGGCGAGTCGAAGCGAAAACCGTCAGCCAAAATATAGGTCACTTTGGTTTTGAGAGCCCTGACGGCCCGCCTAAAAACGAGCTGAGTTGCCTTTGTCAATTTTAATTTGTTGAGTTCGGAAACTGTCACTTCTCCAATGCCCCATTTTGAAGTTCGTTTAATTTTTCGAGCTAATTTTTCTCTTCTTTTTGAATTTAATAACTTTGAATCACGAAGACCGTATAATCTTTTATTTAAAATCACTGCCCCGGCCACCAATGGCCCGGCCCAAGCCCCGCGGCCGACTTCATCAACTCCGCAAATAATATAGAAGCCCTTCTCTTTGAAAAATTCTTCGAAATTAGTTTTCGGGACTTTTAAACGTTCCGCAAATTTAGATTTTACTTTCATGCCCCATTCATACTACATCGCGGGCAATCTTAAAAGTCTAGCGCCTTTAGAGCGCCCCTTTCAAATATTGTCCAGTATATGAGTTCTTATTTTTTGCAATTTGTTCTGGAGTGCCGGTGGCGACAATTTCCCCACCTTTATCACCGCCCTCTGGACCCATATCGATTATCCAGTCAGCTGATTTGACAACATCTAAATTATGCTCGATAACTACAACAGTATTTCCTTTATCAACTAACTTCTGTAGAACATTAAGCAAACGTTTAATATCTTCAAAATGAAGACCTGTTGTCGGTTCGTCTAAAATGTACAAAGTTCGTCCAGTATCATGGCGTGAAAGTTCGGTCGCAAGCTTTATACGTTGTGCTTCTCCACCTGATAAAGTTGTTGCTGGCTGGCCTAAATGCATATAACCTAAACCAACAGACTCTAAAACGCTAAGCTTATTATAAACTTCTCCGTTCTCACGGAAAAACTGCATTGCTTCCTCAACTGTCATATCTAAAATATCAGCGATTGTTTTTTCACGAAAAGTAATTTCCAATATTTCTTTATTATAGCGCTTGCCTTTGCACTCCGGGCAAGTAACATAAACATCTGGCAAAAAGTGCATTTCAATTCTCAAGACCCCATCGCCACGACAGGTTTCACAGCGGCCACCCCTTAAATTGAAAGAGAACCGCGAAGCGTCAAAATTTTTTTCTATGGCTTCTGGCGTCGAAGCAAATAATTCCCTGATCGGCATAAATAAATTGGTGTAGGTTGCCGGATTAGAGCGGGGCGTCCGGCCAATTGGTGATTGGTCAACAGAAATGACTTTGTCTAAATATTTAATGCCCGAAATTGTTTTGTGTTTACCTGGTTCTTCTTTAGAGCGATGCAACCTTGAAGCCAAAACTTTGGCCAAAGTTTCCAAAATCAAAGTCGATTTCCCTGACCCAGAAACGCCCGTTACACAAATAAAGTTATTTAAGGGAATTTCAACGTCAATCTTCTTTAAATTAAATTCGCTCGCACCTTTAATAATTAATTTTTGATTCATTTGTGGCCGTCGATTTTTAGGAATCTCAATCTTTTTTATGCCTGCTAAATACTGTCCAGTTAAAGACTTTGGGCTCTTTTTAATTTGCGCTACTGTCCCATAAGCGACTATCTCGCCACCATGATCTCCCGCACCCGGGCCCATATCAATAATCCAATCTCCTTTTTCAATCGTCGATTTATCATGCTCAACAACTATTACTGTATTACCGAGGGCTTTGAGCACATCAAAGGTCTTGAGTAATTTGTTGTGATCACGTGGGTGAAGACCAATTGATGGCTCATCTAAAACATAAATTACGCCCATTAGACCAGTGCCCAATTGCGTCGCTAATCGAATTCTCTGTGCCTCGCCACCAGCGAGTGTGGAAGCATTTCTATCCAAGGTCAAATACCCCAAGCCGACGTCTAACAAAAATCCTAACCTTTCAGTCACGCTTAAAGCAATTTGGGTAGCGACCACCTTCTCATTTTCACTTAAACTCTTGTTTTGAGGCAACTTCATAAAATATGTGTGTAATGCTTCAACGCTCATCGTCGTAATTTCAACAATATTCTTATTATCAATGGTGATACTCAAAACTTCGCTCCGAAGTCTTTTGCCTTGACACGAGGGACAGATTTTTTCCACCATATATTTCTCTATCTCTGCTTTTAAATAATCTGAGTCTGTTTCCTTATGACGTCTTTCTAAATTTGGAATTACCCCTTCGAATTCTCCCCCATTTTCCTTATCACCATAAAGGACAATTTGTTTAATTTTTTTAGAAAGTTCTCCCACAGGGATATCGAGTGAGAATTTATAGCGATTTGCTAAATCAGCAAGGGTTTTATTATACCAGCTAGCTTGTGAGGTAATCCTCGACCATGGCCGGATTGCGCCTTCAGCTAAAGTTAATCTAGGATTTGGTAAAACTAATTCTGGATCAATCTCAAATTTTCTCCCTAGCCCCTGGCAGGTCTGACATGCCCCTTGAGGGGAATTAAAGGAAAATAGTCTTGGATGCAATTCTTCCAAAACATTCTGGCATTTTTGGCAATAGAAATCTTTAGAATATTTCCTCTCAATACCGGAGATTGAATCTTTCACTATCATATTGCCTTGCCCCAAACGAAGAGTCCTTTCAATATTCTTTAATAGTTCGTCAACATTTTCCAAATTAACAAACTGTCCAATGAGCGCTTCGATATTATGTGGTTTGGTCTTATCAAGATTTGTCAGTTGCGCCTCAAGAGTATCCATTAAAATACCGTCGATTCTAACCTGGCTGATCTTTTGATCTTTTAGTTTCGCTAACAGATATTTATGTTCACCCTTCTGCATTCGCACCTGGGGGGCAAAAAAAAGTAAATTAATTTTTGCATGTTTTTTAAATTCAGAAATTATACTGTTAGATATTTCCATGGTCGACTGCTTTGTTAGGGCTTTTCCGCAAGAAGGACAATGCGGGTGACCGATACGGGCGAATAGGATTCTTAAATAATCATAAATCTCAGTTACTGTCCCAACCGTAGAGCGTGGATTCTCGGATGCGCTTCTTTGATCAATTGAAATAGACGGCGATAAATTTTCAATCCAATCAACGTCGGGTTTTTCTAGGGCACCAAAAAATTGTCTTGCATAAGTAGAGAGCGATTCAACGTAGCGACGTTGTCCTTCAGCATATATAGTATCAAAGGCAAGTGAAGATTTTCCACTACCAGATAACCCCGTGATAATAACGATTTTGTCGCGCGGGATCTCTAAATTGATATTTTTGAGATTGTGTTCTCGCGCGCCATGAATTAGAATTTTATCTCGCATTCTAATTCTCGCGTGCTTGATTTTACTTTGAGAATCCATAAATATAACCTAAAATATATGATTAGCTTCGGCTATTATAGCATTGTATCAGAAAGTCAAGAGTTATGCAATACCTTTAAGTAGTAGGGATTAAGGCACAAATATTCTGCATTTGACAAGTGGATTTTTTTTACTTAAGTTTGAATAGAAAGTAATTAACTAATTTTGAGGAGGTTAAATGATCGGAGAAAAGCGGCCTGGCGCATCTGGCCCAGGAACAGTCGTTGGCGCTAATGTTAAGTTGGTGGGAACTCTGCAAGACGCTAACGACATCGTTATCCACGGTCGAATTGAGGGGGAGGTTGTCTCTAACCAGACGATCAGCGTCATGGAAACTGCCTATATTAAAGGGCCAGTTTCTGGAGATGTTGTCAATATCGCCGGTAAAATTCGCGGCTCCATTACCGCAACTGGAAGATTAGAAATTTTACCGACAGGAAAGATCTTTGGCTCAATTGCCAGTAAAGATCTCTCTATTAAGTCGGGGGCTATATTTGTCGGCAAGTGTACTATGCCGGAGGGTGAAAAAGAGGCAGAAGAACAAGAGGAAACACCAGAACAACCCAAAAAGCAAAACGAAACCTACGAAGTAGAGTAAATCTTAAATAAGATTCAATGTACTACTACATAATGGAGCCTCCGAAAGGTAAATTAATTTACCGTCAGGAAAAAATTAAAGATATTTTGGGAGATATCGGAATTGCGGGCGAGACGGTGATACCTTCGGCGGCAAGAACAATTGAAGAATTAACTCAGCTTGGAGTAATGAAGGGTTACTCAACAATTGTTGCTGTTGGTGGGGAATCATTAATTAATAAAATAATAAATATTTTAGCGACACAAAAAATATCTAAAGACGCTGTTTTGGGAATAATCCCAAATGATTTTGAGTCTTTAATTGCAAAGAAAATTAATGTTGGAGACCTACGATCGGCTTGCAATGCTTTAAAATTCCGTCGGCTCGAAACAATTGATATTTGTCAAATTGAACCAAACAAATTTTTTATTACTGAAGCGATTGTAGAAAATCCTAAAAACCGCCAAATATATTTCTCACTCGACACAATGGCTGGAAGCGCTCAAACTAACCAAATAATCATTAAACCTGGCTTAAATATTTATATGCATGATAAAGCCCTGGAGGGGAATGCTTTTAGTCGTTTTATAAGCTGGCTCCTTAGCAGAAAAGAAAAAGATATTTTTTCAAGTTTTTTTCAAACTAAAAAAGCCAGATTTGAATCAGAAAATGCAAATTTACCGATAAAAGTTTCTGGAGAGACTATCGCCAAAACACCAGCAACACTATATAATCGCCCAAGAATGTTGAAAATTATCGTTGCTCGTGATAAAATTAAATAAATTAATATTGGGAGGAAGTAAATAAAAGAATTAAAAGTTAATCAAGCAATTCAAGCTCCGGAAGTGTTTTTAATCGATGCTAATGGATTTGCTCAAGGGGTTGTAAATATTGACCAAGCTTTATATTTGGCTTTTGAGGAGGGTCTGGATTTAGTCGAAGTTAATACAAGTTCTACCCCCCCGGTAACTAAAATAATGGATTATGGCAAATATCGATACGCGCAAGAAAAACAAGAGTCAAAACAGAAATCAAAGTCTAGGGGGCCTGAATTAAAAGAAATCAGGTTGGGCCTAAAGATTAATCAGCACGATTTAGATTTTAAAATAAAACAGGCGCAAAAATTTCTTGAAGACGGCAATAAAGTTAAATTGACCGTTAAGCTCGTCGGCCGCGAAATGATGTTTTCAAATAAAGTTCATGATTTAGTTAATAATTTTACCAGCCGCGCCCAAGCCGAACCAGAAACTAAAATTGAAAGATTGGGCAATAGATTTTCAACCATAATAGTAAGAAAAAAGAAGGAAATTCCGGAAGATAAAGATGAAACAAAAAACGGTTAAAGCTGCTGCAAAACGTATCAAAATTACAGGTAAAGGTAAAATGATGCGCCGAAAAATGTCGGCGCAACATTTAAGTATGGGTAAATCCAAAAGAGTCCGTCGCGATAGCAATAAATTCGCCCAGGTTTCGCGCGCTGATTCAAAAAGACTTAAAAAACTAATCCCCAACAGATAAGGACAAAATGCCACGAGTTAAACGCGGAACAACAACAAAGAAAAAGCATAAAAGGCTTCTCTCGCAAGCTAAGGGTTTTCGTCATGGCCGGAAAAACCTTGTTAAAATGTCTCGCCAGGCACTGCAAAAAGCTGGTCAATACGCTTATCGCGATCGCCGCGTCAAGAAGAGAGAATTCCGCCGACTTTGGATAGTCCAAATCAACGCTGCCTGCCGACTAAATGATATTAAATACAATACTTTTATTAATGGCTTGAAAAAAAATAAGATAGAACTCGATCGTAAAGTTCTTTCTCAAATTGCTCGTGAAAATCCCCAAGAATTTGCTGAATTAGTCGAAAAAGTAAAAGCCTAAGCTTAACCATCTTGACCCCACGTCGCAAGTGGGTGGGAAATGGTTAATGAAGGGCAAAATATAAATTTAGTCCCTGAGCTCTAATCCATCGTAGGCAAGCTGAAATCGATTATCGCCTATTTCTTTAATATGGGCGGATAGTTCTTTGCTGGTTTTCCGGGTATGACCATTATGGGTAAAATAGATTGCTTTGAGATTATTGAGAGGTTTTACAATCGCAATTATTTCGTCAATTGCCATATGCCCGCCAAAAGATCTGCCGAGCGTCGAGCCGTCCAAAATTGCAATTTTTACTTCTTTAAGATATTTCAACGCTTGCGAAAGTGATAAGCTGTCGGGAATATAGACGACATCATTAATCTCGAGGCCAATTGTTGTTAAAACTCGCGAATGCTCTACTTTAAAAGCAAAAAAATCAATTCCAAAAAGTTTGAAGTGTTGGCCTGGGTTCATGCGAATTATCCGGATCTCCGGATTTAACTTTAAAATATATTTTAGCCCACCAACATGGTCATCGTGTTCGTGGGTAATAATTAGAGTATTTAATTTCTTAATCTGGATGCTTCTAAGCTGTTTTAAAATATCTGGACTCGCATCAACCAATATTTTCTTATCGATCAGAATTGAAGGGCGCAACCTTTTATCTTTCCTGTCAGTGGACTTACATTGCTTACAGCGACAGTCCTTGCGAGGGATTGGTTCACCGCTTGATGTTCCAATAAATTTGAGTCGCATTGTATTCATATAATTTTTTTCTTCCGTTGATTACTTCTTGCGCGAGGAAGATGTATATTTTTTAGAAGCGCAGGTGACGCAAAGATCAGCTGCTGGATAGGCTTTTAACCGACCTTGTTCGATCGGTTGCTTACATTCCTCACACGTACCGTAAGAGCCCTTTTCGATTTTTGATAAG